>Ga0209270_1001433_pt1 | contig 33396 bp, 27 predicted proteins | sample MTBAKSrepl1MetaG_FD_187456 | JGI IMG/M metagenome (GOLD analysis project Ga0209270, IMG submission 187456) | Enrichment culture microbial communities from Arthur Kill intertidal strait, New Jersey, USA, that are MTBE-degrading - MTBE-AKS1... | ecosystem: Environmental > Aquatic > Marine >...
GATGATTAATGAAAGGATACTTGCGCAAACAAGACGTATTACATGAAATAAGCCCTGATTTGGATAAAACAATGATAGTAATTCGAGAAAAACTTTTAAAGAGAAAGGTGTAATGTCGAATATTACTGCAATTCAATGTTTTCTGTAATTGTGACACAGTCTGTACACGGGAATGACGAAAGAAATTAATGTATAGATCTGTTAGAGACAGCACACTAGTATTCAATAATAGAAAAGACGAAAACAGGGACACATCCCAATATTGATGAGAGGATTAAAGGGCAATCGTTTTAGACAGTAACCCTTATTTCTGTCACTCCCGCTTGTCGGGAGTCTTTCTTAATGCGAGGAAAGATGCCGGACCCTCCGGAAGGACGGCGGGCAAGCAAGCCGGAATGACAACCAAAGTAAAGAGACATATGACGCACTACACTATCAGGATCCTCATACCTCACAGTTTTATTCCGGGCCAACGATCAATGGGATCGGTAGACCGCACTATATGCATTCCGGCATCTGCAAATCTCTGAAATGCTGCATCTGCCTGTTCCGTATAATCTATGATTCCAGGAAAAACAACAGGAGATGTGCAGTCCTCCATGATATATACTTTTTCAACTAACTGACGATCTTTTGCAAGGATATCTTTTAAGAGATCATCAATCGTCCAGGCTACGCAGTGACTTTTTGACTGTCCCGCAATAATAACAGCGTCATATTGTATAAGCTTATAAAAAAACTTTTCACTTTTCCTGGCGAGCTGTTCTCCACCCGGACCTTCCAATACCTCCGGGCCCAGTACCGAGTAATGCTCTGTAAAAGGCTTATCACCTTTTACATGAAAATCCGGCTGGCTATACCGGGCAACTCCATGAAAGAAGATAGCATCTTCAAAAGAGGCTACCAGTGAGTGTCCGATGCCTCCCAACATGGCATGATATGGCCATATGGTCAGGTCATATTTTCCACCTTTTTTGAGCTTCGATGTGTAATGAAGAAGTTGTTTCTGCCCGAATTCTTTATCAATATGAAAACTGTAGCAAAGCGCTTCGTTGAATTTCCATACACCATTCTGAATATCCTCAACAGAAATAAGCGTAAAGGGAGCAGGATGTTCACCTTTATCATTGATGAGGTAAATTTCATGAAAAATCTGCATTATTTGATGTGTGTCCATAGTCGGACAAATCTGTGTAATAACATGAAGATGGCGATAGATGAATTCGCACAGCCTCCTGTTATCATCAATAGCACCGGTCCCTGAACGTCCACCTACATAAAGCTCAAAACCTGGGATACAAAATGTATTCTGGACATCAACAGCAACGAGACAGATTCTGAATATATCATTGGAAGCAGGCTTTATCTGATACTGTTCGGCCCATTTTCTTGCGTCTTTAGACCGCTCCTGATATGGGATCTTCCAGACCTCCCCTACCTTTTCCGGTTGGTAATGAGATGGCAATGGAAGCTCATGTCGCGGCATATACCTTTCCTCTCATCCTTCAAAACTGTTCGTTACATAGAACATTTCTTTTTTAGCTCAATCTCCACATTCTTAGGGACAAGTCCTCTGAGAGACCCACCTAATGAAGCAACCTCTTTTATGATACTCGATGTAAGAAAACTGTATTCCTCGCTCGGCATCATAAAAACAGTCTCGATATCAGTCTTCAGCCTCCTGTTCATATGAGCCATCTGGAGTTCATATTCGTAGTCAGAGATAGCTCTGAGACCACGAAGGATGGCTATCCCCTTTCTTCTTTCAACAAATTCAACGAGTAACCCTTCAAATGCCTCTACCCTCGCCCGCCTGTAATGCCTGAGTGACCTTTTTATCATCTTCAGCCTTTCGCTGATCGTAAAAAGCGGCTTTTTCTTGTGGCTCGGTGCTACAGCAATAATAAGCTCGTCAAAGATCCTAAGAGATCTTTCGACAAGGTCAAGATGCCCGTTTGTTATTGGGTCAAAAGTACCCGGGTAAATTGCGATCCTCTTCATATCAGGCAACCTTTCCATAAAATGTTAACATAGTATCTCCATATCTGTAGCTCCTTTTCAATATTACTTTTCCAGCCTTCTCGGGAACTTTCTTTTTAAAAAAGTGCTCCACAACGACTATACCCTGCTGAGATAAAAAATCTTTCTCTCCGATCAAGGGGAGAACCCTGTCTATTTCGTCTGATTTGTATGGCGGATCAACAAAGCAAATATCCACGTGTTCACCTCCGTATCGGGCAATAAAGTCACATGACCTGCCCCTTATAACATCAGCCCTCTCCTGAAATCCAAGGTTAATGAGGTTTTCACGTATTGTTCTCACTCTTGCGTAACTCTGTTCAACAAACACCGCCTTTTTTGCTCCTCTTGAAAGTGCCTCAAGTCCAACGGTTCCGGTTCCTGCATAGAGGTCTACAAAAAGAGCGCCATCTATTCTGTCTCTTAGTATATCAAAGAGAGCTTCCCTCACCTTGGAAGATGTCGGCCTGAGCTGGTTCCCCCCTGATGTTTGCGATAAGAGTTTTTTTGTAGACGTACGCCTTCCTTTAGCAACCCCTGCTGATATCCTCATTTGGCTTATATATTACTACAAGCTCCTGTGGTGTTCAATAATGCATGCATTATTTCCTGTTTGTACATAAAACCTTATTTTGTCATTGTCCGGCTTGCTCGTCCGTCCGTACTTTTGGAGGGACAAGACAATCCGGAAGATATTGAAAAAACCGGATTCCCTGGTCAAGCCGGGGAATAACGTATTTTTTGTGCGTTTTCCATGAACAGGCACATCACGCATATAATTGCGACACAGCCTCCGGGTAAGGGAATGACGTACCATCTGAACCCGAAAAATGCAATTGATTGTTGAACCTAAGAAGATTGATTATATTTTCTCACGCGGGAGAGACGTTATGGACGCTTATTATTCTTTGAAGGAAAATAAAATTTCTGAAAAACCTTCTTTTCATTTTCATTGAGGCTATTCCAGAAAGGCGATTTTTTCAGGTACCGCTCCTTCTCCTGGTCGGACATCTGATGAAGAATTTTGTATTTCTGTATTGTCTTTTGTTTTTTCTCAGGTGGCATGCTCTTTATAATTTTCAATCTTCTCTGCAGTATCTTTCTATCGCCGTTTTTGAGTTCCTTGTATACTTTAAATCTCCTTTTGAGTCTCGCCTTTTCATCACTGGAAAGTTCATGGAATGTCTTGTAATTTCTCTTTAACTTTTCTTGCTTCTCAGCAGGAAGACTCTTCCATTCATGGTATCTCCGCTGTATTTCATACCTTTGTTGAGGGCTCATAAGCTCCCATTTTTTCTTATTGTCTAATTGCATCGTGTCCTGGGCAAGAACAATTCCAGGGCAACAGAGACCAACAATAAGATAAACGAAAATTAACCTTTTCATGATGCGTAATACCCCATTGAACTTTTCTCATCCATAGGTTCTTCAATTAACGGAAGATAATCAATGGTTTTCAATACCTCAACAGATTCATAAAAATCCTTTTCCTCCAGGAGCTGAAGGTTATTGATAATCTCGTTATCATCTAACATAACGCTTTCAACGGTAACCGGTGATTGCATCTCTCTCTGATCAGTTACGAGAACCCCCTGATCATGATTGTCCAATACTCGATAAAAGAATACGATACCAAGGGCTATGACAAAAACTGCGGCAACAGGTAGTAGTAAGCGCATAAAATTAAATGTTTTTTCCTTCTTGACAGCATTCAGAATTGATTCTTTAAGGTGCAAAGGAGGTTGTTTATCTTCCCATAAGGAGAGGGTATCCCATGCCATTGAAAGGCTGTTAAATTCTGCTTTGCAGAGCGGGCACCGGGATAGATGACTATCAACCATTTCTTTCTGTGTCAACGGCAACTCGTTGTCCATATAAGCTGAAAGGTTCTGCTGTACCCATTGACAATTCATAATTCCTCCTTATATATATTTAACATAAAAATACTTATTTTGTTTCTTTGGAAATGTATCCGATGCTCTTTGCAAGGAAATTTTTTGCCCTGTGTACCCTTAGTTTTACAGCGTTTATGGTACAGCCTAATATTTCCGCTACCTCCTCGTAAGAAAGACCATGATATTTTAGAAGGATGACCGCTATCCTTAAGTTAGCCGGCAGTGCTTTCACAGCATCAAGTACCCGCTGTTTGACCTCAGCTTCTTCCAGCTTTGAAACAGGACTATCATCCAATGAAGGCAATTCCGGAAGCATCTCGTCTTCAATTGAAAAAACAGTAACAGATTTTTTCTTTCTCAATTCATTAAAACATATATTTTTCGTTATTGTATACAGCCAGGTTGAAAATTTTGCTTTAGGTGTGTATGTCCCTGCAGCCCTGTATACCCTGAGAAAGACTTCCTGTGTAATGTCTTCTGCATCCGGAGAATCGTAAAGAAACCGGTAAGCAAGTTTATATACGGTTTGATAGTGCCTTGTTACGAGTTCCTCGAATGCAGCCTCATCGCCGCTTTTGACCAGGTCCATGAGAGCTATATCTCTGTCGCTATTCTCCATTGCCTAACTCTTAAATATTACTGATAACAAAAAGATTACAGTGCTTTTAGGGACGTATTGGCGGGTTTGTCAGATATACATCCGGAGCGACATATCCCTTTACAGTTACCCGTCTCCCTTCGACAGTAATCCTATCTTCTGAAAACAAACGTATCGCCTCAGGATATATTTGATGCTCCAATGAAAGTATCCTTTCTGACAGGGTTTCTTCTGTATCGTCTTGAAAGACCGGCACTGCTGCCTGTATTATGATCGGACCTGTATCCATACCTTCATCGACAAAATGTACCGTACAGCCCGAAATCTTCACATGGTAATCAAGTGCCTGCATTTGTCCGTTGAGCCCGGGAAATGACGGAAGGAGTGCAGGATGTATATTCATGATCCTGTTTGAAAATGCATTTATGAGAGGCTTCCCCACAATCCTCATAAAGCCGGCCAAAACAACCAATCCCACGCCTCTTTTCTTCAATGCTTCGGCAATCTCTGTAAAAAAAATATCCCTTGAACGATACTCCCTCGGATCCATGATGAGATATGAAATACCGTGTTTTTTTGCCCGTTCTATAGAAAAAGCAGATGCGTTATCTGTTATCAAGACAGCTATCTCAATCTTGAGCCTTCCCGAATTAACTGCATTTATTATAGATTGAAAATTCGATCCTCTGCCGGATGCAAGAACACCAATTTTTAACATGCAGAAATCCTTTTCGTAGCGCTACAAGCGGATAACAATACTTGCTCCGTTTCTCAAGTCCTTTAACCATCTTTCATAGCTCTTAATGAACTTCTCCTCAAACAGTCTGTTCTTTATTTCTTCCTTCAAGGCATCCTCTGTTTTTGCAGACTTTTTATCCTCGAGCTTTACGATATGAAGCCCCTGTGCTGTCCAAAAAGGCATGCTGATATCTCCTATGTTCATATCCGAAAGCACATCTATGAACTCTCTGGCCATAAATTTCTTCTGAATATAACCCAGGTCGCCACCGAGCTTACCTGAAGGATCTTCAGAATATTCCTGAGCAAGACGAGAAAGATCTTCGCCTTTCTGAATTTTATCTGCAATATCTGATGCCTTTTCTTCTACGACCTTTTTCATATCATCATTTTCAGGCATCCTAAAAAAAATCTGCCTTAGCTTATAGGAATCCTCCTGGACAAATGTATCTTTATGCTTATTATAAAACTCGTCTATTTCTTCATCAGACACAACAATCTTGCTTCGTACTTGCTGATTAACAAGTTTACTGATCAAAATTTGATCTGAGAGTCTCTTTTTATATTCATCAAAGGTCAAACCTTCCTGCTCAAGGGAAGCCCTGAGCGTCTCGTCCGTCAATGCATACTTCTTTTTGATATTTTCAATGGCCTCTTCAACATCTCCCGGCAAAGCTTCAATCTCCAACCGTTTAGCTTCCTGTAACTGAAGTCTTATATCGATAAGTCTTTCGAGAAAATCATCTTCATGTTCTTTAAATATTTTCCTGCGTTCTGCTTCATCAAGTGTCTTCATATCATCTATAGCTTCTTTTTCCATCAACTGATAGAGTTCGCTCCACGTTATGACCTCTTTGTTGACCTGTGCAACGACACGGTCAAGGAGGATAGCTGCATCTAATAGACATGGATTTATGAGGAAACAACATGCCAAGAAGAGAAACAATATTCTATTTAAAAAGGAACTCGCTTTCATGTGTTTTAAATTATAAAACATACAAAACCTGTTTCTCAACGGCGTTTACCTCACTGTACTTGATACTTAACAAATATTACTATTACGCAACATAAAACGATATTGAAGACACCCTGCGGCAAGCAGTCTGTCCGAGATTGGTAGTCGCAGGTTTTAGCCTGCATACTTAGCGTAATTTAAGGGTTGCGGCTACAATATGTTACTTTGAGATTTTATAATTTGAAAATTGCCGGAAAACCCTTAAAAACAATGGGAATACGCTCACACCGAAATAATTATAATATTTATATTATTTTGTTATAATATAGATTGAAATCTTATCCGGATAAAGTGTATGTATTATTACCAAAGTATCTGTATATGATTCACAAATTAATCTTGACATTATACATTTTACTGTGATATTTTGCACTTTATACCTAAAGTAGAAAATTAATGCTATGGAAAAAGCTTTTGAAAATATATTAAAAAACTTCGAAAGAAACGAGGGTAATATATTATCGATCCTTCAGGAAGTCGAGGAAAGATTTGGTTATATCCCAGAGGAAGCAGTTGATTGGCTATCAAAAAGACTTGACATACCGGCAAGCCGCATATTCGGAATCATTACGTTTTATTCCCAGTTCCACTTAAAACCACGAGGCGAAAATATAGTTACGGTCTGCCGTGGTACAGCGTGCCATGTAAAGGGGTCCGAAAAGCTCATCAATAGACTTTTCATAGAGTTGGGTATCCCTCCTGATGAGGATACGTCCGATGACTTCAAATTCACCATTGAAAAGGTTAACTGTTTAGGTGCGTGCGGTATTGCACCGGTCGTCGTGTGCAATAAGGATGTTCATGGCAAAATGTCACTCGATAAATTAACGAAAGTTATAAGAAAGTTGCGGTCAGATGAATAAGAAGGTCGATATCAAGGTATGTACCGGTACAGGCGGTACAGCAGCCGGTGGCAATGAGGTACTGTCAGCTTTTAAGGAACTACTGTCTTCTTCGGATGCAGCTTCCGGATGTTCAGTGCAGAAAGTTGGCTGCAGGGGGTTCTGCGTAAAAGATGTCCTCGTAGATATTATTGTCGATGGAAATAAAACGACCTATAAATCAATAAAACCGGATATGGTTGAAAGAATCATCCGGGAACACATTATCGCTGGGAATCCAGTTGCAGAATGGACTGTAGGTGAAAAATACCTTAATTTCCATAAAAAACAGGAGAAAGTAGTACTTGCTCACTGTGGTGAAATAAACCCTGAGGATATCAATGCTTACAGATCAGTTGGTGGTTACGGGGCAGCACAAATGGCCCTGACTTCAATGAGCCCGGAAGACATAGTAGAAATCATTAAAAGTTCCAACCTAAGGGGAAGAGGTGGTGCAGGTTTTCCTACAGGAATAAAATGGGAAGTTGGATTAAAGATAGAGTCTGATATGAAATATGTCATATGTAACGGCGACGAAGGAGATCCAGGAGCCTTTATGGACAGGTCTGTCATGGAAGGAGATCCCCACTCCATTATCGAAGGGATGATTATCTGTGCAAAGGCAACCGGCTCTCATAAAGGCTATATCTATGTGAGGGCAGAATATCCTTTAGCTGTTAAAAGACTCCAGATGGCGATAGATCAGTGTTATGAGACCGGTTTTCTTGGAAAAAATATTTTTAATACCGGCTTCTGTTTTGACATAAAGATCTTTCAGGGTGCAGGCGCCTTCGTTTGCGGTGAGGCTACAGCCCTGATGCGTTCTATCGAAGGGAAACGGGGGATGCCGACCCCCAAAATTTGGCGTTCTGCAATTAAGGGTCTTTGGGGAAAACCAACGGTTCTCAATAATGTAGAGACATTTGCAAACGTACCCAAGATAATACTCAAAGGACCAAAATGGTACAAGAGCCTTGGAACTGAAAATAGTGGAGGCACAAAAGTTTTCGCACTCACAGGGAAGGTAACAAATGCCGGGCTCATAGAGGTACCTTTGGGAATGACCCTGAGAGAAATCATCTATGATATCGGTGGTGGAATAGAGGGGGGAAGGTCCTTCAAGGCTGTTCAGACAGGAGGGCCGTCAGGTGGCTGCATCCCGGCAGAGTTTCTTGATCTTGAGGTTGATTATGAAACCATAGCGCAGGTCGGCTCAATCATGGGGTCCGGGGGTATGGTTGTTCTTGATGAGACGGATTGCATGGTTAATACTGCAAAGTTCTTTCTTGAATTCACACAGGCAGAATCCTGCGGCAAGTGTACACCATGCAGGATTGGAACAAAGAGAATGCTCGAGATATTCGAAAGAATCACTGCGGGAGACGGTAGAGAGGGAGACATAGATCTCCTCGAAGAACTCGGCCATTATATAAAATCAATGTCACTGTGCGGATTAGGCATGACCGCTCCAAATCCTGTGCTCAGTACCATAAGATATTTCAGGAATGAGTACGAGGCTCATATTAAAGATAAAAAATGTCCGGCCGGAGTATGTAGGGATTTAATAACGTATACGATTATCGAGGACCTCTGTACCGGCTGCGGGGCTTGCAGTCGGGTATGCCCTGCCGGTGCTATAGCAGGTATACGAAAAAGTCCACATAGAATCAATCCCGACCTCTGTGTAAAATGCGGTTCCTGTTTCGACGCATGCAAGTTCAAATCAGTATTGAAATCATGACAACGGAAATTAAGATATGGTTACATTGAAAATAGACGGTCAGAAGGTCACCGTAAGAAAACTTTCAACAATCCTTGATGCGGCTAAAAAGGTCGATGTCCCGATCCCTACCCTTTGCCATCATCCGGACCTTTCTCCATATGGAGGTTGCAGAATGTGTGTTGTAGAGGTCGCCGGCACAAAGAAACCTGTAACATCCTGTACAACACTTGTCAGGGAAGGAATGGATGTTATTACAACCAGCCCTTCTTTAGAGAATCTGAGGAGGACCAACCTTGAGCTTATCCTCTCTGATCACCCGAACGACTGCATGGTATGTGAAAAAGCCGGTGACTGCAAGCTCCAGGAACTCGCATATTTCTATGGTATCCGTAAAAACAGATTTTTAGGAGAAAGAAGGACGTATACAAAAGAAGACCTTAATCCTTTCCTCGTAAGAGACATGGAAAAATGCATAATCTGTGGACAATGTGTACGGGTATGTGATGAGATTCAAGGCGTCGGTGCAATAGATTTTGCCTATAGAGGTTTCAGAACAAAAATATGCCCTCCTTATGAAAGGGATCTTGATTGCGAGTTCTGTGGCCAGTGTGTGGCAGTATGTCCTACAGGGGCACTGACCGGCAGGTCTTGGACTCACAAAGGGAGGCTCGTAGAAATAAAAGAGGTTGATACGATTTGTCCTTACTGCGGTTGTGGATGTAATATTACCCTCCATATCAACCGCAACGAGGTTATTCGTGTCACTTCAAAAAAAGATACGCTTAATGAAGGATGGCTTTGTGTTAAGGGAAGGTTTGGTTATGGATTTATTAACAACCCGGAAAGATTAACGAAGCCTCTTATCAGGATCGCTCCCAAAGACGCAACACTAAAGACCGTGATGGAATCTCATAATAATTTATCACTTTTTAAAGAGGTGTCCTGGGACGAGGCTTTACAGCATGTTGCAACAAGACTCCGGGAAATAAAAGAAAAGCATGGCGCAGATTCTATTGGCGGACTCTCATCGGCAAGGTGTACGAACGAGGAAAACTATCTGTTCCAGAAATTTATGCGGGCTGTTATCGGCACGAATAATGTTGACCACTGTGCGCGTTATTGACACAGCTCAACAGTGGCCGGTCTGGCCACCGTATTTGGTTCAGGTGCAATGACAAACTCCATTCCGGAGATACAAAACCACGACGTCATTTTTGTTATCGGCTCCAATACAACGGAAACACATCCGATAATCGGGTTGAAGATAAAGAAAGCGGTAAGAAGAGGTGCTGAACTCATTGTTGCTGATCCGAGAAGAATTGATCTCGTCAGTTTTTCTAATCTATGGCTCCAGCACAAACCAGGTACCGACATCGGGCTCTTAAACTCAATGATGCATGTCATGTTGAAGGAAAACCTGCTTGATAAAAAATTTATTTATGAACGGACAGAGGGGTTCGAAGATTTTAAGAATTCTCTTGATAATTATACGCCGGAGTTAGGGGAGAAGATCACAGGCGTTCCGAAAGAAGATATTATACGGGCTGCGCGGCTATACGGAAATGCTGTACGACCCGGTATTTATTACACCATGGGGATTACGCAACACAAGCATGGGACAGAAAATGTTTTCGCCATAGCTAATTTAGCTTTGATGACAGGCAACCTCGGAAGGGAAAGTACCGGCGTTAATCCCCTCAGGGGACAGAACAATGTCCAGGGTGCAACGGACATGGGTTGTATCCCCAATTTCTACCCCGGCTATCAGAAGGTCGATATACCCGGCTTCAAGCACAAATTTGAGACGGCCTGGGGAACTAAGCTCCCTCAAAAAAACGGGCTCACTGCAACGGAAATGATCAATGAGGCTTTGAAAGGGAACCTCAAGGCTTTGTATATCATGGGGGAAAATCCTGTTTTAAGTGATCCTGACATGCTTCACACCATAGAAGCATTGAAAAAATTGGACTTTCTTGTGGTTCAGGATATATTTTTGACAGAGACGGCTGAACTCGCAGATATAGTGCTCCCTGCTGCCTGTTTTGCTGAAAAAGATGGGACGTTCACAAATACTGCAAGAAGGGTGCAAAGGGTAAGAAAAGCCATAGAACCTCCCGGAGAGGCAAAAGAAGACTCAAAAATAATCATGGAGCTTGCCGGGTTGCTTGGTTACCAAATGATCTATGATAATATCAGCGAGGTATTCTATGAAGCAGGCAGGTTATGGCCGGCTGTTGCCGGTATTACGTACGGCAGGATCGAAAAGCTCGGCTTGCAGTGGCCGTGTCCAACGCGCGACCATCCGGGAACTCCCTATCTCTTTAAAATGGGATTCCCTCGAGGTAAAGCTTCATTCACTCCTGTTACGTATAAACCATCCGACGAATTACCAGATGATGAATATCCTTTTTTACTCTCGACAGGAAGGCAGCTTTTTCAGTATCATACAGGATCAATGACAAGAAAGATTGAAGCAATCAATACGATATCGCCTGAGGCTTATATGGAAATTCATACTGACGATGCAAAACAGCTTGGTGTGGATACCGGGGAGAGCGTAAGGGTATCTTCGCGCAGGGGGTCAATTAACATTAAGGTCAAAATTTCCGAAAAAATATTGAGGGGTATGGTTTTTATCCCGTTTCACTTTAAAGAGGCTGCAGCAAATGTACTGACCAATACTGCACTGGACCCTATATCAAAAATACCTGAGTTGAAGGTATGTGCAGTTAAAATAGAGACATTAAGTTAATTTATTACTAACGTTAAAATGAAATGCATAGAGATGTGCAACTATAGGAGGAGATAAATATGGTTAAAGCAGATCAACTAAAAAACCAGGTTCTATTCCAAGACCTTGATAAGGCAGGCCTCACGAAAATGGCAAAAATTGTAAAACAGGTCTCTTTAAAAAAGGGAGAGCAGCTTTTCAAAGAGAAAGACGATACCCATGGCCTCTATCTCATCAATTCCGGAAAGATAGAAATCTCAAGGGTAACTGCCGACGGCTGGAGACAAACACTTGTTGTCCTGACAGCAGGTCACTTCTTTGGAGAATTGTCCATCCTTGAAAAAAGGCATCACGTTGCAACAGCTGTTGCCCTTGATAATACAGAGCTCTTTCTTATTCCAAAAGATGATTTCGAACGATTGATGGTCGACGACACTGTCGTAGCATGTAATATCATTAAAAGGATTGCGATTGTGATGAGTAAAAACCTGCGTCAGATGAACGACAAATTCCTCAGTGCTTTGATAAGCTATTAAGCTTTATACGTTGCTTTAAGATTTCTGCAAAAAATTACATATTACATACTTTAATTTTATTCTTGAAAGGAGGGTCTTTTCCATGCCGCTTGATCCAACCCAAAATGCAGACTGGCAGATTGCAGAAGCAGCAGAAAAGAAAATGAAGACGTCTCAACAGTTAGCTGAGGAATTAGACATTAAGCAGGATGAACTCCTTCCTCACGGGCATTATATCGCCAAGGTAGATTTTGCAAAAGTCCTCAATAGGCTCAAGAATAAGTCTGACGGGAAATTTATTGAGGTAACTGCAATAACACCCACCCCTCTCGGAGAAGGCAAGTCTACTACAACACTCGGGCTCCTCCAGGGTTTGGGGAAACGCAAGAAAAGAGTAACTGCCTGTATACGGCAGCCTTCCGGTGGTCCGACAATGAATATCAAGGGATCCGCTGCGGGCGGCGGATTAGCTCAGTGCATCCCGCTTACTGAGTTTTCCCTCGGTCTCACGGGTGATATTAATGCTGTAATGAACGCACACAATCTTGCGATGGTTGCCTTAACCGCCCGCATGCAACATGAGTTTAACTATGATGATAAACAGCTCGCAAAGAGAAATCTGAAGCGTCTTAACATAGATCCAAAGAATATTGAAATGGGCTGGGTCATGGATTTTTGCGCCCAGGCACTTCGAAATATTATTATCGGCATTGGCGGGAAAATGGACGGGTTTATGATGCCTTCGAAATTCGGCATAGCTGTTTCTTCAGAGGTTATGGCTATCCTCTCTGTTTTCAGTGATCTCGAGGACTTCCGAAAGAGGATCGGAGGTATTGTCGTCGCCTATGACAAAAAGGGCACTCCTGTTACCACAGAAGATCTCGAGGTTGCCGGAGCAATGACAGCCTGGATGCGTGATGCCATCAACCCAAACCTCCTGCAATCCCTTGAAGGACAACCCTGCTTTGTCCACGCTGGGCCGTTTGCCAATATTGCGGTTGGTCAATCGTCTATTGTTGCTGACAAGATATGCCTCAAATTAGCTGATTATCACATCACGGAATCAGGGTTTGGCGCGGATATAGGGTTTGAAAAATTCTGGAACGTTAAATGCCGTTATTCAGGTAATATTCCCAATGTCTCGGTGATCACCGCTACAATACGGGCACTCAAGCACCACGGCGTCAACGCAGGGGCTCCCCCGGTCATCCCGGGCAGGCCGATTCCAAAGGAATACTTTAAGGAAAATCTCAAGTGGCTTGAAGACGGCATGGCCAATGTCATACAGCATATTAACACGGTAAAAAAGGCCGGGATTAATCCAGTTGTCTGTATAAACCGTTTTCACACTGACACCGATGCAGAGGTCAATCTGACAAGAAAGATGTGTGAAGAGGCTGGTGCACGTGTTGCTGAGTCTAATCACTGGAAGTATGGTGGTGAAGGTGCCCTCGAATTAGCAGATGCAGTTATCGACGCCTGCAGTGGCAAGGTCAATTTAAAGTTCCTGTATGATCTTGACACCTCTTTACGCAAACGTGTGGAACTCATTGCAACGGAAGTCTATGGAGCAGATGGGGTAAGCTATTCTCCGGAAGCGACAGCAAAAGCAGAACGTTTCGAAAAAGATCCAAAATACAAAGACTATGCAACCATGATGGTAAAGACCCATTTATCTCTTTCCCACGATCCTGCAATCAAGGGTGTTCCAAAGGGATGGATCTTACACATTCGCGATTTCCTCACGTATGGTGGTGCACGTTTCATCTGTCCTGTAGCAGGAAATATCAGCCTGATGCCTGGAACAAGCTCTGACCCGGCTTACAGACGGGTTGATGTCGATATAAAAACAGGCAAGGTCAAGGGGCTGTTCTAACTAGTGTAGCGTCTCATAAACGACTGGTGTTATAAACAGCTTAAAGGGGTGTCATTCCCGCAAGCAAAGCGCGTCGGGAATCTTTCTGAGAAACCCTGAGCGATTCCGGACAAGCCGGAATGACAAAATTACGCCAATATTAGAACTTTATACTCATTTAATAACACCACCTGTTTAAGAGACACTACACTAGTGTCCTGAGTCATTAATGCCTTGCATTAGTTCTCTCTAGTGTCATTCCCCGACTTGATCGGGGAATCCAGTTGTTTCAAAGGCTTCTGGATTGTCCGGTCAAGCCGGACAATGACAAACAATTTTTGACTCAGGACACTAGTTTACGCTTTCTCGCTGGGATAACCGAAGAATGTTATCCCAACGAATATTTTTTTATCATGAAAAAAGTAGGATTTCTCTATGACGACGTCTTCCTCAAACATGAAATGCCTCCGGGACATCCTGAATCTCCCCAACGACTCATAAAAATCGTCGAAACATTGAAAAATGCTCCTCTCTGGAATAATCTTATTCACATAAGACCACGACGTGCTGAGCAGGAAGATATCCTGAAGGTTCATATAAAAGACTATTATGAGAATATCAAAACCTTTAAAGGCTTCTATGATCCTGACACTTATGTTTCACAGCATTCATTTGAGGCTGCATTGTTTGCAGCAGGCTCTGTCATTGAGGCAGTGGAAAGATGCAGTAAAGGCGATATTGAAAGGGCATTCTGTGCTGTAAGGCCCCCGGGACATCATGCTGAAACTGATCGTGCCATGGGTTTCTGTATCCTCAATAACGTTGCCGTGGGAGCACGCTATGCACAGAAAATCGGATTTAAAAAGGTTTTTATTATTGATTTTGATGTCCATCATGGAAACGGCACACAACACATATTTGACGACGACGATTCTGTTTATTATTTCAGTACACACCAGTATCCCCATTATCCGGGAACAGGCCGGAAACAGGAGCAGGGAATACATAAAGGTACGGGGTACACCTTTAATATTCCTTTACGACAGGGCTCTGACGACAGAGATTACACAAAAATATATCATGACACGCTGCCGCCTCTCGTAAAAACTTTCGATCCGGATATTATCATCGTCTCAGCAGGTTATGATATTCATATAAGAGACCCCCTTTCGGACATACATATCTCAAACGAAGGGATCAGAAATATTGTAAAAGGAATTCTGTCGTGCACATATGTTACAGGCAGTTCATGCCTTCCTTGCGTTTTTGCTCTTGAAGGTGGATACAATCTTACCGCTCTGAGTGAATCGGTATTAATAACTGTCAGCGAGATGTTGGAAAATACATATTGAAGTAACCTGTCGCTAAGATGATGAGATCTTTTTCTTTAAATCAAGGGCTTCAGAGACAAGCTCCATAAGATTTTCCATTTTAAACGGTTTATTGAGTACAAGATCGGCACCGCTTTCCTTCATTTTTTTATCGTCTATCTGTATGCCCCATCCGGTAATCAACGCTACAGGGACAGTCTCGTCCTGAGCTTTTACGGACCGTGCAATCTCCCATCCGCTCATTCCGGGCATGCCGATGTCAGTGAATACTAAATCAATTCCACCTTTCTTAAAGATATCGAGTCCCTCTTTCCCTGAAGCAGCCTTGATGACATGATGTCCGCTCTGAGTGAGTAAATTATCGAGGATATCTCTTACGAGCTCCTCATCGTCTATGATCAAAATGGTGGAACTCGTCATATCCCTTGTGATAATTTTTTTCTGCTCTTGTTCAACTTCCCTGAATTCCCGGGAGATGGGTAAAAATATATTCACCGTCGTACCCTCCCCTTCTTTACTATCTACAGCAATACGCCCTCCTTGTCTGGAAATAATACTGTATGCAATACTGAGCCCCAGTCCATCGCTTACTACTCCTTTTGTTGTAAAAAAGGGGTCAAAAATCTTTCTCTTAATCTCTGCTGGTATGCCTATACCCGTATCGCTTACAAGGATATGAACTTCTCCGTCTGTTTTTCTCGTTTCTATGGAAATTTTACCGCCTTTTGGCATGGCATCAATTGAATTGAATATGATATTTGTCAGCACCTCTCTGAGTTCGGATGGATTACCCAATACAGGGGGGACATCGTCGCTCAAATGGGTAACGAGTTCAATATTAATCCCCATTTCCTGTGACTGATCCTTCCATCGCGGCTTCGACATCTCCTTTACTTCTCTGACAATCCTGTTTATATTAACTTCCAGATACTCCTTGTCTTTCCGTATTCTCGTAAACTCCTGGATACGCCTCACCGTCTCAGCAGCATCTAATGCAGCGGTCTCTATTACCTGCAGTTGCCCTTTTATTGCATCAATGTCCATTGTTTCTATCTGTCGGGTAAGCAACTCCGTATTTCCCATAATAATAGCCAGCGCATTATTAAAATCATGTGCAACCCCCGAAGCCATTTGACCTATGGCCCTCAGTTTCTCAGACTGTATAAGCTGCTCTTCTATAAGCTTCCTCTCACTGATATCCCTCATTATGAGTTCAAGCCCCACGATTTCTCCCTTGTGAGAATACGGACGGTCTCCGATTTCGAGAAAGAGTACCTTCCCGTGCTTATCCAGCATCCTTAGTTCATAGATATCTTCTAATACTTCTTCTGTAAAACGTTTTTCAAACCGTTCACGAGCTCTGGTGCTGTCTTCAGGATGGACGAAGTCTGAAAATCTCCTGTTTTTTAATTCTCTTTCATGATATCCGAACAGACTGATAAATCGTGCATTATATATACCGAGCTTTCCGTCAGGTTTCATAAAAACTGCAATCGCGTCATTAATATTCTCAAATAATTCTCTATATTTCTCTACAGATTCCTTGAGTTCTTTTTCCAGTCGGATCTTTTCCAAAGCTAATCGTTGTTTATCTATAGACTTTTTGACTATTGCCCTGAGCTCCTCGATATCAAACGGTTTGGTCACAAATGCATCCGCACCTCTATTCAGGGCTTTAATAGCGTTCTCTGTACTTGCGTATGCTGTCATCATGATAACACTCAAGTCCGGAGCTGCATTTTTTAAAATTTCCAACAATTCTACCCCATCGATATCCGGAAGCTTTATATCCAGGAGAACTACATTAAAGGCACTCTTTTTTATAAGCGATATTCCTTCAGAAGCAGTATTAATGGTTGAAATTTGGTATCCATCCAACTCAAGGATGTGTGCAAGTGTTTTGCACATTCCCTTGTCATCATCAATGATTAAGATAGTTGGTTTATCGATATCGGTATGCATCTTTCTCACGGATACAATACATGCGGTCTCTTACCTTGTCAATTGCGATGCTTTCTCTTTTACCATAGGTATCCACACGGCAAAGGAAGTTCCCTTCCCAACCTCACTTTCCAGCATTATCCGTCCCCCGTGCTGCTCAATGATCCCTTGGGTAACCGCCAAACCTAATCCTATCCCTTTTGCTTTTGTTGTAAAGAGGGCATCAAAGACTTTCTCACGGTCCCTTTCCTGTATTCCGGCACCGGTATCTTTGAATTCGACCTCTATAAAATCCTCATGTTCCCTGCTCGTTATCTCTAAAGTGCCTCCTTTCTCCATTGCCTGGTATGCATTCAGGATAAGGTTATAAAACGCCTGTCGTATTTGATATTGGTCAATGAAGGCTCTTTTCATATCAGGCTGGAGTTTCATGATAATCTTTACATTCTCTGGTTTGTTCGTAATGGAGACAGCATATTCAATAATGGCATTGATATCCTCCGGCTTCATGACATGTTTCGAAATGAGAGAGAAATTAAGCAGGTCCCTGATAATTTTGTCGGAAAGGCTTACTTCATTCTCTATGATGTGCAGGAATTCATTAATATTCGGGTTGTGCTCTATCATACCAGCATGAGTCAACTGGTCACGTAAATAGTAAGCTGAATTTTTTATTACCCCGAGAGGGTTCCTCAATTCATGGGCAACACTGGCAGCCAGTTGTCCTATTGCAGCCAACTTTTCAGACCTGATCAGACGATCCTGTGTTCTTTGTAATTCCAAACTGCTCCTTTCTAACTCTGTAGTCCTCTGTTCCAATGCTTCCTTGGATTTCTCTAATTTCAACTGGTTATCAACTAATTCAGCATAAATCCGGTCTATAACCTTGATAATCTCCTGCCACATCTGTTCTTCCATCTGCCTGTGGACAACACTGTCCGTCACATCCCTGGCAGTATGAACAAACCGTGTTATTTCTCCTTTTTCATCTCTCAAGGGATAAACGTTGATAGATACATGATGTTGTGTGCCATTATTATGGGAAGTAGCGTGAATGTGAGTTGCAGAGCTTGATTTACCCGTAGCCAATACATCAGACATTGGGCAAATATCAAATGGTCCCTGGCAAGGGAAATCGAGTCCGTGTGTGACATAGTAACAACGTTTATCAAGAATATCAGAACCGTACTTCTCTATTGCATGTTTGTTTGCCCAGAGGATTCTGTAATCTCTCGATAGGAGCATTATCTCATCATCGATCCCGGTGATGACCTTCTCAAATATCTGTTCCTCTTGCATAGCCCTTTATAACGCAGTATAGTGTGTGATCATCGTGTAAGATTTACAATTTTATTGTATGCACAGTACATACGAGACAAGGGTCAAATGATCTTACCACATGCCCGACTTCTATGGGATTATCCTCATCCTCAATACTTGTTCCATTCAGTGCATGTTCACAAGGCCCGTGCTGATCAAAGGAATCCTTAGGCGAGAGGTTCCACGCAGTAGGTGTAATAATCTGGCACCGTTTGATCCGGTTATCTGAAATAGATATCCAATGGCCAAGTGTTCCCCTCGCAGCCTCAATAATCCCCACCCCTTTTGTTTCAGCAGGAATTTTCGGCTTTTTATAAAATGGTTTTCTAACATCAATCCCGCGCAACCAAATGCCAAGCTGTCTTACCAGCCTCACAACCTCATGGAGCCGCGCTAAAACTCTTAAAAAAACGCTTGGTCCTAATTTTGTAAAGAGATCGTAAATTAAAGGATCGTTGTCAAGTATCATCCTCGCTAAAGGGCCTGTCTCAACGACATTGTTATCATATCGGGGGGATTTACTCCAGCTATATGCTCCCTCCTTATCCGGGTCAGGTTCAGTAATACCTTCCGAAGGATGCAATCCACCGCTATAACCCTTCAAGAATGAATACTTTATGTATTCAAGAATTTTTTCTTGTTCAAAAGGATAAAATCCGTTGTCATAATATCCGGCAGCAAATAATGTTCCATTATCAGGCTGTTCATAAGCTCCATATGATATAAACTTACCGGGCCCCTTCCCGATTGTATCTAATCCCAGTGCTCTCGCATAGCGTATGTAAGTCCCCATGTCACTGTTATAATGTTCTGCTTCTCCTAACCATTGTTCCAGATCATGTAAACTCTTATTATCCAGCCATCGGTCAATACTGCACCCTATAAGGCTTAGTTCGATATAATCCTGTATCTCCCTTAAGAGGCCAATTGCCTTTGTCTGCCGTGACATGCTTATGCTGTTGGTTACCCCGCCTGGCTGAAAAACAAGTGTATTTGGCCATTTTCCTGCAAACACACCCATGAGCTCCAGCATACTGGGACGAGCCTGTATCGCCTTCAGATATGATGTACCTTTAAAAGGAAAGAAGCGCTTGATAATTTCGGAGTAATCGGGATATGAGGCATATTTTTTATTGGTTAAGTCAGGGGCAAAGAGAACATAAAACTGGATAATATGACCCATAAGATTTTCGATTGCAATCACTATATTTCCAACTAAATATGCATTATCCGGCATTTCACATCTCCAGGCATTTCTCAAAGCTGTTGCACTAGCTAAACCGTGTGATGCACCACAGATACCACAAATCCTTGGAGTAAACACAATGGCATCCATAGGGTCCCTTCCTTTTAACATGATTTCGAACCCTCTGAACATAACCCCCTTAGACATTGCATTCTGCACAATGCCATCCTTAACCTCTACAATTATCTCAAGGTCGCCTTCTACTCTGTTAAACGGATTTATTTGTATAGTTTTAGACATAATTAATCAACTCTTCTCGATGATACGGCGTTTTTCTTCAGTCTCACAGGAGTGGCGAGTTTCGCAAGGTTTGCCATACCTACATACCACGCCTTAGGCACATCGAGAGGTAATGTAACCGGAACATCCCCTATTTTTCTTGTCTCAAAGAAAGGGACAGAACCGTCCGGGAAATCAGGCAACGTACAGGCAATACATGGAAAACCTCCCCGCGTGCAACTTCCTGTCCGGCCGAGCCACATGCGCTCATTACAGTCTGACTCACAGAGCGTCCCCTTACAGCCAAGATATTCAAACAGGCATCCTTGCTGACCGTATTCTAAAGCAGAGGCCTTAAACTCGTAGAATTCGTTTCTGGGACAGCCGTGATGCGCTAATTTCTTATAAAAGGCCTTGGGGCGGTTAAACTCATCCAGTTCATTAATCCCTAATTTACCCATCACCAACCTCATTAAAGTCTCTACGATCCAATCAGGATGGCATGGACAACCGGGCACATTGATAACGGGAAGCCCGGAACCTGAAACATAGTCTTTCCCTAAAAAACCTCCCCTCTCTTTCCTCAGGAATTGAAGACCCTTAGCTTCAATAATATTAGCACCTGCGGCAACTATCCCTCCAAAGGCAGCACAGGTACCGATTGCTATCGTATTGTCGCTGACCATCGCGAGCTTTTCAATCAAATTTTTAAAAGGTCGTCCGTTAAAGAGAAAGTATTTTCCGGTACCTTCAGGCCCGCATATGACAGCACCCTCTACTATTAACACATCGATTTTTGTTTCTCCTGAAATACATTTGTCAAATATTTTCTCAACCTCATCGCCAATCTCGAGACTGAGGAACGGGTGCCAGAGCAAGTTTACTTCGAGTATTTTTAATGCTGTAAGGACATGCGGCTGTTCTGCATTAAGGAATGATATCGTATCACCATTGCAGCCACCGCTCTGTAGCCATAATAGATTTATCATGTCTCCCCCCTATACTGTCTCATACAAAAACAGATTAAAAAAAACTTCAAACAACTCCTTCTAAATATTAACACGGCACACAGGCAAAATCAAAACATGACCTTGCACTGCCCTTATATTGCAATTTACAGACCCGACAACTATAATTTTATTTATATATGGTGCAAAGATATATATCTTTATGGATTACCAGGCTTACCATTCTGATTATTTTCATCATTTCCCTGTCTTCCATCGCATTTTCCGAAAAAACCATTAAAGAAGTCATGGTTATCACGGTCAATGGTGTTATTAATCCTGTTGCAGCAGAATATATTGGAAAGAATATTCAGAAAGCACATGAAAAGCATGCTGAGGCGGTCATTATCGAGCTTGATACCCCGGGCGGATTAGATACATCAATGAGAGATATCGTAAAAGATATCAACGGCAGTACTGTGCCTGTTGTCGTTTTTGTTTCTCCAAGCGGAAGCAGGGCAGCCTCTGCCGGAGTCTTTATTACGCTCGCAGCACATGTTGCAGCAATGGCACCGGGGACTAATATCGGAGCAGCGCATCCTGTCGCTGTCGGGGAAAAGATGGATAAGACCATGGCTGAAAAGGCAACAAACGACGCTGCAGCTTATATTAAATCCATTGCAGAAAATCGCGGCAGAAATGCACAATGGGCAGAAGATGCGGTCAGGAAAAGCATATCTGCTACAGAAAGTGAGGCATTGAAAGAAAACATCATAGACATGGTTTCAGAAGACATAACCTCGCTCCTCTCTGATATTAATGGGCGTCAGGTCAGGACAGCATTCGGAGAAAAAATACTCCATACAGAGAATGCCGTTGTTGTCAGGGAAGAGATGGGCCTCAGGCACAAGATACTCAACCGTATTTCAGACCCGAATATCGCTTATATACTCATGATTCTTGGTTTCTACGGCCTCTTCTTTGAACTCACAAATCCTGGTTCTATATTCCCCGGTGTTATCGGTGGTATCTTCCTTATTATTGCATTCTTTGCATTTCAAACACTGCCGGTAAATTATGCCGGGGTCCTTCTCATTATACTTGCTATAATTCTCTTTATCCTGGAGATAAAAGTTACATCTCATGGGCTCCTGACGATTGGCGGGATCATCTCTCTGCTCATAGGCTCATTGATGCTCTTTGAATCGTCAGCGCCTTTTATGAAATTATCTCTTTCCGTTATTCTGCCGGCCGTCTTTTTCGTCTCCTTCTTCTTTGTGGTCACCATCAGACTTGCAGTTAAGGCATACAGGAGCAAACCTGCCACGGGATCAGAGGGACTCGTGGGGTTAGAAGGAATTGCAAACACGGATATAACAAGGGAAGGCGGCATGATATCATTGCACGGGGAGCTATGGAAGGCACAATCTGACGACCCCATTACGAAAGGAGACCGTGTTATTGTCGAGTCAGTAAGGGGCTTAACCGTAAAGGTAAAAAAATCTCAATGATTTTATTAACAGTATAAAAGGAGGTGTGTATGGCAGGGCTACCGCTACCGTTTTATTGGATTGTTATCGGCATATTCCTCTTGGTCTATTTCCTTACAGCTGCAATTAAGATATTAAAGGAATATGAAAGGGGTGTCGTCTTCAGGCTCGGGAGGATTATTCCGGTAAAAGGACCGGGACTTGTTATTATCTGGCCGATCATCGATAAACTTGTGAAGGTCAGTCTTCGTATTGTCACAATGGATGTTCCATCCCAGGATATTATAACCAAGGACAACATAACCGTTAAGGTGAATGCAGTCGTCTATTTCAGGGTTATGGACCCAATCAAGGCAATAACAGAGGTAGAGGATTTTTACTTCGCGACCTCACAGATAGCACAGACAACCCTGAGGAGTATTCTTGGTCAGAGCCAGCTCGACGACCTATTAACAAAACGTGAAGAGGTAAACGCAGAGCTTCAGAAAGTAATCGACTTTCAGACAGAACCATGGGGGATAAAGGTTACGGCAGTCGAGGTCAAGAACGTCGATCTCCCGGAAGAGATGCAGCGTGCTATAGCGAAACAGGCCGAAGCTGAACGTGAGAGAAGGGCAAAGGTCATTCACGCAGAAGGAGAATTTCAGGCTGCACAGAAACTTACTGATGCGGCAAATATCATTGCTTCAGCTCCCTCTGCTTTACAACTCAGATTTCTCCAGACACTGACTGAAATCGCCACTGAGAAAAACTCCACGATCATATTTCCTGTTCCAATAGACCTTGTTAAACCGTTTATATCGAAAGATACAAAATAGATTACACTTTTCCATAATAAATTTTAACAGGAGGCAGGATACCTCATAAAAACAATAAATCGACGAGATAATTAGGGTCTGTCCATAAAGTCGTATCTTGTCATCCTACGGGCTTGCTTGCCCGCCGTCCTTTTGAGGGACCGGTGGATCCAGAATTCGTTGAAAAAACTGGATTCCCCGATCCCCCGATCGGGGTCGAGAACAGGCAAGTCGGGGAATGACGGACTGTTCAAATATCAATTTATGGACAGACTCTAATTAATCTGGCATGTCTCATTTCATTATATTAGACGTTTTCCTGATTACGCTCATATCATTGCGAACACCCGAAGGGTGTGAAGCAATCTAATCGCTTTTTAAAATATTAAAATTGCCACCCCCCCCTCCCCTTGCGGAAGTGGGGAGAGGTAACTAAATTAGTTATTATATCACTATCACCCTAACCCTCTCCCCGATGAGTCGTAGACCATCAAGGGAGATGGAACCCTTCTGGATTTCTAAGTCTATTTTTCGGTTTCAAAAATAAATATTGCAATTTTTGTATATTTTATGTATATAATCAGCTATTTATCTCAATATCTTTTTAAGATATGCTTAAGAAATGCTTTAAAAATTGGTATCTATTTAACTCAAAATATGTTTGAACATCATTAAGATAACTTTTTTAAAAAATATTTCCAGGAGCGTTCGTTAATAGGAAATGTAATATAAATCACAGAATCATAAAGTATTTCAATTCAGGATATGCTTCATCTTTTTTATAAAAAATTCCAGGGAGGTGATTGGAGCAGAACAAAAATAAAGGCATGTGGAAGATATTTTATAAACATAGTATTCAATGCTTAAAGAGTAAAAAATAAAGGGGGGCGCTATGCAAAACGTATCATTTAATAATGGTGGAGCAAGACAGTTCGAGAGGAGACCTTTCTCGCAGCCGGTCGATTTTTCTATCAGCTCACGCGAGTCCAGTGAGCGAAAATTCCTTCATTTAAAAGGGAGGGCTGTTGATATTAGCGATGGCGGATTAGGTATTCAGACAGACTACCCGCTTAAACCAGGTCATATGCTCTGGTTCAATGACGGCACAGAAGAAAAAGCCGGGTTGGTACAGTGGTGTATCAAGCATGATGACGATTACCGCGCAGGGGTCATGTTAGACGGAAAATACATCAAACATCTCGATATCGCAACAGACCTCTTCATGAAACGACTTCAGGAGATCGAGAATAAATGTAATTCAAATTCTCCTCAAGCAGAACCTGATATGATCTATAAAGAAGTCACCTCGGCTATCTCCGATGTGCTTGAATCCTGCGAAGAGTTTGAACAGGAAGTCAGGGACGAAAAAATAATCCGCGACGCACGTGTGAGGTTCCATGAAAAAACTAACCATATGCTCTCGAAGAGCTATCTTATCAACCGTACACGAACCTGGCCACAGGGACAGCAGGGAGATTACAAAACCCTTGAATATGCCTACAAAAATACTCCTCTCTCTGAAGGGATAGGACATTATCTTGATTTATATCTCCTGAACAGAGATCTCGCGGATGCTGTCAGGAATAGAATAATACAACTAAAAGAACTATTACGGAACGAACTATTACATAGGGATAGTCTCTCTGTTCTTAATGTAGCGTGTGGCTCATGCCGTGAAGTAGTCGAGTTAGCCCCTGTAATCGAGAAATCCAGGGCCAAATTTACCTGTATTGACATAGATAATGACGCACTTTCTTTTGCAGCAAACCGTCTTTCATATACCGGCATATCACCCCTTTCATCGAACCAGGTTAAGCTTCGTAAATATAATGCCTTAAGAATGTTCGACCATGAGCTTAACATGAGTGAATTCGGCAGACAGGATATTATTTACAGCGTTGGTTTCTTCGATTACATGCAATCCGATTTTCTTGCAAGAATGTTGAGAGCACTTTATGACCTTCTCAATCCCGGCGGTAAATTAATTGCCTCTTTTAAAGATGCAAATCGATACAGATACAACGATTATCACTGGATCGCCGACTGGGACGGTTTCCTCCAGCGCACTGAAGATGACTTCTTTAATATCTTTTCTGATGCGAATATTCCATTTTCTGCAATCTCAGAGATGCGCGAGGAATCGGGAGTTATAGTTTTTTATCTAGTAAGCAAATAGATTGTTAAGAACCTGCGCCAGGAGCGCAGGGTGTAAAAGTCAAAAAGACATCCCCTCCCCTTGTGGGAGGGGATTAAGAGGAGGGGGAAATCAAAACATTTTCTCACCCACACCCCATCTCTCTCCTCGATGAGTCGTAGACCATCAAGGGAGAGGGATTACAAGGTAACCCTGTGGCAAGACCACGGGGAGTTCTCACTTATTAAACAAGATAATTAGGATGTTCCCAAATCTGCCTATAAAAAATGTCATTTCGAGCGAAGCGGGAAATCTTAACCCCCGGCTCAGGGAGAAATCATGGTGTTTGGTGGAAGTAAAGCGACACACAGTAACAAAAAGATTCCTAACATTCATTCGGAATGACAGCTTAAAATACAACCATTGGAACAGAGTTCGCTATGCATAAAGCCGTTGTTATTACAGGAATCGGTATTCTTTCACCGATCGGTACAGGAAAAGAAATATTCTGGGAATCCCTGTTTCAGGGAAAAACCGGTTTCAAAAGGATCAATCTTTTTGATACAAGCTCATTTAAAGTCCATATTGCCGGTGAAATAGCCGATTTCGACCCTGTATCATTACTCGGCAAAAAGGGATTACGAACACTCGACCGCAGCACAAGGCTAGTCAGCGCAGCAGCAAAACTCGCTTTAGAAGATGCTCACCTCGAGATCACTGAAGAAAATACACATTCCACAGGCGTATCCATTGGTACAACATTCGGTAGCCTTCACAGCATATCGCAGTTCGACCGCGACAGTTTGATAGAGGGTCCAAAATATGTTAACCCCTCGCATTTTCCTAATACTGTTATCAATTCTCCTGCAAGTCAGGTTTCAATCAGATTTAAAATAAAAGGTTTTAATACAACAATCTCCACCGGGTTCTGTGCTAGCCTTGATGCAGTTTACTATGCTGCGGATTTTATTAAATTGAACCGGGCGACCGTCGTCCTTGCAGGCGGTGTTGAGGAACTCTGTGAAGAGACTTTTCTTGGTTTTCATAACCTTGGGTGTCTGTCAGGCACAAATGGCTCTGAGCCTGTCTGCTGTCCTTTTGACAAAAGAAGAAACGGTATGATCCTCGCTGAAGGTTCAGCAGTGCTTATTCTCGAAGACAAAGAGCATGCGCTCAAAAGAGGAGCGGAAATACTTGCAGAGATAAAAGGCTATGGAAATTCCTTTGACCCGGAAGCAGACAGAAGTTTTAACCACAAAGGCAAGGGATTAAGAAATGCCATAACAATAGCCTTACAAGACGCTTCCCTTAATCCGGAAGGCATAGATTATATTTCATCCTGCGCAAACTCAACAAATGGGCTTGACAGGATGGAGACGAACGTTATCAAGGAGGTTTTCGGAGAACATGCTATCAACATTCCTGTAAGTGCAATAAAGTCTATGACAGGTGAATCTTTCTCTGCGTCAGGGTCTCTATTGCTCGCAGCAGCAATCGGAACTATAAAAAAAGGCTTAATCCCTCCGACAGTCAATTACATGGAGAAAGACCCTGAATGTGATCTGGACTATGTTCCCAATAAGGCAAGGCAAAAAGATGTTAATAATGTGCTTGTAACTTCAGTAGACCCCTATGGACAGAATACAGCAATTGTTTTAAGCAGGGTTGATAACAAATGATGCATTTTACTTTAGCTATCATTCCAAGCAATCTCATTAGTGGAGCAGGCGATGCAACTTGACTTTGAACAAATAAAAAACTTGATTCCCCAGAGATTTCCATTTATAATGATTGATAAAGTACTTGAAGTTGACCCTGGTAAATATGCTATATCAATGAAAAATATTACATTCAATGATATTTTTTTTCAGGGTCATTTCCCGGAGAATCCTGTCATGCCCGGAGCCTTAATCATAGAGGCTATGGCACAAACCGCCATAGTCCTTTTTGCGATCGATAAAGAATCAAATCCATCACCACCTTCTTTTAATCAGGAACCACCCCCCTCTCCCTCTTTTGATAAAGAACGCCCCTCTTCACCCCCCTTTGATAAAGGGGGGATGGGGGGATTTTCCGATAAAATAAAAAAACCCATTTACTACTTCGGCTCAGTTAAAGCACGTTTCTTACACCCTGTTGTCCCCGGTGACCAGCTTAAAATTAAAGTAGTGAATGTCAAATCTCTACCAACCGGCGCTTTTGTTGAAGCAGTGGCATCCGTAGATGATAAAAAGGTCTCAGAGGCAGAGCTCGTGTTTAGTGTAAAAAATGAATAAAAGGGTTGTCATAACAGGCCTTGGTGTTATCTCCTCTATAGGAATCGGCTGGCAGGAATTCTGGGCCAACCTTCTAAAAGGGAAATCCGGTATAAGTCCGGTTACGTCCTTTGATACTTCCAACCATTCCACACATAATGGTGGTGAGATAAAAAACTTTGATCCTGAAAAGTTTTCTTCAAGGGACATTGTAAAATCTATAAATCGCTCAACGCAAATGGCTCTTGCTGCTACAGATTTAGCAATAAGGGACTCAACTCTGACATCGGAAAAAATGCATCATTATACAATCGGAATATCTTTTGGCACTACATTAGGCGATGCTCAAACAATCGAGGAAATTGATGATTCTCTTGTAAAGAACAACCCTATTAATAAAAATTTAATATTTCAGATTCCAACACATTCAGCACCATCTCATGTAGCAATAAAATATAAAGTTCAAGGCCCGATTTTCATGTTTACAACTGCATGCGCTGCCGGGAATTACGCAATTTGTTATGGTTATGATTTAATTAAATTAAACAGAGCAGATATTATCATCGCTGGGGCATCCGATGCATTTTCACGTATAGAATACACGGGATTCAATCAGTTATCAGCCGTTGCACCTGAAAAATGCCAGCCATTTGATAAAAACCGGAAGGGCATGATTGTTGCTGAAGGAGCAGGAATTCTTGTATTGGAATCTTTGGAGGGTGCATTAAAAAGAAATGCTCACATTTATGCTGAGATTTTAGGTTATGGTCTGAGCTGTGACGCACAACATATCACTCAACCTTTTGTCGAAGGAGTTGCTAATTGTATGAAAAAGGCAATGCGTGAGGCTAATATTGATAGAAATGACGTCGATTACATAAGCGCACACGGTACTGGAACACTGGCTAATGACAGGACTGAATGTGCTGCCATAAAAGAAGTTTTTGGAAGTCGATATAAACAAATACCTGTGAGTTCCATTAAATCAATGCTCGGGCATACCATGGGCGCAGCATCAGCACTTGAAGCTATTATATGCTGTCTTTCTATTAGAAATAACATTATTCCACCTACAATAAATTATGAAACACCAGACCCTGAATGTGAAATTGATTGCGTGCCAAATCATTCGCGAAAGTGCGAAATCAATATTGCCCTGAATAATGCTTTTGCCTTCGGTGGAAACAACGCATCTTTAGTTTTAAAGAAATTTATTTAAGTCAACCTGTATGAGTATTATTCATGAAAGAAAGTTCTAATACTTACGATGCAATTATAATCGGTGCAGGTATCGGTGGCCTTGTCTGTGGTTGCTATCTCGCAAAAGCGGGGATGAAAGTTCTTATTTGCGAGCAACATTATAAACCCGGAGGATATTGTACATCTTTTAAAAGAGGGGGATTCACATTTGATGCAGCTGCACACTGCTTTGGTGGTTACAGAAAAGATGGAATAACTAGAAAAATATTTGACGAACTAAACATAAGCAAAAAAATAAAAATAACAAGATCTAACCCTTCTAATACGATAATAACACCTGAATATACAGTCTCATTCTTTTCTGCACTTGATAAAAGCATAGATAGCTTACAGCAAGCTTTTCCAGAAGAACGTTATAATTTAAAAAATTTTTTTTATTATTTAATTAACCCGAATCCTTCGTCTTTTGCTCGAATAAGAAGCTTGACTTTCAAAAACTTATTAGATAAATATTTCACTAACGACAAATTAAAATTCATTTTAGCCGCTCCTTTACTTGGTATTGGTGGGTTACCTCCATCTTTAATGTCTTCATTTATTGGAGCTAAGCTTTTCTCTGAATTTCTTCTTGATGGGGGATATCATCCTGAAGGTGGCATGCAAGCTTTATCCAACGCATTGGCTAAAAGGTTTAAGGAATTCGGTGGTGAGATCAAATTATCCTGTCAAGTTAAAAAAATCAAAGTTAAAGACAAAACGGTCAAAGGGATACTCATCGGAAACAACACCTTGTTACATTCTAAATATGTAGTTTCAAATTGTGATGCTAGACAAACCTTCTTAAAACTTTTAGGGCACGAAAAAATTGAGGAGGATTTATATAAAATAGTAAAAAGTATGGTTCCCTCAATATCAAGTATCATACTGTATCTAGGAATGGACAATCAATTTAAGTCCAAACTAAAGCCTGGAAGTACTATATGTTTTTTTCCACATTATAACCTAGATATGGCATACAAAGCTGCCTTAAAAGGTAATATCGAAATTTATGGCGGATATATGCTCTATATATATAAAGACATGCCAGCTATTCTTGCAATTATACCAACATCTTATAGAAACAAAACATATTGGGCCAATAATAAAAACATTTTTATGAACACTTTTATCGATAGGATTGAGAAATATTTAATTCCAAACTTGTCCAAATATATTATTTATAAAGAAGCTGCTACACCATATACTCTCTATAGATATACCTCAAATTATCGAGGATCTTCTTTTGGTTGGGCAGCAACGCCCTCACAATTAGCACTTTCTTACTTTAGAAAACCACCTTTTCCACGTGGCCTTTATTTGACAGGTCATTGGACAACTTTTGGGGTTGGAATATCTGGGGTTGTGTATGTTGGTTATGAAACAGCTAAAATGTTGCAGAAAAATTATTTACGTTATAAAATTGACATATGAATAAAAAAACTTATATACAGGAGGGGCTTTCAAAACTAACAGAATCTTCTATATTAGCTCTCTTCCCTTATGGGGCTATATTTTTAACAATAATGAGTTCATTAGATTATTTTGTCACCCCAGATAATTTTTCAAGATTTCTTATCTATAGATTAACTGCTTCTTCTCTAGTTATGTTATGGTACTTTATTTTTAGACTGAAAAAAATTCGAGGACATACCTTTTTATTAACTACAATCATCATAGGTACTATAATCCCTTCGATTATGGTCGAGACAATGATACTTTCATTAGGTGGCCACCAATCTTATTACTATGCAGGGATGATTATAGTCACAATTTTTATTCTTGGATTCTTCATCATTACTTTCAAAACATGCATCTTGGTTGCTTGTTTGGTATATGCTATCTACCTTTTTCCTATTTTGGTTTTTGACAAAATCACAAATTTAAGTTTATTTATTAATAATAATATTTTCTTATTAGCTTCAATTTTTGGCGCTCTTGGATGGAGATACTTCAATTTACAACTTCTTATTAAAAACTTATCCCTCGAATATGACCTCTCCGAAGATAAAGAACGGTTAGCTACATATTCCAACCAACTCGAAGATCTAGTCCAGGAACGAACAAAAGAACTCACTATCTCAGAACAACGTTTCAGGGCATTGTTTGACAATGCTAATGACGGAGTTGTTGTTCTTGACAGGAATGGGATTATCATTAATATGAACAATAAATTCTGTGAACTGCATGGTTTTGATAAGGATGCTTTGATAGGAACCAGTGTAAAGCTTTTAGAGGTTGAAGACGATAAAGCAGAAAAGGAAGAGAGATTCAAAAGGATATTGAATGGTGAAGCCACTGTTTTTGAGACTGAGCATTACAGGAAAGACGGGAGCAGGATCCTCCTTGAGGTTAGTGCAAAGGGGATTGAAATAGGTGGAGAATTGTTCATTCAATCGCTTCACAGGGACATTACTGAAAAGAAGGCGATTCAGGAACAGTTGATACAGTCTCAGAAGATGGAATCCGTGGGGCAGCTTGCAGGCGGAGTTGCACACAACTTTAATAATCTGCTTACATCTATTTTGGGGTATGCGGAGTTATTGCAGGAACACAGCAACCTGGATATTGAATCCAGGAAGAGGGTTAACAGTATTGAGAGCGCTGCACGCAAGGCAGGTGTTATGGTTTCAAAACTCCTTAGTTTCTCGCGCAGAGAATCATCCGAAAGACTTCCTTTAAACCTGAATGATGTCATCAATGACTCTGTACGACTTCTTGAGGGAGTACTCGATAAAAAAATCGGGCTTAAGACAACCCTCAGTAAAAGCCTGTCTACTATAGAAGGAGACCCCAACCAGATCGAGCAGGTCATCATGAACCTTATAGTCAATGCAAGGGATGCAATGCCTGACGGCGGTCTTATAACAGTAAAAACAAGTCACGTTAAAATTGAAAAAAACATACATAATATACCGGCTTATGTCATGCCAGGCGATTATGTTCTCCTCTCAGTTTCTGACACAGGTTGCGGGATCCCTAAAGAGATAGTCACCAAGATTTTTGATCCATTTTTTACAACAAAGGAAAAAGGCAAAGGCACAGGTCTCGGACTTGCAACAGTCTATGGTATTATCAAAGACCATAAGGGATATGTCACCGTTCAAAGCGAAGTTGACAAAGGTACAACCTTTGACATCTATCTTCCGATTTCCGGTAAGGCAGTTTACAGACCGGTTTCAGAAAAACTCTTCTCTGTATCAGGTCATGAAAACATACTGGTGGTTGACGACGAGGAAGAGGTTTTAAACTTCACCAAAGACATTTTGGAAACCCATGGATATAAAGTCCTTACAGCAAATAACCCCCTCGCTGCTATAGATATCTTCAAGAAAATTCCCAATGATATTCATCTCATCATATCAGATATTATGATGCCTCTCATGAAGGGCACTGAACTCATTCAGAATCTCAGGACAATAAGACCTGACGTTAAAATTATCGCAATTTCCGGATACAGTGAAGAAACGATTAATAAGGAAAGAATGATGATAGATGAATTTGTCAAAAAGCCGTTTGAAGTCTACTATATCCTCTCGACTGTGAGGCGCGTCCTCGACACCGGGATAAGAAATTTACCACCTTATTAGTAACAGTTTTTCACATGGTTATCCTGCCAGCTTCAAGCTGATTCGCTATAATCACTAAAAAACCTCTCTTTTTAATATTTACTATTAAAAGGTAAACTTGTAAAATAGAGCGGATTTATTATCAAACCACCGAGGATCTGAATATGACAAGAGAAGAATATATAGAATTTAACATTAGTAAGATACTTCATCAATGGTTTGGAAAAATTGTCATAGCATCAATTTTTGCAATCATAACATTAAGTTTTCTTGATTACTTTGTAACTCCGGATAATTTTATTATTTTTCTAGTGTATAGAATAGTAACATCTACATTTCTTCTTATCATTTATTTATTTAACCGCAGAAATTTCAATAAAATAATACAAATCATCTATGTAATATTAGGCACAATAATAATATCCGTCATGATAGAGTTAATGGTCTTGAAATTTGGCGGACATCAGTCTCCGTATTTTGTTGGCATAATATTGTCTATTGTTGCTATTCTAGGATTTATGCCTTTAAATTTTAGTATGTCTATCTTATTCTCTTTCATAATTTACGGAATTTACCTTATTCCCATTTTATTACTGGATACAATTACAAACAAATCATTTTTTATTTCAATCAATGTTCTTGTCCTATTCGTTATATCTTTCACTTTAATATGGAAATATTTCAGTCAAAAAGGTCTTAAAAACGAACTCGGACTCCAATACGATCTTGATCAAGAAAGGCGCAAACTCGAAAAATATTCTACTCATCTCGAAGACATTGTCCAGGAGAGGACGAAAGAATTATCTGTATCAGAGAAAAGATTAAAGTCACTTTTTGAATACGCAACAGATGGTATCATGATCCTGGATAGTAGCGGAAATATACTCGAAGTCAACCAGAAGGCATGTGAAATATACGGGTTTGATAGAGATGAAATCGTT
>Ga0209270_1001445_pt1 | contig 33100 bp, 25 predicted proteins | sample MTBAKSrepl1MetaG_FD_187456 | JGI IMG/M metagenome (GOLD analysis project Ga0209270, IMG submission 187456) | Enrichment culture microbial communities from Arthur Kill intertidal strait, New Jersey, USA, that are MTBE-degrading - MTBE-AKS1... | ecosystem: Environmental > Aquatic > Marine >...
CTTTGTGGCAGCTGAGGCACAGTTCATCGTAGGTGCTATAGATGCCGCTGCCGCCCCAGAAAGATTGAAGGAGGCCTTTACCGTGACAGCTCCCGCAGGATACGTTGTTGCTTTCGTTGTGCGGGGCATCGATGGAGGCAAGGGCGACGAATGGCATGACAATTATGAGTCCTATTAGGATTGACCATTTTCTTATTTGCATCTTCATAGGGCTCCATTTCCTTTTAGCTTTCTCTGTTATAAAATATTTTTTCTCGTCTCCTCCGCCTTAATATCCTAAATTGCCGACTGATACATAGGCACCGTAACAGGTACCTGCAAAGGCTTCAAAATTATTCATGATCGTTCCGTCTGCCTTGAAAATCTTTACAGTAGAATAATTATATGGTGAAGGACCAAGACCCGCCACGATCTCTGCAATCCCGTCATTGTCAAGGTCACCTGCCGCTACGTTCAGACCATATCTTTTTGTGCTGTCTATTATCTCGAGACCGAACTCGGTTCCATCGCCATGAAATGCCTTAATGATATTGCGCTTACCCTTTGGATCCGGCCCGCTGCTGACGATAATCTCATCTGTACCATCACCGTCGAGATCACCTGTTGTTACGTTTGCCCCATATTTTCCGGAAAATGCAGTAAAACGAATTCCTGTATCGATCACTGACCAGTTGCCTGGTCCTCCTGATGCATCTATTTTCCAGACACGCACCTCCGGATTGTCAGATGTACCTGGACCGGGAACTGTAATCAGTTCTGCTGTGTTATCTCCATCCACATCACCAGCTGCAACATTGACACTCCCCGTACACGCATTCAATGATATACCGGTATCGGTTATTCCCCCGGGATTATAGGAAAAGATCTTTACATATGCAGGATTGCCCTGTCGAGGTTCCGGTTTTTTTGGCTTTTTCAGGTATCCGTCAGGATAGGAAAAGACCTCTACATATTCAGGTTTGCCCTGTCGAGGTTCCTGGTTTTTTGACTTTTTCAGGTATCCGTCAGGAACAGTTGCAATTCCTACAACAATCTCTGCCTTGCCGTCTCCGTCAAAATCAGCCACACAAATTTCTGTTCCATCCGATTCGCTTGAAACCGTAAAATCACTGCCCTCTATCAATGTGCCGTCTGCCCTGTATGAAGCAATGTTAACTACGCTACTCTTCGGTACCCTGAGAGCCGCTACAATATCCTGCTCCCCATTTCCATCAATATCACCAACTGCTGTGGTTACCGTTCCCTCGGAATCAGAAGCAGTGGTCGGCTTTGTTTTTTTCCCGCGACCTCCGCTACTGGTGTCAGAAGTACCAGATGCAATATTTGAAAACGGTGTGAAGGAAAAGACCATCGTTCCTTCCTCATTGAATATGCCTATGGTCGGTGGACTGCCGGTGTCAATCCCTGGCGTTATGACAATCTGAGAAGACAGTGCAAGGCTTACATAGGTGCCCTCAAAGGTAATGGTTCCAGCACCGCTCAACTCCTTTGTCTCTGAGGGTGGAGTCCTGTATCCAATGACCTGGTTATAGGTGATTGTATACGTACCGTCAGGTACCTCGCTCACGCTCCACGTCTCACCACTTCCCTCATATGGTGCACCTTCAGGACCTTCGATACTGAATGATGCCCCTTCAATGTTACAGGTGACCTGTATTTCTCCACCATGGAGGACTGATAAGGTAATCGTCACCGTTGCCGGTGAACCATCTGCACCAGGAGCACTTACTGTTACCACACCTGCATGATCACCTGCATCGAGTCCTGCAGGGTCAAGACTTACTGTTGCGAACGTGGTTGACCCCACCTGTCCGGTTGATGGTACAAAGCTTATCCATTCTGCATCTGTTTCAGCAGTCCATCCGGTTGTGCCATCGTCATTTGTCAACTCAACAGTTACTGTCCGGGAAGAAGGAGTTATATCACCAATTTTATAAATAAAATCAAGCTCATCCGGGGAGACACTGAGTGCGGCATGCGCTACAGGAGTTGTTACTTCGAGTGTAACAGGAATGTTTGCCAGAGCACCCGTACCATCTGTAATCGTGACCTGACCATTGTATATTCCAACATTGAATCCGGATGCGTTTACTTCAACAGGTATAATCCCCGTGCTCTCTGAAGCTATTGTCACTGTATTCGTTGCCAATACAATCCAGTCTTTGTTCTTTGATGCATTATAGGTCTTCGTCCCTGACCCGGTATTTCTGATTGTTAAATTCTGTGCCGACGGGTTGGATTGTCCCTGCTCTACGGCAAATGTTAATGAGGAAGGTGTTACCTCAATCTCCCCCGGCTCTGTATATCCCTCAAGCCCGAATGCGTGTATGCTCGCAGTGTTTAATGATGCTACAAGAAGCCTCCTGTCTTCACCTGCTGCTATCCCCATCGGCGTAACCATTGGATTTGATGCGTTCCGGATTGCCCCAAGGTAGGTTCCGTCAGCCTGAAAACACATCACGACCCCATGAAACGAGTCGCTGATATAAAGCACATCATCAGCATCAGACGTGATCCCGGCCGGCCGGATAAACTGTCCTTCCTGCTCCCCGTAAGATCCGAATGCCTCCGCATCCAGGACATTTCCAGCCATGTCAAATACTCTCACTTTAGCTCCACGAATTGTTCCTCCTCCTCCCCACGGGTCTGTGATCAGTGGATGGTCGATAACATAGATCTTGTTGCCCATGACTGTTACGTCCTGAGGAAGGTTTGGATAATCGCTGATTTTCCTGACAAATGTTCCGCCCGATGTGTAAACCTTTATGGCTTGATCAATCTGGTCAACGACATAGACATTGCCCGTCTCCTTATCAATGGCTATGTTTCTCGGAAGCTTGAATTCACCGGCTCCACTGCCAAGCGATCCAATGACATTGTGCGTTGCGTCAAGTATTTTGACCGATAAATTTTCATTGGTGCCCACATAAATAAGCCCGTTCGTATTGACTGCAACAGAGGTTGGCCCTGATATCCTGATGTTCCCCGCAGGCGCACCATTTCTGTTATATACCATAACCATGCCCCGAGAACCTTCAACTGCATATGCTGTCCCGTCGGGTGCGATTGCCACATCCTCAGGAAGTCTGAGTCCGTGTTCAATGGGAGCCAGTGTTGTGAACGTTACTTCTGCCGATGAATTCAGCGGGATGCACAGCAGAACCGCAAGTGCGGTAAGGACTGCTCTCCTTATCCCCGTTATCCCCCTTATTATATTCATGATACCCCCTTCCTTACATCATCAAGGGCTCGTATTTTTCTGCGTGTGGCAGGTGAAGCAACCACCTGACTTGCTGCTGTCACCCGCGATCATATCGCTATAATCCCATCTTAATATGTCAAGATACTCAGAGGCATGGGCCCTGTGGCATGATAAGCACATGACGATGGCATCATCAGTCCCCGGATTAACATTGCCCGATACAGAATTAGGGATATTCACTCTTGCAACCGGCGCTTCGGTGCTATATGCTGTATAGGAAGCATACTCTCCGCCGGCAGGCAGGCCCACATCAGTTGGGTGTCTTTTCCAGGGGCTCCCGCCCGGTGGAGCCTGATTGTTGATCTCATCGCTTGCGTGGAAATATCCATGACATTCCGCACAGAGTTCACTGATGGTATCTATGTTTGCCCAGCTCTGGCCCGAACCCAGCGGTCTTGACGCATATGTCTGACCCTTGTATTCATTGTGGTCTGTAGCACTGACCGTTGCCTGCCAGTCACTGTCCTCTCCACCCTTGACATTGTACAGAAACCGGTAGCTTTTACCGGCTGCTGTTGTATCACTTCCACCGGAACCACCCCCCTGCTTAGATTCATCTATTGACCCGAATTTCAGCATTGAGTCGTCTGCGTGGTGCGTGGCCTTCATGGCTATGTAAGGAACTGATGTGTCCCTGTTTCCGTGACAGCCGTACTGGCCCGCACACATTATCTGATTCAGAGTGTTTCCACTGCCATACCCCCCGCTTGAAGGATCATAGGTGGAGTCATAACCAGGCGGAGTGGTCGTGGCCTGAAAGCTGTCTATTCCGATATTTCCACTGCCAAATCCATGGACATTATGTCCGTATCTGTCGTCCATAAAGACATATTTGTAGTTACCGCCTGCAAGATAGGTTACGCCCATATTCAATGCAATCTGGGGCCAGCCGTCGGTTGTGATATTATTGTTCGTATTTATTTCCTTTGCATGGCACCCCAGACAATCCCATCTCAAAAGAACTGCCCTTGTAGTCGAATGACAGTCCAAACAGTCTCCTTTATCCAGACCCCACTGAGGAGTACTCCCCAGCTGCATATGGCTGGCATTCTGGCTGTTATGCATGGTATGGCAGTTGCTGCATGTATTATCTCTGATTTTTGCCTGGGCATATGATGACAAAAATATTACCATAAACATGAACAATATAATTGTTACAGGTGATTCCCTTGTTTTCATCCCTCTTCTAATTCCAGATTATTCTGATAAATTTTTAGCAAATTGTATGCCGGATATAAGTATATAGAACTTAATCACTCTAATATATATAAAATATATAAACATTTATGGGAAAAGTCAATAGAATCAAGCCCTGATTTCCCCTCACTGTTTTTTCTTTCCCTGTTTTTTAAGCGCAAACAAAACAAGCACTGTTGCAATAACGATGATTATCCCTTTACCCATGAAAGCCATTGCTCCGACACCGATCTTTGTCAACGTTTTTCCAAAAATAACGACCAGGGCAATAATTCCGGCCGCCAGTGCGATTTTCTGACCGGTATTCACGGGCGCTTATTCTTTCCCTACAGGCATGAGAGACAGAGGTTTTTCAGTATCTTTCATATTGAGTATCTTTCTCACTTTTTCGTCATCAAATGCCCCTATCAGCACTGTTCCGAGATTCAGCGAAACTGCCTGGAGGTAAATATTCTGCGAAGCATTCCCAACCTCAATATGCACATATCGAATGCCTCTCCGGCCATACTTCTTCATCGTTCGTTCATAAACAGCAGCAAGGACTATAATTGCTGCCCCCTTTTTTACACAGGGCTGCCCGAGGGCAGCAGCAGACAGTTCAGGCCTCTTGTCCCCCTTGACTACGTTTACCAGTGTATGGCTTCCGGGTCTGTATGTATAAATCCCTGCGGGAAGATTTTGCACATTTCCGGCAACAAGATAGAGTTCAAGCGGATAAAGCGCTCCTGCCGAAGGCGCGGTTCTGAATCCCGATGAATGAGTAACTCCCTGCGCTGCCCAGAGAAGTTGCGAAATTTCATCGAGCGTTAATGATACATCTTTTTTATATTCCCGTACCGATCTTCTTAAACGTAATGCTTCTTCTATTGAGACCGCACTGTCAGATTCCGGAAGAGGGAGTTTAATACTTTCTCCCTCTTTAGAGACGGGCTCATCCCCCATAAAAAATAGCGCACCTATCATGATAAAAACTGCTATGAGTATTTTATTGTTCATTCCTTATATGAAAAATGCTGATATCCCTTTGGAGAAAAAGCCTTCTTCCTCCCCATACGATCAACAATAAACCTTCCCCTCCTGATAATGTCTCCTATATGAATTGCATGAACCCGCTTCCGGGGAGGTGCAGTAAATAACAGCTCGTAATCTTCACCTCCTGACAATGCCATGTGCAGGGGAGATAAACCGAGTGACGAAGCAACTTTTTTCAGACCGGGAGATACAGGAATTTTTTCCCTGTATATCCTGGCACCCACTTTGCTCTCTTCACAGATTCTCGATAAATCTATCAAAAGGCCGTCACTGACATCTATCATCGACGTAGCATCCCTCAGTTTGCATGGATATCGGGCTACGGGCAGGAGATGTTTCCTCAGCAATGGCTCCACGACACACCAGGACAATCCCTTCTGAAGAAGGATGCGTTGAACAGGAGACAGCAAGTCTCTCCTTTTATTCCTTCGTTCTCCGCTCTTTGCCCTTTGCTTTTTGCCTGTCGTTTCTAAAGGGACAGGTCTCTTGATCTTCTTCAGGATTTCAAAGCCGCCGGCTGAATCACCGAGGCACCCCGTGACATAAATCCTGTCACCAACAGCTGCTCCCGCCCGGCTTGTGTGTCTGTCAGCATAACCAAGAATTGTTGCTGCCATGACCATACCCTCATGTATGGCGGACAGGTCACCTCCAATGACAGCCGTACCATACAGGCGTTGTGCATCTTTGACGCCTTCGAAGAACTGCTTGATAAAGCTTGTATCAATTTTTTTGTTAACAGCGATATTGAGCAGCGTATAGAGGGGGGTCCCTCCCATTGCACAGACATCACTGACATTAACAGAAATGAGCTTGAACCCCAGTTGATATGGCGTTATATAGTTTCGGTCGAAGTGGATTCCCTCAACCATCATATCAGTTGTGACGAGGAGGTTTTTCCGGAGCGGTTTTACAACAGCTGCGTCATCTCCGATACCGACTACGATCTTTTTCGACGGTTTCTTAAAATGCCTTTTTAACTGCTCAACGAGGCTTAGTTCCCCGAGTTGAGAAAGCTTCATATCAAATAGTCATGCACACAGACAGTCTCTTTACTGTTTTGTGAGGCTCTTGTTGTTTCTCCTGTTTTTACGGTTGCCATCCTTTCGCAAGGCAACCTTTATCACGTCATCCATGGTTTCAGCAAATACAAACTCCATGTCCTTCTTCACATACTTTGGGATATCTTCAATATCCTTTTTATTTCTCTTCGGCATGATGACCGTCTTGATCCCCATCCTTTTTGCTGCAAGGGTTTTCTCTTTCAGCCCGCCGATCGGAAGCACCCTTCCTCTCAGGGTAACCTCGCCGGTCATTGCAATACCCTTGTTCACAGCTCTCCCGGTAAGTGCCGAAGCAATAGCTGTAGCCATGGTTATACCAGCTGAAGGCCCGTCTTTTGGAATCGCACCTGCCGGGACATGGATGTGGAGATCTGTCCTGGAAAAAATCTCGTCCTTAATGTCAAGCTTTTTTGCTCTTGATCGTACATAACTCAATGCAGCCTGCGCCGATTCCTTCATAATATCGCCAAGCTGCCCTGTTAAGGTCAGGTTGCCTTTCCCCTTCATGGTTGTTGCCTCAACATAGATAATGTCCCCGCCTGTTTCTGTCCAGGCGAGACCGGTAGCTACACCGATCTCATCTTTCTCCATTTCTTCTTCCGGGAGAAACTTCGGCACACCGAGATATTTATGAAGATTTTGTGCACGTATGATAAACGTCCTGTCTTTCCCCTCGGCAATCCTCTTTGCGACCTTCCTGCAAAGGTTTGCTATCTCTCTCTCGAGATTTCTTACCCCTGCTTCTCTCGTATATTGCGAAATAATGGTAAACAGCCCTGAATCGGTGATCTTCAGGACAGTGTTACTGATACCGTGTTCTTCCAGCTGTTTCGGTATGAGATAGTTTCTCGCTATCCCCTGCTTCTCTTCAGAGGTGTATCCTGAAAGATAGATAATCTCCATCCTGTCTCTGAGCGGACTCGGTATGGTGTCAACAAGATTACCGGTCGTAATAAACATAACATTCGAAAGGTCAAATGGCACTGCCAGATAGTGGTCTGCAAAGGAATTGTTCTGTTCAGGATCGAGCACTTCGAGAAGGGCTGACGAGGGGTCACCTCTGAAATCCATCCCGATTTTATCAATCTCATCGAGCATGAACACAGGATTATTCGTCCCCGCAGTTTTTATGCCCTGTATAATTCTTCCGGGAAGCGCCCCGACATATGTTCTCCTGTGCCCCCTGATTTCGGCCTCATCCCTTATGCCGCCAAGGGACATACGAACAAATTCCCTTCCCAAAGCACGTGCAATAGACCTCCCGAGCGAGGTCTTGCCAACGCCCGGAGGGCCTATAAAACAGAGAATGGGGCCTTTCATCTTTTCTTTTAATTTTCTGACACTGAGATATTCCAGAATGCGCTCCTTCACCTTCTCCAGATCATAATGATCCTCATTGAGCACTTTTTCAGCTGCCTTGATATCCAGGTTGTCTTTTGTCGACTTGGCCCATGGCAGCTCAACCAGCCAGTCAAGATATGTTCTGACCGTAGCTGACTCGGCACTGTCGGGATGCATCTTTTCAAGACGTTTGAGTTGTTTCTCAGCCTCTTTCATCACCTTTTCAGGCATGTTTGCTTCTTCGATCTTATTCCTGAACTCTCTAATCTCTTCCGCCCGTTCATCAATGTCCCCGAGTTCTTTCTGTATTGCTTTGAGCTGTTCCCTCAGGAAGTACTCCCGTTGCGTCTTGTCTATCTCGCCTCTCGCTTCAGACTGGATCTTCTGCTGTACGGTAAGCAGTTCAATTTCCCTTGACAGTATTTCGCTGATCCGCTTTAACCTGAGGATGGGATCTGTTATCTCAAGCACCTCCTGTGCCTGTTCTGTTTTTAAACCAAGATTCGAAGCTATAAGGTCTGCAAGCCTCCCGGGATCATCAATGTTTTCAACGACACCTATGATGTCCGGTAATATCGCCTTCCCGAGGGCAGCTACCTTTTCCAGCTGCTCCTTAACGTTTCTTATCTGTGCTTCAATCTCTATCGTGATCTCCCCGGCTGTGACATCTTCAATTTTCTCTATGTTTGCCTTGAAGAAAGGTTCCGTCTGCGGGTAATCCAATGCCCGTGCCTTGCTTAATCCCTGTACGAGTATTTTCACCCTGCCATCCGGGAGCTTCAGCATTCTCATAATGAGCGCGATGGTCCCTGTAGTGTATAAATCCTCGGGCGCAGGATTTTCAATGTTGAGATCTCTCTGTGTGAGAAGGAGCACCATCTTATTGTTACCCAGAGAATGCTCAATAGCCTTTATTGATATCTCCCTTCCGACAAAAAGAGGGAGTATCATGTATGGAAAAACAACGATATCCCGTACCGGGAGAACGGGAAGACTGTCAGGAATTTCAATCTCTTTGTTCGTTTTCTGCAATGTATCGGCAACATCAACCATAATAACTCCTTATCATGCTTTTGTTATATGTATGTATTATATCCTATTTTTCCAATGTCACTGCAATATCGATTAAATATTTCTTCAGTTTTTCAGAAATCTCGGGATTTCTCAATGCCAAGTTTATTGTTGCCTGAAGAAAGCCGAATTTATCACCGGCGTCATATCTTTTCCCTTTATAAAGGAATCCGTATATCGAACGTTTTTTCATCAAATGGTAGAGCGCATCTGTTAACTGTATCTCCCCGCCTCTTCCGGGACTGACCTTCTCGAGTATCTCAAAGATATCAGGGGTGAGGATATATCTGCCAATAATTGCCATGTCCGAAGGTGCAACTGTTGATTTGGGTTTTTCTATCAGATTCGTAATCTTGAACACCCCTTCTTTCTTTTTTATCCCGTCAATGACACCGTATTTGTGGATATCAGACAGCGGAACCTGCTGTAATGCCAGTACAGGAGCCTGCAATTCACTGTATAAATGCAGCATGCGCCGCAATAAAGCATCGTCAGGGTCAATGATGTCATCGCTTAAGAGGACCGCAAAAGGTTCATCCTTGACAAATGGTTTTGCACAATATATTGCATGGCCGAGACCAAGGGCGGATTTCTGCCTGATATACGCAAAATGGAGGTGATTCAATTGACTGATGACATCGAGGAGCTGGTTTTTACCGGTCTTTTTGAGACTTTCTTCAAGCTCGAACGCTGAATCAAAGTGATCTTCAATCGCACGCTTGTATTTTCCGGTAATGATGATGAATTCTTTTATCCCGCATGAAAAAGCCTCTTCAATTGCATACTGAATCATCGGTTTATCAACAATCGGAAGCATTTCCTTTGGGGAGGCCTTTGTTGCAGGCAGGAACCTCGTGCCCAGGCCTCCAGCTGGTAATATCGCTTTTCTAATCTTCTTCACCATAACAGGAGCGCTCTTCAAAATTTTTCTGTTTCATATTACATCAACGTGTTTGATAATTCAAGAAAAGAGAAGTAAAACGAAACCGGCGATGCTCAGCTTTTTATACCAATAAAAATGGATTGTTTTTACTGGTAACTATGGTCTTCTGAAGGAAAAACACCTTTTTCTACTTCTTCCTTGTACAGCCGGATTGCATGGATGCCTTCTTCTTTCAGGTTTGCATATTGCTTGGCAAACTTCGGAAGGAATCTTTCAAATAATCCTAAAACGTCATGGAGTACGAGGACCTGTCCATCACAATGCGGTCCGGCACCTATGCCAATGGTCGGGATTGAAAGTTCCTTGGTTATCCTCGCTGCAAGACCGGAAGGTATTGCTTCGAGCAGGAGAGAAAATGCACCTGCATCTTCTGCTCCCCGTGCCTCTTCCATCAGTCTCTTTGCCGATGCTTCCGTTTTCCCCTGAACTTTATACCCGCCCATCCTGTGAATAGACTGCGGTGTCAGGCCGATATGCGCCATAACCGGTATATCTGATTTAGTCAGAGAGCGTATATGATCAGCAACCTCAATCCCGCCTTCAATTTTGACTGCCGTAGCGCCGGCTTCCTTCAGAAATCTCCCTGCATTTTTCACAGCCTCTTGAATACCTGTTTGATAAGACATAAAAGGAAGATCTCCTATAACCATTGCGTTCTTTACAGCCCTTGAAACAATCTTTGTATGGTAAATCATCTCATCCATGGTTACAGGGAGTGTGTTGTCCAGGCCCTGAACCACCATGCCGACAGAGTCACCAACTATGATTGCATCGATGCCAGCTTCGTCAACTATCTTTGCAAAAGGATAGTCGTAGGCAGTGAGCATGGTAATCTTCTTCTTTTCCGCTTTTTTCTTAATCAGATCCTGTATTGTTATGTTCCTCATGGGCTATACGTCCTGTTCTTGCAGCATTTTACCATATATCTACTCGCTATCAGAAGGCAATCTGATCCTGAACGTCGTCCCCCTGTCGCTGCTCTCAACGGAAATAGTCCCTCCATGCGAGACGACGATCTTGTGTACGATCGCAAGTCCAAGACCGGTGCCCCGCTCTTTTGTCGTGAAAAACGGAAGGAAGATCTTGTCGATGATCCCTTCGGAAATACCATGTCCGGTATCGGATATGACGATGTCAAAACCTCCTTCTGAATCAGCATGTGGAACTGTCTTTATGGTGAGCGTGCCGCCCCGGGGCATGGCCTCGACAGCATTCTGGATAATATTTGTAAATGCCTGTCTGAGAAAAACCTCGTCACCCTTTATCATCGGTCTCCCATCGATGTTGAGCCTTACCGTCACATCGCCTTTTTCCCCTCGTATTGTGGCAATGCAATTTCCTATCATCATTTTCAGATCAATATCGCCGATAGAAAATTCAACAGGTTTTGCAAATGACAGAAAGTCAGAGATAATCCTGTCCATAACTGCAATCTCTTTCGATATATTCCCGACAATCGGCTGCAAGGCCTTTTCTCCCTTTTTCGAGAGCAGCTTTGTGTAACCTGCTATAACGCCCATCGGGTTTCTCAATTCATGAGCAATTCCGGCCGACAGTTCCCCGAGGCTCGAAAGTCTCTCCCGGAGCTCCATCTGGGACTCCACTGCTTTCAGCTGGGTAAGGTCAGTGAAGACGAGTATCTGACCTATTGTCTTCCCAGCCTTATCTCTGAGCGGAGAGAGCGTAAGACCCAACCAGATTCTCTTCCCCGACGGGGTTCTATAACTTATTTCTCCTCGTTCAATAAATTTTTTTTCGCTGAGGAGTTCGGTTATCGGCTTATTCAATATGTCCGTATGCCGCTTTCCGATAACGCTTTCTTCTTTTAACTCAAGTATCTTCTCTGCTGATTGATTTACCTTCATGATTTTCAGATCTTCATCAAAACTCATCACACCACTGGGAACGCTCTGCAAAATGTTTTCATTATATCCTTCAATCGCAAGCGCCCGGTCTTCTGCCTTTTGTCTCAGTATCTCGAGCTCTCTCTCTTTCTCTTTGAGTGTCGATACCATCTCATGGAATGTATCGACAACAAACCCGACCTTTGATTCGTCCTTCCGCTCTCCCGGCCCCTTCCCGGCGTAAAAGCGCGTAACAATCCTGATGAGACTTAAGAAAACCAGGACCAAAATGAGGAACAGAACGGAATAGAGAAATATTATCTCAAGACTCAAGCGGGCACCTACCTTCCATGATACCAGTACCCCATCAATTCCTGTCCGTAAAAAAGGGTCATGAGTGTTCCCAGGGCAAGAAACGGACCAAACGGTATCTTTGTTTTCCTCCCCTTCCCCTTCACGATCATCAAAAATACGCCGGCAACAGATCCCGTAAGACTTCCGAGAAATGTAACAAGCAGGACAGCCTTCCACCCCACCACTGCTCCAACCATTGCCATCATCTTGATATCACCTCCGCCCATGCCGCCACGACTCACAAGCGCTATGGCGTAAAACCCCACCCCACCCACGAGAACCCCGGCAAGAGATGCCTTGTATCCAAGGATATCAGAAAGCATGAATGGATCGGGAAGGAGAAAAGAACCTGCAATAAGCCCGAGCGGGATGCCCGGGAGGGTAATTTTGTCGGGAATAATCTGGAATTCCAAATCGATAAACGATATGACGATGAGAACTGAACAAAAGACAAACAGAACAGGAGTATGCCATGCGAAACCAAATCTCCATACGGTCAAAACATACAGCACTGCGTTCAAGAATTCGACGGCCGGATATCGCAGTGATATTCTGGACTTGCATACCCTACATTTACCACCAAGGAAGATATAGCTCAAAAAGGGTATGTTATCCCATGGCTTGATAAGAGCATGACACGAGGGACAACGGGAGGCCGGAAGGATTATCGAGATATTTCTTGGAATCCGATAGATGCATACATTGAGGAAAGAGCCGACAATTGAACCGAGAAGAAAGACAAAAACGTAGAGCATTATGCCGTCCATACGTTACAAGCGTTACAAGGAACCACTGATCTCAGATGCCTTTTTTTTCGTGGAATCCAACTCAGTGTTAATATGTTCTATCTCGTTCAGTGCCTCTGCTATGAACCGGTCTTTCAATATGTCCCGATCCGAACTTCCTCTTAATTCGCAGACCCGTTCCCCGATCTTTTTGAGCAACGCATCTCTTTTTTTCTCCATTTTTTCCGACTGAAAGAGCAGCTTTATGACAAGGAGTTCTATCTTCAGCCGTTCTGAAAGTACTGATGAAAACCATTTTATTTTTTCGATCCCGCTGTCAAAGTTTCTTTTCAGTCTTTTCAGCACGTTTCACCTCATCCTGTCTTGAACAGCTCAATCTTTCCTGCCCAGAATGATTCAAGCGGTTTCTTTAAGCGGGCATGTCCTTCCAGTTCCGGGTCGTTCTCAATAAGATTGAATGCGTCTTTCCTCGCCTCTTGCAGGAGCCTTGCATCCCGCACTATATGTGCTATCCTGAGGTCCGGCATGCCCGACTGACGAGTCCCGTAAAATTCACCCGGTCCCCGTATGTTCAGGTCTTCTTCGGCGATCCTGAATCCATCATGAGTCTGCACCATGACATGCAGTCTTCTCAGGGCATCCTCTCCGCAGGGTTCGTATGGTACCAGTATACAATATGACTGATGGAAACCTCGACCTATTCTCCCCCGAAGCTGATGGAGTTGTGAGAGACCAAACCGTTCTGCATGGATGATGATCATGAGCGTCGCGTTCGGCACGTCAACGCCGACTTCAATAACCGTCGTGCTCGCAAGCATATCGACCTCTCCTTTCTTGAAAGCTGCCATGATCGTCTCCCGTTCAGATGGTTTCATTCTACCATGAAGTAACCTGATGTTAAATTCAGGGAATTTTTTTTCAAATGCATTCTTCCCGATTATCGCAGACCTGAGATCGGTCTTTTCCGATTCATCAATGACCGGATAGACTACATAGACTTGCCTTCCCTTCGTTATTTCGTCCCTGATGAATCTGTATATCTGCTCTTTCTGTTTTGCGTGGACTAAAAGCGTTTGTGTCGGCCTTCTGTCTGGAGGGAGCTCATCAATGACTGAACAGTCCAGATCCCCGTAGAGGGTAAGGGAAAGTGTTCTTGGTATGGGGGTAGCTGTCATGACAAGGACATCGGGACTATCCGCTTTTTTTCTCAGAAGAGCCCTCTGTATGACTCCAAACCGGTGTTGTTCATCGATAACGACAAGGCCAAGTTTCTTGAACGTTACCACTTCCTGGATCAGTGCATGCGTCCCTATGACAACGGTCATCTCGCCGGAAGCAATCCGGCTTAAAGGTCTGTCCTTCCTGCTTCCTGTCAGAAGGCATGTCTTGAGACCGAGTTCCCTGAATAGTTTATAGAGGGTAAGATAATGCTGTTCAGCAAGAATCTCCGTCGGTACCATCAGAGCTGACTGGTATCCACATTCGGACACGATCATCATGGCCATTAAAGCAACGATCGTCTTCCCGCATCCCACATCACCCTGAATGAGTCTGTTCATGGGGTGTGGTCGCTTCATATCATGACGAATTTCGTCAAATACACGTTCCTGTGCTTTCGTAAGCCTGAAAGGAAGCATCTCGAGAAGCCTCCGGAGCAGCCGGCCTTCCGGATTGAACACATAACCCTTTTCCTTGGTGCTCTTTCTTTGCATCACGGCAAGTCCGAGTTCAAGCATGAAAAGTTCTTCAAAAGCAAGCCGTTTATGAAAATCACTCGCTCCTCTGTTGAGCACTTCAATGTCTGCGTAATCATGAGGAAAGTGAATCTGCGAGAGACTTTCGGTAATGCCAGGCAACGCGTTTCGGGAGAGAATTTCCCCGGGTATTACATCATGTATCTCTTTGGCATGCGTTTTTACAACGCTGAACAGTATCGTACGTATCTGTCTTACGGAAAGACCACTGGTCACCCGATAGACAGGAACAATTCTGTTCATATGGATCAAAGACTCTTCTTGTGACAGGGTCCTGTGGTCGTGCTTTCCCGACCCATCAGCAATGCCGACAATTTCATACTCGGGGTTGTCCATCTGAAATCCTATTCCCCCGTAAGGACTTCTTTTCACGACACCGTGCAGGAGAACCTCATATCCAATCCTGAAATTCTTTTTCATAAAAGGCTGATTGAACCATGTCCCTTTTAAAAGCCCTGAGCCGTCGTTTATCGTCATTTCAAATAACCTCAGGTTTTTCCCCCGCGGTTTGATAATCTCCAATGAAACTACTCTCCCCTGCACGGTCTCAGTCTGCCCGAAGTTCAGTTCGCTTATCCTATGGATGTTCGTTCTGTCTTCATACCGGTAAGGGAGGTAATAGAGGGCATCTCTGACTGATGCAATGCCAAGACGGTTTAAAAGCCCGGCTCGTTTCGGGCCGACGCCTTTAATATATTGGATTGGAAAATCTGATAGGTCTCTACCCATCGGAAGATGGTATGTCTTCCTTATCCGGTTCCTTTTTTATGGTATCATTAAACGTTCTATCTGCTTCTTCCATTCTTATTTTAGAATACTCTGTATCACTGAGAATATCTATATCCCATCCTGTCAGCTTCATCGCAAGCCTGACATTCTGGCCCTTCTTGCCTATGGCCAGTGACAGTTGCTGATCACTGACGATAACCATTGCCGTTTTGTCTTCCTCATTGATGCCGACTCTGTCAACGACTGCGGGGCTTAATGCCCTTGCGATAAGCTGTCTTGGGTCATCAGTCCAGGGTATGATATCTATCCTCTCTCCCCTTAATTCACGAACGATTGATTGTACCCTTGTTCCCTTCATCCCTACACAGGCACCGACCGGGTCTATGGAAGGATTTTTTGAAAAAACAGTAAGTTTTGTTCTCTCTCCGGGTTCCCTGACGATATCCTTGATAATGACGAGTTCATCATTTATTTCAGGAACCTCCATCTTGAAGAGCGATGCAACAAACTGTGGAGCATTCCTCGAAACCAGTATTGCCGGACCCTTTGGCGTAATTCTCACGTCTTCAACATATACCCTCACCGTGTCACCTCTCTTGAGGTTTTCATTGGGAATCGTTTCCTTCACCGGCAGTATTGCCTCTGTCTTTCCAAGGTTAAGAAAATATGCCCCTCTTTCCTTCCTCATAACAATACCACTGATGATCTCTCCGACCTTGTCTTTGAATTCGTTGTAAATGACATCTCTTTCAGCCTCTCTGACCTTCTGAAAGATAATCTGTTTTGCCGTTTGAGCTGCAATTCTCGTAAAATCATGCAGGTCTAAGGGTATGCGAACTATATCACTCTCGGCCTGATCCGGGAATGCCTTCTTTGCCTCCTGAAGGGAGATTTCTTCCTTCTCATTTGAAACCCGGGAGACAATCCTTTTCTCCTCATAGGCATTGATGTCGCATGTCTTCGGATCGATAATGAGATCGATATTCATCCTCCCCCCAAACCGTTTTCTCGCAGCAGAAAGGAGCGCAGATTGGAGGGCATCAATTAAAATATCCCTTGAGATGCCTTTTTCTCTGCTAATCTGATCTACGACGTAGCAGAGTTCTTTTGACATGTCAGCTCTACCTCCAGCCTTGCCTTTGATATTTTTTCCAGTGGTATGGCTACCTCCCGGTTATTCACTGAGAGCATGATGATATTACCAGCAACCCCGAGTATTCGACCGATAAAAAAATTCTGATTGTCTATCTTCTCTATCGTAATAATACGCGCCCGTTTTCCCAGATTCTTTCTGAAATCTTCCCTGTCTCTCAGCGGCCTGTCGAGCCCCGGAGAAGATACCTCAAGTGTATATGAACGAGGCAGCGGATCCTCAACATCAAGGAGGGCCCCAAGGCTCCTGCTAAACCGTGCACAGTCATCAAGCGTCACTCCGCCTTCCTTATCGATCATAACCCTGAGCACCACTTTTCCCCTGCCGCAGATCTCAATGTCGAATATCTCTACCCCATGTTCATCGGCACTCTGCTTTGCCATCGCTGATATCCTGTCTTTCAAGATATTCATAAAATTAAACAACCGGTATAACTGTCTTTAATAACCCCCTACGTCTCAATCATCCTCTGTCAAAAGGATCAATCCCGCTAAAACAAAAGAGTGGGATTTCCCACTCTTCATTAAAAAACCGGACAGAAATATATATACTATACCAGTTTTGTATATGGAAAGCAACTTGCGGGATGGGGATTTCCCCATCCCTGATATTTGTAATTAACGAGCTGGCTCTTCCGGGGCTGCATGCTCTTCAGCAGGCTGCTCACCTTCCGGCTCTTCAGCTGCCGGCTGCTCGGCCGGAGCTGGTGCCGGCTCTTCATGCATTGTCGGCTCCTCAATCGGGGGTTCAGCTGGTTGCTGCTTGCATCCCAGTGCAAATGCCATAAGGAACATTACTGCCAAAACTAAAGCGATAACCTTCTTCATTCAGTTCACCTCCTTCCAATGATACGTGATAACACCTGAAAAGATGTTCCGGGCCTTGGATGTTATTCATGAAAAATTACACATGAGATTTTATAACTCTCCAGAATAAAAATCAAGTCTTTTATTATCTCTGTCTTTTATTATCTCTTGCCAAAATTAAACCAAACAGGTAAAATATACACCCTCAGCTATTCGAAGATTCGCGGATTTCATAAAACTGAGCACCAGAAAATACACTGTATGATATGGGTTCAATTTCTATCACTACATAAAAATCTTCTTCTTGAAAGAAGAAATTACGGCGTTTAACATGTCAAAGGGCGATTTCCGATCGCCCTTTCTTGTTTAAGAAAGGAGTACTTAACAAATGCTAATTATCGGTGAGAAATTGAGCATCATTGCCAAGCGAGTCCGTGAGGCAATGATGAACAAGGACAAAGGACCTATACAGGAAATTGCACTATCACAATGGAAAGCTGGAGCAGGAATGATAGATGCCAATATTGGTCCTGCAGAAGATGGCGGCGAAGAATTAATGCACTGGATGGTAACGACGATACAAGAGGCTGTTCCGCTCCCCCTCTGTCTCGACACGACAAACTACAAAGCAATAGAAGCAGGGCTCAAAGTTCATAACAACCAGTGGGGGAGACCTCTCATAAATTCAACGTCTAATGATCCGGAGAGATTCCCCATGCTTGAACTTGCCGCCCAATACAACGCTCAGATAATCGGTCTCACCATAGGGAAAGGCGGGCTGCCGGCTGACGCAGAGGAGAGAGCTGCCCTTGCAGCCGAGATCATGGCGAGAGCCATGGAATATGGCATACCGCTTGAAGATTTATACCTCGATCCCCTCGTACTTCAAATAGCGACTTCGCAAGATCATGCATTGCATGTTGTCAAGGCAGTGAAGATGTTTCAGGAACTCAATGATCCACCTATGAAAACAGTAGTCGGTTTGAGCAATGTATCGAACGGCTGTCCAAAGCATTTACGCCCGATAATAAACAATCATCTATTGTCACTTCTTATATACGAAGGTCTTACTGCTGCTATAGCTGATCCCCTTGAGATTATTCCGACAGTCAAAACTATAGATGTGATACTTGGCAAGATTTTATATGCGCATTCTTATCTTGAGATATCTTAAGACATCATGATAATATGGAATATATATAATAAAACATATAAATATTTTAATATAGCTTTTCCTGCTTTTTATTGAGACCATGATCGGAGGTTAAAATGGCATTTACACCACCCAAAGAAACGTATGCCGGTAAAGTCTATGAAGTTCATGTTGGCGTTTCGCCTAACGAGGTTGTCTTCGGAGGAGAAAATGTGCTGCCGTTCCATGCCTTTGAAGGCCCCGTTCCCTACAAACCCGTCATTTCCTATGAGATAAACGATATTCCACCTGATGACTGGCCTGAAACTGTCCGGAAACCCTTTGCAGACGTTTCGAGTGACCCTGTTACATGGGCAAAATTCTGTCAGGATTCCTTAGGAGCAACGGCACTGACACTCCGTCTTTTGGGGACACACCCTGACGGCAAAGACCGTTCACCCGATGATGCAGCAAAGACTGTCAGGGATGTTCTTGATGCCATTACCATTCCTTTGATTATTCTTGGAAGCAATCATACCGAAAAGGACACATCAGTTCTCGTCGCTGCCGCAGAGGTCGCAAAAGACAAGAACTGTATTATCGGCAAGGCACAGGAAGCGAATTATAAAACGATCGTCGCTGCTGCGATGGCAAACAACCTGAAACTGATTGCCATGTCAGAACTCGACATAAATCTTTCAAAGCAGCTGAATATTCTCATTACACAAATGGGCTTTGATAAAGAACGTATCATAATAGATCCCATGTGTTCTGCACTCGGCTACGGGCTTGAATATACCTACTCTGTCATAGAGCGTATAAGACTCGCTGCCTTAACACAGAATGATACGACCATGCAGTCACCAATAATCGGAGACGTAGGCATGTATGTCTGGAAGATCAAAGAGACGCAGGCTGCTGCAAAAGATATCCCGGAATGGGGATCATTAGAGGAAAGAGGTATTCTCTGGGAGGCTATGACTGCATCGGCCCTCCTGCTCTCCGGAGCGGAACTGCTCATCATGAGGCATCCTCAAGCGGTTACTGCCGTCGAAACATTTATTGAGGAACTAACGTAATGATACGTTCAAATTTCGAGAATCTAAATTCTCAGGAAATTCAAAATCTCATAAACAAAATACAACGAAAAGTAACCTATCCTTATCTCAATTTGAATTTCTTTTGGGATTATAAATAACGGAGGATTAAGATGGCGTTAACTGGCGTTGAAATATTTAAGCTCCTGCCTAAAACAAACTGTAAAAAGTGCGGATTCCCCACGTGTCTTGCCTTTGCAATGAAACTCGCCCAGCGGCAGGCCTCTCTCGATTTGTGTCCCGATGTCTCGGAAGAGGCAAAACAGAAACTCGGCGAGGCTTCTGCTCCTCCTGTAAGGCCGATTACGCTCGGTTCCGGAGATCTTGCAGTCAAGATGGGAGAAGAGACCGTCCTCTTCAGGCATGATAAGAGGTTTGTCAATCCCTGTGCCTTTGCTCTGGAAATCAAAGACACCCTTTCAGACGATGATATAAATAAGCAGGTTCAAGCCGTACTGAATTCCGAGATAGACAGGATCGGACAGAAATTAAGAATCGATGCAATCGCGATCTCAAATGATTCAAACGACGCTGGGCGATTCGGGTCAGTTGCCCAGGATATTTCGACCAGGGCTCCGGGCATACCGGTCATTCTTTGCACAACGAATCCTCAGGCCGCAGAGTCGGCAGTAAAACACTTTGCGGATAAAAAACCCCTTATCTATGGAGTTGACTCTACCAATGCAGAAACGATGGCAACTATTGCAAAGGGCACAAAAGCAATACCCGGTGTCAAGGCACAAAGTATTGAAGAACTCACCGACATGACGGAAAAGGTAAAATCCCTCGGGATTGAAGATATCGTGATAGATTCCGGGGCACGGAAGGCAAAGGAAATCCTGGAACATAACACCTTAATCAGACGGGCAGCCATAAAAAAGAACTTTAAACCTCTCGGGTATCCGATTATAACCTTTGCGCAGCGTGAGGACAACATCCTTGAGGCGCTCATTGCAGGATTAGGTGTAGCAAAATATTCTTCTCTTATTGTTCTCAGCAGCATTGAGGAATGGAAAAACCTGGCACTCTTCACATTACGGCAAAATATTTATACCGATCCCCAGGTTCCGATGCAGGTTGAACAGAAGATTTACAAGATTGGGGAACCGACGCCTGATGCCCCACTTTTTATCACGACAAACTTTTCTCTGACATATTTTATTGTCTCGGGCGAGGTTGAAAACAGCAAGGTACCGAGCTACCTCGCTGTCATGGACTGTGAGGGGCTTTCTGTTCTTACGGCATGGGCCGCCGGAAAGTTCACGGCAGCGAAGATTGCCCAGTTTATTAAAGAGAGCGGTATCGAAAATAACATTAATCATCGGGAGATCATCATCCCCGGTTATGTAGCTATATTGAGTGGTGCGATAGAGGATAAACTCGAAGGCTGGAAGATAACAGTCGGTCCGCGTGAAGCAAACAGTATTCCGGCTTTTCTGAGATCAAGAACAGCACATTAAAACAAAAAGACCATTTAATCAGGAGGTTATTAAACATGTCCAAGCTGATAGCCTCAGCAGCGATAAAAGGTTCTCATGTGCTCTTCAAACGTGCTGAAGAAATGCTCGAAAAAAGCATTTCCGAAAAAGGCGAATCGTTTGCTTTTGAATTTCCTGACACTGCTTTCTACCTCCCCATGATCTATGCTATGACGGGATTTGCAGTAAAGACTCTCGCCGATATGAGAGGAGCTCTCGGGAAGGCACGGGAATTACTTCATCCTGAACCTGAAGAACATACATGGAAACCCTATCTCGGCGAAGCATTGGATTCAGGGATGGCCACTCTCTTTGCAGAGGAAATTATCATGGCACTCAGATATGTCGATAATCTTGAGCCTGCAACCGATCCGGAAACAGGCTATGTTTACAACGGTTTCATTACTGATACGATCCAGCGGAACTTGGGGATCCAGCTCGTTGACGGCACAATGCCCGGTTTTGCCGCTGTTATCGGTGCTGCCCCTGATGATGACGCAGCAGTGAAGATCATCAGGGAACTCCAGGAGAAAAATATACTCACTTTCCTCTCAGGCCATGTAAACGGAAATAGTGTTACAAAACAACTCTTGAGAAAAGGGGTTGAACTCGGATGGGATACGAGAATAGTTCCCGTGGGTCCCGATACGGAACATACCATATATCCGCTTAACTGGTCTGTACGGGCTTCACTCATTTTTGGAGGTAAAAAACCAGGTGACTTCAAGGCACACCTCAGGTACACAAAGGACAGGGTTTTTGCCTTTGCATTAGTGCTTGGTAATCTTGATATGATCAAGTGGACAACCGGTGCCGGCGCTATAAACATGGGATATCCCGCCGTGTGTGACACAGATGTGCCTGTCATACATCCAACAGGAGTCTGTACCTATGAAGAGGTCGATAAGGAATTTGACCATGACAAGATTGTCCAAAAGGCTATTGAAGTCAGGGGATTAAAAATTATCGTTGAGAAACCTCCTATCCCTGTTGCATACGGCCCTGCATTTGAGGGAGAGCGGGTGAGAAAAGAGGACATGTTCATGGAGTTCGGCGGAAACAGAACACCCGCATTTGAACTGGTAAGAATGAGAGAAATGGATGAGATAGAAGATGGAAAGGTCGAAATCGTCGGCACAAACTGGCAGGAACGATATGAAAAGGGCGGGCAAATGCCCATCGCAATTATCGTGGATGTGGCAGGAAGAAAAATGCAGAAGGATTTTGAGTCGGTTATAGAGAGAAAAATCCATTCAAATATAAATGAAACGCAGGGTGTCTGGCATATGGGCCAGCGGGATATAAACTGGATGAGAATCAATCACAATGCCAAGAAAGAAGGTTTTACCCTTGAGCACATCGGGATAATCAACGTGACCATGACACACCACAGATTCAAGAGCATTGTGGACAAGGTTCAGGTTACCATCCATGTCGATGAGGAAGACGTCCTCAGAGGTATTGAGGAAGCACGGGCAATCTATAAAGAACGTGACCAGCGTCTCGGTGATCTCACTGACGAGGCGGTCGACACGTTCTATTCGTGTCTCCTCTGCCAGTCGTTCGCTCCCAGCCATGTCTGCGTCGTAAGCCCGGAAAGACTCGGTCTCTGCGGTGCATATAACTGGCTTGACTGCAAGGCAGCATTCGAGATAGACCCGACCGGCGGGAACCAGCCAATACAAAAGGGCGAGCTTTTGGATAAGAGGCTTGGCAGGTATTCAGGTATTGATGATTACCTCGTTAAGGCCTCAGGTGGTGCAGTCGAAACGCTCAATCTCTACACCATTATGGAAAACCCCATGACCTCATGCGGCTGTTTTGAGTGCATCATTGCTATCGTCCCCGAGGCAAACGGGGTCATGATCGTCAATCGCGGCCACACAGGGATGACGCCGGCAGGGATGAAGTTTTCTACATTGGCCGGAAGCGTTGGCGGAGGAACTCAAAATCCTGGTTTCATGGGAATAGGAAGAAATTTTATCGTCAGTAAAAAGTTCCTCTTCGGTGACGGTGGAATCAAGCGAATTGTCTGGTTGACAAAAGAATTAAAGGAGAGCATCAAGGAGGAGTTTGTAAGGCGGGCAGTGGAGGAGGGTGTCCCCGACCTTTTGGATAAAATAGCGGATGAGACAATAGCTGAAGACCCGGATAAATTACTCGAGTTCCTCACGAGTGTGGGCCATCCCGCACTTGAGATGGAACCAATGCTGTAAATGTAGCCGCACCCTTTAGGGTGCGCTAAATCGCAGGCTAAGGCCTGCGGCTACTTTAATGTTGGAGGTTATATGGAAAAAGTTGTAAAGAGCGCAAATGAAGCTGCCGAAAAGATCATTGAGTGGGGGGAAGCGCACGAGATAGAGACGTGCTTTGAAAGGTCTCAGAAGCTCAAACCATGTCCTATAGGTGAAAAAGGCGCATGCTGCAAGATATGCCATATGGGCCCCTGCCGCTTTGTCGGATCCAATGCTGAAGAAGAGGCCAGAGGGGTATGTGGTGCCACTGTTTCAACCGTCGCTTCAAGGAATATTCTCAGAATGGCTGTTGCCGGTGCTGCTGCGCATATTGACCATGCACGGGATATGGCCTTTATATTGCTGGCCGTTGCTAACGGAGAGACAAAAGACTTCAAGATAACCGATGTAAAAAAACTATACAAAACTGCTGGCATTCTCGGGATAGAGTTTGAGGGCCGGCCTGTCATTGACGTTGCAAGAGATGTAGCCACAACACTCATTGAAGACTTCGGTCGGCAGAAGGGTGAAACCAATTTTGTCAAGAGGGCTCCGAAAAAGACCCAGGAACGCTGGAAGAAGTGGGGGATAACCCCGAGAGGTACTGACAGAGAGATAACGGAAGCAATGCACCGAACCCACATGGGCGTAGACCATGATCCCGATAGCCTCCTCCTCAGTACGCTCAGGGTTTCCCTTTCCGATGGATGGGGAGGCTCCATGATCTCTACTGACATTACAGACATTCTTTTCGGTACCCCCAGACCCGTGAGGGCAGAGGCAAGCTTCGGGATTTTTAAAGAAGATGAGGTCAATATTATTGTGCACGGGCATGAGCCATCACTTGCCGAGATCATCATAGATGTTGTCAACGAACCCGAGATGCTCGCTTATGCAACGTCGAAAGGTGCCAAAGGTATAAATCTCGGTGGCATGTGTTGCACCGCAAACGAGGTCCTGATGCGGCACGGTATCCCAACGGCCGGGGGCTTCACAAACCAGGAGCTCGCTGTCCTGACGGGACTGGTTGATGCAATAACAGTCGATGTGCAATGCATAATGCCCGCATTGGCAGAACTTTCTAAGAGGTTCCACACGAAGTTCATCACGACTTCTTACAAGGCAAAATTCCCCGGTGCTGTCCATATACAGTATGATGAACACAATGCACGCGAGATCGCAAGGAAAATAGTGAAGCTTGCTATAGATAGTTATGCCGACAGGGCAACTGAAGGGAGTCATATCACTGACAAATATCCGGTAATAGGAGGCTTTTCTCACGAATACATAGAATATATGCAAGGCGGTTCATGGAGGGCTTCTTTCAGACCTTTAAACGATGCGATCATGGCCGGACGGATCAGGGGAGTCGTCGGCCTTGTAGGTTGTGATAATCCCCGTTTTCCCACACAGGGTCTGCATCGTTATCTTGCAATTGAGTTAATTAAAAATGATGTCCTCGTTGTGACAACGGGTTGCGGTTCCCATGCATGTTCCGCAGCCGGTTACATGACACCAGAAACAGCACTTGAGGAAGCCGGACCGGGATTGAGAGAAGTGTGCGAGGCCATTGGTATCCCTCCGATTCTTCACCTCGGATCATGCGTTGATAATTCAAGGATTCTCACCATAGCAAGTGCGATGGCTGAAGAAGGAGGGCTTTCAGATGAGATAGGGGGAATGCCTGCGGTCGGGATTGCCCCGGAGTGGATGAGCGAAAAGGCTATCGCCATCGGTTGTTATTGTGCCGCATCAGGTATCCCGGTCATATTTGGAGGGGAGTCTCCGGTCGAAGCGAGCAAAGAAGTAACGAAAATCATGACAGAAGTCTGGTTTGAACGATTCAAGGGCGCACTCCACTTCGAACCCGATCCTGAGAAGATATTGAGTCTCACCTTTGATTATATCGACAAGGCGAGAGACGCGCTGAAGCTCAGGAAATACGAGCCAGGCAAGTTCGCTACCGAGCGGGTTCTCATGGATATGGCTGCGCGCCGTGAACTCGAGAGGGCAGCGCGGCCTCATTTGGGGTTCTAAAGGCACTTATACGTGATGCGGACTTGTTTACTATATTCTAATATGGAGGTCCTATGAAAGTTGAGGAATTAGATGTAAACAGAGAGATTGGGGTCGTAGGAACAATAATATCTGAGTACCAGAAAAATCGGGGCATTCTCATTCATACCCTCCACATGATCCAGGAAGACAATGGCTATCTCCCTGAGGACATCCTGAGAAATCTTTCGAAAAAGCTCACTATACCTCTTGCTGAAATATACAGCGTAGCGAGTTTCTATAAAATGTTTCACTTCAAGCCGAGGGGAAGGAAAATCGTCAAAGTATGTCTCGGCACTGCCTGTTATGTAAGGGGGTCAAAGAAGATTTTAACGACCTTCGAAGAAGAATTCGGCATAAAGGACGGTGATACAACCGATGATCTTGCACTGACCCTTGAGACAGTGGGCTGTGTCGGTTGCTGCGGACTTGCTCCTGTAACAACAGTCAACGAAGCGGTCATTGGCGAAATCGGAACAAAAAAATTAGAAGGTTTAATTAAATCCATAAGAGAAGACTGACGATATAAGGAAGACGGAATTCATGGAAAGACTTGCCGGCATTCATGATTTATCATTTTACAGGGATAACCTTGCAGCAAGTGGATTATTAGCTCCGCACAAGAACATGATTAAAGTCTGCTGCGGGACGGGATGCAGTGCCTCGGGTTCTCACAACGTCGTCAGAGCGATCGAGGATACCGTCTCTGCTGATTCAGGGATTGAGATCATAAAGACAGGATGCCAGGGCCTCTGTCAAAAAGGTCCTGTTATGAAAATTGAACCTCATGGATACTTCTATCAGAAGGTTAATCCTGATAACGCACAAGAGATCCTCTCCACATTTACCACAGGTCAACCGGCGAGAGACCTGCTCTTTCGGGAGTCATTCATCAAGCCCCCGGTCGAGAAAATGGGAGATGTCCCTTTTTATAAAAAACAGGTGCGAGTCGTCTTAGGGCATAACGGGAGTATAGATCCCTGTAATATCAACCATTATATTGTTGTTGGCGGGTACAGGGCGTTGGAGAAGATAGTGTCCTCCATGACTCCGGAAGCAGTCATTGACGAGGTAAGAAAATCAAATATCAGGGGCCGCGGCGGAGCCGGATTTCCCGCTGGTGTGAAATGGGGTTTTGCAAGGAAGTCCCCATCTCCCATCAAGGTTGTTATAGCCAATGGAGATGAAGGCGATCCCGGAGCCTTTATGGACAGGTCAATCATGGAAGGCGATCCGCATAGTCTTCTCGAAGGTATGGTTATATGTGCTTATGCAATAGGTGCACATTATGGGTTCATCTACGTCCGCCATGAGTATCCTCTTGCAGTTACAAACCTAGGGATCGCAATCAAGCAGGCTGAAGAATTAGGACTTCTAGGGAAAAATATCTTGGGCACAGGATTCGACTTTAGTGTTCATATTCGGGAAGGAGCCGGTGCCTTTGTCTGCGGTGAAGAGACGGCACTGATAGCCTCCATAGAAGGCGACAGGGGATTCCCGAGGCAAAGGCCTCCCTTTCCTGCGGAGAGAGGCGTTTGGGCCATGCCCACGATAATCAATAATGTCGAAACTCTTGCAAACATCCCGAACATCATTACCAGGGGTGCAGAATGGTTTCACCAGATAGGGACGGAAACCTCATCGGGGACAAAAGTCTTTGCCCTTACCGGTAAAGTCAAAAATACCGGGCTTATTGAAGTGCCCATGGGAATAACCCTGAGAGAAATCATTTACGATATCGGCGGAGGCATTATCGGTGACAAGCAAATCAAGGCAGTTCAGACAGGCGGCCCCTCAGGCGGATGTATCCCGCCCCAGTATCTCGATCTTCCGGTAGACTTTGACTCTCTTTCAAAAGTCGGTTCGATCATGGGTTCAGGCGGCATGGTAGTCATGGATGAGCAAAACTGTATTGTTGATATTGCACAATTCTTTCTCTCCTTTACACAGTCAGAATCCTGCGGCAAGTGCCCCCCGTGCAGGATAGGCACCTACCAGATGCTCCGGTTGCTCGAGAAGATTACCTCCGGCGACGGTGAACCGGGAGATATAGAGAAACTTGAGAGGCTCGGCATGCTTGTGAAAGCTGGTTCGCTCTGCGGCCTTGGCCAAACAGCGCCAAATCCCGTACTCACAACGATCAAATATTTCCGCAGAGAATATGAAGAGCATATATATGATAAATTCTGCAAGGCAAACGCGTGCAGCGGACTTGGCATGTTTACCATTGACAAGGAAGAATGCATCCTCTGCGGACTCTGCAAACAGGTCTGTGCTTTTGATGCAGTCAAGGAAACGAGAAGGAGTTTCTTTATCGACCAGGACAGCTGCACAAAATGCAGGGCTTGCTATATGGCATGTCCTGTCGGTGCTGTGAAGATGAGGAAGAAAAGACATGTCACGCTCATTGAAGAATATAAAATATCTCCTGATAGCATCGAAACAATGGAAAGGAGGTGCACATCTGAACTCCGTGATGTCATCGCATCGAAACCGCATAAAATAGTCCCTATCAATAAACAGAAGTCTGTGAGAGATGCAGCGCATACGATGAAAGAACAGCATGTGAGCGGGATATTCGTACTTGATGAAAAAGAAAAACTGGTCAGTATTTTCACCGAGAGGGATATTGTACGTTGTATTTTTAACAAAATCTCTCTGGACGAGAAACTTGAAAATATCATTAGGCATGACGTCGTCACGTTCGACCCCATGACTGTATTAAGTGCAGCAATATTAATTGCAGCGAGAAAAAACATTAGACACCTTCCGGTTGTCGAGAATGATGTCATTGTCGGCATGGTTACGTTCAGGGATCTCGTTTCATATCTGGTTCCTGAAATTACGTATATAAAAATGAAGGATCAATCACAATAATAACTACGCTGTTTGAAAATGCGAGTACAAATATATGAATAAACTCGACAGCATTAACGACCTTATTGCACTGCGAGATCTCTTAAAGAAAAGAGAGGTCCTTTCACCCGGCAGGAAGAGAATTACGTCCTGTTGCGGGCTTCCCTGCAGCACCCTGGGCTCCCATAAAGTTGTCGAGGCTTTAGAGAGGGAGATCTCTCAAAGTGGCCTGGACATAGAGGTGGTAAAAACAGGGTGTCAGGGGCTCTGTCAGAAAGGTCCGCTTCTTCAGATTGAACCACATGGTTATTTCTACCAGAGAGTCCTTCCGGAGAAAGCAAAAGAAATCATTTCGACTACCTTCTCAGCCGGGCAGCCTGTCAGAGAGTTCCTGTACAGGGATTCAATCCTCAGGGCACCGATAGAAAATAGGGAAGGAATCCCTTTTTACACGAAACAATTGAAGATAGCGCTCAGGTATACGGGAATTATAGACCCCTTTGATATAACTCACTATATCGCCTGCGGCGGGTATAGTGGCCTGGAGAAGATGTTTTCATCCATGAGTCCCGAAGAAGTACTTGAGGAAATAAAGAAGGCAAATTTACGGGGTCGGGGTGGGGCAGGATTTCCTGCCGGGCTGAAGTGGGCACACACAGTACGTTCCGGCAAAGGAATGGCCAAAACGGTCATAGCAAACGGAGACGAAGGCGATCCCGGTGCGTTCATGGACAGGTCAATTATGGAAGGTGATCCGCACAGTCTCCTTGAAGGCATGCTCATATGTGCCTATGCAATCGATGCCCATTATGGATTCATATACGTGCGTCATGAATACCCCCTTGCGATAAAAACCCTGAAAGAGGCAATAAAACAAGCCGAGGATATTGGCCTTTTAGGGAAAAATATACTTGGTACCGGATTTGATTTTATCGCTCAGATCCGTGAAGGTGCCGGCGCCTTTGTCTGTGGTGAGTCCACTGCACTTATCGCCTCACTTGAGGGTCAGAGGGGATTCCCTAGACCACGGCCACCACGGCTCTCAGAGATAGGGGGAGGAGTATGGGGATACCCCTCAAATCTCAACAACATAGAAACCTATGCCTGTGTTCCACAAATAATAGAGCACGGAGCTGACTGGTTCCTCGGTTTGGGAACCGAAACCTCAAAGGGGACAAAGGTATTTTCTCTGGCAGGAAAGGTGAAAAATACCGGGCTTATAGAAGTTCCGATGGGAATTACCCTCAGGGAAATTATTTTCGATATCGGCGGAGGAATCCTGAATAATAAAAAATTCAAGGCAGTGCAGACCGGAGGCCCCTCCGGTGGCTGTATCCCTGAGCACTATCTCGATACGCCGGTAGATTTTGACTCCCTGACAAAACTCGGCTCGATCATGGGTTCAGGCGGCATGGTCGTGATGGATGAAGACAACTGCATGATTGACGTTGCAAAATTCTTCCTCTCTTTCTGCCAGGCCGAATCATGTGGAAAATGCCCCCCCTGCAGAATCGGCACGTACCAGATGTTACAGATACTCGAAAACATAACAACAGGGAGAGGCAAGCACGGCGATATAGAGAGGCTTGAGGAGTTGGGACACAAGATAAAAGCAAGCGCCCTCTGCGGCCTTGGCCAGAGCGCCCCCAACCCTGTTCTCACAACTATCAACTATTTCCGTGAGGAATACGAAGAGCACATTCACGAAAAACACTGCAGGGCAAACGTATGCAGTGGCTTTGGAATTTTTACGATTGATCAGGAAGAATGTGTCCTCTGTGGCCTCTGCAAACAAACATGTGCTTTTAATGCAGTAAAGGAAGCACGAAGAAATTTCTTTATTGACCAGGATCTGTGCACAAAATGTAAAGCGTGCCTCCTTGCATGTCCTGTAGATGCAATAAAGGTGCAGAAACTGTGACAGTGAAGACCGTGATGTTTTCTGAAGTCATAAAAGGAGATACAGAATGACTTTGCGTGATATTTTAGACGCTAAGCCTTACATGATAGTCACGATCAATCAAAACCTCACAGTAGGCGATGCAATAAACGCAATGAGCGAAAAAAATGTGAGCGGGATACTTATAGTTGACGATAACAATAGATTGGTCAGCATTTTTACAGAACGTGATATTGTCCGGTGTGTTGTTGATAATATTTCTTACGATGAAATTCTCAAAAACGTCATACGCTATGACATTATCAAATTCGATCCTTCGGTAAAAATCAGTGCGGTGATACCTGTTGTCTTAAAAAAGGAAATCAGACATATACCGGTTGTTGAAGGCGATACAATTGTCGGCATGGTCACGTTCAGGGACCTTGTATCTTTTTTGCTTCCGGAAATATGCTATTTAGCAAGACAAATCTATTGAGGGTGAAACATGACTGAACAGAAGGAATTGAACGTTGAGGATATAAGAAAAGAAGCTGAAGAAAAACACTGTCCTGCACAGAAGGCACTTTATTATGTCGAAAAGTTTCTCGATACACTCATGTGCGGGAAATGTTTTCCCTGTGCATTCGGGACATATGAAGCACGAGTGAGACTGAAAAACATTATTTCTGCCCAGGGAACAGCAACTGACAGTGCTCTCCTCAGGCGCATCGCACGTGTCATGACTGAAGCATCAAGATGTAAAAGAGGGAAAGACACCGGACGGTTTCTTCTCGAATGGATTGATACCAACGCCTTTAAAGCACACTCAGAAAGAAGATGCCCTGATCAGGAATGCCTCGCATTCATAGAATTCAGGATCGATCCTGATAAATGTATCATGTGCGGCGACTGTCAGGCTGTCTGCAAATTCAATGCAATTGTCGGGGAAAAGAAAAAACCTTTTCTCAGCGGTTATTTACCATTTGAGATAATTCAGAAACGATGCACCAAATGCGGCGAATGTGTCCCAGTATGTCCAACGCATGCGATAGCAAAAGTAGAATTAGAAACTGAAAAAGAAGTTCCGGTTTAATCTGAAAACGTAGTAATCTTATTTTTTATACATGGAGGGCTCAATGTCAAACACAGTCAAGCTCACAATAGACGGGCAGGAGGTTCAGGTACCTGAACATCTCACTATAATCGATGCGGCAGAGCAGGTTGGAATCCACATACCCAACCTCTGTTACCTGAAGGGCATGAAGGGCATCGGCGCATGCCGGCTCTGCCTTGTTGAGATCGAGGGCATGAGGGCCCCCATGATCGCATGCAACACCAGGGTCAAGGAAGGCATGGTCATCCACACGAAGACCGAAAAGGTCCAGGAAATCAGGAAATTCGTCATCGACCTCATCCTGTCCATGCACCCGCTGGACTGCATGACCTGCACCAAGGCGGGTGTCTGCAATCTCCAGAAATACGCCTATGAGTTTGAGCTCAAGGAATCCAGCTTTACCCGCAAGACCCTCGGGTATCCGGTTGATGAGGCAAACCCCTTCATCAAGCGGGACCCCGAGTACTGCATCCTGTGCGGCAGGTGCGTGCGGGTCTGCAAGGAGCAGGGCACCAATGTTCTGGAATTCATGGGCCGGGGCATTGGCTCGAAGGTCACCACAGCCACTGACAAACCCCTTCAGGAATCGGCATGCACCTTCTGCGGCAGCTGTGTTGATGCCTGTCCTGTCAACGCCCTGCTGGAGGCAGACCGGTGGCGCAAGGGCAGGGAGTGGGAGTACGAAAAGGTCAACTCGGTCTGCCTGCTCTGCGGCAATGGCTGTGACATCACGGTGAGCACAAAGGACGGGGTTATCCAGAAGATAAACGCAGGGGCGGCACCGGGCTCTTCGGAGCAGTATATCTGTGCTTACGGCAGGTTCGGCTTTGATTGCATTGAGGCAGAGACGCGGCTGACTGCTCCGTTAAAGAAAGTAGACGGAGAGCTGAAAGAGACGACATGGGAGGATGCCCTGAAGATCGTTTCGGATAAACTCAAGAAGGCCGGCAAGGAAGCAGGGTTCATCAGCACAGCGGGCATCCAGAACGAAGACGCCCTGGCACTGAAGAAGCTTGCAAGCACGGTTGTCAAGACAAAACACTATGACAGCTCGCTCAGCCTCTACGCATCACCTGAATCTCTTACGGAGAGCCAGGCGGCGGACATGGACGCTGCGGACGTTATTGTGCTGGTTGGGTTAAACCCGTCGCAGTGGGAGCGCCGGCTTCCGGCACTGGATGCCTCCATACGCAAGCGGGTCAGCAGGGGAGCGAAGCTTATCGTTGTCAACTCTTCTGAGACACGGCTTTCTGACATAGCAGCGGTCGGTCTCGGCGGTGACGAGATAGCCTCCCTCAAGGGCCTTGCAAAGGCACTGGGGCACAAGAGCCTGAAGGCGGACAGGAAGCTCACAGCTTTGGTAAAGAATGCAGCCGTAACAGAAGAGACGGAAAAGGCAGCAGACCTCATTGTCCAGGCAACAGAGCCGTTAATCATAACATCACCCGGGTTCTTCGATGCAGCTGCCAACCTCACGCTTTTTAAGGGAAAGGCGGTTACCGCAGGGCTTGAGAGCAATGCACGGGGCGTTGCCCTCATGGGTATGGCCACGAAGGGCAAGACCTACCGCCAGATGGCAGGTGACGGGATGAAGGTCCTGTATGCCGTCGGTGAGGTCCCGATACAGGAGCGGCCGAAGGCTGATTTTCTTGTTGTGCAGCACTCCCATCTGACAGCGCTTGCCAGGCAGGCAGATGTCGTGCTGCCGTCAGCAACCTTTCTTGAGTCTGCGGGCACCATGATAGATTACCTGGGGAGGCTGAAGTATCTTCCGAAGGTGATAGAGCCTCAGGGACAGGCAAAAAACCACAGGGATATTTTCATACAGCTTGCAAAGAAGATGGGTGCCACGATCAAGAGACCGACAGAGGCAGAGGTAAAGAAGGCGGTGAAGGTAAAGGCAAAGCAGCCGCTGAGGCCGTTTGCCAGGAAAGAGGGTCTCGAGATCTCACCCGATGC
>Ga0209270_1001454_pt1 | contig 32795 bp, 32 predicted proteins | sample MTBAKSrepl1MetaG_FD_187456 | JGI IMG/M metagenome (GOLD analysis project Ga0209270, IMG submission 187456) | Enrichment culture microbial communities from Arthur Kill intertidal strait, New Jersey, USA, that are MTBE-degrading - MTBE-AKS1... | ecosystem: Environmental > Aquatic > Marine >...
TCAGGTCGCCAACCATGTACTTCTCCTCGGCCCGAGAGGCAAGATCATCCCGGGTCACTTCACCCACATAGCCGATGACATGGGCGGTAAGGGCCCCTGCCGGGTACACCCTCCTGAAAACAGGCGTAGGGGAAAGAAAGGGTGGGAAAGCCGGGTCGGACACGAGGCTGGCCACCTGCCCAAGAGTCAGGTTGGACGCGATTGTAACGGGACGGTAGGGAGCCCAGTACTGCTTCCGGATGCTTTCCCCCAGCCCTTCCGCAGTGGCCGGGATGCCCTGCCTCTGGAGCAGATTCGCCACCATGCCGAGGGTTTCCGCCCGCTTCAGGTCAGGAGGGTAGCCGACGATATCGAACGTCCGCACGCTAACCGCCAGCGGTGCCCCATGGACATCCGTGATTTCTCCCCTGGGGCTGGAAGTCCTGATCACCCTGATCTTGTTCTGGGTCGAAAGGTCCGAGAAATGTTCCCCTCTCAACACCTGGAAGAAAAAAAGCGCCAGGGCGAGCCCCAACAGGGAATAGACCATGAAAGCCCGCCAATGGTTCAAACGAAGGTTCAGCTGGGATCGACGCCCGATATCCCTACTCATGGCGTGTTCGGACTCGCCGGATGAACAGCGCGGTCAAGCCGAGGACGCAGGCCGTGGCCATCCCCTGCTGGGATAACAGCGGGGAGGATAGCCCCAGACCATGACCGGAAAGAAGGGCCGGAAGGAGGGATGAAAATCCGTGGGCTACGAACGCCCAGGAAAGAAACAGGATCGGATTGCCACGCCGGGAGGAAGGAAGATGAAACCAGAGCCATGCACTTGAAGCGACGACCAGTACATAGGCGCTCGATGTCACGCCCGGCACCGCCGTCCATCTCAAGTCCCAGAAAAGTCCCGCCAGAAAGGCGGGGATAAAAAGCGAGGTTGCGTCCTCACACCGAAAGACTGCAAGCCAGACCAGGGCAAGCACCGTAAAATCAGGCACGAGAGCCGTTCCCGAAAAGGCAACCTGCAGGAGATCCCTGGCGAGGAGAGAAAGGAAAAGGGCAACCATCACGGTTTCCCCCCGGTAAGCACCTTGATTTTATAAAGCCTTGAAAGATCCGCGTCGAGACTCAGGCCATAGAGACGGTAGCCCCCGATCTCCGATCCGATTGCCGACACCTTGCCGATTGGGATTCCAGGAGGCAGTTGCTCCGAAACCAGAGCGGTGCTGACCCCCATCCCCATCCTCAGTTTTTTTTCGGCGGGCACGTAGAGCAGCCAGACTTTTCCGTTACCCTCGCCGTTCAGGACTCCCAGGTCCCGGGTCTCTTCCACCACAACCGGGATGTAGAGGGAAGAAGAGGTCAAAAGTTCAATCCACGACGAGTTGGATTCAACCCTGGAGACCTTGCCCACCAATGCGCCATTCTGGGTTGCCCCCATCCCCGGGCGGATACCGTCCTTGGCCCCACGGTCTATCCGGACTTCGGACCACCATCCCGCAGGCGGTCTAAGGGTCACGTGTCCTTCCCGGACGCCCAGCCCCGACCCGAAATTGATCGTCGTCTGGAGAAGTCCCCTAAGGGAGATGTTCTCGTTTTCCAGGCGATCGATCCGTTCACGCAGGACCCTTTCGCCCGCTGCAAGGTCGATAGCCTGGACCACTGCGTTTCGAATGGTTCGGGCGGGCCACTCGGGTATCCTCATGACCAGGCCGATGAGATCCATCGCCTTTTCTGCGGGAAGAGATCCCGGGGAAAGGGCGGCAAGAAGCAGGCCAAGGGAGAGCGTCCCCAGGAAAAAGATCCAGTAGCGCGTCCCGGCACGCCCCATCGCCAGCCCCCCCGGCCTAGAGGGAACCCCGTTCAACCGTGTTCATGATCGGGCGCTTCGCGTCCAGGTCCTCCAGGACCTTTGCCAATCCGTGGGAAACGGCAATGAGAGGATCGTCGGCCACAAAGACGGGAACATTGAGTGCCTGGGACAGGCGTTGGCTTAATCCCCGCAAAAGCGCACCTCCGCCGGCAAGGACAAGGCCCTGTTCGTAGATATCCTTGACCAGTTCAGGCGGGGTTGCCTCCAGGGTCTCCCTGATGGTGTCCTCTATCTTCCCGATGATGGGTTCGATGGCTTCCCGGACCTGCACGGATGAAAGCGTGATGGACCGGGGCAAGCCGTCAGTGAGAGCCCTGCCCTTGACCTCCATCCTGAGTTCCTCGTCCAGAGGAGCGACGCTTCCAAGGTCCCACTTGATCTGTTCTGCGGTCGCATCGCCGATTGCAAGCTTGTGGTTCAGGCGAAGCATGGAAACAATTGCACTGTCGATCTCGTCTCCGGCCCCTCGGATGGATTTGCTCACCACGATCCCCCCCATGGAAAGGACCGCCACCTCGCAGGTTCCGCCCCCAATATCCACCACCATGTTCCCACGGGGTTCATGGATGGGAAGGGAAGCCCCCAAAGCTGCGGCCAAAGGTTCCTCGACCACGTAGGCTTCCCGGGCCCCGGCAGATAGGGTCGCATCCACGACAGCCCTGCGCTCAACCTCGGTGACGCAGGCCGGGACCGACACGACGACTCTGGGGCGTGAGAAAAAACCCCTGCGATCATCCGCTGCACGGATGAAATGGGAGATCATCGCTTCGGTCATGTCAAAATCGGAGATGACGCCTTCTCTCATGGGCTTCACCGTTTCGATCCCTGCCGGCGTCTTTCCGACCATTGCCTTGGCCTGGCGTCCAACTGCCAGGATCTCCTTCCGGCTACCCCTGATTGACTTGCGGACAGCAATCACCGAGGGTTCGTTGATGACGATCCCCTTTCCTTTCACGTAAACGACAACGTTGACCGTACCCAGGTCAATCCCGATGTCACTGCCGAAAAAACCCGAAAATAAACGAAACAAGGCTTCCCCCCGCTTTCATGGTTCAGTCCGCGCTCACTGGACGGGATTTCCCGCCCGCAACGACAAAATGACCGATCAATTCTATACCCAGCAATTTCAGCTGCCTCGAAACCGCCGCCGTCAGGGAACGATCTTCATCGCTTGGTTTCGGGTTCCCGTCAGGATGATTATGAATGAGGACAACTCCTGCCGCACCTGTGCGAACCGCCCTTCGGCAGAGGTACGGAGCATCGAGAAAAGCCCCGTCCAGGCCCCCGAAGGAAACCTTTTCCGAGCCCAGGAGTTTCCCCGCCCGATCGGTGAAAAGAGTCACGATGAATTCCCTCTCTTCACGGATCATCGATTTCTCAAGATCCCGCAGGACCGATTGCCAGTGGGGCCCCTCGTTTGCCTTCCCGTCACCCCAGGAACGCCGGCCAAGCTCTATCGCGGCAAGAAGCGTCGCCGCCTTGGCCATCCCGAGGCCCGAAAAGCCGCATAACTCCGCCGGCGTCGCATGGGCCAGGGCGCGCTCGTCAGGATAGTCCCTGAGGAGGCCCGCTGCAAGGGCCATCACGTCGTTGCCCCTTTGTCCCGTTCGCAGCAGGATTGCAAGAAGTTCCTGCAGTGACAGGGATCCCGGGCCCACCCTTAGCAGCCTTTCCCGTGGACGTTCCCCCATTGGCAAGCTTGAAAGGCTCATGGCCAGTAGGGGTTTTCCGCCTTCTCGCGGCCAAGGTTCGTTTCCGGCCCGTGCCCCGGCAAGACCTGCAGGGAATCCGCAAGGGAGGCCAGTTTCAACAGGGAGGCCTTCAATTCTTTTTCGCTTCCCCCGGGAAGATCCGTCCGGCCGACGCTCCTGGCAAAAAGGGTGTCTCCCGAAATCAGGATTTTCGATTCCCCGTCCGTGACGAGGAAGCAGGAACTTCCAGCCGTGTGTCCGGGTGAGTGGATGACGCGAATTTCCATTCGTCCGGCCCAAAACGTTTCCCCATCTTCAAGAATCTTCTCTGCAGCTCCGGATTCAACGGGGGTTCCCATCCAGCGGGACAGGTTTTCCTCGGGACTCGTCAGCATGGGAGCATCCGCCCGGTGAATGGCAACTCCCCTGGCTGACTTCTTGCGGGCTTCATCCAGGCCGCCGATATGATCCCCGTGCCCGTGGGTCAAAAGGACCCATTCGATTAGAAGCCCCTTTTCCTTCGCAAAACCCAGAGCTTCGGATGGGTCTCCTCCGGGATCGACAAGGATCGCTACACCCTCTGCATCCCAAATGAGATAGGCGTTCGTCCAAAGCGCCCCCATGGCAAAACGTCGGTATTCCATCGTCCTAGAAAACTCCCTTGCTGTCGAGAATGAGGGTTACGGGTCCATCGTTGCAAAGCGAAACCTGCATCATTGCCTGGAAAACACCCGTCTGCACGGGAAGACCCGCAGTTTTTAACGCCAGGACCAGTTCGTCATAAAGCCTTTCAGCCTGCTCTGGAGGGGCCGCGGAGGTAAAAGAGGGGCGGCGTCCTTTCCTGGCGTCCCCATAGAGCGTGAACTGGGAAACCAGGAGAATTCCTCCGCCGATATCCCTGACAGACCGGTTCATCTTGCCGTTTTCGTCCTCGAATATCCGGAGGTTGGCCAGCTTGTCCGCCATCCAGGCCACATCCTGCGTTCCATCCTCATGGGTCACCCCGACAAGGACACAGAGACCTGCATCGGTCTGCCCGGTCAACTGCCCGGCCACATGGACCTGGGACCAGGAAACCCTTTGAACGATCGTTCTCAATCAAGTTCACCCCCGGAACACTTCGATAATACCATTCAGCGTGTTGAGCTTTGCCATGATCCGGTAAAGGTGTTCGACATCCTTCACCCGGATCTCCAGTGTCATCCTTGCACGGTTTGCAGCGATGACGCTAGCCTTGACCCCGACGATATTTCCGTCAAGGGATGTGATCGCCTGGGAGACGTCGGAGAAAAGTCCCGAGCGATCCAGCCCTTCGAGCTTCAGTCTGGCCGTGTACCGATCCGAGATCAGCCTGCCCCATTCAACCTTGACGGCACGTTCCGACTTGGCTTCTTCCACGTTTCGGCACTCCAGGCGATGGATCGTGATCCCTCGCGTTCGGGTCACGTAACCCACGATCGCATCTCCCGGAACCGGGCAGCAGCAATTCGCCAGCGAAACGAGGACACCACCGGCGCCCTCGACAACGATCTCCGTGTCGAACTCCTTGCGGGCCATGGCAGGAGTCGTTGCAGTCGCGGATGTTTCGATATGGGGCTCTGCATGGGGAGCGGCCCGGTTTTCCAGCAGCCTCATCACAACTGTGGATGCACTCTGGCTATTCGCTCCCACCGCCACGATCACGTCTTCGCCGCTCGAGTACCCCAATTCATGGGCAACACGGTTCAGGGAGCCCGCCATTGTCGGCGCTCCCAATTCAAGACCCGCATCCCTGCGGCGGAGTTCCCTCTCGAGAAGTTCGCGTCCTTTCAGGATTCGTTCTTCCCGTTCTGTCCTTTCGATCTGCCTGAAATAACCCCGGATCTTGGACCGAGCCTTGCTGCTCCTGGCAATCTTTAGCCAATCCCGCGAGGGCTTCCCCTGGGGAGAGGTCAGGATCCTGACGATTTCGCCGTTCTGTATCTCGTAATCAATCGGGACGATTTTCCCGTTTACCATGGCCCCGACATACTTGTTGCCCACTTCGGTGTGGATCATGTAGGCAAAGTCGAGCGGAGTGGACCCTGTCGGCAGAGAGAAAACATCTCCGTTCGGAGTGAAGGCAAAGACTTCGGAGGTGAGGACATCCCCCTTGAGGTTTTCCATAAACTCCGAGGGACTTTCCCCCTGCCCCTCCAGAGCCTGCCGGACCCAGGCGAGGCGCTGGTCCATCTCATTCAGCCTGGTTCCCGGTTCCTTGTAATGCCAATGGGCTGCAATACCGTACTCTGCCAGCCAGTGCATCTCCCTCGTCCTTATCTGGATCTCGAGCGGCTCTCCGCTCGGGCCGATTACGGTGGTGTGGAGGGATTGGTACATATTGCTCTTCGGGTTGGCCACATAATCATCAAACTGGCCCGGGATCGGTTTCCAGATCGTGTGGACGATGCCCAGCACCGAATAGCACTCAGCAACCGTCCCGACGATGACCCGCAATGCAAGGAGATCATAGAGTTGTTCCAGAGAGAGGTTCTTTCGCTGCATTTTTTCGTAAATGCTGAAAAAATGCTTTGCCCGGCCAGTGATGGAAACCTCGATCCCGATATCTTTCATCTTCTGGTTCAGGACATCGATTGCCTGCTTGATGATCTGTTCCCGTTCAGGGAGTTTCTTCCTGACTCTTCTTCGAATCTCGTAGAACATTTCGGGATCGAGCACCTTGAAGGAAAGGTCTTCCAAATCCCTCTTGATCTGGTAGATCCCCAGCCGATGAGCCAGCGGTGCGTATATTTCCACCGTTTCCTTGGCAATCCGGACCTGCTTGTCCCGCCGGAGAGTCTGGAGCGTTCTCATGTTGTGGAGCCTATCTGCGAGTTTGATGAGAACGACACGAATGTCCTTTGCCATGACAAGGAACATCTTCCTGAGGTTTTGGGCCTGGTAGTCCTCGAATGAGTTGAAGGGAAGCTTGCCCAGCTTCGTTACACCGTCAACCATGACGAGCACGTTTTCCCCAAAAGCGCTCTTGATGCTTTCCCCTGAAAGATCGGTGTCCTCAAGAACGTCGTGCAGGATGGCCGCAGTTAGGGTGTCGATGTCCAGCTCCATGTCAGCGAGAATGGAAGCAACGGCAATCGTGTGAACGATGTAGGGCTCTCCCGAGGAACGTTTCTGGTGCTCGTGCCCGACGGAGGCCATGACCATCGCCTCCCCCAGCCGACTTAGCTCTTCCCTGGGAAGGTACCGGGAAACTTTCCCCCAAAGTTCCTGCCATGCCAGCTTGACCGGCGCAACACGCTGGGATTCGCCTATCCGGCCAAGAAAGCTGTCTCTCAAAAGCCGCAGGGACTTTCCCCCCTCATGGGAGGCGGTTTCCGCCGAATTTGGCAATGAGCGGTTTTCGGACTCTTCCAAGGGGGTCACCTCCTAACAGGGCTCTTTTGATAATACCTGCTTCTCAAGGAAAAGTTCGACACGCGGCCGCCCTCTCCAGAAGCTCTTTCTTGCCCGGTAGACCCATCCTCCCACACAGGCCGAATCCTTCAACAGGTCGGGGGATCTGAATGCAACGATGGAGACGTCCCCAAAAGCGATTCTCGCATGCTGTCCGCTTTTCCCGAGAGGAAGGATCCGATCCGTTCCCTTGTGGTCAACGTAAAAAAGCGGACCCGGGTTGTCCATTCCAAAAGGTCCCAGTTGTTCTATCTCTTCCAGGCCTTCCAGGGTGAGATCCGCCGGATGGAGATCCAGCACGTCCAGGACATCCTCCTCTGGGATCTCAAGTCCGGCAAGGACCTCTTCGAGGGAGTCCCTGACAAGAGGCCATTGCTCCCTGTGAACGCTAAAACCGGCCGCCTGGCGATGCCCCCCCCATTCTTTCAGGGAAGATGAAAGTCCTTTCAAAACGGAAACGGCATCCCCCCCTTTTGGGACACGGAGGGTTCCCCGGACCATACCGGAACCCACGGGTGCAGCCAGGACCACCGGCCGCCCCATTTCGCTGCAGATCCTGCTGGCTACGCCGCTGAGGACTCCCACCGGCCAGTCATCCTTCCCTGCCACGCAACACCGCTTCCCATTCAGGAAAGGAGAAGCCTCTTCCATTATTTTTGCTGTAAGACCCTGCCTTTTTCGGTTCAGGGCAACAAGTTCGCCGACTGCCTTTTCCACAGGCGGCTCGGCAGCGAGAACCTTGACAGACAGGTCCGCAAACTCCAGCCTGCCCGGCGCATTAAGGCAGGGAATCAGCTTCATGGCCAGGGATTCGCTATCCAGGCTTTGAAGATCCAGCCCCAGCCGGGCGGAAAGCGCATTCAGCCCCGGTTCACGGCCCTCCCTGATTTTCGCCAGCCCCTCCCTGACCAGGGCCCGGTTAAGGAGACCAAGCGGGACACAATCCGCCACAGTCGCAAGGGCAACAAGCCCGAGGTTCTCCAAAAGCCATTCCCTATCATCCGCAGCGCTCTTCCAGGCCCATGCCCAAAGAACTGCCGTCCCGCAGAGGCTTTTCGCCTCCCTGTTCCCCTTGAACTGCGGGTTTATGATAACGGCACCTGAAGAGGCAAGCGCGGTCCCTTCGTGAGGCAGGTGGTGATCGAAAACAAGGACATCCATTCCGAGACTCTTTGCGGTTTCGATCGAGAGAGTGCTTGAAGTCCCGCAATCCACAACAACCAGGACATCGCAGCCTCGCTCGGCAATACGGCGAACCACCCTTTCGTGCAGGCCATACCCTTCCTGGTGGCGATGCGGGATGAAGTATCCGACGTCGGCATTTCTCCTGGAACAAAGCCTCGCCGCCAGTGTTGTCGCCGAGACGCCGTCAACGTCGTAATCCCCGTAGACGACAACCCGGCAACCCGGGCCGATACGGTCAAAAGCCCGCTTCGCGGAAGGCACTTCGGCCCCCAGGTCAAGTTCGTCCATCAGGGCGGGAAGGTTTGGGGCAATCCAGTTTCCAAGTCCAGGGTTGCCGGCCTTTCCTTTCATCCTAAGTATCGTGGCGACCAATGGAGAGCAGCCGACCTCGCCAGAGAGGTCGGCTGATATTTCGTCGATTCGCCAGTGCCTGAGTGAACCAGGCTCTAGACCCGCAATCACTGCACGTCCCCGCCAGCGGGAATTCCATCCTCCAGCGCCATTGGCCCAGGCTGAGCCTCATTAGCGGAATGCATCTTCATTGCCTCGAGCAATTGCTGCTTTTCCTGTTCCAGGGACCTGATCCGCTCGTCCTGTTCCTTGACCTTGCGGCGAAGGGCGCCGCGCACCTCGATAAGAGAGGCCAAAGAAACGATCCACATGAGAAGACCTCCCGCTGCAAAGAGAAGGATGTCCCATAACCCCTGGGGAAGTGTTTTTTCCCAGATGATGAAACGGACGACCACATCTCCCGTATTCTGGAAAGCGTAACCGGCCGCCACCAACATGGCCAGCAGGATAGCGAGGGCATAGCTCTTCAAATTGTTCCCTCCTTCTTTGCGGCACCGTTGCCGCTAAGGTGTCCGTTAGGCGCTTTTCTCCCCATTCGAGCATGAACCTCTGGCTTGTCCTCGTTCCGGAGGCTTTCCAGGTACCTTTCCCGCCCCCCGCTCTCCCAGAGCGGATCATACACTTCTTTCATCCCTGCGGCGTAGCGATCCAGATCTTCCGCCATCTCTCCCAGCAGGGTCCCTGCTCCCTGGTGAGTTGGACGGGCATTAACCCTGGCGACGATTTCGCGCAGGACATGCGGGTGATCGATGATGAGGCATGGACGGAGAAGATTGTCGTCATCGTAGGGCTGGGCTTCCCTGATCGCCTTGAAAAAGGGGCTATCGAAGACTTCGGTCAAAGCCTTTCCGTGGATGTTGTCTACCGCAAAATGGACGAAGACGCACGGCTCGACGTCCCCGTTGGCGATGATGTGGAGGTAGCGTTCCCCGGCAGCCATGCATCCGTCCACGTAAGGGCCGTCGTTCCAGAAATCACCCATGAAAACAGGTTTGACCCGACGCCACTGTTCCACTTTCTCATGGAGCAAGGCCCGCTGTCCGGGGTTCGCCATGAGCGAGGTGTCCGGGTCGAGTCCCGTGGGAATGTACTGGAAAAACCAGCCTGCGAGGCACCCTGCCGAGATCATCGCGTCGATGAAGGAGTCCGACGCAATCTCCTCAGCATTCTCCCGGGTGCAAGTTGCGCTGAAACCGAAGAGAACCCCCGCCTTCCTAAGGCGCGAGAACGTCGCCATGATCTTATCGTACATCCCGGGGCCGCGGCGAGCATCCGTGCTTTCACGACTGCCTTCGATCGACACCATCGGCGCCACATTACCCAGCCTGGATAATCTCCCCACCATGGCATCATCCAGAAGCGTCCCGTTCGTATAAACCTGGAAAAAGCAATCTCCATGCCTTTCCCAGAGGTCCAGGAGATCCTCCCTGAGAAAACATTCGCCCCCGGAAAAAGTGAAAAAATACATCCCGAGCGCCTTTGCTTCAGAGAGGATGCGGTCCAGCTCGTCGAAAGAGAGCTCTTCCCCGTTCCCGTATTCCGAAGCGTAGCAACCCCTGCAGTGAAGGTTGCAGCGCATCGTCGGGCTGATCACCATGAAATTCGGAAGATGCTGATTCCGCATTTTTTCTTCGCGGTCGCGGATGCCCCTCCCGAGCACGATGAAGTTGACGAGAAAATTCGCGATGAACTTCTTTCGTGCATTGGAATGAAGTTCGCTGAAAAGCCGCCGGAAAACCCCCACAAAAGGATGGTTCTCTTCCGCCATGAGGCTCAGCTTTTCAAATCCGGCCTTGTGGTATTTCGAGGGGGCAAGGATCGAAATTTTCCTGAACAGGGTTGCAAGATCCTTTTCCTTGCCTTCCTCGATGGCCCGGGCCAAATGATCCAGAAGCCTAGCCGAGACAAATCCCCTGGCCTGGTCGAACATGGACAACCCCACCATGTTCACGCTCCCTTCGCTTCGAGCCTTTCGAGCCGTTCCTCCAGACGAAGGAACCGTTGTTCAAGTTCCGTAAGATCCTCTTTTGAGGCCAAGGGCAGGTGCGCTAACAGGCGCTGTATTTCTTTCTGAAAACCGGCAAAAAGGGTTTGCCTTCTCTCTGCAAGTGACCGTTCGACATCTTGCAGGATCTCATCCAGGTCGGACTGGCTGAGAACTCCCTTCTGGACAAGCGAATTCATGTTTTCCTTCATGATCGCGAGCGCCGCAGCGCCCGTACCGACACCCTCCATGAGCAATTGCAGGACCGTCTCCATCTCTATCCCCCTATCCGTTTCCAACCCTATTATAAACCTCCACTTAAAACGACAGGGACGGCGTACAAACGCCGTCCCTGTCTTGCGAAAACAGAGTAAGGGACTACCGGGGAGACCTCTTGTACCACTCGCAGAGAAGGGCGCACGCAATGAAGACCGAACTGTATGTCCCGATGATGAGCCCAACAAGAAGCGCGAATGAGAAATCGGCAAGGACCGGCCCCCCGAAAAGAAAGAGCGCGACAACGGGAAGCATTGTTGTGAGCGACGTGTTGATTGTCCGGGAGAGCGTCTGGTTCACCGAATCGTCCAGCAATCTGTCGATGCCAAGCTGGCGCATCTTACCCCAGTTCTCGCGAACCCTGTCCAGCACAACGATGGTGTCGTTGATGGAGTACCCGACAACCGTCAGGATTGCAGCAATGTAGGTCAGGGAGATTTCCCTTCCCGTCAGGGCAAAAGCCCCCGTGACGATGATCGCATCGTGAGCCAGGGCTGCTACGCTGACCGCGGCAAAACGGAATTGGAACCGGACGCTGACGTAAAGGAGAATTCCGACAAGCGCCAGTGCAAGGGCAATAAGGGCACCTCTCGTGAGTTCCTTGCCGACCACCGGGCCAACTTTTTCCAGCCTCAGGACCTGTATTTCGCCGAACTTCTGTCTTAGGGCATCCCGTGCCTGCTGTCCGACCGTTTCTTCTCCGGCCTTGAGGCGGATGATCATTCCGCGATCGCTGTAAGCTTGTATGACGGCCTGTTCCTGTCCAACCGCCGCCAAGGCTTCGCGAACATCCTGGACCGAGGCTGCGGCGGGAAGTTCAACCTGCAGAAGCGTTCCCCCCGTGTAGTCGATGCCAAGGTTCAATCCCTTGAAGGCGATGAGGAAAAGGCTTACGACAACCAGGGCAATGCTGATGCCCATCGCGATGCGCCGGAAAGCCATGAATTCAAATCTCTTGTCGTGTATCAGGTTCATGCTCGTCCCTCCCTCAGTTCGACCCGAGGGCCTTTTTTCGGCTGACATCCAGCAGGAACTGCAGGATAACCCGGGTGACCAAGACGTTGCAGAAAACGCTGGAAATGATCCCGATGCTCAACGTCACGGCAAAGCCGCGGATCGGCCCACTGCCGAAATAGAAGAGTATCGCCGCTGCGATGAGCGTGGTGAGGTTCGAGTCGAGAATCGTCGTAAGGGCCTTGCGGAAGCCCGCATCCAGCGCGGCAAGCTGCGTCTTGCCCGATTTCAGTTCTTCTTTCATGCGTTCGTAGATCAGGATGTTGCCGTCAACCGCCATGCCGATCGTGAGGACGATACCGGCAATACCGGGAAGCGTCAGCGTCGACCTGAAAGTGATCAAGCCTGCAAACACGAGCAGGAGGGCAACGCTCAGGGCCATGTCCGCCGCGATACCGAGGAAGCGGTAGTAGACCAGCATGAAGATCAGCACGAGAACTGCGCCTATGATCCCGGCCCGCAAACCCGAGCGAATCGAATCGGAACCGAGGGTCGGACCGACTGTCCGGTTCTCGGCCACTTCGACCGGAACCGGCAGGGCACCTGCCCGGAGCATGATGGCAAGCCGGTTCGCCTCGTCAACGGTGAACCTTCCGGTGATCTGGGCTTCCCCACCGCTGATCCTTTCCTGGACGACCGGGGCCGATATGATCTCCCCGTCCAGGACAATGGCGATCTGGCGTCCTATGTTGGCAGCCGTGGCTTCGTCGAAAAGACGGGTTCCATCGGGGCTGAACTTCAGGGAAACCATCGGTCTCGAAAGGCTGTCAAAACCGGTCTTCGCATCCTTCAGGTCTTTCCCGACCACATAGGTCTTACCCAGAAGGTAGGCGCGCCCGTCCTTGTCCCTCCCCACGGATACACCGGGAGTGCTCGCCACCCTTGCCTTCAGTTCCTGTGCGACGGCATCCACCTCGTCCTTGGCCTTTTGCCACCGAGACTGCGCTGCCAGGAAATCCTCGTCGCTGGCATAATTGGGCCGGTTGGGAGCTGGCGGAACCGCACCCGTGGATTGCAGGACCTCCTTGAATTCGAGCAGGGCGGTCCGCCCTATCAGTTCAAGAGCCGCTTCCGGGTCCTGTATTCCGGGCAGGTCCAATATGACCCGGTCCTTGCCCTGCCTCTGAATCACAGGTTCGGTGACGCCGTACTGGTCGACTCGGTTCCTCAATACAGCAATCAACCGCTCGATGCTGTCATCGGTCAGGGGGCTCTCAACCGTCTCCTTGGCCAGGAGAACGATATGCGCACCCCCCTTGAGATCCAGACCGAGCCGGACCCTTCCCTGGATCGGGAACACTGCAAAAAGTCCTGCCACAATCACCGCGGCGACGAGAATCAGCCGCCAGCGATCCCTCTTCAACATGGGACAAACCTCCTTGGGAAACAACTCTTGTCCGGACATTCAAAGGCAACAGGAAAAAGTCCGGTTGCCGCCTCCAGCCGTCCGGCGAAACCGTCTTTCGATAAAGCCGTAAGGACAGAAAAAAAGGGAGCAGGCGCAAAGACCCACTCCTCATGCCTAGACGGATGCTATGCTTCGGGAATTCCTTCGACGGAGGGAGTCTCTTCCTTCTTGCCCGCTTCCTCGGTCTTCTTGTACTGGACAGAGGATTTCAGGATACGGGCCTTCACTCCGTCGGCGATTTCCAGGATATAACTGTCTTCTTTCGTTTCACGGACGATACCGAAGAAACCGCCCGCCGTCACGACCTGATCCCCCCTCTTGATCGAAGCAAGCATCTCCTGGTGCTGACGCTGCCGCTTCTTCTGGGGACGGATGATCAGGAAATAGAAAATCACGACAAACAACGCGAGGGGAAGAAGCATCCCCATCAGTCCACCCTGTGCTCCACCGGTCAAACCGAACGCCTCCCGTCTTCAGTCTCGTTTTTTGGCATGGACAATTCTAACACGACTTTACCGTTCAAGCTGCTTCAGGAAGAAAAGAAGCTTCTCGAGTTCCGTCGCGATATCCACATGGTAAACCAGCACGGACTTCGGAACAATTACCGCCGTCTGTGCAAAGGACAGGATACCGCGGATCGTTCCTGCAGCGACTGCCCGGTCGACACAACCTTGCGCCGCTGCAGCCGGGACGGTAAGGATCAGGATCTCCACCTGCTCTTCCCTGAGTGTTTCGGTGATTTTTTCGATAGGGTGGCAAGGGATCCCCATGATTGTCCGCCCCACCTTCTGGGGATCGTTGTCGAACAGGGCCAGGACCTTGAACTTGCTGCTCTGGAAAGCCTTATGACCCAAGAGGGCTTCCCCCAGGCGTCCCACGCCGACCAGAGCGATGCGCCAGAGGCGAGGGGTCGACAGGATGCTCTTGATATGCTCGTAGAGCCTCTCAACGTGGTATCCGACGCCTCGCTTGCCAATCTCACCGAAATAGGAGAGATCTTTGCGAACCTGACTCGCCTTCAGGGAGAGCATCTCCCCCATTTCCTGGGAGGAAACGACCCTCCTCCCCTCTTCGTGCAGGAGTTCGAGGAGCCGGTAATACTGGACAAGCCGTTCAATGGTCGGCTCTGCAACCTTCATCGACACAATCCTCCGATCATGAACCTAGACCGACCGATCAAGAGCGGCTGGCGACGACCTCGATTTCGACGAGGGCCCCCTTCGGCAACGCCGAGACTTCCACGAAGGACCGCGCGGGCGGTTCTTCCTTGAAATACCGCCCGTAAACCTCGTTTACGGCAGAGAAGGTTCCCATATCGGTCGAAAAAACCGTCGCCTTGACAACGTTACCAAAAGTCAGTCCCTGGGAAGCAAGGATGGCCCCGACATTCTTCAGGACCTGTTCGGCCTGCGCGGCGGCATCCCCTTCAACCATGGCACCGGTTTCAGGATTGATCGGGATCTGGCCCGAAAGGAACAGGAGTTCTCCTGACCATACTCCCTGGCTGTAAGGTCCGATGGCAGCGGGTGCGTTCTGTGTGGAAATGATTTTTTTCACTTGGGCCACTTCCTCTCAAGAAAGTTTTCTACCTTGTTGCGATCAAAACTCACCGGTCGGTTTTTGCCCCTCTACCCGGCTATCCTCCAGGATTTTGACGGGCACTTGCCCCCTCTTGATGAGCCTCTCGTCATCAATCAAGACTTCCACGACGAGCAACCTTCGGGGATACCCAACCTCGATACGGTCGGACACTGCAACCCCCGCAGAAGGGCGGACGATCCGCCCATTCAGCTTGACCGCCCCCAATTCGACCATTTCCCGGGCAACGGTGCGGCGCTTGACAAGATGCGAGAGCTTGAGGAAAAGGTCAATACGCATGATTGCTCTCCTTATCACAAACCCTCAGAAGTATAGCAAACAGGTCTTCCTCCAACAAATGCCGATGGATCTTATTCAAGAAAATCCCGCAGTTTCCGGCTCCGGCTGGGATGGCGAAGCTTCCGCAAGGCCTTTGCTTCAATCTGCCGTATCCGCTCCCTGGTGACCCCGAATCTTTTGCCGACTTCTTCCAGGGTATAGGCATGTCCGTCTTCCAATCCAAACCTTAGGTGCAAGACTTCCCTTTCCCTGTCCGTCAGGTCATCCAGCATCTCTTCGAGTTGTTCCCTCAGCAACTGCCTGGAAGCTGCATCTTCGGGGCTGGGGAGGTCCTTGTCCTCGAGGAAATCACCCAGTTGGCTATCCTCTTCTTCCCCGATGGGAGTTTCCAGGGAAACGGGCTCCTGGGCTATCTTCTGTATCTCTTCAACCTTTTGGGAGGTGATCTCCATTTCCCGGGCGATCTCGTCCGCGCGGGGCTCCCTGCCAAGCCGCTGTACAAGCTGCCTCGACACGCGGATAAGCTTGTTGATCGTTTCCACCATATGGACGGGGATGCGGATCGTCCTTGCCTGGTCGGCGATCGCGCGCGTGATGGCCTGGCGTATCCACCATGTGGCATAGGTGCTGAACTTGTAACCCTTGCGATAGTCGAACTTTTCAACCGCCCGGATCAACCCGAGGTTACCTTCCTGGATAAGATCCAGGAAGAGCATGCCCCTGCCGATATACTTCTTGGCGATGCTGACGACAAGGCGCAAGTTCGCCTCCACCAGCTTGGCCTTGGCTTGTGCCTCTTCAGCTTCGACACGCTTGGCGAGGTCCACTTCCTCTTCCGGTGTCAGGAGGGGAATCTTGCCGATCTCCCGCAGGTACATCCTGACAGGGTCGGAGAGAGGCAGGTCCTCCAGGTCTCCCGAATCATCCGCTGCCGCGGCCGCAGGGGTGGGAGCGGGCTCTTCGGGAGTCTCTTCCTTGCCCTTGGCCTCCTCCATGACGTCGATGCCGAGTTCCATCAGGTTGAAGTAGAGGTTGTCCAGTGTATCGGCGTTCAGGTATTCCGGGGGGAGATGCTTCTCTATATCTTCATAGGTGACGAATCCTTTCTCCCTTCCCTCATGCAGCAAATCCCGGACGTTTTCGATATACTTTGACATCTCTTCCGGTGTGGCCTCAACTGCCGCCTCAGGTGCCGCCTCCGCAGGCGACCCGCTTGCCGCGATCGAAGGCGCGGCTGCGATTTCTCCGCTTTCCTGGATTTTTCCCTTCGGCGCCGGCTTAGTCTTGGGTTTCGCTTTTTCCTTTTTCGCCATTCCGGTCATCTCCTCCCCTTCAGGACACGGGCCAGTTCGTTCAACTTCGACATTTCTTCGCTGGTCGCCAAGCCCCTGGTCATTTTTTCCCTCAAGCCCCGGTACTCCTTCTCCATGACCCTTTTCCGAAGGCTCGATTCCACTTTTTGCCAAGCTTCATCCATCCCGCTGAAAGCCTCGCAGAAATCGCCGCCAGCGGCGAGCGCCGATTCCAGGAATCTGTCGTTCGTTTCATGCCACCGCCCCTGGAGAAACTCCGGGGATTCCCCGTTCAGCAAGGCTGCAACGGCCCCTTGTACCTTTTCGTCCGCAAGCAGGGGAAGGATCGCCTCCGGAGCTGACCCCAAGCGTCTTTCCGAAGATTCCCACAAGAGAAAAAGGAGAGAGGATTCCCACGGATCGGGAGGCTCTTCTCGCCTTTCTCCCTCCTCATGTATAGATACGCTGTCGGGGGTCGATTCCCTCTTTTCTGAATCCAACTGAATTTTCCTCACCCGCTGTTGCCTGTCACGGAGGATTTCGCCCAGCTGGTGCGAGAAAATCCCAAGGGAACTCGCGATTGAACCGAGATGAGGAGCCAGGTCCAGCATGGGAAGTTCTGAAAGCCCTTCCAATATTTCCTCCACGACCTTCTTTCTGGCTGGCCCTTCAAGGTCCGCCCTCCGCGCGTGGACATGGTAGAGAGGAAGTGGCATTGCCTTTCCGATGGCCTGCCGGAAGAGCTCAGGGCCACCCGTGGAAGCGAGAAGTTCGTCGGGGTCTTTGCCCCTCGGTAATTCCACAACGTGGACATCCAACCCTTCCTTCTGGAGGAGGGTCATTCCCCGGAGCGTCGCTTCCTGCCCCGCGGCATCGCTGTCGTAACAGATAAGGACCCGGTCAGCCATTCGTTTCAGCAGGGCTGCCTGCTCCGCAGTCAGGGACGTGCCGAGGGTGGCAACAGCGTTCCTGAAACCGCATATGTGCAGCCGGAGGGCATCCATGTATCCCTCTACAACAACCGCGCTGCCCGTTTCCCTGATGATTGTCTTGGCTGCCGGAAGCAGGTATAGCAAGCCGCGCTTGTTGAAGAGGGGCCCTTCCGGGCTGTTGATGTACTTGGCTCCCTCTCCCGACAGGATCCTCCCGCCAAAAGCCGTCAGCTTGCCCGCGATGTCCCTGATGGGAAAGAGGACCCGGCCGCGGAATCGATCGTAATCCCCTTTTTGCCCCTCGATGATGAGGCCGCATGCCAAGGCTTCCTGCCGTGAGACACCCTTCTTCTGGAGCATTGTCCAAAGTGCGTCCCAGGCTGGGGGAGCCCATCCCAGCTCGAATTGGGACCAGGCCGACGGCAAAAGCCGCCGGGTTTCGAGATATTTTCGGGCTGCTTCACCGGACGGGGATTGCAGGTTTTCCCTGTAAAACCCCAGGGCAAGTTCCATGATTTCCGAGAGGTTTCTTTTCCCCTGTACGCTGCGCCGAATCTCCACTCCTGCCCTCTCTGCAAGCACTTCCAGGGCTTCAGGAAAAGAAAGCCCCTCGCGCTCCATCACGAAGGAGAAGATGTCTCCTCCACGGCTGCATCCGTAGCAATGAAATGTCTGTCTTTCGGGAGAGACATAGAACGAAGGGGTTTTTTCAGCATGGAAGGGACAAAGTCCCCTGAGGTTCTTTCCAACCTTGCGCAAGGGGACGTAATCTCCGACGAGTTCGACGATGTCAAGCCTTTCCTTGATCTCCCGGACGGCTTCATCCTGACCCATTCGGATACCTCCTGTCTGGAGAGTTCGAGGGGGGCAGGCCTGCCCCCCTCGAACCCTGGTTTATCCGTAAAGTTGGAACCGGTTTCTGGCGGGACTCTTTTCGATTAGAGGAAAAGGGGAGCCATGACAACCGCAACAACCGACATCAGCTTGATCAGGATGTTCATGCTCGGCCCTGCGGTATCCTTGAAGGGATCGCCGACCGTGTCTCCCACGACCGCTGCGGCATGGGCAGGCGTCCTCTTCCCGCCGTGATGTCCTTCTTCGATGTATTTCTTTGCATTGTCCCAGGCGCCGCCGGAATTCGACATGAAGATCGCGAGCATGACGCCCGTCACGATCGACCCCCCGAGCATTCCGCCCAGAGCCGACGCGCCAAGGGCGAGGCCAACCGCAACCGGCGCGATAACCGCCATGAGCCCGGGAACGATCATCTCCCTGAGTGCGGCCGCCGTTGAGATGTCCACGCATCGCTCGTACTCGGGTCGGCCTGTCCCTTCCATGATTCCTGGAATTTCGCGGAACTGGCGCCGGACTTCATCGATCATGTGCTGTGCTGCACGGCCTACCGCTCCGATGGAAAGGGCCCCGAAAATGAAGGGGAGCAGCCCGCCGATGAAAAGGCCGACCATGACTTTGGGGTCGCGCAGGTCGATGACGTCGATATGGGCAGCCTGGGCATAGGCAACGAAAAGGGCAAGGGCGGTAAGGGCAGCCGAACCGATAGCCAACCCCTTGCCTACTGCCGCGGTCGTGTTGCCCACGGCGTCAAGTTTGTCGGTAATCTGGCGGATCTCGTGAGGCAGGTGGCTCATTTCCGCGATTCCGCCCGCGTTGTCCGCAATCGGGCCATACGCATCGACGCTCAGGACCATGCCCGTGATGGCCAGCATTCCAACTGCCGAGCAGGCGATCCCGTACAGGCCGCCGAAACGGACGCCGATCAGGGTCGCGGCGCAAATGAGAAGAACGGGAATGGCCGTGGAAATCATTCCGATACCGAGACCGGACAGGATGTTCGTCGCCGGGCCCGTAAGGGAGGCTTCGGCAATCTGCTTGACAAACCTGTAGCTCGACGAGGTGTAGACTTCCGTTGCGAATCCGATCGCGACACCTGCAATTGTCCCGGCAACAACAGCATAGAAGAGGGTCAGTTCACCGAAGATCGCCCTCGTCAGGAAAAAGGTCCCGATAATAAGGAAGATGCCCGTTGCATAGGTTCCCCTGCTTAGGGCAGCCTGCGGGTCACCGTTCTCCCCGACCTTGACGAAGAAGGTTCCCAGGATGGAAGCGAGGATTCCAAGGGCTGCCAGCAGAAGAGGATAAAGCATCCCTGCGTTCCCGAAGGTCACGATGCCAACCGCCATGGCCGCCACGATCGCGTTGACATAGGATTCGAAAAGATCGGCCCCCATTCCGGCGATATCGCCGACGTTGTCGCCCACGTTGTCGGCAATGACTGCAGGGTTTCTCGGGTCATCCTCGGGAATTCCCGCCTCGACCTTGCCGACCAGGTCGGCACCCACATCGGCCGCTTTCGTGTAAATGCCTCCTCCAACACGGGCAAAGAGCGCGATGGAACTGGCACCGAAACCGAAACCGACGACGATGTTCGGATCCTTGAAAAGGAGGGTGCAGAGAAGGATACCGAGAATTCCGATGCCCACCACGTTCATGCCCATGACGGAACCGCCGGTGAAGGCGACCGTCAGGGCCTGGTTCATGCCTTTCGTGGCACTGAAGGCCGTTTTTCCGTTGGCCTTGGTGGCGACGTTCATCCCGAAATAGCCGGTCATCCCGCTGCAGAATGCGCCGAGGACGAAACAGACTGCCGTACCGGAACCGATCTTCCAGAAGAGCAAAGCCCCCACAATGACAACGAAGGGGACCAGAGCCTTGTATTCCCGGTAAAGAAAGGCCAGCGCCCCTCCATGAATGATGCCGGAGAGTTCGTTTATCCTTTCGTTATCCACCTTTACGGCGTTGATCTTGCCTGTGGCCCAGATCGCATAGACCAGGGCAAGGACCCCGGCCAGTGCAACCAGCAGAATAACCTGTGTTCCCATCGATGAAACCTCCTTTAAGCTATTAAAAATCCGTTTTGTGTAACAACTTGCCCGCCCCAGCAGGGCGGGCATCGGCATGAAAAGCGCCCATTATTATAGACATCTCGAGCATCCTGCACAAGGGACCCGGGCACAATCTCGCCTTCTCACGAAATTCCCCCGCCTTCCCCGCCTGGAGGATCTTTCCTTCGAATGTGTATGGAGACATCCCGCCCTTCGGTGTTCTTTAGCGGCTGAAGCATTCCCTGGATGGATTCCTGGAGAAAGCTGGCCAGGAAGGGCTTCAGAAAAATCTTCCTCCCGTCGACGTGGAGACTTATGGCCGGCAAATCCTTGCCCCGCACCAGGCGCTCCACGATAAGGCACGCCAGTTGTTCTTCCTCTCCCGGCCCAAACGAAGGGACCTGCCCTCCCCCCCCTTCCCGGCAATACCAGGCCAGGATTCCGCCTATGCCTTCCGGACAGTTTGCAGCGGGCCCCACCCAGATCCGGGGTAAAGGCAAATCCTTTCCACCCTCGACAAGAACGATATCGACATCCGGCATGAAGCGATCAGCCATGGATTCAAGTTCGAACTCCGTCTCACGGGTCTCCTCACGGATCCCGTCCCGGCCCCAGAGAATTGTCGGTATTTGCCGCTCCAGCAGGAGGTCGGTATCGGTGCCCTGCAGAGCCAGGATCTTTTCGTGCGTCCGCTTGATGAAACCCACCCTTATCCCCCTGCCCTTCAGGATAGCGGCCAGTTTCAGGCAAAGAGTGGTCTTTCCGGAATCCTTGAAACCGCTGACCGCGATGAAGGCCTTCATGGACCGGTTTTCCCCGTGGGAGCGGACTGGCGGAGGCTCAGCCAGATACTGCGATAGGCATCAAGTGAGAAGAAGAACAGGGTCATGACAAGAGGACCGAGGAAAATGCCCAGGAAGCCAAGAGTCGCAAGCCCACCGACGACACCGATAAACACGATGAGGATATGGACCTTGCTGCCTTCCGAGATGAAGACCGGCCTCAGGAAATTATCCACGGTACTGACAATCGCAATACCCCAGAAAGCCAGTGTCAGCGCTGCCCCCTGCTGCCCCGAAGCAAGGAGGTAAATGGCACCCGGTACCCAGACCAGGGCCGTGCCGACGAAGGGAATGATCGCGAAAATAAACATGAGGGCCCCGAAAAGAAACGCGTTGGGGAGGCCGACCCACCACCAGCCAAGGGCACCAAGGAAACCCTGGACTGCGGCTGTGAAGGTAAAACCGTAAACGACAGCCTGGAGCATCCTTCGGCCACGGGAAAGCATCGCATCGGTTTCCTCGGCTGAGAGGGGAACGATATCCCGGATATACTCGACGATGACGTGCCCATCCCTGATCATGAAGAAGGAAGAAACGGTAATGACGATCAGCTGGAACACGAGCCTGAAAGCGCTTTCAAAAATGCTCCGGGAAACATTGGCGATCCATCCCGAGAACCACCCTCCCAACTGCCGGAAGAGGTCGTTCACGAGACTGATCTGGGAAAGCCAGGGGTCCAGGAATTGCCGGAACTGGTTGGGTATGAGGCCGAAAATAAAGGATATGTCCTGTTTTTCAAGCTTTTCCATGAAAACCGTCAGCCTGCCGTAAAGCGCCATGCCGTCGTGGGCCAGGTAGAAAACGAAAAGGATCGCGGGCAGAAGAAGCATGGCAATGATCAAAGCCGTTGTAAGCCCCGCCGCGACGTTGGAAAAACGCCCGCGGAAAATTCGGACGTGAAGAAGCTGAAAAAGAGGATAGCTGAAGAAGGAAAGGATGAGTGACCAGGCCAGCGGGCGCAGGAGGGGGAAAGCCAACAGAAGGGCGATGGTAGAAAGCGCTGCGAAAAAGACAACGAATGGGACGAACGTTCCTCTTGGCCTGTTCCTGCCCACTTCGGCGCTACTCGCCTCCACCACGACGGGGACCTCCTTCCGAGATAAGGGCCGCAGAAATGCCGGCTCCCAGGCCATTATCGATGTTGACCGCGACCACGTTCGGGCAGCAGCTGTTTAAAATCCCAAGGAGGGCCGTCAAGCCGCCCCAGTTCGAACCATACCCGACGGAAGTCGGGACTGCAACGACCACTGTCCGCAAAAGCCCTGCAGCGACGGTCGGCAGGGCGGCTTCCATGCCTGCCACGGCCACCACGACATCCGCCTTCCGGAGTTCGGGCAATACCGATAGAAGACGGTGCAACCCGGCCACACCGACATCAAAATGCCGCGTAACCCTGCAGCCGCAAAGTTCCGCAACCAGTGCGGCTTCGCAGGCAACCGGCAGGTCCGCCGTCCCGCCGCAAATCACACCGACGTTCCCCCTGCGGGGAGAACCCGAACCTTTCCGGTAGCCAAGCCGCGCGACCTCATCATAGTCGAATCCGGGCAAAAGCGCCCCAACCGCTTCTGCCTGGGGCTTCTGCATCCTGCTGAAAATCAGGGTTTCTTCCCTGCCGGCGTATGCACCGGCAACCTTCTCAAGCTGGAGGGAAGTCTTGCCAGGGCAATAGACGATTTCCCCTATGCCGCACCGGTAAGCCCGGTGAACGTCCATGCGGATATCATCCAGATGAAGCGTCGCCATCCTCGATAGGACACCAAGACCCTCTTCGACGGAGATCTGCCCGTCACGAATCTTTTCGAGGAAGTCCCGGTAAGGTCCTTCAGGAGTCGAAGTCATGATGCCGGGATCCCTACTCCCATTCGATCGTTGCCGGGGGCTTGCTCGTCACATCGTAAACGACCCGGTTGACTCCCTGGACCTCGTTGCAGATCCGGTTCGCCGTCCTGTTGAGAAGCTCAGCAGGCAGCCTGGCCCAATCGGCGGTCATTGCGTCCAGGGACTCGACCGCTCGCAGGGCGATGGCCTCGGCATAGGTCCGCACATCCCCCATCACACCGACGCTGCGGGCAGGCAAAAGGACGCAGAAAGCCTGCCAAAGCCTATCGTAGAGCCCCGCTTTCCGGATCTCGTCGATGAAAATGGCATCCGCCCGTCTCAGGGTATCCAGGCGCTCTGAAGTGATCTCCCCAAGGCACCGGACCGCGAGCCCCGGCCCCGGGAAAGGATGCCGCCCCAGAATCAGTTCCGGGACACCGAGCATGCGGCCGATCTCCCTTCCTTCGTCCTTGAAAAGATCCCGCAACGGCTCCAGGATCTTCAGGGACATGCGCTCCGGAAGCCCTCCAACGTTGTGGTGAGTCTTGATGACCGCAGCGCCCTTTCCCTTGTGCCCGCTTTCGATGATGTCGGGGTAGAGCGTTCCCTGCAGAAGCCACTGTGCTCCGCCGATCTCCGCGGCCTTTTCCTCGAAAACCCGGACAAAGAGCTCCCCGATGATCTTCCTCTTCCTTTCAGGCTCCGAAACTCCCCGGAGCCCCTCAAGGAAACGATCGGATGCGTCGACATAATGGATTCGCAAGTTCATCTCGCGATAGGCCTCCAGCACTTCTTCCGCTTCGTCCAGGCGCAAGAGACCGTTGTTGACAAAGATGCATTCGAGTTGGTCGCCGATGGCCCTGGCAGTCATGACCGCAGCCACGGTCGAATCCACCCCGCCGGAGAGCCCGCAAACGACCCGATCGGTCCCCACCTGCTCCCTGATGGCCCGGATCGATTGGTCCGCCCAATCGCTCAGGTTCCAATCCGGCACACAGTCGCAGATCGCGAAGAGGAAGTTCTTGAGAATCTCCATTCCCCTGGGCGTGTGGGCCACCTCGGGATGGAACTGGAGGGCCGTGATCCGGCTGGCCTCGTCCGCGAACCCTGCGATGAGGCCTCCCCCGCTTTCGGCGATCGCATGGCATCCTGCGGGAAGGGAAGTGACACTGTCCCAGTGGCTCATCCATACTGAAAGGACTTCAGGCAGCCCCTTGAGCAGGGGACTTTCAAAATCCAGGACCCTGACTTCGGCGGGACCGTACTCTGCCAGCGGTGCCTGCATGACAGTCCCCCCCAGCCGGTGCGCCAGAAGCTGCATGCCGTAGCAAATCCCCAGGATCGGGATCCCGGAGTGGAGAATTCCATCCGGAATCGTGGGAGCATCTTCCTCTAGCACGCTCCGGGGGCCCCCGGAAATGATGATCCCCTTTGGGGCGCGCGCCAGGATCGCCTCTTCCGACGAATCCCATGGAAGGATTTCACTATGGACCTGGAGTTCCCGTATGCGCCTCGCAATGAGCTGGGTGTACTGGGAACCGCAATCCAGTATGACGATATTCGAATGAGATGCCATGAAAGAGCCCTGAGGGCTTCTCCCCCTTCGGCTTGAAATCGGGATGTTCACGTTCGGGATTATCTTAACAGACAAAGACCTTGTCGGAGAACCGCACTTGCGGGAGAAAAAAAAAGCCCCCGCGAAATGCGGGGGCCAAACGGGAATCGTCTTGCCTAATCGTAGTCGCCCATCCCGCCGGGCATGGCAGGCATGGCATCCTTCTTCTCGGGCTTATCTCCGATGAGGGCCTCGGTCGTCAGCACCATCGCCGCGATGGAAGCGGCATTCTGCACGGCGCTCCGAGTCACCTTGAGCGGGTCGATGATTCCTTCCTTGACCATGTCGACGTACTCGCCGGTGGCGGCATTGAGTCCCTGCCCCTTCGAAAGCCCCAGGACCTTCTCGACGACCACGTCGCCCTGGTAGCCTGCATTGGAGGCGATAAGGTGGAGAGGCTCGGTGAGAGCCTTGCGCACGATCGTGGCACCGGTCTTCTCATCGCCGGACATGGACTGGATGTAATTGTCGAGTGCGGAGAGGGAATTCACAAGTGCGACTCCGCCTCCAGCGACGATGCCTTCCTCGACAGCTGCACGGGTCGCGTTCAGGGCATCCTCGATACGATGCTTCAGTTCCTTCTGCTCTGTCTCGGTGGCGGCTCCAACCTGGATGACGGCAACGCCGCCGACCAGCTTCGCCAGGCGCTCCTGCAGCTTCTCCTTGTCGTACTCTGAGGTGGAGTCTTCCAGTTCCTTGCGAATCTGGGCAGCACGGGCGTGGATCTTCTCAGGATCACCCTTGCCCTCGACGATGATCGTTTCTTCCTTGGTGACGCGGATCGTCTTGGCGCGGCCCATCATGGAGAGGTCTGCATTCTCGAGCTTGAGGCCGACTTCTTCGCTGACAACCTGGCCGCCCGTGACGATGGCGATATCCTGGAGCATGGCCTTGCGGCGGTCACCGAAACCGGGCGCCTTGACCGCGGCGACCTGCAGGATGCCGCGGAGCTTGTTGACGACGAGTGTCGCCAGGGCCTCTCCCTCGATGTCCTCGGAGATGATCATGAGGGGTTTGCCGGTCTGGACAACCTTCTCCAGCACGGGCAGGAGGTCCTTGACATTGTTGATCTTGCCGTCGTTGATCAGGATGTGGGCGTCTTCGAGGACAGCTTCCATCCGCTCTGCGTTGGTAACCATGTAGGGGCTGATGTAGCCCTTGTCGAACTGAAGCCCCTCGACGGTTTCAAGGGTCGTGCCGACCGTCTGGCCATCCTCGACCGTGATGACGCCATCTTCACCGACTTTCTCCATCGCTTCCGCGATGAGATTGCCGATAACCTTGTCGTTGGCGGAAATTGCCGCAACCTGGGCAATCTTGTTGCGCTCCTTGACGGCGATGGAGAGGTCTTTCAGCTCGTCGACAACCACGTCAACGGCCCCTTCGATCCCGCGGCGCATCAGGATTCCGTTCGCGCCGGCGGCGACGTTCTTCATCCCCTCGCGGATCATGGCCCGGGCCAGAACCGTAGCGGTGGTCGTCCCGTCACCGGCAACATCGTTCGTCTTGGAAGCGACTTCCTTAAGAAGCTGGGCTCCCATGTTCTCGAACGGATCTTCGAGTTCGATCTCCTTGGCGATCGTTACGCCGTCGTTGGTGATGGTGGGAGAACCGAACTTCTTCTCAAGGACGACATTACGGCCCTTGGGGCCGAGGGTCACGCCCACGGTATCGGCAACTTTGTTGATTCCCTTCTCAAGGGAGCGGCGAGCTTCCTCGCCGAAACTCAGAATCTTGGCCATTTCAAGGTCCCTCCTGTTCTAAATGGTTTCCAGTGTTACTCAACGATCGCGAGGATATCGCGCTCGCTCAGGATCAGGTATTCTTCGCCGTCAACCTTGACCTCGGTGCCGGAATACTTCCCGAAAAGGACGCGGTCGCCGACCTTGACTTCAGGCGGAAGTTTCTGGCCGTTCTCGAGAACCTTGCCCGAACCGACGGCCATGACCTTGGCTTCCTGGGGCTTCTCTTTCGCCGTGTCCGGCAGAACGATCCCGCCGCGGGTCTTTTCTTCCTGGGTCAGGACCTTGACAACGATACGATCCGCCAAAGGCTTCAACTGCATGAGACATCCCTCCTGCGATTTGGTTTATTGTATTAGCACTCCTCGACAACGAGTGCTAATTTCCCGGAGAAAAGTGTATGGGCCACCTTCGTTTCTCTCAAACAGAACCTGATCCGATAAGAGGGGGATAGGCCTTATATATATGGCCTATCCCCCTCTTTCTCTCTTTTTCTTCGTTTTTAGTCGGATACGAGGGGCAGAGCGGGATCAGGAGAAAGATCCAGCCCGCTGCGGTGTCCTCTCCAGTAGCCGCTGTACGCAGCCGCAGCCACCATGGCACCGTTGTCGGTGCAAAGATTCGCGGGAGGCAGGAAGACCTGCCAGTCTTCCCTTGCAAGGAATGCGGCTCTCAGCCCGCTGTTCGCGGCAACGCCTCCCGACAGGGCCACCCGTTTGACCCCGGTCATGCGGACAGCCAGGTCCACCTTGACGAGAAGGGCCCTGACGACCGCTTTCTGGAAAGAGGCGCACACATCCTCGACGGGGAAGGCCCCATCGCTCTCGAGCTTGTGAAGGAGGTTCAGGACCGCCGTTTTCAGGCCGCTGAAACTGAACTCTACCCGAAGCGTGTCCGCCATCGGAACGGGAAGAGGAAAAGCATCTCCGTTCCCAAGGCCGGCAAGGCGATCGATGGCAGGCCCTCCGGGATATCCTAAACCCAATACCTTTGCCAGTTTGTCATAGGCTTCTCCGGCGGCATCGTCCCTCGTGCAGCCTAGAAGCGTGTAATCGCCGAAAGCTTTGACCAGGATGACTTCCGTATGCCCCCCCGAAACGAGAAGCGTCAAAAAGGGAGGGGTGAGCTGAGGCGAGTGGATGACGTTGGCGAAAAGGTGCCCTTCCAGGTGGTTCACGCCCAAAAGGGGGAGTTCCCATGCCTGCGCTAGTGCCTTGGCCGTCATGACGCCCACGAGCAATGATCCCATGAGCCCCGGCCCCGCAGTGACCCCGATGAGGCCGAGCTCGCTGGAGGGATCCTTGATTCCCGCCTCTGAAATGGCCGAGAACAGGAGAGGAAGGATTCTTTCCTGGTGATCCCGGGAAGCCAGTTCCGGAACAACTCCGCCGTAAGGCGCATGAAGTTCCAGCTGGCTCGAGATCAGGGAGGACATCACTTTCGATTGCCCTTCAAGGATCGCCACAGCCGTATCGTCGCAGCTGCTCTCGATTCCCAGGGTCAAAAACCGTTGATTCCTCAATGCCCCCCGCACCCCTTGCATCCTCCGCAGGAGCCCCCGCATTTGCAGGACTTTCTGCGGCGCGCAGGCCCGCTTTCGTGCAGAAGCACCTTGCCCCTGCATTTCGGGCACCGGCTTGAGAAACCTTCAGACTCGAACCGGTGGTCACAGGACGCGCATCGATAGGCATGCGCAAGGGTCATTTGCCCGGAACCTTCCATTTGGCCTCTTCCTTTTCGTATCCGACCACGATCTCCGCGCCTGCCTTGACAACAGCCCTGGGAACGCTGAAGGACAGCGTTCCCGTGAAACCGCTCGGCAGCTCTCCTGTCGGCGTATATTCTTTCATCGTAAGCAAATCGTCTGAGGAGACTCCATGGGTACCGACAAAAAGGTTCCCGGGAACCAGTTCCCATGGGGTGAAAGTCTCAAACCTGAGAATGAAGAGTGATTTTCCCTTGAGAGTCTTCTCTCCAAGATGCCGCGAATGCCAGGTCAGCCATTCGGGAGAACCCGGGTCCGACCTGGCCGCTGATGCAAGGGCCGTGTCAACATAGATAAAGGTCAACCTCGCCCTGGCGCCTAGAACGAGGTCGCCCAGGACCTGCCCGTCGACCCAGACGTTGACGGACCTTTCCGCCAGCAGTTGATCCAGGGTCTTTGGCTGGGCCGCTTGGACATCTCCCGCAAGAACGCATAACGCGAGCAGAAACAGGCAGATGCAGATCAGGCGTTTCATCTTTCCTCTTCCCTCCCATCTCCCGCAACGGTGTCGGACGTCAGCCCGGCGCCGCCGGTCAACTCTTCCGCCGAGAAAACATAGGATGTCCCGCAAAATTGACACCGAACCTCGTGGGCTCCATCCGGCTTTTCGTTTCCCAGGGAGTTTGCGAGGAGCGCCCTTGCAAGTTCCCGGCTGCACCGGCAGGAGAACGAAAATTCAACATCTTCGAACCACTCGATGCCCATCCCCTTGAAGAGCGTCTCCATTGCGGTCCGGGCATCCTCGTGGGCTTCCATGAAACCGCTCACGGAAGGAGTGTTTCGTACCTTTTCCTCGACCGTGTCAATTAGGGAATCCTCTGCCCCGGGCAAAACCTGGACCATGAACCCGCCTGCCGACAAGACCTTTCCCGGAGAGGCGCTTACTCCAAGGCCGACCGCAGTGGCCGTCTGCTCGGAGAGACGGTAATAATGGGCGATGTCCTCGGCCACTTCCCCCGAAAAAAGGGGAACCTGGCTAGACAGGGGTTCCTTAAGGCGCACGTCGCGAAATACGCAAAGCGTGCCGTCGCGCCCGACGCCAGAGGCAACATCCATCTTCCCTGCCTCGGATGGCGGCAGTTCCACTTCCGGGTGAGCCACGTATCCCCTTACCTGACCCTGGGGCTCAGCGTCAGCGACCACGAGCCCCAGCGGGCCGCCTCCATCCAGTTTCAGCGTGACTCTCGCCTTTTTCAGCTTGATATCGAGGGCCATCATCATGGCCGCCATCATGAGCCGTCCAAGCGCGGCCGCGGCAAGGGGACTCAACTTCTGCCTGCGCATCGAGTCCGCCACGAGCGCATCGGCCTTGACCGCGAAAATCCTGAAGTTTCCCCCAGCCAGGAGCCCCCTGGAGACTACGGCAACCGGCCTTGATTCTTCAGCCCCGTCCTTTTCGTTTTTCAAGAGGTTCTTCCCTCCTTTTCAAGGGCCCCGAAGACCCATTTCCACTCTGAACAACCCAACCTCCACGAGGCGAGTCCGTAAACGATCGCCCCGATCGAGATGGAAGAGAAAACCCAGGCCAGCTTTCCCGAAAGCCTGAACCCCGGACTGTAAGGAAACACAAAGATCCCGGCCAGTATAGCGGCAGACATGACTGCAAGCGCAGCCCCGTGTGAAATGATCCACCCTGCCGTCAGGACCGCTATGGGCTCTTCCAGGTGGCGACTAAGCCTCCACGCTCCCATGAGAGCCCCGCCTGTAAAGGCAAGGGATGAGGCCAGTGCAAGTCCCGCATAGGAAAAGAAGCGGACCAAAAGCAGGCTGAATACCAGGTTCAGCAAAACGGTGAACCCTGTCACCTTGAGGGCTTCCCTTGGCAAGCGCCTCGCGTAAAGACCTCTCATCACCACTGTCGAACAGGCCATGCCGGGAAGCCCCAGGGCATAAAGGGCCAACGCCCGGCTCGTCGCTTCCCATGCCCAGTCGTTGAATGCGCCCCGAACAAAGAGGACATGGACCATCGGCCTGGCCAGCAGGGTCATTCCCACAACAACGGGCAGGATCACGAACAGTGTAAACCTCAAGGCATCGCGGACCATCAGGGCAAACCCGGTTGTGTCGTCGGCGCCCAGACGGGAAAGCATCGGAAGCACCGCCTGGGAGATGGCAATCACAAAAAGCCCTAGCGGAAGCTGTATGACCCTGTCCGCATAACTCAGGACGGAGATGGTCCCGCCCTCCAGGAAAGACCCAAGCATCCGGCTGATGACGGGGTTCACCTGGTTCAGGGAAAGTCCCGCCATGTAAGGGAAAAACAGGCAAATCACCTTTCTCAGTTCCGTGTTTCCCCAATCCGGCCTGGCAGGAAGCAGCGGCATGCCCAGGGCGCCCGCCCTCCACCACTGCAGGAGCATCTGGGCGGCTCCTCCCGTCAGGACGGCAGCGGGAAGGGCCCATATCCCCATGCGGGGTGCTAGAATGGCCAATAATGCAATGTAAAGAAGGTTGCTTAGCGCGGGCGCAACCGCAGGGATGAAATAGCTGTCAAGGGTGTTGAGGACCCCCATCGCGAGTGCCGCAACTGAAACCAGCAAGAGGAAGGGGAACATGAAACGCGTCAGGATAACCGCAAGGCGGGCATCCTCTCCTGAGAACCCCGGAGCCATGATCCTTACGAGAAGAGGCGCTCCCAGCAATCCGAGGAAAACCGTCACGGCCCCTGCCAGCAGCAGTACCGAGGTCATTTGCCGGGCAAGCCTCGAAGCCTTTTCGCGACCCTCTTCCGCCATCACTCGCGAAAAGACGGGGACAAAGGCGGCCGAAAGCGCCCCTTCGGCAAGAAGCTGCCGGGAAAGGTTTGCAAGCGTATAGGCCACAAGGAAGGCATCCAGTTGGCGCGTCGCCCCAAAAAGGGCCGCGGTGATGATTTCCCGCAACAGGCCAAGGACACGGCTCGCAAGGGTTCCGACCATCATTCTCATGGCGTGGCGCACCATCTTGCTCAAGGGGGAGACCATCACAGGACCTCCTGCAATCCAAGGTGAAAGGGGAGATCCCCGTGGGGGAAATCCGCACGACAGTCTGGTGCCTGGGAAACCCGCTTCGAGGTGACGACGGGGCAGCCGTCCGATGCGGGGAAATACTGCTTGAGAACTCGGCGCCCCAGCTTGAAGTCATCCTGTGCGAGACGGTGCCGGAAAATTTCGCGGCCCCGCTTCGAAGGACTCCCCCGAAAAGGCTGGTCGTCCTGGACGCCTGCCTCATGGGATCGGTCCCCGGAACGATCCGGATGCTGGATCCCAACTGCCTGGATGGCCTTACCGAAACCACCCATGGGTTGCCTCTGGGCGAAATCCTGAAAGACATCCTCCCCGCCGATAAGATCTTCGTCATCGGTATCGAGCCGCGGAGCACCGATTTTTCGCTTGCCCTGAGCCCCGAAGTCGAGGCTGCCGTCCAGCGCCTGGCCTGTGCCATCCTGGACGGATCCTGGACCCGCATCCCAAGGAATTCCGGTTTATAGCGTAAACCGGTCACCGAGGTAATACTTGCGGGCGACCTCGCTCTCTGCAACTTCCTTTGGAGCCCCTTCCACCATGATCTTCCCCTGGTGGATGATAGCGGCCCGATCCGTGATGGCCAGCGTGTCCCTCACGTTGTGATCGGTAAGCAGGATGCCGTACCCCTTCCCGCGGAGCCCCAGGATCATCTGCTGAATATCGAAGACGGCGATGGGATCGATCCCGCTGAAAGGCTCGTCAAGGAGCAGAAATTCCGGCATGGCTGCAAGGCAGCGTGCCAGTTCCACCCGCCTTCTTTCTCCCCCGCTCAGGGCATAGCCGGGCGAGTCCGAAATTCGATCTATGCCAAACTCGCCGATCAGGTGATCGACCATCCTCTCCCGCTCCGCAGGGGTTTTTTCGAGTTCCTGGAGAACCAGGTCAAGGTTTTCGCGAACCGTCAGGTTCCTGAAGACGGAGGGCTCCTGCTGCAGGTAGCCCACACCCATGCGGGCCCTCCGGAACATCGGCAGGCCCGTGATATCCTTGTCGTCGATCAGGATCGATCCCGCATCCGGCCGGACAAGGCCGACGATCATGTAGAAAGTCGTGGTCTTGCCTGCCCCGTTGGGGCCAAGGAGACCGACGATTTCGCCCTGCCTGACTTCGATCGAAACCGAACTGACGACCTCTCTCCCCTTGTATGACTTCTCGAGGGAAACCGCCCTGAGGACATGGGAAGCCGTCACGGCGTCTTGCTCTCCTTGCCCGGGGTGAATATCAGCTGCGGCCTTCCCTGCGCCTCGATCCTCTTCGTGGCAAGATCGTAAAGGATGGTTTCCGACCGGACGTTTCGACCCGATTGGAAGGCTTCCGCATTCCCGACCAGGGCAACGGTCCCCCGGGCTTTCGAATAAAGGAGACGATCCCCTTTCAGGTTGACCGCTGTTCCATCGCTCCCCTCGACAACGGCTGACACCTGTCCGGTGGCAGTCAATTCCAGAAGGATTTCGCCATCGGTCTTCGCCTCTATCCTTCCTGCCTTCATGGACATTTTGCCCTGCCTATCTTCAAAACGCCGCACTTGGGAGGCCCAGAAACGATCTCCCTTGCGCCCTGCTTCCTGCGCTTCAAGGCGGCGTCCCGGCATCTCGGCCACCACACCCCCCTTGGCCACGTATTCCGGGGAAGGACCAAATACCCATTCCAGGGAGGAAGCGGTAAGCCGCTCCTGCGGACGCGTAAGGACAACCTGCCCGGAGGCCGTCACACTCTGGGGTGTTCGGTCAAGGAGCAAAATCTCCTGCGCGGACAGATCCATCTTGTGGGCGGTCCATCTGGCCTTGATGGAACCCCAGGCCCGGAAACG
>Ga0209270_1001458_pt1 | contig 32756 bp, 35 predicted proteins | sample MTBAKSrepl1MetaG_FD_187456 | JGI IMG/M metagenome (GOLD analysis project Ga0209270, IMG submission 187456) | Enrichment culture microbial communities from Arthur Kill intertidal strait, New Jersey, USA, that are MTBE-degrading - MTBE-AKS1... | ecosystem: Environmental > Aquatic > Marine >...
TCTTAAGGGAAAAGATCGCCACCGCCTATAAAGAAGGAGGCATCTCATGAGGGAGGAATGCAAAAAGGATTTTGAACGGCTCTCGGAGTACCTGGACGGCGAACTGGATGAGGCGGTCTGCCGGGAGATCGAGGCCCATTTCCGTCAGTGTCCGGAATGCAGGGAATGTGTGGAGGCCATGAAGAAGACGATCCGGCTCTGCAAGGCAGCGGCCTCCGAGCAGATCCCGAATGACGCCAAAGAGCGCCTGCGGACCATGCTGAGGGAATGCATCAACTGCACCCGGGGCCAGCAGAGCGGATAGAGCAGGGAAGCCCCCCGATGCACCCCACGTGCCAAACCCGCGATGGCTTCAACAACCTTCGTCTTCTTCGATGACGAACTTGGGCTTTTTGGCTGGACCCTTCTGCGGCGGCGGGGGCGGGGCCTTTACACCCGCTGCAGAGGCATCCGGGCTGATGAGGCCGGTCTCTTTATTGATTTTCTCGGCTACCGCATGGATGACGCACAAGTCATAGTGTTCCCATGCAGCAGCGGATGAGGGGTCGGCCTGTAATGCCCTTCTGAAATATTCCTTGGCATCCAGATACCTCCCTGCCTGAAAAGAGTCCTTCCCGGCCTGCATCATCTGGGCGCACTCGCCCTTGTCAGGGATGGATGATTTTGTCTCCTCAGCAGCAGCAAGGCAGGGCTGAAAAAAAAGCCCGGCCGCGAGAAATGCCGCTGCCGCCAGGAATGAGAATGCACGTTTCATGGATGATACCTCCTCGCTTAATGATCCATCTGTATATCACGGCCTCCTGTGTTTGTAAATGCTTTTGTCGTCTCCGGTCTGCTCTCCCAATTCCGTGAAAGCACAAAGGCGGCTAATAGACCAGGGTTGCGTTGGCAGACAGAATCTCTTCGGTCAACAATCCTCCTGCCATGGGGACGGCATTCTCGATGAGATCTGCCACGTCGATTTTCCTTTCCTGGATACAGGGCACGCATACCGCCAGTCTCCCGCCCTGGTCAAAAAAGGCCTCCACCAACTCTGTGAGAGGCGCGAATCCGGCTGCGTGAACATGCTCCAGGCACCCCTTTTTGGCCAAAAAAACAGCTGGTCCCTGCAGGGCTACCAGGGCCTCTACCTCCATGACCATGGCGGCGTTTGCCAGGACAAAAGGGAGGCTTGCCTTCTCGGGGTTTTCAGGCCCGTTGGTTGAAATATAGACAATCTTTTCCTTTTTGGTTTCCGTCATTTTGCTGATCCTCCTTGAAAACGGGATTGTCTTCTCGAAATAAAACCAAGCCTCTTCCAGTCCCGAGACTAAAAGGCTTGCGCGTGAATTCCGGAAAGATCTTTTTATTACCCACCTTTTCCTCAACAGCCTGAGGCGGCCAGACGGCCGCAACCAGACAGGTTTCGCCCACGTCCCGGAGGCTGGAACAGCCTGAGTTTCAAAGCCCTGCTGCCGTTCCCACGAGCTGTATTTGGTTTTTGCAGCCCTTGGGCAGAGACCCCCACGGGCAAGCTTCTTCGCACCATGCAGAGAAGTTACGGACAAAGATTCTAATGGGCTAAAGGCCGTGGGGCCTTCGACACTCCAACAAAACACCAGATCCTTCAAGGGCCTGGTTTATCCCATCCCCGCCTGATGACGACATTAACATAATCTGCATGCTGTTCCCAGTGCACAATCCGATCGCCTGTGCCTTTCAGCACAGGGGGCAGGTTTTTTCCAATGCTGAGGTCGGTACACAGCAACTCCAGAGTCTGCCCCGGCTTCATGGTCCGGAGCCAGCTCTTTGCCTTGAGGATGCACCAGGGGCAGCTCCACCCGCGCAAATCAAGCACTTTTTCAGACGCTGTCTCCCCCATCGGTCCCTTGCACTGCTCCTGCGTAAAAAGCCGTAATCGCTGGCATGTTTTGAACCCCGTGAACGGCTGCAAAAAGTTTTCCGTCATACTGCAAGGAAGATGCCCAACAAAAAGTCAACCAGCCTTTTATTTATCTAATGGATTTTATATGACAAATAGCATTAATGTATTTATGAGTTGACTTTTGGGTGTTAATAAGAAACCCTTAACAGGTGTTTAAATTTTGCTTTAGATGAACACATTGTGGGATATGGCTTCGAATATGGGGGCTAAAATGGCGCCTGGGCTTGACGATGAATACAGCCAGTATTGGCATACGGTTGTGCAAACCATGTTGGACGGGCTTATGGTGGTGGATCCCGAGGGGGTCATCGTCTTTGTCAATGCGGCCCTGGAACATCTTACCGGTTACAGCCAGGAGGAACTGATCGGCCAGTCGTGTGAAATACTCAACTGCGACACCTGTTTTGGGGCCATGGCCCGAGGGGGCGACAAGCATTGCGCCCTCTTCAAAGACGGCGCCATCCGTCACAGCAAGTGCGTCCTGCGCCGGAAAGACGGGCGGCCGCTTCACGTACTCAAGAATGCGGCGGTCCTGAAAGACAGTAAGGGCGTAGTGGTGGGAGGGGTGGAAACCCTGGCGGACTGCACCGAGCTGGTGGCCAAAGACGAGGTGATCACCTCGCTTCGCAGGGAACTGAGCATAGAAGACAGTTTCGAGGGGATGATCGGCAAGTCCATGGTCATGCAGCAGGCGTTTGATCTCATTCGGAGCGCTGCCCAGTCAGATGCGCCCGTGGTTATATACGGTGAAAGCGGGACCGGCAAAGAACTGGCGGCCGCTGCGATCCACCGTCTCGGATCCCGGTCCAACGGTCCGTTTATAAAGGTGAATTGCGCAGCGCTCAACGAATCGCTTCTGGAGAGCGAGCTCTTCGGCCATGTGAAGGGGGCCTTTACGGGCGCGGACCGCACGCGGGTAGGACGTTTCGAAGCAGCCAGTTGTGGAGACATCTTTCTGGACGAGATCGGAGACCTCCCTCTTTCGACCCAGGTAAAGCTCCTGCGCGTTCTCCAGGAAAAGGAAATTGAAAAGGTGGGAGATCATAAGCCTGTGCGGGTGGATGTCAGGGTTCTGTCTGCCACCAGCAAGGATCTGCACCAGCTGATGGGCAAGGGACGGTTTCGGGAAGATCTCTATTACCGGATCGGCGTGATCCCCATTTATCTGCCCGCCCTGAGAGAGCGGCGGGAAGACATTCCCCTCCTGGTGCATGCCTTTATTCAGCGCATCCGTCTCAAGAGCCAGAAGCCCATCCGCGGAATCAGCAAAGAGGCGCTGGAACTTCTCTCCGGGCACGACTGGCCCGGCAATGTGAGGGAGCTGATCAACGCCATTGAATACGCCTTTGTCCTTTGCAGGGGCGAAGAGATCCTGCCGAACCATCTGCCTGCAACCCTTGCAGGCGGATCTCACGCCTTATCGCGCGGCAGGCGGAGTCAGCCGACACAAGGCGGCGCAAACGACAGGGAAACCCTGCTGGAGGCCCTGAGACAGACCCACGGCAACAAATCCGATGCGGCCCGGTTGCTCGGAATCAGCAGGGTAACCCTTTGGAAGCGGTTGAAGGCATATGGGATTCAGGTGGAAAAGACCATTCGGAAGTAGGGTGTTTTCATGGGCTGCATAGACATCCCGCAAATGCCTGGAGCCCCAACGCTGCCATGCGGGGTTAACGCGTTAACACAATCGGTGTTAACGTATGTTCATTTTTAACGTGAACATGCCGTCAGGCACGGCCTTTTTTCTTCAGCCTGCATGTGGGCAAAGGCCTCCAGGGCGGCATAAATCGCCTGAAAAGGGGAGACGCGGCAAAAGATGCCCTTTTGGATCTAAGGCGGCACGTATTTTGCTTGCTTTAATTGACAAAGGGCATCAAACTTGGCATAACCTCCTTTTGCTGATTGCCCCTTTCAACTCAGGATCGGCCCCTGTTCGCAACCGCAGGGGCCGATCTGTCTAAAGCGCCGGCGTCAATTTACCTTTCCCGGGATCCGTCCACAGGTGCATGCGCCATTCGCTGTGCAGACATCCTTCTATCCAGGCCCCTATCGTCGCACGCCTCATGAATAAGGCTTCTGGCCGGACCCAAACACCCTTCTTTGAGCCATTTATGGCGTATCATCTCAACAAACCGGGGGAGCATTGCCGGTCGGAGCAAGACCCCAGATAAAAGGCTTAGGCCTGAACTCCGTAATTTACCCGTCAGGGTTTTATCCCCTGAATATTGAGATCAAACTTAATGGCGATATATGAAGGGCTGCCATGGCTTTCATTGCGTAGGAGGAGATCTGAAATGCGCCCGACAAGTATCTGACCTCCCCCAAGCCGCTCTCAGAAACATAGCGCATTTCCCACACGGGTCTTTCATTGCAATGCATTGGATTGCACAAACGCAAAGCTCAATGCAGAAGCGTGCAAAGGCAGCCATTCTCATCATGAGGCAGATCGGGCGTTCATATTCTGTGAGAGTGGCATCCTGCCACGACGTTTCGCGGCCTGGAAGCCGTTCCCACAGAACTATGTTACCAAAATGAGAACTGCTGGTGCACAGGCCGCTGATTTGACAATCACGATGCAAGCCTGTAAGCTGCCGGCTCATATGCCCTCAGCCTTCACCGATGCTCCGATATGCTGACGGAGCAGCAATTCCCGTCACGGGGCCATATGGTGGTTGCAAGAGGGACATTTGGCCGTCGACTCACAGTGTTGCCCGAGATCGGGTCGTGGAGTTGCACGGCGCCGTCGAATGGCCGGCTCTCAGGCATGCATATTCCCGTTGGACGACAGGATCGACGGGTTGCCCGAGGGCACGTGGATGGATTCTGTAAAGGTCACTGTCGTCAGCGGAGCAGATTCCATTGTGGGCGCATGGGGTATTACCGAGGAGGCCCCCGCTGCCCCAGGATCCCGCTTCAACCCAAGGCGGTCTGACGGCCGCAACCAAACAGCGTTCTGCCCGCCCGTGGGGGTCTCTGCCCAAGGGCTGCAATAAGATGCGTTCATATCGTTCGGCGACCGCCCCCGGGCTCGGGATACCATTTATTGAAAGGCAGCAAGGAATCCCTATTGACCCGCCTGACTCGCCTCACTCGCATGGCGGGCAGGTGAAAGGGTGTCCTTGGGGCTTAAACAGACTGTATTTGTAACCGTTCACGGGTTCAAAGGTTCAGGAGTTCAGGGTTCTTCCTCGCTGAATTGCAGCCCTTTGGAAGAGACCCCCACGGGCAAACTTCTTCGCACGTTGCGGAGAAGTTACAAACAAAGACTTTAAGACGCCCCAGGCGGAAAATCTCCATAAGCCACAGGCATGCACACTATCATGAGAAAACTAGACCTTTATCTGGATGAAACGGAAACATGTGATGATATGGGCAAATTTAAGATCCACGTTCGGCTGGTGCGGCCCTACGATCAGGATCTGAGATTGTGGTACGCTGTCCCCTTCGACCAGTGGGAGTACTGCTCCCTGGATCTGATGGACCCCTTTGTTATTGCAGCCCTGCTCAAGGCCATGGAAGATCAGGCCACGCTCAAGGTCCATGGACCGGCTTCCACCTCCCTGCTCGACAACCTGGAGGAATACCAACGCATCTTCAGCACGTGGTTTCCCGAGAAGTATGCCCGGATCGAGATCGTGCCCGACAGTGAAGTAGAGGAAACCAGGGTCAACGATAGGATCATCCTCAGCTTTTCGGGGGGAGTCGACGGGAGCTTCAGCGCCCTCAACCACATCCTGCGGCGGGGGCCCATTAAGCGGAAGCTGTTCGACATCGACGCCATCCTCTACATCGAAGGATTCGACGTCAATATCGACTATGACAAAGAATGCCAGGCGGTCGTGGAAAGAAACCGCCGGCTTTTTAACGAATTCCCCGGGCTGCGGTTTTTGAATGTCCGCACCAATCTCAAGTATCTCCTCTCCATCAAGAAGTTCTGGACCTCCCATGCCTGCGTGCTCGCCTCCACTGCCCATCTGTTTCGAAAGACATGGGGCGGCTGCCTGGTGGGGAGCAGTCATTCTTACCGCCATCTCTATCCCTGGGGAAGCCATCCACTCACCGATCGGCTGCTGTCCAGCAAGAGCTTTGAGATCCACCACGACATGGTATTCACCCGGGTGGAGAAGCTGAAGGCCCTCTTTGCGTGGCCCGAGGCCCTCGCCAATCTGAAGGTATGCTGGGAAGGACAGTACCGGTACGACACGCCTCCTGATATCAACTGCTGCTGCTGCGACAAGTGCGTCCGCACCATGCTGGCCTTCAAGGCCCTCGGCCATGAGATCCCTTCGAGCTTTCCCGAGGGCCTGACTGCCGAAAAGGTCATGGGCCTTAAAAAGAAGCCCTTTGACTGGTCGCGCCTCATGTTTCTGACCGAGGTCCTCCACGCGGCCATTGAAAACGGAAAGCAGGATGATCCTTACTTTGTGCTCTTAAAACAGGTCATTACAGAAGAGACAAACGCCGACCGTCCATGGGGGACCGCCTAAGCCCCCGGCCGGACAAACGCAAACAACACGACAGGTATTTTATAATGGACGTCACCTATATTTACCCACCGCTCTTCAAGCCGTTTTATCCCATGGCCACGCGGATTATCACCGAAAACCTCATGCGGGATAAGCGGCTGAACGTCGCCTTCAGCGATATGCCCGTGAGACCGTTTGCCTCTCACATCGACACGGATCTGTATGGTCGAATCCTGTCAAAAGCCCAGTCCCAATGCTCCTCTAACGTGGTCTCGTTTCTGGAGCAAAAATACATGGTCTACAACATCTTCTACGTGTTCATGGCCCAGGGATATTTCGACCCCTATATCCTGACGGATACGGACACAGAGATCAACATCCTGACATGCCTCAATTTCTGCGACCTTCTAATTCTCAAGCATCTGTTGGAAAAGGACAAGAAGGTGGTCCTGGGAGGCCCGCTGATCAATATCGGACTGTCTGCCGGCTTTATTCGCGGATTTATGGAACGAACGGGGGCTGATCCCTCCAAGCTGGCCAACAACCTGATTATCGTATCCGGCAACATCGATGCAAACACAGACCTCTATCAGATCATTTCAGACTGGAAAGACACAGCCATTGTTCAGAACGCCTATGGCACGGTATTTGACTGCCAGAGGGATTTTTTACAGGATTTTTACAGCGAGGGGGACGACGCGCCCGTTCACCTGGGATTCAATAACCACTGCTGGTATGGGAAATGCAAATTTTGCACATACCGGGGACTTCCAAAGATGGATTTCCTGGAGGGGCAGGCGCCGGACAGGGCCGCAGAGGCCATTCGCAGTCTCATGAACCGCTTCCGGTCTGATCACATCCGGTTTATTGACTCCTATTTCAGGAGCACCGCGAACGGGGTTCAGGAAATTCTGGAGCGCATCAAGGATTTCCACATCACCGTCTATACCGGCATTACCCTGCTCAAAAAAAGGGAGTATATCGAGTTTTTGAACCGCTATGTGAATTGCCTTCTCATCGGGCTTGAATCCACCTCCGATTTTTCCCTGAACCAGGTGGCCAAAGGGTACACCCTGGCGGAGGTGGATGTGGCGATTGACCATATCATCCGATACATGAGCCGAGACATCTTTCTTGAGATCTCCCTGATCCTGGATCTGCCCGCAAAGGACGCAGGGGACGTCCGGGTCAACTACGAACGGATCGCCCGGCTCAAGAGGAAGCTGACCCAGGCAGGGTTTCGTGCGGCATTCCACATGAACATCCTGAGCGTGTTCCCCAATTTGGAACTCCTCTACACAGACGCCGGGCTGCTGAGGCCTTCCACTGACCCGTCCGATATGGACCGCGCCACCGGAAAGAACTACATTATCCATATCCTGAGGCAATGCGGCATGGACAGGGACCTTCAGCTCCCTTCCCGCTGCATTATCCAGGACCATGAAGCCGCCCGGAACCTGACATACGGATATATCAGCTCGGATACGCCGGTCATGCGTTATGATGTGAATGGCCGCATCCTTCCCTCAGACCTGGAATTGATGGATGAATCCGTCATGAATGAGATCCTGGCCCGGACGAGCCGCAGGAAATAATCACGCCGCTGGCGGGGGAGAGACATGGAATTCTGTGATCTGAACTGCGAATATGCCACATGGCCTGAGGATGAGGGGCTGGACGGGTCCGGGAGCTGCCGGACCTTTCAGGCCATCTACTGCACCAAAAAGGCACGGCATGTCCACAAGAACATGCCGTGCCCTGAAAAAAAGAAAAAGGCCCCTGTTGTCGCAAAAAAGAAAGCGGCTTCATAGAGAAGCGGTTTCCAGATACCGGCTGATAGCCCCGTCATATTCATGGGTGAGGCGAAAGACCTTTTTGGCCAGCCGGAACCGGGTCTCGAGCGTGGTCTCGCCGTCAAGATCTGCCATCTCTTTGAGAACCGTGTCGTAATCCGCAGGGTCCACCACAACGGTCACAAATTTGAAATTCTTGGCCGAAGACCGGAGCATGGAAGGCCCCCCGATATCTATGTTCTCAATCGCCTCTTCCAGGGGCACACCCTCTTTGGCCACTGTTTTTTCAAACTGGTAGAGGTTTACCACCACCATGTCGATGGGTGTGATCCCATGGGCCTCCATCATCCGCACATGCTCCGGGTGGTCCCTGAGACCCAGCAATCCGCCGTGGACTTTGGGATGAAGGGTCTTGACGCGGCCGTCCATCATCTCCGGGAAGCCGGTGTATTCGGAGATGTCTGTCACCTGAACCCCGCCATCTCGCAGGACGGTCGCGGTCCCGCCGGTGGAAAGGATTTTGACCCCGAATTTAAAAAGGGATGCGGCCAACTCTACGATGCCGCTCTTGTCAGTAACGCTGATAATAGCCGTCTTGATCTTGCTCATCTGTAAAGGACTCCTTTCTGATTTTTCCAGTCCCGCTGACAGCGGAAAAATGCTCACTGCACAATTCCTTGCACCTTACGCCTCTTCAATTCGCCTTGCTCTCGTCCTCCGAAACCGGAAAAGGAACCTTCACAAACTCAACGCCCTCCTCCTTCAGGGTCTTTTCCTCATCAGCGGTTGCGGACCCGCGAATGCTCCGTTTTTCAGCCACGCCGTAATGAATTTTGAGGGCCTCTGAGGCAAATTGGGCCCCCACATCCTCGGAATTGGCCTTGATATAGTCCACCACCCCCTTTGCCAGCCGCTGATAGTCGATGGCCTCCTGTTGGGCCGAAACAGTGGGTTGCGATTTTTTTACCGCTACCGGCGAAAGGGCCTTGCGTATGTCCGAATCGTCGCAGACAGGACAGCGAACAAGACCTTTCAGGTTCTGGTCTTCAAAGGATTCATTGCTGTCAAACCATCCTTCAAAAACATGGCCGTTGGCACAAATCAAATCAAATGCAATCATCGATGCCCTGTTCCTCCATGAGCTGTTGTAGCGCCCCCAGGATCCGGATATCGGGATCCGTCCCGGATGCGCCTTTCCATTGGGACTTTCCAAGGCACATGGCAGATCCCCAGACTCAGGGGCCTTCAGCATAGGGTCTCCTGAGGGCGTCATGTCACCGCTCGGAATACAAAACCGCCAGAATGAGGGTCCTCTCCGGCCCGTGGCATTTGACCAGATGTGGCACGGTCGAGTCGTAATAGATGGCGTCCCCCGGTTCGAGCAGATGGATCTTTTCTCCGAGACGAACCTCCATCACCCCCTCCAGGACGTAGATGAATTCCTGGCCGTCGTGGGTGGATCGTTCTTCCTCGGTTTCAGAGGGTTGGAGTGTAACGAGAAAGGGTTCCATGTGACGGTCGGTCTTGTGGGGGGCCAGCGATTCATAAGCATACCCATAGTAGGCCCCTTTCTCGGAATTGTATCGGGAGACCACCTTCCGATCGCTTTTGCGGACAATGGTATAGGGGCGATTTTCCTCCCCGGAAATGAAGTATCCCATCTTGAGATCAAGGGCCTTTGCCAGCTTGATGACCGTCCCCAAGGGAGGCGCCACGCTGCCGTTCTCGATCTCTTCCAGGAGGGAAACACTGAGATCGGTCCTCTGGGAGATATCCTGAAGGCTCAGGTTTCGTTCCTCCCTCACAGCCTTGACGCGCTCGCCCACATTTACCTGGATATCCTCTTCCACAGGTCCCTGTCCGATGCTGTCAAGGAAGTCTCTTTCCTCGTCTCTTCTGCCGAACTGGGTGCTGGCATCTGTCAAATAATCCCGGTGGGCGTCCATTGCCTCAGCCGGATCATGTTTCTTTTCCATAGTCATTTCCTCTAATCTCTTTCACATCGCCTCACATGCAGGGGGCAAAGGGACGCAGGCCCGCAGCCCGTCGTCTCTATGTTCCATCAGGCCTCAAGTACAAAGATGACCTCCATCCTGACCCGATATTCGCTGATCATGTCGTCTTCAACAGAGACCCGCTGCTCAAGAATCCTCAGCCCGGTTATGCCCCTCAGTGTCTTGCTCGCCCTTTCAAATCCAACCCGGATCGCATCGTCGAAACTCGTTGGAGAGGCGCCGATGATCTCCGAAACCCTTGCCACACGTTGCATAAAGTGCCCTCCTGATTCAGCTGCAAAGTAAATAAATCGCGGCGTTCGCATAGATGAAGCCACCCAGGCGCATAATTTATATTTTAGCATGTATGCGGCCGAGGGTAAAGCGACCCGCGAATGAAAAAACGCCCCATCCGGCAAGGTCGTCTCTGGGGGCAAGACGCGCCTTGACATCCCTTCGGACCGGAACTATGATGCTTCCCTCAGCAAGCTAAAGGATAAACTCAAAAAAATCAATCATTTTTTCATCATTTCCACCCAGAGGAAAGGGCTTGTAACCATGCGGGAAAAGCAATACATTGTGGACGACCTGACCCTGAACGAATCGTGGCGCATGTTTCAGATCATGGCCGAATTCGTCAAGGGCTTTGAGGCAATGCCCGAGGCCTATCCGGCCGTCAGCATCTTCGGTTCATCCAGAATCGACCCGAAGAGCAGGATCTATAAGGACACGGTCAAAGCGGCCCGCATGCTGGTCGCAGACGGATTCAACATCATCTCGGGCGGGGGCCCGGGCGTCATGGAGGCCGCCAACCGGGGGGCTGCTGAGGCCGGTGGAAAATCCGTAGGTCTCCATATCGAGCTTCCCAGCGAGCAGCAGCCCAACGAGTACGCCAATATCAGGCTTGCCTTCAAATATTTCTTTATCCGCAAGGTCATGTTCGTCAAATATGCAGTCGCCTACATCATCATGCCGGGCGGATTTGGGACCCTGGATGAGCTGTTTGAGGCCCTGACCCTCATTCAGACCAAGCGGATCCGATATTTTCCCGTTATCCTGATGGATTCCAGTTACTGGGGCGGTCTGTTGGACTGGATCAAGGAAACTCTCATAACGCAGGGAACCATATCAAGAACAGACTTCGATATATTCAATATCGTAGAAACGCCGGAAGAGGCGGTTCGCATTATCAAGAGAAGGGTCGTTGTCTAATCCCGGCATAGACGAGATTGACGCATTCAGGGCACTGTTGAGCAACCGGGGCATCCACCTGAATCCGGACCAGTGGGTTCAGTTGGACGTTTTCTTGAATGAACTGGAGCTCTGGAACCAGAAGATCAACCTGACAGGAATCTCATCCCGCCGGCGGATGATGGAGGAGTTGCTGTTTGATTCCCTTCTTCCAACCCCATTTCTCCCTGACAGGCGCACCCTTTTGGATGTGGGATCGGGGGCAGGTTTTCCCGCTGTCCCCATAAAAATCTGCAAACCCCGGCTCAGATGCCAATTGATCGAACCCCACAAAAAAAAGGTCCGGTTTCTGAGACAGGTCATCCGCCTCGCCCGGCTGCGCGATATCCAGGTGATCGAAGGCCGCATGGAGGAGGTGGGGGAGGCCCTGATTCGCCAGGGGTATGACGTGGTCACCTCCAGGGCCTTTCTTCCGCTCCCCGCCCTTTTGTCCCTGTGTGGACCCCATGTTGCCCCGGGTGGATGCATGGCGGCCTTTTTGGGGGGCCGGGCCGATGCCCTGATTCAGGAAAGCGCAGAAGTCATAAAGAGATATGGACTTGTTCCCTTCAAACGGATCGCCTACCCCTTGCCGGGAAAGGGAACGAAAAGAGACATACTTATCCTCCGAAAAGAGGCCTGATGCCGCCTTGGGGAAGACTTCGAAAACCTGAATGGGTGGGGTGAGTTGACAAGGAACAGCCCGTTTCAGGGCCCCCGGGTTGCCCGCAACATGCCCTGACATGGAAATCCGAAGTGCGAGACGACTGCAGATGCCGCACATCCGGCGGCATCGAGTCATTGTCTCGCATCGGTTGCTTCGGATTCCGGGGGATTCACCGTGAAGATCAGGACCTGCTCACGGCCTACCGGACATATTTGAAAGAAACATTCAGCCTTGCGCGATACATGACCACCTTGCCCCCTTCAATGGTCATGTCCAGCTTGGTTACCTCTGCAATCCTCAGATCCTTCAGGCTCTCCCCCGCGGTTTCAACAGCCGTTTTGGCTGCCTCTTCCCAGGATTGATCGCTTGTGCCCACCAACTCAATGATCTTGTATGTGCTTCCAGCCATGGTTTTCCTCCTCCTGTACCAGTAAAGGGTTGTGGCCTAAGACCCGCTGTCTCTCCGATCGCTCACCTCCTTTCTTTTGCAGAGATGGTTCCCCCCAAGACCTAAAAACAGTCTGATGCCGATCTCCCTCAGGGCAGCGCTGTCTGCGGCCGGAGCCAGACCAGCCGCACAGCACAACCGAGCCCTTTTATCGAAGGATGCTTGTTTGAGTTCATTATTCAGGGGATAAGACAACGACGGAATGTTACCAAATCATTTTATCATTGGCAACAACATATTGCAGCCCTTCAGCAAGCCCTGCAAGGCCTTTGCATACAGGTCGCTCAGGTCCATGAAAGAGGCTGCGCCGGCGGAAAAGGCATGTCAGTGGAGAGCAAACAGCTTGTCAATTTGATGAATCGCTGGTACACAGAGACAGACAGCAAGCCGCGGTCACCGTATTCCGGCAACCGGGACAGGCCCTGTATCTTGTGTTTGAGACAGAACTTCACGGTTGATTCAGGCCGGCATGTAAAGGCCGGCACATTATTTCGAAGGTGTGTTCATGGACGTCGTATTTGTTAACAGCGCCTTCAAGAAAGCGCAATACCCGGACCCGGACAGGCCGGAGATCGCCTTTGCCGGACGTTCCAATGTGGGCAAATCATCCCTCATCAACGTGTTGGTCAACCGAAGGAACCTGGCCAGGACCAGCGCCACGCCCGGAAGGACCCAGTCCATTAATTTCTTTCGGTTGGGGACGTCCCTCTATCTGGTGGACCTGCCGGGCTACGGATTTGCCCGCGTCCCCCTGAAGGTCAGAGGGTCGTGGCAGGAGATGGTGGAAAGTTATCTCAAAACCAGGGAGACCTTGAAGGCGGTGGTGGTGATCCTGGATATCCGACGCGATCCCGCACAAGGAGATCTGGAACTCCTTGCCTGGCTAAACCACTATGAAAAACGTCCCATCGTGGTTCTCACAAAGGCCGACAAGGTCTCCCGCCAGGAGGCCCTCAGGCGGGCAGGCCGGATAGCGCGCCAGCTTGCCGACATGACCCCTGACCCTCCCATCCTTTTTTCGGCCAAGACCCGCCAGGGCCGCGATGCCGTCTGGGCAGAGATCCGCCGGGCAGCCGGAAAAGACCTCTGACAAAAAGCCGCACGCTGTGTTCCAAGGCCAGCCCATCATCGCCGGAAGTCGTCTTCCACCAGGTAATCATAGTTCTGGAAGCTCCTGGCGATCATGATGTCAAGCGATTTCAGATCCTTTCCTTCCTGATTGATTCGCTCGAAGATTTCTCTCACATCCGGTATGTCAAAGCCTCTAATGTGAATCAGAGGAATCCTGTAGTCTGTAAATACGCGGACCAGTTCTTTGAGATGGCTCAGGACCTTTCCATTGGATTCGGAATCGGCCGAAACCCCGCTCAGGATCTGTTCCTCTTTCTCGAACACATCCTTTATGCGAAACAGGCAGGATGCCCCCACGCGGCGCCTGCGCCTCTTGAGGCTGTCTTCAAAGAAGAAGCTGGCGTCACCGGCGTCAAAATAGAGCGTATAGTCAAAATCATAGGTCTGCTGGACGCGGGCCTTTTTCCCGAGGATGGAGACCAGAAGGGCTGTGGCCCTTTGTTGTCCGTCCAAAAGATAGACCCACTTTTGGGCACTGGCTTCTTCATCCTGTTTATCCGGGAGGATCCTTCCCCCGGCCCTCCTGTGGACGCGCAGATAAACCGGCGTCTCCCACGAGAGAAGACTGCCGATCGGATAGAACCGAAACATGCTGTCCCAGAGTTTCAAAACATCTTCAGGTCCCCATACAAACTCCCTTTGGAATGGGGGGATCAACAGCCTTTTCTCGTCCAGCATGGCGACCAGCTTACCGATCCCCATCTCGGACGTTTTAATTTCACGTTTCATCATTCATATGCATTTCCTTCCGTCAAACTCAGGCTCAGCATACGAAAACAAGGGCCTCACGTCAAGGGCAGCCGGTCCGAATCAGATGGAGGCAGGGATTTGATGTCCCCGGGAGACCCGGTTCAGACCGTCCCTGGCAGACCTCCATGTGAGCATGCCCGGTACGGCTATGTCCAGGGGTCCTCTCCGCCGTAGCCGTCCGGACGGCCCATATCGTGTTCCCAGCTGGGCGGACCGCCGTACTCCTTGGGCCGCCACTTAGACTTGTCACAGGCCGTAACGACCAGGCTCGCCAACGCCAGGCAGATGAAAACGGCTCTCCTCAAAATGGATTTCATCTTGTTCAAGCTCCTTTTCTTTCAATTCATTAGACTCTTTGTCCGCAACTTCTTTGCAACGTGCGAAGAAGCTTCCCCGTGGGGGTCTCTGCCCAAGGGCTGCAAAAACCGAACAGAGCTCCTGGGAACGGCAGCAGGGATTTGAAATACAGTCTGTTTAAGCCCCAAGGACGCCCTTTGACCTGCCCGCCATGCGAGTGAGGCGAGTCAGGCGGGTCGATAGGGATTTTTTGCTGCCTTTAATAAACAGTATCCCGAGCCCGGGGGCGGTCGCCGAACGATATAAACGCATTTTATTGCAGCCCTTGGGCAGAGACCCCCACGGGCGGGCAGAACGCTGTTTGGTTGCGGCCCTCAGGCCGCCTTAGGCACGTGCCAGACCAAAGGCATGATGTGTTGCGGGATGATTGGCGATCCTTGCGCCCGGGATCCGCATTTGCCAATCCCATAACCTTGAAGCGCGGTCATACTAATCCATCTCCCGCCTCGAATAAAGGAAAAAGGGTTGGATAAAGGGGGCGTGGCCTTTTCAAAAAAGTCGTTTGCAACGCTTCAAGGCCCGGCCGAGAAAAACATGACCATTGACATCGGTTTTGGTTTTACCTACCATGCGCGCAGATCATCTGTGACAACCATCATACACAGGGGGCCCAAGCCGATCTTGAAACAACCGAAGGTCATTGTCATCGCCCAGAACCAGCCATTGAACAACGACGCCCATCTGAGGCGGAAGCTGGCGGACGCCGAGGCGAGGGCGGAACGACAATCCCATCGGTTTCCCGGTCTGGACCTGCCGGCCCTTCAAAAGGAGGTCCATCGCAACCTCATAAGCTCCCTTCTGTTTTTAGACGGCCGGTACATGGACCTCCTGGACCTGATGAATTATGTCAAAAACGGCCGATGCGCGCCCGAGATCAGGCCGGAGAATGTGACGCGGCACTATTCCCTGGCCAACAGCGTCACCCTCAACGGCATCTACCTCTATCAATATCTCCGCAGCCACGGATACGATCCAATCATTGTTCAGAACTATGCCACGGCGGATCTTCACGACCTGCTTGGCGAGGCGCCGCTGGCGGTCTGCATTTCCTCCAATTTTATCTTTATGAACGACATCCATGAAATGGCCGGCGCCATCAAGGAGTCCGCGCCCCATGTCCCTGTCGTCGCAGGGGGGATGCTGATCAAAAAAGTGCTGAATGCGGGGGAGCGGTTTTCACAGCAAACCCTCGACTTCATGGCCGGCTTTCGCGGGCGTGTAGACGCCTTTGTGGTGGAGTCCATGGGGGAGGCCACCCTGGTCAGGCTCCTGGCGGCCATGAGGCAAGGCAGGGGCATGGAATCCGTCCCCAACCTGGCCTATTTCAACCCGCAGGGCCGGATGGTCTTCACACCCAGGGAGGCGGAAACGATCCATATGGATGAGACCGCCGTTGAATGGGACCGCATCCCCATGCAGTATGTGCGCCCTATCCTCCCGGTAAACAGCAGCAGGGGCTGCTTTTATCGGTGTCGTTTCTGCACCTACCACTGGCTCTTTCCCGAGGTTCATTACAAGTCCATGGATGTCCTGAAGCAGGAGTTGAAAAAAATCGACGCCCTGGGTGTGGTCAGGCACGTGCGCTTCACGGACGATAATTTCACAGCCAACAAGGTCCGGATGAAGGCGGTCCTGGAGATGATGATCGCTGAAGGCTTCGGCTTTACATGGTCCTCGTTTGCGCGGGCCAGCGCCCTGCGGCCGGACCTGGCGAGGCTCATGAAAACCTCCGGGTGTGAGTTTGTGGATCTTGGGCTGGAGTCCGGAAGCCAGACCATCCTGGACAGTATGGACAAACGGCTCAAAAAGGAGCAGTCCCTGGAAGCCGTCCAGATGCTCAATGACGAGGGCATCGAGAGCAGGGGGAGCTTCATTGTGGGGTATCCGGGGGAAACCGAAGGCACATTCTCAGAAACCATTGACTTTATCAACCAGAGCGGTATGCCTTATTATCATCCCTACCTGTTTTATTATACAGGAAACACCCTGGTGCACCAGGACAGGGAGCGGCTGGGCCTGCGGGGCCTGGGACTGGCATGGCGCCATCATACCATGGATTCTGGTCTCGCCTCCCGGCTCATGGCCTGCATGCCGGAAGAGATCGATGAAAGCTTTACCGACGGACAGGCCTATGTGGAAGAAATTTATAAGCTTCTCCGGGGGGAAGGCTATTTGCCGGAAGAGATCAGGGAACTTTTTCGGTTGAAGAGAGCCTTGCAGTTGAGTATAAAGGGGACCCGGTCCGATCAATTGCATTCAGAGACAGAAACAATCCTCTCAAAGCTGGAGACCCTGGTCAGGTGACGGGGGCCTATGGACATCGGGATTTTGAGCGTACGAGACAGGAGCTACCCCCCCAACCAGCGCCTGTTGGAAGCGGCCTTGCACTCCGGACACCGGGCTTGGCTCATCCACACCCGGGATTGCCTGTCCGGGATTCACGGGGGCAGTCTCAGCCTCGCCATTGCGGGGACGAAAACGCCGGACGTCCTGCTTCCCAGGATCGGGGCTACCATCAATGATTATGCCCTGGGGGTCGTGCGGCAGTTTGAGGTTTCCGGGGTCCGGGTGATCAACAGGTCCGCTGCGATCTTCCTGGCGCGACACAAATTTCTGGGCCTTCAGACCTTGGCCGGGGCCGGGCTTCCGGCGCCCGATACGCGGTTCGTGGTCAATGTGAGCGGATTTTACCGTGCCGTGGAGGGGCTGGGCGGCTATCCGGTGGTAGCCAAGATGCCCAGCAACCGTCAGGGGAACGGAGTAGTCCGGGTGGACTCGCCCGTAGTGGGACAGTTCATCATGCAGAATCTCCAGGACAATTCCCGCGGCGTGCTGGTTCAGGAGTATCTGGACCCTAACCACCGGAAAGATGTCCGTGCCCTCGTGGTGGGCCGGGAGGTCGTGGGCGCCATGGAACTTCGCCCCCTCGATGGAGATTTCAGATCCAACATCCATCTGAGCGGACAGGGGAAAGGACTTGCCCTGGATCCGGATCTGGCAGACCTGGCGGTCCGCTCGACAGAGGTTTTGGGGCTGGAGATCGCCGGAGTGGACGTCATTGTCGACAAAAAAGGGGATCCCAAGATCATCGAGGTCAATTATTCTCCAGGATTCAGGGGGCTTGAGGCGGCCACCGGCCGCGACATTGCCTCCCGCATCATTCAATACGCAGCAGACAAGCCAGCGGAGAGCATATGCACATCGCCTTTTTGATGGACCGGCTGGAGTCCATTGAACCTGAAATGGAGACGACCAGTCACCTCATGTATGAATGCAATGAGCGAAGGCATTCCGTCTATTTTCTGGAACCCCATGACATCTATATCCGCAAGAACGAGGTTGTGGCCAGGATGCGCAACATCACGGTGGAGACAGGCCTTTCCATGCGGCAATACTGGCGCTCCCTGATCAAGTGCCTCAAAAGGGATGAACTGATATTTGAGACCATCTCCGAGCTGGATGCCCTCTTTCTAAGGAAAAATCCCCCCCTGATATACCAGACCATGGAATTTCTGTCGTCGGTGAGCGACAAGGTCTTTATGATCAACAGCGCCGCGGGCCAGATTTTGGCCAACAGCAAGCTCTATATCCTCAATTTCCCTGACATTATTCCGGTGACCCATGTCTCCCGCGACCCGGCGCGTCTCCGGAAGATCATCAACGATTTCGGCGGGGCCATGGTGGTCAAGCCGCTCCAGAGATACGGGGGCGAAGGGGTGATCAAGGTTAGCGTCAAGGACCAGGAAAACCTGCACTCCCTCATCAATTACTATGTCAAGGCCTACCGATCCTATCCTGAAAGAGAAGCCATCATGGTCCAGGAATACCTGGACGTGGTGGGGATGGGGGGCGATGTGAGGATCCTCCTTTTGAACGGCGAGATCCTGGGCGCCATGAGACGACGGCCCCGCAAGGGGGAATTCAGGACCAATATCCATGCCGGGGCAAAGGCATGCGAGCACGATCTGACCGATGCGGAGCGGGCGATCTGTCAGGCCATCAAGCCCAAGCTGGTGGAGGACGGGCTCTTTTTTGTGGGGGTTGACGTAATCGGCGACAAGCTGGTAGAGATCAATGTCCTGAGCCCGGGCGGCATTCCCCGTATCAACCGGTTAAACAAGGTCCGATTAGAGAGGCATGTAATCGACTTTATTGAGAAAAAAGTGGCTGAAATGAAGCAGGAAGAAGCAGGAAGAGTCCGTGACACCCGCATGGGATAACCTCTATCGACGAAAGGGAGAATTATGGGCGTTATGAATCAAAAACCGGAAAAAGGTTCCTGCGGCTGGCTGATGGCGTGGGCATGTGCCGTGATATTCGCCCTGGGATTTCTGTTTGCAGGCGCCCAGGCCTCTGCCGGGGAAATGCTCAAGATGGGCCTTTTGGAAGAGCCCAAGACCCTCAATGTATGGCGGGCCACGGATGCATGGTCCAGAAAGGTGCTGGGACTTTTGTACCAGCCCCTGTATATACGGGATCCCAAGACGCTCGAGCTGATCCCCTGGCTGGCCGCAGAGCAGCCGGTTTTTAATGAAAAAGACCTTTCCTATACAGTGAAGCTCCGGTCCGCACGGTGGTCGGACGGCGCCGAGCTTACCTCTGAGGACGTGGCATTCACCGGGAACTTCATCCGCGAATTCAAGATCCCGCAATACTATTCCAAATGGAATTTTATTAAAGACATCCAAACCCCGGATGCGCACACGGTCACGTTCTATCTCAAAGAGCCCCAGGCCATCTTCGTGAGTCGATCCCTGACTACCCCCATTGTGCAGAAAAAGGAATGGATGGATCGGATTGAGGCCGCAAAAAAGACCGAAAAACCGCTGGGCACCATCCTTAATGAAAAAATAGAGATCCCGGTCAGCAGCGGGCCTTTCGTCCTGAAAGAGTGGCGGGAAGGCTCGTATCTGTTTCTAACCAAAAACCCCCATTTTTTCGGAACCGGCCAGACCATCCAGGGCCGGCTCTTGGGTCCCTATATAGACGGGGTCATCTTCAAGGTCTTCGGGACCTCTGACGCCGCGATCCTGGCCCTCAAGAAGGGGACCATCGACATGTTCTGGTGGGGGGTCCAGCCGGGCTACATGGAGGATCTGAGGGCCAATCTGAATATCGACTTGTTTCAGAATGAAAAGAGCTCTCTCTATTATATGGGGTTCAATGTCCGAAGGCCGCCCTTCGATGATCCCATTCTCCGCAGGGCCGTGGCCACCCTTGTGGACGGGGACTTCATCATCAAACGCATCCTTCAGGGTTACGCAGTAAAGATGCACTCCATTGTGCCTCCGGGAAATACCTTCTGGTATTGTCCTGACGTCCCCAAATACGGGGAAGGACTGGACAGGGAAGGACGCATTAAGAAGGCCTTCAAGACGCTGCGCGATGCGGGGTACACCTGGCAGACCGCTCCGGTTGAGACCTCGGGAAAGATTGTTAACGGCGAGGGGATCATTCTCCCGAACGGCCAGCCGATGACGCAGTTTACCATCTTGACCCCCCCGGCCGACTATGATCCGCATCGGGCCATGTGCGGCATGATGATGCAGGAATGGCTCAGGATGCTGGGGATCCCCGCCTATTCCAAGCCCATGGCCTTCGGAGCGCTCTTGCAGCAGGTCAAGGCGCGTCACGACTTTGATGCCTTTGTCTTAGGGTACGGCAACCTCTCGTTGGATCCCGATTATCTGCGCAACTTCTTTCTCTCCAGCAACGACAAGCCCAATGGGTGGAATATGAGCGGATATCGCAATCCCGAGTTCGATAAGATCGCCAATGAATCCGCCCGGACCATGGACCGCGACAAACGGCAGACATTGATCTGGGAGATGCAGAAGATCATCATGCGCGATGTCCCGTATCTCCCGCTCTATAATCCGAAGCTGATCGAGGCGGTCCATAAGGGTCGGTTCACAGGCTGGGTTCAGATGTTAGGGGGAATCGGAAATCTCTGGACCTTTTGCGAGCTGAAGCCGGTGAAATGACATGAAGTGAGGAGGTCATAGCGGGTAGGGAGAAGCGTTTCTAAATGCGCTCTTAAGAGGGGATATGGAACTGAGAAAATATATCGGCAGAAGACTGGTTCAGGTGCTTATCATCTTCTTTGTCATCCTGACGGTGCTTTTTCTCCTGTTCCGGTTGGCGCCCGGGGATCCGGTTTCGCGTATGGTGGATCCGGACATGACCCCCGAGGACGCCCAGCGCCTCAAGGTGGAGTTGGGCCTGGACAAGCCCCTGGGCGTGCAATACCTGATCTATCTCAAGAATTTTTTTACGGGTCATTTCGGGTTTTCGTTCCACTATGGGGAACCGGTGGTCAAGATCATATGGAACCGGCTCCCCAACACCGTTCTTTTGTTTACCACCTCCATCATCCTGTCGGCACTGGTGGGCGTGTTCCTGGGCAAGATCGCGTCATGGCACAAAGGCAAGAAGACCGATTCCATCCTGACCATCGGGGCCTTGGTGACCCACACCCTTTTTCTCCCCTGGCTCGCCCTCATTTTGATATGGGTTTTTTCTTATAAGTTCAGCTGGTTCCCTATTACCGGGATGGTTTCGGAGGACGTGTGGCTGGACCCGGACTCAGGCTTTATCGCCAAGTCCCTGGATGTCATGCATCACATGGTCCTCCCCTTGTTCACCCTCTTCCTGATTCACTTCGGGGCCTACCTGTTGATCATGCGGAGCAGCATGCTGGAGACCCTGAAGGAGGATTACATCCTGACGGCAAGGGCCAAGGGACTTGAGGAAAAGGTGATACGGGACCGGCACGCCGCCCCCAACGCGGCCTTGCCGGTGGTCACCAGCGTGGGCCTGAGTCTGGCCTTTTCCATTAACGGGGGCGCCCTGACAGAAACGGTCTTTACCTGGCCCGGGATCGGGAGGGAGTTGGTCTTTTCGGTGAGCCAGAACGATTATCCCCTGGCCCAGGCCTCTTTCCTGCTCATCGCAGCGGTGGTGTTGGTGTCCAATGTGGTGGTGGACGTCCTCTACGCCTACCTGGACCCGCGGATTCGGTACTGATACGTGTTTGGAGTGAGCTAACCTGCCTGAAGTTATTGATTTTGGTCAAGGCAAAAGGCGATTTGAGTGAATTTTATGACGGCCAGAGAAAGATTTCCCCTGCTCAACAGCTTCCTGGAAGGATGGTCTATTTTCAAGCAGAGCCTCCTGGGGAGGATCGGCCTTGCCCTCCTGATCCTGTTCGCCCTCATGGCCGTGTGCAGCTATATCCCCCCATGGATCGACCCCATGTACAATCCCATGACCGGGGTCGATCCCGACATCACCTGCTGCACGCCCCCCAGCCTGCGGCACTGGCTTGGCACGGACTTCATGGGCCGGGACATCTTGAGCCAGCTTCTGGCAGGGGCCCGGGTGGCCTTCATGGTGGGCATTTCCGCAGCGGTCATGAGCATCGTGCTGGGGGTGGCCATCGGCATGACCGCAGGCTACATGGGCCGGTTCATTGACACGCTCCTGATGCGGCTCGCCGATATGATAATGGTCATGCCGACCCTCCTGGTGGTCCTGATCCTGGCCGCTATTTTCGGTCAGCTCAACATCTGGACCATTGTCCTGATCATCGCCCTCTTCCGCTGGCCCGGGGTGTCCCGGATCATCCGGGGGCAGACCCTGTCCTTGAAGCAGCGGCCCTTTATCGAGGCGGCCAAGGTGGCGGGGGCATCCCATTTCCGGATCATCTTTCAGCATATAATGCCCAATGTCCTGCCCCTGGCCTTCCTGTTTATGACCTTTCGGGTCACGGCCGCCATTATTACCGAGGCGGCCCTCGCCTTTTTGGGATTCGGGGATCCCGGTACGGTGAGCTGGGGCATGATGCTCCAATGGGTGTGGAAGACCGGGCATATGTTCAAGGCCCCCTACTGGCTGCTCCCCCCGGGCATGTGCATCTCTTTAATCACCCTTTCGTTCTACATGTTGGGAAGGGCCATGGACGAGGTGCTCGACCCCAGGCTGAGGAAGGAGGATCAGACAGATTAATGGCCCTTCTGGAAGTAGACAATCTGAGTGTCGGCTACAATACGCGCAAGGGCTACCTCAAGGCCGTGGAGAGGGTCTCGTTTGTCCTGGACCAGGGTCAGTCTCTGGGTCTGGTGGGCGAATCGGGTTGCGGCAAGACCACCATTGGCATGGCCCTGATGGGTCTCCTACCCCCCAACGGTTCGGTCAAAAACGGCCGTATCTTGCTTGAAGGAAGAAACACCCTGATTATGCCGGAGGAGGAGAAACGCCGCTTCCGATGGGGGGAGATGGCCATGATCTTTCAGGCGGCCATGAATGCCTTGAATCCGGTGCAGCGGGTAGGCAGCCAGATCGCCGAGGCCATTTTGGTCCACAACCCCTCCCTCCAGAAGGAGGCGGCAGCGGCCCAGGTTGAGGAGCTCTTTGACCTGGTGGGCATTCCCCGGGAACGCATCACCGATTACCCGCATCAGTACAGCGGCGGAATGAAACAGCGCGCCATCATTGCCATGGCCCTGGCCTGCCGGCCCAAGGTGATTATTGCCGACGAGCCCACAACGGCCCTGGACGTCATTGTGCAGGACCAGATACTGGAAGAGGTGCGAGGCCTGCAGCAGGAGTTCAACATCGGCATTATATTCATCTCGCATGACATCTCCATTGTGGCCGATATGTGCCATGACATCGGCGTCATGTATGCAGGCCAGCTGGTGGAGTTCGGGCCCTGGCAGGCTGTATTTGAATCGCCGGCCCACCCCTACACCAAGGCCCTGCTTGCCTCCTTTCCCACGCTCGTTGGCAAGAAAAGCGACCTGACGCCGATTCCGGGGGAGACGCCCAATCTGATCGACCCGCCTGAGGGATGCCGCTTCTGCGATCGCTGCCCCGAGGCCCGGCCGACCTGCAAGACCACGCGCCCTGAGTGGGTTCAGATTGACGAAACGCACCGGGTCCTCTGCTCCAAATCCTGAAGAACTGCAATTGGAAACGCAACACGTGAAAACGACAAACGGAAACAGACCGATTCTCCAGCTCAGAAACGTCAGCAAGATTTATAGGGGCAAGGGAAACCTCTTCCGGAGCTCAGGAAAGGATGTTGTTGCCCTCTACCGGATCTCTCTGGACATATTCAAGGGAGAGATATTCGGCCTGGTAGGAGAGAGCGGGAGCGGCAAGACCACTGCAGGGCGACTCATCGTCAGCCTTGAGGAAACCACCTCAGGGCGCATTTTCCTGGAAAACCGCGAGGCGACCGGCCTCAAGGGGAGGTCCCTCAAGGCCTTTCGCCGCAAGGTGCAGATGATTTTTCAAGACCCCTATCAGTCCCTCAATCCCCAGCGCTCGGTCTATGACACGGTGTCCGAGCCCTTGAAGATTCACAGGATGGGCAATGCCTCCGAAAGGAAGGACAAAGTGAGAGAGGCCTTGAAGGCGGTGGGTCTCTCCCCGCCCGATGATTTTCTCTTTAGATATCCCCATCGACTCAGCGGGGGTCAACGCCAGCGGGTGGCCATTGCCAGGGCCATGGTGCTGAATCCCGAATTCGTCATCGCGGACGAGCCCACCTCCATGCTGGATGCCTCCATTTCGGCCCAGATATTCAACATCCTCCTGGCCATGAGGAAAGACCTTGGCGTCACCCAGATGTTCATCACCCACAGCCTGGCAGCGGCCCGATATCTCTGCGATCGCATCGCTGTTATCTACCGGGGCCATCTCATGGAGCTGGGGGCTGCAGAAGCGGTCATCCAAAACCCGAGGCATCCCTACACCCGGGCACTGATCGATGCAGTCCCCAAGTTCGGCCATGCCCAAGAGGCCAGGCGGTATGGAACCCTTCTGGCCAGGAGTCGCGAGGCTGGCCAAGACAAGGGATGCATTTTTTATCCCAGGTGTGCGGTTGCCGATCACGCCATATGCCCCCGAAAAAGGCCCGGGCTGACCCCTTTGGCGGATGGCCGGGTGGTGGCCTGCTTCCGCGAGGGGAGCGATCCTGAGCAGACGCTTCCCTTTTCAGGCGTCTCGGACCAAGGCGTCTGACCGGTTGGGTCTGTTCCTTAAGGGGAGCCGCCATGTATCTGCATCGGGCAGAGGATATCAAGGCCCTATCCCAGGGTTCTGCGGGCTCTATCATTGGGGTCGGCATGACGGCCTTTCCACGGATCGGTCCGGCCTTTTTCCTGGATTCCTATCACATCATCGCCCTCAGCAAGACCGCGGACCTCCGCCTTCTGAGGCGGCGGGCGGATATCTTCTGTCTGGAAGAGGCAGGGGGCGGATTACCGACAGACAGCCGCCATTCCGGGGCCCTCCTTGCCCATGCACAGACAAAAGACTATTTAAAGGGCCTGCCAGACCCAAAGCATCTGCTCCTCTACCAGAGCTATCCGGAACTGGAAGACCTGGCAGAAGAAGAAGGCTGGATCCTCCTGGCCAATCCTTCGGCCCTGCGCCTCAGGCTCAGGGAAAGGGCATTTTTTCAGGAGATGGCCGGGGATCTGGATCTCTGTCAGGTCCCGGGCACTATCTGGCCCGCGGCGGTTTTGCATGAAAAAAGCTATACGGCATGGGCAAGAGAGCTGGGACCCGAGATCGTGATCCAACTCCCGGACATTGCCCAGGGAGGGGGGAGGGGAACCTTCTTTATCCGCTCAACCCAAGACTACGACCGTCTCAGGGAGCGGCTCAAAGGAAATGTATGGCGGGGGGCGGCCCTCAAGACCATCCTGGTCCGGAGACTGATCAGGGGGACCCCTGCCAGCATCGCTGTATGCGTCACGCAGCAAGGCATCCTGATATCCGGCCTCCAGAAACAGCTGATCGATCTCCCCTATTGCAGCAACGTCGTGGAAAACGGCATCTTCTGCGGCCACGTATGGGATGAAATCCCCTGGGACCCAATGATTCGAGATGCGGCCCTCAGCCAGGCCCAAAAGATCGGGGACTACGTGGCAGTGTTAGGCTATCGCGGGATCCTGGGGATTGACGTTGTGATCGATGAAGGGGCAAAAGCCGTCTACCCGATCGAGATCAACCCCCGTTTTACCGGGGCCTTTCCCATGCTCTCCTTTCTCCACAAGCAGAACGGGATCATCCCCCTGGATATGTTTCACCTCGTCGCCTTCTTGAATCTTCCCTGCCAGTTTGACGTGGCCCAGCTCAACCGACAATATCAACTGCCCCTCAAAGGAAGCCATCTCCTCCTCTTTTTGCCCCCCTATGGCAGCTATGTACGGGGATTTGATTTGAGGCCTGGCGTCTATGAAACCAGATGGAAAGGCCAGGCCATCCGCTTTGTTAAAGACGGAATCGAATACGCAGACATTCAAAACGAAAACCAGTTTGCAGTGGTGGATGGCCCCCCCGCACCCGAGGCCATAGAAAAGCGCCGCCCAGATCCCTTTTACAGGTTGTGTCACGTCCTCTTCCCCTGCCCTGTTGCCGATGCCCAAGGCGGCCTGACCCCCCATGCCTGTCGGGTCCTTGATTGGATCTACGAGTCAAGTCGTGGCTAAAAAAGCGATCGCAGGATCTCTGCCGCTGGCTTTGAAAACAACCATGGGAAAGGCGTGGTCAGAGAGTTCTTTCGCGGCCTGGATCCATACAGCCGCTTCTTCCAGGCCCTGTTCCTGAACCACAGGGCTGGTCAAACGCCCATCGTCCATTTCAGGCGCCTCTGTTGCGTCTCACCCGTTCAATCAGCCCTGCCAGCAGAAAGGCGAGCGACGCCCCGAAGCCGAAGCTGCTTGCAAGCGCGCCGGTCAATATGGTTCCCTTGACCCGTTCCCAGTTGTTGATCCGCACCCCCACATCCCTCGAGACCACGCAGTATTGATCGCCGTTCGGGTCCACGGCAAACAGGGTCCCTTCGGAAAGGTGCTTCCGCAAGGCCTTCCCGCCGATGGTCATCTGAAACAGGTCCCCTGTCTCTTCGACCCTCAGCCGCAACTGCGGGGGTGTCCACCAGATAGTTTCATTCCCCCAAAACGCCTGATACAGATGGGTAAACAGCATGGAACCGCTCGTCATCACCCCGATCAGCCCAATAAACAAGTACACATTGATTCTCCGTTTTTCCACGGCCCCCTCCCCTGTCATCCTGATACGGCCACCATACCCGCATGTCCGTACCCATTGGTTATCCGTTTATACATCCCTCCAATCATCCATGCTGTCAAGCATTCCAAGCAGCCTTTGATGACGAGCCAAGGGATATCCTGTTGACATATCCCTGCCTGGGTTATATAGTATAACAATTGACAGCTCGCTAAATTAGATACCCTGAATCCCTATCTGGAGGTATGGTGATGCCTTCTGTTCAAACAAAATTATTTAAGAGCAATCGAAGTCAGGCCGTTCGACTTCCCAAGGAGATCGCCTTCCCGGAATCCGTCAAAGAAGTTGAAATCACGGCAATCGGCAGTAAGCGTATTATTGTTCCTGCAGGCCAGTCGTGGGATGACTGGTTTGCGGGTCCCGGTGTTTCCGCTGATTTCATGACCGAGCGGAACCAACCTCAAGATCAGATCCGGGAGAGCTTGTAATGCTGAAGTACCTTCTGGATACCAACATTGTCATCTACACGATGAAGAACCGGCCGCTCCAGGTGAAAAGACGTTTCCAACAGCATGAAGGTGAGATGTGCATTTCTGCAGTAACCTTGGGCGAATTGGTGTTCGGCGCCGAAAACTCGCAACAGGTGGAACGGAATCTGGCAGACATCGAGGCGATGGTAGCTCGACTTGAGGTGCTTCCACTTGACAGCAAAGCGGCTTATCATTTCGGACAGATTCGGGCTGCGCTTTACGCCATCGGTCAGCCCATAGGGCCTTATGACATGATGATTGCCGGTCACGCCAGGGCGTCCGGACTAATCCTGGTAACCAATAATGTCAATGAATTTGCCCGGGTGCCGGGGCTGTTACTTGAAAACTGGTGCGAAGCACTTGATCGTTTGCCAAGGCCGGACAATTGAAAAAGCCTCCCATCCCCGCATACCAGCATCCATCCATTCATCCAACCATCCCTCGATTTTCCACCCTCCGGCCTCAAACATCCGACCCCCGAATCCTGACCCCTGATCCCTGACACCGGCCCCTGCCCCCTGGCCTTGGCCTCCCTTTCACCTTTGAGCTTCAGTCTCTGACGTTCTCATACGCCTGCTCCAAAAACCGCCTCGTATCCGCCCGATCCTCCAGGGACAGGGCCTTCTCAAAACACCGGACGGCCTGCTTGGGCCTGTCGGTCTCGAGGTAGGTCAGGCCCATGTTGTGCCAGGCATCCACGTTGCGCGGGTCCAATTGGAGCGCCTTCAAGTTGTGCTCAATCGCCTTTTCCGGCAGATCCTCGGCAGCGGCCACCATGCCCAGCAATACCTGGAACCGTGCCTGCCGGGGAAAGGCCCCTGCCCCCTTCCGGGCTTCGTCCCGTGCCTTTTCCAACTCCCCTTTGCGATGGTATGCCTTGCCCAGGAAGAACTCTTCTCCGCCCGACTTGGGGGGCATGGGATGGACACGAAGCCGAGAAAATGCCTATTAATACGGCAACCGCCACACCTGCCCTGCCCCATCGTCTTATCCGGACCCAGTCCCAAAAAACCGGGTTGGCTTCTGGCCTCTAAGCTGGAATGATTTTGTCACCCTCTCACGCAGGTGTTCTCATGAAAGCAAAGAAAAGGCGTGCCGCTTTAACGCTTTCCATGCCGCCGGACATAGCCGAGGAATACGACACACTGGCCAAAAGACCTGAAAAACAACAGGAGTGTCCTTTTCAGAGGAATGTTTCTGGGGTTTTAAGAAACAGCATTTGAAATCCGAGTTTCGAGAATTGCAAACATACGGCGCCGAACTCGCTCAGCAAAAGGAGGTGTTTACGGAATCGGATGTCGAAAGCTTGTTTTTCAAGGGCGCTGACTGTGAAAATCGTCTTTGACACCAACATCTGTTTGAATATTTACGGTGGCCATATCCACTCTCTCTTTATTTGGTATGATCTCAATATTCAGGGGATAAAACCCTGACGGGTAAATTCCGGAGTTCCCCGCTTAGGCGGGATCTGCGATAGGCGTGAGCCTTTTATCTGGGGTCTTGGTCCGACCGGCAATGTTCCCCCGGTTTATTGAGAAGATACTTTCTTTGAAGACAACTTATTGATCTCACAGCATAATATGTCATCTTCAGCATTATCTCCCCGGACACTTCCAGCTTGACAGCATGGGGGTGGCCCCTTATACTTCAGGGCCAACATCAACGCAAGTTGGACCTATGATAGAATACCAATTTGATATCCCGTTTATTGCGGATCTGGCCCTCAGGGAAAAGCAGATTCAGCAGAATCATCGGCCGATTATCAGCGTCCATAAATGGTTCGCCCGCCGGCCGGGGACCTTTTTCCGTGGCTTACTCCTCTCCGAATTCGCCTCCTCTCCCCTGCGCAAGTGTTATTACCGGCCCAATACTTTTAAAGGACTCCGGATTGCGGATCCTTTCATGGGTGGCGGAATCCCCTTGATTGAGGCGAACCGGATCGGGTGTGACATCGTCGGGTACGATATCAACCCGATGGCTTACTGGATCGTCCAGCGGGAACTGGAACATATCGATCTCGACGCCTATCGGCGTGAGGCGGAGCACCTGAGACAGAACCTTGAACGCGAAGTCGGACACCTGTATCGAACCCGATGCCTTAAATGCGGCAGCACATTGGCCCATGTTAAATATTTCCTGTGGGTTAAGACGATCACGTGTAAGGCATGTGGCGAAGACATCCACCTTTTCCCCGGCAACCTGGTCGCCCAAAACGTGAGACACCCCAGAAATGTCTTCGTGTGCCTGGCATGCGGCCACCTTACAGAGGCGGATGACCGGAAAAATCCAGGACCATGCGCTGCCTGCGGAGCCCCCCTGTCAACTCCTGGCCCAGCAAAAAGAAACAGATGTATTTGCCCTCGATGCAATCATATAAACGCTTACCCCGATACTGAGGCGGGACCTCCCCGGCACCACATGTTCGCCATTGAGTACCACTGCCCGGATTGCGGGCCCAATCATCAGGGCCGCTTTTTCAAGAGGCCGGACACCGACGATCTAAGGTCATTTGAAGAGGCCAAAAACCGGTGGGAGAAAATGAAGCCCCGATTCGTCCCAGACGAGGCTATCCCCGAAGGCGACGAATCCACACGGTTGCATCGATGGGGCTATCGTCACTATAAAGAGCTGTTCAATGATCGGCAGTTACTGGGGCTGGAATTGAGCTGCCGGATGATCCAGAAGGTTTCCGAACAAAGAATCCGCCATGCCCTGGCCACGAACCTCTCAGACCTGCTCCGCTACCAGAATATGGTCTGCCGTTATGACAAAATGGCCCTAAAGTCCCTGGATATATTCTCGGTTCACGGGTTTCCGGTGGGGCTGATCGAATGCGAATCCAATCTCTTGGGCATAAGGAATGACCGCAAAGGATTGAGCATTGGAAGCGGCGGATGGCTGAATATCATTGAGAAATATGCCAAAGCCAAGGCCTATTGCGATCACCCCTTCGAGATACTCAACCGGGACAAAGACAAACGGATCATTCACATGCCCGGTGAATGGATCGGAGACAAAGACGCTCGCGGCATCACCCAGAGAACGATTGAGCTTTCCTGTTTGGACTCAACCCGTAAGGCCCTGGATCCGGGCACCCTGGACGGCGTGTTTACGGATCCGCCCTATCTCGGGAATGTTCAGTATGCCGAGCTCATGGACTTCTGTTATGTGTGGCTCCGCCAATTGGTGGGCAAACAAGAACCTGGTTTTCAAGTGACCTCTACCCGACACGCGAACGAATTAACCGCCAATGCAAACATGAAGCGCGGTCCCGAGAATTTCACGGAAGGCCTTTCGTCGGTCTTCAGCCAGATGGCAAAGGCACTGAAGCCTGGCTCCCCCTTGGTGTTTACCTATCATCACAATGCCATCAGTGCATACTATCCTGTGGCCGTGGCTGTCCTGGATGCCGGCCTGACGTGTTCCGCTTCCCTGCCTTGTCCCGCAGAGATGGGAGCTTCCATTCATATCAATGGTACGGGGTCTTCCATTATAGACACGGTCTTTGTCTGCCGTATCACCGGTAAGTTTCCCGCGGCATGGCTCACCGAGTCCCCTGAGGAGCTTGCGCGACTTGTCCAGGATAATGTGGACGCCCTGAGAAAGGCGAATGTCAAGGTAACCTATGGCGATTTGAGATGCATCACGTATGGCCATTTGATCCGCCTGGCTATCTGGGCCCTTCGCAAGACATGGGATAACAGTGATAAGACAGAGAAGAGACTGAGTGCAGTGGCCCGTTGGATCGACAGCTTCGGAGGTCTGTCCGCAGTGGAAGGATGTCTGAATATGACCTCCGATAGCCTTTACGAAACAAGACGCGCCGCGGTCGGTGAATCTCCGGCCATATACGCGGCACCAGACGATGCCGTCACTTTTTAGGTGACTCACGAGGCCTTTAAGCGGATGCGACCTTTTGAACTGAGTCCGGATCAACTCAAGGAGAACCTGGAAAAGATGGTCGACGCAACCATCTCGGATCTGGGGTCAGAGTTCCTCCTGATGCCGGAGGGACCGGCCTTCCTCAACTACGACGATTTCCGCGGCGCCTATGAGGTGTTGAAGAAAGGGACCCACGCCTTCCTTGATTTCACAAAATCCCGCATAGTTGATGCCGTGATGCAAAACAGCCGCGCGTTCTGCGTCCTCAGGTCCATGCTTGGAATGACGCCGCCCGAGTGGGCTGAACTGGCCAAATCTCAATACGATGTGATCATCCCTTAGAATGCGGCCCGGATTTTGGATCGTAAATGCCGAGAGGATATGTCATATGTGCTGCGCTTAAAAACCAAATATGAGCACCAAATGGCAAGGTGCAAGGAGAAGGGGTTGCAGCGACCCAAACGACCCGCCAGTCTGGATAGAATCGATACGCTGATCCAGACCGCTGTTCATTTCCTGACCAAAGGCGCACCCAGGGCAGCGGAAGGACTGGTCCACCGAATGGCCAAGTTCGATAGTTCCCACGGTATCGAGTCCCTTCAATATGCTGCCAGAGAGAATGTGCCCTATGCCGTATTGCTTTATGAGCGTTATCTTGGACGGCCTTTCGCGGCTCATCGCGATGCGGTTTCAGAACTTGTTGGGGAGACCATAGAAAACGCGATTGAAGATCACCTCAGGAAGAGCGGCGTCACTTACCGTAAAACCCAACGGGCTGAACGGATCCCCGGGTTTGGACAGGCCCCTGACTTCTGCATCCCGGACGAAATGAATCCCGCCGTCGTCATTGAAGCCAAACTGACCAGCGACGACGGCACGGCAAGAGACAAGGTGGCCAGGATCAAGGAACTGGAAACTCAGCGGAACCAACATGTGGCACAGGGCCGCCCGTACTACGAGGTGGTGGCCTGTATAGACGGACGGGGATTCAGGGAGAGACGGGAAGACATGCGCCAGATGTTGTTGCGGTTGAACGGCAAGGTGTTCACCCTGGCGACCCTGGACCGCTTGATCCCACACACCCGGATCCGGGAATTTGTCAGTCTGCCCTGTTGATCCGGCTCATCCGGTTCCCGACAGGCACTTCAAAAGGCGTCATTTGCCCGCCGGTCCGCTGTTCGATCCCTCTGATCATGACATGATTCAAGAGGCCGGGCGTATCTAATCAGGCTATTCTGAGCATGCGATTTCATTAGCTCAAAATACACTGTCAAGTTATTTGAATATTTACGGTCCCCCATCACCCACATGATTTCGAGGGCGAATTCAGTATCATTCTATTTTACTCATGAGTAAAATCGTGTTATATCTATTTGACTCAGGAACTCGGGGAGTGACGACCCATGGGGGTTTTGTTGAATTTTGTTTTCCGCAGCCCGTATTGCCCGCTCGGACCGTTTCCATTGTTTGTGAGAATTTGCCATGACTGAGATACGTCAGCGTTATTTGAAAAAGCCTGTCGAAGAGGACCTGAAAACC
>Ga0209270_1001469_pt1 | contig 32603 bp, 28 predicted proteins | sample MTBAKSrepl1MetaG_FD_187456 | JGI IMG/M metagenome (GOLD analysis project Ga0209270, IMG submission 187456) | Enrichment culture microbial communities from Arthur Kill intertidal strait, New Jersey, USA, that are MTBE-degrading - MTBE-AKS1... | ecosystem: Environmental > Aquatic > Marine >...
GCCAAATACGGCATAAAGACACCGGATGCTGTTCAGATAGCAACGGCTATGTGCAGCGGGAGCAAAAGTTTTATAACAAACGATGAATCATTAAAAAAAATACAAGAGTTAAAAGTGTTTTTGCTTGATGACATAGTTAAACCCCTGTGATACTATATATTGTCTGTCCGTAAAGTCAGTTTTGTCGTCATTCCTGCGGAGGCAGGAATCCAGTCCCGAAAGCGTTCGGGATTAAAAACACCCCTCTTTGGCAAAGAGGGGGGAGATTTTATAAATAAAAATTTGTTATGAACAACATTCATACAGAGAGAATAGACATGGTTCTCCTCAATAACATAAAAAACATATACAGGAAAATTGCCCATGCTTCCCTGCGGGCTGAACGGGACCCCTATGATGTAAAACTCGTCACAGTTACAAAAACAGTGAGTTTTGAGAAAATCAGGGAGGCAATCGATTTAGGGCTCAGGGTATTCGGAGAGAACAGGGTACAGGAGGCACAGGAGAAGATCGAGGCCCTTGCTTCACTGGTTACGGATTCTGTTATTGAGTGGCACATGGTCGGACATCTTCAGAAAAATAAGGTAAAAACTGCTGTTCAGCTTTTTGACCTCATCCATTCAGTCGATTCGGTGGAGCTCGCAAGAGCGCTAAACAAACAGGCTGAAAGGTTTGAAAAGATCCAGAAAATCCTGATACAGGTAAAACTCTCCGGAGAGGAGACAAAGCACGGGATATCAAAAGAGGGCCTTATGGAATTAATTGAAACGGCAGTGGATTTGAAACATTTGAGACTTGAAGGTCTTATGACCATGCCCCCTTTCTTTGACAGGGCAGAGCTCGCAAGACCGTTCTTCAGACAGTTGCGGGAGATCAGGGATAATATCCAGAGTAAGGGATACAGACTGCCGGAACTCTCTATGGGGATGACAAATGATTTTGAAGTCGCCGTTGAAGAAGGAGCAACCATAGTAAGGATCGGGACTGCCATATTCGCCATGGCTCATGGAGGGGAAAGGGATTGTTCATGATCGGGTTTATCGGCGGCGGGAATATGGCAGAAGCACTGATAAAAGGCATTGCCGTCAAGCACGGGAAGAATATCATTGTCTCTGAACCCCGGGATGACAGGCGGGGCTATCTCGAAAAAACGTATCATATCAGGACAACACCTGATAACAGGGAAGTCCTGAAGAACTCCACGGTTATCATCCTCGCAGTGAAGCCCCAGAATATGGATGATGTCACTGCCGGGATTTCCGATATGACGGATGACAAGATAGTCGTTTCGATCGCTGCGGGCATACCGATATCATATCTTTCTTCAAGGCTGAAGACCTCTAAGATAATCCGTGTGATGCCCAACACCCCTGCACTGATACAGGAGGGCATGTCCGTGATGTCAATGTGTGAGTGCATACATGATAAGGAAGTGGGAATTATCAAGGAGATATTCATGTCTGTAGGGTCGCTCCTTATGCTCCCGGAAAAATATATGAACGCTGTCACTGCACTATCGGGAAGCGGGCCGGCATTCTTTGCATATTTTGTTGAGGGGTTAATTGAAGGCGGGATAAAAACAGGGCTCGACAGGGCCGATGCCCGGACACTCGCAATCCAGACAATGCTTGGTACTGCACGGCTGCTTGATACGGGCATGGATCCCGCAAAACTGAGGGAAATGGTCACTTCACCCGGAGGAACAACTGAAGCCGGTCTCAAGGTATTTCAGGAACGGGGGTTTACAGATACTGTCATTGCCACACTTGAGGCAGCTGCAAACAGGGCAAGGGAATTAGGGGGGGAATAAGCATGTTTATTTTTGGAAATTTACTGCTTGGTCTTGCTCGTATACTTGATATTGTTCTCACCGTCTACATGTGGATTGTGATCATTGCGGCATTAATGAGCTGGGTAAATCCGGATCCATATAATCCTGTCGTAAAATTCCTGAGAGGTGCTACTGAACCTGTATTGAGCCGTGTCAGAAGAATTATCGGTTTCAGGTTGGGCGTCATTGATATTTCACCCATGATCGTGATTCTCGCTATAATATTTGTAAAGTATTTCTTTGTTAATTCGTTAATCGAAATAGCCTATAAATTAAAAACAGGGGGCATGTTATGAGAATAACACCGCTGGATATTCAGCAGAAGCAATTCCCCATGAAAATAAGGGGGTTTGATGTCGAGGAAGTATACGCATTTCTCGAGGTAGTAAGAGAAGAAATGGAGGACCTGCTCAGGGAAAATGCGTCTCTCAAGGAAAGCGTGCAACGGCTGGAGAACCAGATCAAAGAACATAAAGATATGGAAACCGCCCTGCGCGAGACCCTCCTCACCGCACAGCAGATGGTTGAAGACTATAAGACGAATGCACGGAAAGAGGCGGAACTGATCATAAAAGAAGCGGGCATCAGATCAGAAGGCATTATCAAACAGGCACAGGAGAAGGTGATAAAGATCCACGAGGACATTGTTGACCTGAAAGGAATACGGCGTCATTTTAAAGAGGAACTAAAGAGGCTGGTTGAAAATCACATGAAGATGCTCGAGTTCGATAAGGAACGGGAAGCAGAAGAAGAGCAGATGGAGGAAGAAGAGATGGCGGAAGAACAGGTGGAAGAGGAGGATGTTCAGGAAAAATGAAATACAGCGCCCTTAAGGGTGCACAGGATATTTACCCACCCGATATCTACATATGGCAAACTGTCGAGCATACTGCAAAAGAGGTCTTCTCTGCTTACGGCTTTCAGGAAATACGTGCACCGGTCATTGAATATACAGACATATTTATACGGAGCATAGGTGAAGCGACAGATATTGTTGAAAAGGAGATGTATACCTTCTCCGACAAGGCGGGAAGGAGCATCACACTCAGGCCTGAAGGCACTGCCCCTGTTGTCAGGGGCTACGTAGAAAATCACCTGTATAACCTTCCGTCACCGCAAAAGTTTTTTTACTCCGGTCCCATGTTCCGGTACGAAAGGCCGCAGGCGGGACGTTACAGGCAGTTCTTCCAGATAGGTGTCGAGGCATTCGGGGTCAGCGAGCCGAAGATCGATGCCGAGATCATCTCGATGCTCAGGCTATTCTTTGAACGGCTGAACCTTGAGGACCTCACTTTCGAGGTAAACTCGATCGGGTGCGAACAATGCAGGCCTGAGTATAAGAAGGCAATGCGTGATTTTTTCTCATCAAAGGTCGCCGGTCTCTGTCCTGACTGCAAGCGGAGACTCGACCTCAACCCCCTCAGGATACTTGACTGCAAGGTCGACGAATGCATAAAGCTGAAACAGGGAGCACCCCGGGTTACGGATTTTCTATGTATAGAATGCAGGGATCACTTCAACATGCTCCTGTCGCTTCTGGAATTACTGAAGATACCTTATGTAATCAACCCGGAGATGGTCAGGGGACTTGATTATTACACGAGAACGACATTTGAAGTAACCTGCAAAAAACTCGGCGCTCAAAATGCTGTTGCTGCCGGAGGACGCTATGACAGACTTGTTGAGGATTTTGGCGGCCCTCCGACACCGGCGATCGGCTTTGCAATAGGGATGGAACGGATTGTCTCACTCATCAAGTCCTCGGTCAAACAGGATATCCCTGCTCCGGGAGTTTTTATAGCAACCATCGGCGCAGCTGCTGAAAAAGAGGCCATTGTTATTGCCGGCAGGCTCAGAGAAAAAGGCACATGGGTTGAACTCGGTTATTCCGGAAACTCGTTAAAGAGCCAGATGAGGAGGGCAGACAGATTATCAGCAGATTATGTCCTGATAATCGGAGATGATGAAATCAAGTCCGGCAGAGTGAAATGGAAGAAACTTTCAGACAGTACCGGGGGCGAGCTCTCATTCCAGGAAGTAGACGATTTTTTCGGATCGAATAAAGAAAAAATCTGTTAATTAGTGTCTGTATAAAACCAATATTCATTATATCCTGTCACTCCGGGTACTTCACTGTCATTCCGAGCGGAGCGAGGAATCTTTTCTTTTCGCCCATGATAAACCATGCACTGAGCGAAGCGAATTTTTTGGTTAATTTTGGCAATTTTTTTGCTGCTAACTATTGGATTAACAAGAAATGTTTAATTAAAAACAATAAATATTTAGTAATAATATGCAAATTATGAGATAATTAAAATCAGATTCCTAAATTTTTAATTGCACGGCGTTCCCGATAAAGCCAAACCCTTCGTGAGAAGCGGGCGGAAAGCTTCGGGTCTTTGAGGAAAAGACGGCCGGGCTGCCGAAGGAAGAACTTCGGTAAGTTCGGCTTTTTTGATTATTGATTGTTTTTAATTGCAGACCTTAGTAGAACCTGAATTCTTCAGAGGGGGATGCAGTGGCTATAATAGTAATCGCTGAAGATTCCCTTCACGACCTCTATCTGTCTTGCCCTTTGAAGGGAGAGCAGGTGGAGGAGTGCAACCCGGGGGAGGCTATCAATTTCCTGAGAAAGCATCAGGCAGATCTCATCCTCCTTGACTGTAGTTCTGAAGTTAAGAAAGGATTGCAACTGCTGAAAGAAATAAAGGCCCTTTATCCCGATGTTCCGATCATCTTTCTGACCGATGAAAAGTCGGATAATTTTGCCGCGGAAGCGTTCCGTGCAGGGGCAAGGAAGTTCATGGGAAAGCCTGCAAATTTTTTTGAACTTCAAGATACAATAGAAAAACTGCTGAAGATGAAAAGGTCTTCAAAGGAAAAACGATCCCCCTTCATCCTGCCTTATAGCACTGTATACGAAAAACCTATCCAGACAATCACAACTGATAAACCCGCATGTATCCTTCGTGCAATCCGGTATATTGAGGAAAACTTTTCAGGCAAGATATCCCTCGATATACTTGCAAGAGAGGCAAATCTTAGCAAGTATCATCTCTGCCGTTTATTTTTCCGTCACACGGGAATGACACCCCTGCGGTTTACAACACTCATGAGGATGCAAAAGGCAAAGTCACTCCTCAAAAGGTCGGATTTAACTGTATCTCTGATATCCATTCAGGTGGGCTTTAACGACCTTGGAACTTTCATAAGACAATTTAAAAAACACAGCGGCCTGACACCCACCGCCTATAAAAATTCACTGGGGAAAGTTAAATAAAACTTCCAACAAATCTCCGGTTGCGACCTTTATGAGAGGATAGCAATTTTTCCCAATAAAAAAGCAATAATTCTGCGCAATTACTGCCATAACAAAAGCAATCCCTGTCATAGACAAACCGAGAAAAAAGAGTACCATTGTAAATAACAGCAATCCAAAAAAAGGGCAAATCAAGAAATCCTCAAAATGGTGAATACATGACGGGATTGTTGTCAGGAATTTAAAATTTTCCTCTTCAGATAATTTTTGTAAATACTTTAGTCACTAAAGGATGGGGGAAAGAGGGTTGTAATTTTTATCCCTGTTTTGTCTGTGTCCTTTCCATCCGGATTCAAAAGGGGGGTGAAAACAAAAACTTATTTTTTTGTTAAATGATAAGGAGGTGTTTCCCATGATTCCGGATATCTAGTGTCAGACTTTTAAAGGAAGGAATTATACAACATAAATAAAAAGGGGGGAAGAATGGAAATAAAGCGAAAAAATATCTGGGTGATACCGGTTTTTTTGCTGTTCCTGGCGTTACTTTCTGTCTCTGCGGGTGGTGTGGCCGAGGCAGTTCTCCTGGATACCTGTATATCTACGGGTGGCGGAGACGTATGTAATGATGACGTTTGCATCAACGGGAAATGCGATGCCGGCGGGCAGGACTGCACCGTAGATGCAGACTGCCGGTTCTGCACCATCAGCTTTAGACCCTGTGCGAGCGGATGCGCCGATGAACCGGACGGAACAGCATTGGGTGTGTGCTCGGTCAGCAAATTACTGTGCGACTCCGATACTGAATGCAGGCCCTCGGTTTCGGTTTATAACGGATGCATGCAGGACGTTTACCAGCAGGTAGGCGACCAGACTCAGACTCTCAATTGCACAGCCAATGACATCTCAATTGCCGAAACAAGCATCCTTACGGTTATAGATGCCTGCGAGTTTCCGGGCGACTTCGGTACTGTTCAGTTGCAGGCCGATTTGCTCCTGACCGCCCAGGCAAGGCATGACATCGGAATCTATCTCGCGGTAGACGGCGGTGATGCTCTGGTTGGTACCTGTCTTGGCGAGATTGTCCCGCTTGTAGCCGGTGTAGCCGACTTAGATGGGATTTTAGATGATACATCCGATAACAATTCATTCGGTTATTGCTCAGGGGACGGCTCAGCTCTGGCAGAACCACCTCTTGCATGCAGCGATATGTTTCCTTGCCCTGCCGGTCAAACATGCGTGGAATTCGGCCCGGGTATTCAGGATACCTGCGGAGACATCGACGATGCAAACAACCCGATAACAGGTATACCGCTCTCTCCGATCACGCTGCCCTGCATAGACAAAAACGGAGACGGCCAGGCAGACCTTCCCAGTTGCCTGAGCTGGCGTCAGCCCGGATCGAACGAACTGTGCCTGATGCCGCTGGCTGCCTATCCGGGAGCGCCTTCGAAATGTAACTGCCAGATTTTAGACATACCTCTCGGTGTGCCCAAGTCACTCGAGGTTGTCAAGGAACTCATTCCCGGCACGGATACCGGCCTCTTTGACCTCCAGATTGATTCTGTTACTTTGGCGGATGACGTTGGAGACGGTGGCACCACGGGCAGACAGGATGTAAGCGACGGGGAATGCACTTTGGACGGGAATCCCTGTACCAAGGACAGTGACTGTGATGGCGGCCTCAACAGTGTTGCAGGTGGGGATGTTTGCGAACCCTACGACCGTACCGTGGGTGAGACCGCCGGAACAGATACGGACCTCGGCGATTATTCCACTGACATCTCGTGTGTCAGCAGGCTCGGCACTTGCTCGGGAGATCCAACGTTTGTGTGCAGTCTTGATACTGCTGTCCCTGACCCGTGCGTAGTCCTCGATATAGGTACCTGCACGGGCGATCCGGTGGTACTCGCCTCCTGCACTGACTGCACAACAATTCCTGTTGCCATTGAACGGGAACAGACAGACATCCTCTGCACCATAACCAACACACTGGTAGTTGGCACCCTGAAGCTTGTAAAGACAGTGACCAACGATGATGGCGGTACGGCTGTACCCGCTGACTGGACATTGACGGCGACCGGTGACTCCAGAGGCTTTAGCGACAGCGGTGACTCGACAACGTTCCACAAGGTGACGGCCGGAGTTGCCTACACCCTGTCGGAGTCATCTATGCCAGGGTATGAGGCAGGTAGCTGGTCGTGTGACGGCGGCACCCAAATCGATGACCAGATCACAGTTACCGCGGGCCAGGCTGTAACCTGTACTATTAACAATGATGACATAGCGCCGACATTAAAGCTGGTCAAAACAGTGACCAATGATGACGGCGGAACAAAGCAACCGTCCGACTGGACACTGACGGCAACAGGCGACGGCGGCTTTAGCGACAGCGGTGACTCGACGACGTTCCACACCGTGAAAGCAGGAGTTGGTTATGTCTTGTCTGAATCATCCGTATCAGGTTATACAGCAGGTGACTGGTCCTGTGACGGAGGGACCCTGAGTGGGAGCACGGTTACACTGGGCCTGGATGAGGCAGTAACCTGTACAATCAACAACGACGATCAAACTGCACACCTGACTCTTGTCAAAACAGTGACCAACGATAACGGCGGAAACGCGGTTGCGACCGACTGGACACTCAGTGCTTCAGGGCCTACACCGATCTCCGGTCCGGGCGGTGCTGACAGCGATGTTGAAGCCGGTACTTACACTTTATCAGAGAGTGGCGGGCCAGCTGGCTATACAGCCAGTGCATGGTCGTGTGTAGGCGGCACCCAGAGCGGTGCCTCGATCACTCTTGCCCTTGGTGAGAGCGCTACCTGTACTATCAACAATAACGATATTGCACCGACGCTGACACTGATCAAGACCGTGATTAACGACAACGGCGGAACACTTCAGGTAAGTGACTTCCCGCTCTTCATCGACGGCGGTTCTGTTACCAGTGGTGTTGCCAACCAGGTAACCGCCAATGTGCAGCATACAGCCACAGAGACAACACAGACCGGGTATGCACCATCAGCCTGGGGTGGCGACTGCGCTGCCGACGGTACAGTCACTCTCCTGCCCGGTGAAAACAAGACATGTACCATTACTAACGACGATATTGCACCGACACTGACTGTAATCAAGTACATTATAAACAGCACAGGGCCTGACACAGGTAAGTTCAATCTGCAGATTGACAGTGTTACTTACGCAGCAGACGTTGGTGACAGCGGCACAACCGGAGCAGTAGCAGTAACTGCCGGAGTACAACACACCGCGGGTGAGACAGCAGGAACAGGCACAAGCCTGGATGATTATGTAACGGTTATTGGTGGTGACTGCGCCAGTGACGGAACCATAACATTGGCATTGGCTGAAAACAAAACCTGCACGATCACCAATACTGCAAAAGGCATGGTCGAGGTCTACAAGACGACATCCGGAATAGAACCAGGTGAAGGATTCGACTTTGAAATCCGCACAGGTGCTTCAACAGAATCGTCAGGCACCGTCATTGCCACCTGTACTACTGACGCCGCCGGTTTCTGTGACTTTGGAGAAACAAAGTTCGAACCAGGGGACTACCAGTTCTGCGAAGTCGGCATGATGCCCGGATGGAGCAATGACCTTGACGGATTTACTCCTGACGCGGAAACTCCAGAGGGCGGTGACAACAGCAGTGAATGTGTGAACTTCACGCTGGATTCAGGCGAAACAGAGGTCTTCAACATCGACAATACTCCTCCGCCTGGCGGAGATGCACGGACTATCGGTTTCTGGAAAAACTGGACCTCCTGTGACGGTCACGGAAATCAGGATCCTGTGTTGGATGAGACCCTGGTATTGTTCGCATCCGGCGTTCCTCTCGGCAGCAGTATGTACGTGACAAACTGCCAAGATGCGGTTAACATCCTGAACAAGTCGACCCTTACAGGAGACAATAAGGCCAATGACGCTGCATACAGTCTGGCTGCACAACTTCTCGCAGCAGAGTTGAACATCGCGGCCGGGGCAGGAACATGTCCGGAAGTGATGACTGCCGGAGTTAGTGCCCAGGCATTGCTTAGCTCGATTGGTTTCGACGGGACAGGAGACTATTTAGGGCCAAAGGTTAAAGGCGCCTTAAAGACTCTGCGCCTTCAGGCATTGGTTCTCGCTGAAACACTCGATGCATATAACAACAACATGCTCTGCCCGTAATTTCTGAAAGGGACAAAGGGGGCCGGCGAAAGCCGGCCCTTTTTTTTTGTTTACCCCGAAAAATGCATTTACCGGAGGAATGGTTGAATGAAATCTTATTTTGAAATTTGGATTTTGGACTTTGGATTTTATCTTCCTCACCCTACAACATCAAGCTCTCTGACCCTGAATTCTACCCCGAGATCCTCGGCAAGTTTTCTGGCTTTTTCTATATCGACTTCTTTCACGGTGACAACGGTAACACGCACCCCGGGAATATATTTCCGGGCTTCTTTTATGAAAGAAAGTACGCCCTGAAAAGCATTCTCAAAGGTTGGTTTGCAGATTTTGTTATACGTCTCCTCGTCATGTGCGTCAAGGCTGATAGAGATGCTGTCAACGAGACCGTGGAGTTCGGGGAGGATATTTCTCCCGTGTATCAGATTGGCATGTCCGTTGGTGTTTATCCTCACCCTTCCCTTGTTCTGTTTTATCCATGACGCAACATGCCTGACCACGTCAAGCCTGAGGAGAGGCTCACCGTAGCCGCAGAACACAACCTCTTTATAGACAGAGGGGTCTTTGATGGCAGCCTTCAGTTCCTCCTCGGTCGGTTCATCTGTCAGCCGCAGGTTGTGGCCTTTGACATAATCTGTGTGGAACCGCACACAGAAGGTACACTCGTTGCTGCACCTGTTTGTAAGATTAAGATAGAGCGTATCCCTTATCTTGTATGCTATCTCTCCCTTTTCAGGCATCTGCCCTATGCCGAAGAGCCTTTTTGCATTGAGTGTCGTGATCCTTGACAGATCTTCAAGCGTTATGCCCCTGAGATCTGCAAGCACCCGGGCAGTATGGACAATATACGAGGGTTCATTCCTCCCTCCCCTGAAAGGTTCTGGTGCAAGATACGGCGCATCTGTTTCAACGAGAAGGAAGTCATCGGGGATTACCTTTGCAATATCCCTGAGGCGTTTTGCATTCCTGAATGTTACCGGTCCTGCGAAGGATATGAAAAAACCCATTTGCATCCCTTTTTCCGCCATATCAATGTCACCGGAGAAACAGTGAAATACTCCCCTGCCGGCTCCGGATTCTTTTAAAATATCGAGGGTGTCTTTTTTTGCCTCCCTGCTGTGAATGATAACCGGCAAGTTAACCTCCTTCGCCAGTTGAAGCTGTTTCATAAATACTTCACGCTGAATCTCACGCGGAGAATTATCATAGTGATAATCGAGACCTGTCTCGCCGATGGCGACGATATTACCCCCCTTTACTCCCCCCTTACCAAGGGGGGAATGGGGGGGTATAGCCCATTCCCTCAGTTGCCTGTATATCCCGTCAGTGAAATTTTTTGCATCATGCGGATGGATGCCTATCGATGAATATACATGCCCGTATTTTTTTGCCAGCTCAAGCCCTTTGATATTGCTGTCCGGATCAGAGCCTATCGTGATGATCGCCTGAATGCCTGCATCCCGGGCTCTCCTGATAACCATGTCCCTGTCCGCATCAAATTCATCCATTTCAAGATGACAGTGGGTGTCGATAAGCCCGTTATGCTCATCTATTTCAAATCCCCCCTCCCCCCCTTTTCTAAAGGGGGGTAAGGGGGGATTATTTCTGATGTTTTGTATATTCTGCTTATGCACCGAATTTCTTGAGTCTTCCGGCATTTGCAAGGGCCAGAGGCATGAGATGTATTGTCCGAAAGATACCGAGCTCACCTTTTGTGCATTCCCTTTCTGTGAAGGCATTACACAGGGAGCCGAGCACATACGGGGACTTTAACAGTACGGGCACAGGATGCCAGCTGTGGCTTTTCAGCACAGCGGGTGTTGAGTGATCCCCTGTTATGATGAGCACGTCCGGCCTGAGAGCGAGTATCAGGGGGAGGGCACGGTCAAACTCCTCAATCTTTGAAACCTTTCCCCTGAAGTTTCCGTCTTCGCCATATGAGTCGATCTTCTTGATATGGAGAAAGAAAAAATCATAATCATCATAATGTTTCTTTAAAAAATCGATCTCCTCACGTATATCGCCTTCCAATGCAGGCGCATCCATCCCGACTAATCTTGCGAGGCCACGGTACATGGGATAGACAGCAATGCAGAGGGCTTTCAGACCGTATACTTCCTCAAAAAGCGGGATATGAGGCAGCTGCGAGAACCCCCTGAAGAGCATATAGTTCGCCTTTGGTTCATTCCGGATGATATCCGTGACCCGCGCTATCAATTTCTCTACGACCTTCGCAACCTTTCCTGCTTCAAATGTCACAGGTATAACACTGACGGGAGGTTTCCCTTCCTTCTGCGGATCGGTATCCTTTATTGCATCGGAACCCTTCGGCAAAGGATCGGGAAATCTCAGCACGATTGCAGACCTGTGCTCCATCCCCGGTGCAAGTATTACTTCTACATCGTCGATTTTTTTTATATTTGCCTGTAGCCTTTCTGCAAGTTTTTCATTCTCTTCTGTAGGGATCCTTCCCGCACGCCTGTCTTTAATGACCCCGCCTTCGATGGTTGCGTAATTGGCCCGGATGGCTATATCGGTCTTTTTCAGCTCAATTCCGAGACCGAGAGCCTCAAGCACACCGCGGCCTATCTCCCATTCAAGGGGGTCGTATCCAAAGAGCGCAAGGTGCCCGGGACCGCTTCCCGGGGTTATGCCCATAGAAACCGGTATATGGAGACCGCATGCTGATTTTCTTGCGAGCGAGTCAAGATTTGGTTTCTTTGCAGCAGCAAGCTCTGTCTTCCCCCTGACCGGAAGGCCTCCGAGACCGTCCAGCACAACGAGCAGGATCTTGGTATTGTTCTTCTGCAATATTTCTTTAATTACTTTCTGCATGACGAAAATATTACTTAAAAAAACAAAAGTTTTCACGCATCCATAATCATAGTAAAAAAACCACCGGGGATAGAACTTATTTCTTACTCCAGTTGCCGTTGGTGTCCTGAATCCACCATCCCTTTTTGGCTGAATCCCTTCTGACAGATGCAAACTGCTCAACAGCCTGTGGCATGACCTGTTTCAGATTTTGCTCGTTGTCAGGCAACCGGTTTATCCTGATGATCGCCTTTGCCATCCCGCTCATGACAGTCTTCCTGTTTTCATTTTCCATCGCGACAATCTTCTGATCAGACGGGCTCAATTTGCCTTCCCGAACAACGAGGAGACCATTCTTTCCCTCGCCGACTGCGCCGCTGTCCCTCAATCTGTCAGTATCAGCAATCCTGGCTCCCATTTCCTTATATGCATCCACGACATCCGGCATCTTCTTGATAATCTCCGTAATTTTTTCTGCAACTCCTGACTCCTGGGCATATGCGGATGAAACGAATTCAAATCGTATTGAGCTTTCCGGTTTACCTGCCGGTTCTGTGTCATCAGTCCCCATCAATTCTTCTTCGAGGGTTTTGTATGCCTCCTTTACATCCTTTTCAGGGAAATAGATATTAACTGTGATGACCGCGCAAGAAACAATAAAGAAAAAAAGTGCTCCTGTAAAGACCTTGGCTTTCCCTCTCATTTCCTTTTCCTCCTTTCGGTGCATAACGAATGATTCATGATACACGATGACCTTTCATAAATGCCATCATGTCCTTCTGCCTTCGTAATGCTGTACTGTATAGCAATTAGTATCTGTGTATAAAGTCGATGTTTTAACACCCTCCCCAACCCCTCCTCTCCTCGGCGAGTCTTCGACCCTCAAGGGAGGGGACTAAGGGGACTGTTCATAATACTATTCGCTTGTAAGACACCACACTACTTCTTCTTTGCCCTGTGTGCCGCCTCGACGATCGTCCACATCAAATGGTCAATCGAGATCTTGTTGTTCAAAGGTACAACTTTTACAGAAAGGTCCTGTATGCCAAGAAAGTTCCTGTTCGATATCTCAAGTTCTTTGAACATAATAAAGCTGTCTTTTATGTATAGGTCCAGTATCCCCTTGTCGTATGCCCTGTCTCCGAGATACATCTTGAGAGAAGTCCCTCCTACCTGCTGTAAAAATTCTCTGCTTATCCTGGTCTTTTCATCCTTAGTAGCGTATGTCCAGAAATCTGCTTTGCCAATAAGCTGAGATAGCCTGCCTCCCGAACCTTTTATCTGTGCGATGCCGTCAATCTTTCCGGATATGTATCCACGGATAGGCGTAATGCCGTCACAGAGTCTTGTCAGACTGAGTCCCTTTACCAGAAAACCAGCCCTGTATTGAAGACCACCATGGATATCAATGAGAGCAGAACCGTTGAGCCTTCCTCCGAATATGGTAGCACGAACATGTCTGATATTCAAAACCCCCTCTTTCTGATAAACCAGGAGCGTGATATTTTCCAATAATTTAAATCCGTATGCCATAGAGCCGATCGTAATTCTTTTATAATCACCTTCCGGGGTTTCCAGCGAATAATATTGCAGGAGGCTGTCGTATTCGGAACGCTCAAAAGAAGGGAGGGCTAAGGTTTTTTCTCTCGTCCTCCTGTTGCTATATGCGACAGGGACTGTTCCGTTTACCGGGCCGACAGCATACTCACTGTTTTCCCCTTCGAGGAAGACATTGCTCAACTGTATATCCCCGGTTACTCCCAATGCGCCACCTTTGTAATTTACTGCAACCGTTGAAGCTATCTTCCCGTCCAATCCTGCATAGAGAAGGCTGTCAGGGAAAATGTCCCATAAGGAATCCCTGATGTCCGCTGCCCTGATTTCCGGGAGATTAGCCTGCATTGCTATTGATCTGTCCTGTTTTAGAAATTCCCTAACTGTTCCTGAAATCTTTGCGACTATCTTTCCGGTCCGGGCGTCCGCCCTGAAGGTAAAATCATTTCCCCTGAATGTAAATTCTGAATTTAAGGACGTATCTTTCAGGATATTCCGCCTGTTGTCCATATTTGAGACCGAGACCCCCTTTGCATTCACTGTTCCATTACCATGATATCCGGAAGCGCCTATGGCTCCCTTGAAAGAACCTTTAATATCTCCTGCTGAAATATTGTACGGCATCTTCACTGTGCTGCCGGCACTCCCGTCTAATTCATCCTTAACTGCCGTTTGAGTATCTGAAGCAGATGCGCCCGTCCCGTTTTTCATATTCATATCATCAGGAGCTGATCTGAGAGCAAAATCAGTGCACCGAACACCACCTGAAAATCTTGTCTCATCCTTTTTTAACCCGCCTTCAACATGAATGGTGTCACTGGTTACTACTCCGCCCGTCGTCAGTGTTGGCATGACGTTTAATGCAGAGAGGTCCATTTTATTGATTTTGAACGTGACTTCGTACGAAGGATCCTTGCGGATGTTCTTCATTATCGCACGCATCTGAGCCTCTGCAACATGATCAGCACGAAACGAAAGACTTTCAATGTTGAGAGAGTCTTCGCGGATATTGAACGAGCCGTTCGCATCAATCTGAATATCTTTTATGTCTTTGTTAAGAAAACCGGACCGGGCGCCTGCTATATGGAATTTTGATGTAAACTGCATTTTTTCTTCTGTGTCTCCTTCTGCATTGATGCTGAAGTTGATTTTTGCTTTTTCAGTATTCACCTTGTATTTTTTTAAGACTTCTCTAAACAAATCGGGGTTAAAATCTTCCGATGTAACAGACAGAGCAAACGTTTTTGGTGTGTCTTTAAGGTACACCCACCCTTCAGTATTTACCGTACTCCCTGAAAATAATGCGGACGCTTTTATGAGTGTTTTCTCTCCGGGATCTGAAGAAATGTTCCTGAGATGAACAGAAATATTCCGGCCGCTGATATTGCTATCCGGTCTCCTGAATTCGAACGTGCCTGATTCTATTCTAAACTCGTCTATTTGATACTTAATCTCTGTCTTTTCTTCTCCCTTAAGAATTCGCATAAGCTTTTCTGAAATATTCACATGGCCATTCTTATCTTCAATAAGTGTGATTTCAGGAGAAGTAACAACGACCCTGTCAAAATGGAATACCCCCCCGACAAGTTCTCTATACCTTGTCTTCAGGTACAGTTTCTTTATCCTTAGCAGGTTGCCTGAATCAAAGCCCTTCGGGTTTTTTACACTTATGTCTTTGAGCGTTAATCCCCTGAAGAGGCTTAAAGAGAGGTCTCCTACAATAACATCCTGCCCTGCGAACATCGTTGATTCAGAAGCTATTTTCGTGATCAGCGTCTTTTTCCAGTCAAGAAAGCCAAGGTACAGGAAGGCCATGAAAAAAATGATAAAGATTGCCAGGATGGCAGAAACGATTTTAAATATCCTTCTTTTATGCAATGCCATAGTCTATTGTATCATTAATCCGGATAACCCAAAATTGCTTTTATAGAATTGATACGTAGGGCATGTGTGCGGAAAAAGCTTTCCCATTTCGCCCCGGCGCAGAGACGGCGGGGTATTGAAAATTTAATAAAATTCTTTCAGCGTCGTTTCTAATTTCGATTTATCAAAGGATTGCTTGACGAGAGGTTTATCCTGAAGTACCGGGATCCTTTCCTCCAAAAGAGGACGGTTATTCCTGTAGATTATTCCGACAGGGATGTGATCATCCCATTCAAGTGCCTTTTTAAAAGCCTCTATTCTGTCTTCAGGATTGAATTCAGGATCTATATGGTAGACCCTCTTTCTATACCACTCATAGGTGTTGATCTTGTTGAACGTCACGCAAGGCTGAAGTATATCGAGCAGAGAAAATCCCTTATGCAGGATTGACGCCTTCACAAGCTCTCTCAATGATTCCTTCTCTCCGGCAAAACCTCTGGCAACAAAACTGCAATCGAGTGCTACCGCAAGAGCCAAAGGATTCAATTGTTCTGAAAAAACCCCGAAAGGCTGATTTTTTGTCACCATGCCTTCCATACTCGTGGGAGACGGCTGTCCTTTTGTAAGCCCGTATATCTGGTTGTTGTGTACAAACAGCTTGACATTGATATTTCTTCTCATTGCATTCAACAGATGATTACCCCCCTCCCCGTAGCAATCACCATCACCGGCAACAGCGATTACAAGCATCTCATGGTTGGCAAGGCGGATTCCTGTGGCAACAGGAAGGGTTCTCCCATGAAGTCCGTTGAAGGTATTGCATTTGAGATAATGGGGGAGTTTGCCGGCCTGTCCTATCCCTGAGACTATTGTAAACTGATGAGGTTCTATCCCGAGGTCGACCAGTGCATCCTTGAATGCCTTAAGGATGCTGTAATTACCGCATCCCGGGCACCATGCAGGAGTTTCTCCTTTATAATCATCCAATGAGGGCATGGATTTCTCCCGTTAATTCTTCCAGAAGGAATGGCCTTCCATCATACCTGTTAATAATAGCAGTGCATGTATATCCACTCTCTGCTTTTAAAAGACGGGCGAACTGACCTGTTGCATTCTGTTCTATGCAGATTGTCTGTTTTGCATTATGAAGAAGGGAGAGGTAATCTTGTACCTCACGCTCTTTTATCCCCTCCCCCTCAGGGAGAGCAGTGGTGGAGGGGTTCTCTTTAATAAATGGAAACGGATAAATTTCCCTGAAATGCATCATTGCAATATTTCTATTTTTTGAGAGTACATCAACAGCTTCTTTCATAAGACCATATGTAGATCCCCACCCAACAATGACTACCTCCGGCGCCTGATTACCATATAATACAGGAGATGCTATCTCCTGTTTGATGAGCGGCAATTTTTTGAACAATCTTTTCTCAACCATCTTTATCCTTGTTTCAGCGTCCTCGATAATATGGCCTTCTTCACTATGCTCATCACTATCCGTCACAATAAGATGTGCTGATTCACCAGGCACACCGAGAGGTGAAACACCGGTATCTGTGAGAGCGTGCCTTTTATATTCTGAACGCTTTTTCAGCGCATCACCTCTTAGTCTGAAATCTGTCAGTGAAAGCATGTTTATATCAAACCCGTTAAACGTCCATTGTGTGTCCGCGAGGTACTGGTCAAATAATATAAAAACAGGGATCTGGTATTTTTCGGACATATGAAATGCCTTATGGGTGAGGAAGAATGCCTGTTCGGGTGTACCGGGAGCAAAAATAACCCTTGGGAATTCACCATGCCCTGCATACAATGTGAAGAGGAGTTCACCCTGTTCTGTCCGTGTCGGAAGACCTGTTGCCGGACCCGGCCTCTGTCCAAGGGCTATGACAACAGGCGTTTCGGTCATTGCTGCCAATGACAGCCCCTCTACCATTAATGCAAACCCTCCTCCCGAGGTCCCTGTCATGGCCCTGACCCCTGCAAACGATGCTCCCAGGGCCATATTGATTGCAGCAATCTCGTCTTCTGCCTGTTCCACAACAATCCCGTATTCCTTCTCTTTGCCTGCAAGATAGTTCATGATACCGGTTGAAGGGGTCATCGGATAAGCAGAATAGAACTTGCACCCCGACGCAATGGCCCCGAGTGCAATGGACTCGATGCCGGATATGAGCATGTTCGGTTCTTTCCGCGTGCCGGCAGCAAAAGAACACCGTTTACATTCATGCCGGGCAAAATCATGTCCGGCCAGAGCTGTTCTAACATTTGCTGTTATGACCTCCTCACCTTTCTTTTTGAATGTATCCTGGAGTATCCCGGTGAGAATATCCATGTTCATGCCGAGCATACCCAGCACTGCACCGACTGCAACGGTGTTAGCCATAATCCTGCTGCCTCCATGCTCTGCTGCAAGGTCAGCAAACGGCACGTCGAGGAAATGTTCCTGCTCATGTTTCTGCCTGAGAGATTTCGAGTCGTAGAGTATGATCCCGTTTTCCGGCAGTTCTTTCTCATGTAACAGGATGCTTTCCGCATCCAAGGCGATAAGGATATCAATTTTTTCCCTGGATGCCGTAACAATGTCTTCTGAGAATCTTATCTGATAGAAATTGTGACCGCCCCGGATACGGGATTCATAATCCTGGTGGGTAAAGACATGGTATCCGGCCCGGGAAAAGACCTGTGCAAGGGTAACCCCTATAGTCTGGATACCCTGCCCTGCCTCTCCTCCAATCTTAATCGAATAATCCATCGGTAATTACAAAAACGATTTTTCTAAACATCCTCCGCAAGACTATTTTTTAAACTATTCAACCAGATAATATGGCTTTTTTCTTCTCTGATAATCTTGTCCAGGATTTCTTTCTCCTTCGTCGCTTCACGCAGGGTATAGTAGTAAAGGAGAGTTTCCCTTTCAAAACAGAGTGCAAAACTAACTGCTTCTGACGCTGTCTTAACATGTTCCAGTGACGGAAGGCATTTATCTTTCCCGATGAAAAATTCCGAATCAATAATTGCCCTGAGATAGGGTGTTACCTCGTCCCAACCCTCCGGTTCCCCGTCTCCGAGATTTTCTTTTAGGGCGATAAAACTGTTCCCATGTCTTACTTCATGCGCTGCGAGTATTTCAAAGAGTTTCTTCAGTTCTTCATTGTCCTTGAATCTCTCGGACATTTTTGTATAAAACTCATTACCGAGCTTTTCAGTCTGAATCGCCTGCTCGACAATTTCCCTTATTGAAAATTTTTCCATTCATCAACCCCGGTCATTTATAATTGAAGGCTCCCCGTGTGTGGTCTTGCCGCAGGGAGTCTGCAATAAACTCTTGTCCGCCTCAGCGGATTCGCTGAGACTAAAGCAATGTCTGTATTATTCAGGTTAACGAATACCCCTTATATTGTCAATCGTTAAAACATCTTCTTCAATAAGAATCCCTAACAATAAAAAGCCTCCGCATGGGGATGCCCCGTCTTCGTGCTTTACAAAATCACAATCGCTTTCGTAGAAGGGACAGGAATTACAGAGATTTTTCCTCAATATCTTTTCGGTACCGGCATCAAGTTTTTTATCAGATTTTATGAAAGGGATTTCCTTACCTTCACTGATGAGACTTTCAACTACCAGGAACCCTTTGCATGCGAGTTCCTCTTTTTCCGAAGGCTTGTAGTACGGACAGTACCGGGAACAGAGTCTCTCACGCAAATTCATTTCACTCATAAGAATCCTTTATTAAATTTCTGTGAAGCCTTCTGTCGAAACTGTCAATGTTCTAAGTGGCACATGAATATGTTGTAGCCGCAACCTTTAGGTTGCGCTTTCCATGCGCAGACTTACTAAATGGATACGTTTACTATGCCATATTATTTGTCATTCCGACTTGTTCGGAATCCTTCCGAAGGCTTTCAGGAAAGATTCTCGCCTCAGGCGAGTCGCTGGGGCGACCCGACGCGCTTCGCTTGCGTGAATGACAACCATGAGGCTTTGTTAAGTTATGTCTTAGTAAGCCTGCGTCTACATTGTCGGACAGCCTGTAAAACAAGCCATATATGCTCTATTATAGATTTAAGACTGCCATATGGTGATGATCATGTATGTAGTATAATGAAAAATGAACTACTATCTCGCTCAGGATGCTTCGCTTAAATGGCTCGAAACGCCGTCTGTGTATCATATCATAAAGGATGAGTTATATGAGCTCGACGAATTATCCTTTGAATTCCTGAAGCATTGTGCTTCCGTCAAGGGATGTAGTACCAATGATACCGGATTTATTGATTATTGTTTAAAAGAAGAACTTTTAACAAGAGACCCTGTTTCTCAAAAACGTGCCCCTCTCATAAAATCTCCTGTGCCATCACTGAGATACCTTGAATTGCAGATAACCAGGAGATGTAATTTCAGATGCAAGCATTGTTTTCTTGGAACTTATCCCCCCACCCCTCCTTTAGTAGGAAAGGGCAAGGGGGGATTATCAAATCAAAGCCTTTCAGAGCTTTCAGTAAGCCGGGTAACAGCTATCCTGAAAGAGTTCGAGGAAATACAGGGATTGCGGGTGCTCATCACAGGAGGTGAGCCACTTGTTCACAGAAAATTTGAAGAAATAAACGAACGTCTTCCTGATTTTTTTATAAGAAAAGTCCTGTTCACGAACGGATCACTATTGAGCAGAAACGTTCTAAAGAGACTGAATGTGAACGAAATTCAGATCAGTATAGACGGGCTCGAATACGCACATGATGCCCTTAGGGGCAAAGGGACGTACCGGCTGGCAATAGACGCCGTGAAACGTGCAATCGATTTTGGTTTCGGGGTCTCTGTCTCCACAATGGTCCATGCCGGGAATCTTGAAGATTTTGACGAAATGGACAGGTTATTCAAGCGCCTGGGGATAAAGGACTGGACAGTTGATATTCCCTGCGTCACAGGAAATTTAACAGATAATAGAGACTTTCACATAAGCCCTCAGATCGGTGGCAAATATTTCAGGTACGGTTATGGCAAAGGGATCCATTCGAGCACAGCAGGTTTTGGCTGCGGCCTGCACCTTGCAGCCGTCATGGCGGACGGCAAGGTAGCGAAATGCACCTTCTATGCAGAGCATCCTGTTGGAAACATCAAGGAAGGCCTCAGGGAGTGCTGGGACAGGATTCGACCCGTCCGGCTTGATGACTTAACGTGCGATTGCAGTCATATCGAGTCATGCAGGGGTGGATGCAGGTTCAGGGCCGAGCTTATTGGCAACCCTCTTGGAAAAGATCTTTACAAGTGCAGTTTCTATGGTGTATAGTTGTTTAAGTACTTCGGGCATGAAGCCCGGATTCCTCTTTGAAAGGAGGTCGTCGTGACCATCAAGAAAGTATCAAGAAAGGTTTCTATAACCTGCAAGTGCAAAAGCTCTTGCTGATAGTAAGCGTTTCTCAAGAATTCCTTCACAGTTTAATTGTCTGATTCACAAAGGATTACCCTTGAGGGGATATCTGCGTCTCATTAACCTGAAAAAAGCATCTATAGAAATCAAAATGTAGGGCATGTGTGCGGAAAAAGCTTTCCCATCGCTACCTTTGTAATACGTTTATTATTGAATAAACCGGTATATTTTCATGCAAAAAGGTTAGATTCCATAAAAAAGCACATTTCGATTTGGAAAGGTTTTTCCGCATATATGCCTGACAGTAATTCACTAATTGCAGTTTTCGGGTCAAGATTTTTGCGAAAAAAAATAAAAGCGAAGCAAGACAATGTAGTTTCTTGCTTCGCTTTCGATCTTCGATGCAATAACTCTTCCTTATCCCTCATGTATGAAAGGGATGGAGCACACTATTATTCAAAAGTTATTGCCTGAACAGGGCATAATTCAGCTGCTTCTTGACAGTTGCAGGTATTGCACTTATCCGGTCCGATGACTTGTGCCTTCTCATCGTCTCCGACTTTGAATACCTCGGGACATGTTTCCTCACATGAACCGCAGCCTTCACAAAGATCCACATCAATTACTGGTTTTGCCATAATGAGCACCTCCTTAAAATGAAGTTTTTGCAACAATACCTTCCTCTTGGACCTTTCTCATGGCAAGGGGATGGAATTTGTCAGCTAAAGACCGGTAAATATAATAAACAAAATCTAAAAAATTTTCTACAGTATTTTTATTTACAGTCCTGAAACAAACTTCTTACTCCTTCAGGTTGTCCGAAAATTATCAAAATTCAAAACCACATATATCAATATATTGTATATTGTAGCCGCAGCCTTCAGGTTGCTGATCATATGCGCAGGCTAAAGCCTGCTGCTACCATTATCGGACAGCCTTCTATGCCCATGGGGTTCCACCGTCGACTATGCTGTGCTCTTCCCACATAAACCAGTTCCCAGTGTCTGTAAGAAAGCCATAGGTATTTGAAAAAATATCGTAATGCTGCTGCTCTTCTTTCACAAGTCTCTCAAAAAGAGCCCCTTCTTTTTCTGATTTTGCCTCCAAACCTGCCTTTTTATAGAATTCTATGCTTTCCTGTTCCATCTGCATTGCTATCCTGAAGGCATCGAGTTCGTCGTTTGTTGCCCTGATCTTCTCCTGCATCTTGTCTTTCAACGTTTCGAAGACCGTTCTGATATTTTTCATGGGATTAACATCCTTGATGGTTATATTCATTTCCCTGAATATCTGAGTGAGCATATCGAGGTGCCTTTTTTCGTCTTCTGTTATCGAAAGGAACATCTTCTTTCCTACAAGGTGCGATGTCTTTTCAGCAGCCTCAGTGTAAAATTTGATAGCATCTTTTTCCATTTTTATAGCTATTTCAATTGCATTCATCATTTTCCTCCAAAGATTTCATCCTGACCTGTACTTATTAATGTTCTCAAAATAGTATTTACAAAAGTCTGTCATGCCCGAGGACTTTAATCGGGCATCCAGAGACTATAAACTGCTGGATTCCCGCTTACTGACTGCGGGAATGACGATAAAATAATGTATATTCTATTATGAGAACCTCAATAAATATCCCTGTCCGTCACCGATCAGGAATGCCCACTGTTTAGGATCAAAAGTCTGTAAACAGTTTAATCCTTTTCTGCAAGAATAATCAATCGTTTGTCAGGATTGATTATAATAATTCAGTGCTCTTTTGCTGTCTAATCTATACTTGTACGAACGCAGCGGGAGGTTGAATTTCAGACAATGTCATATCCTTCTTTTGTTCAATTCTATCCGACCCTGAGATGCAATCAACACTGCACATTTTGTTTTAACAAGAATATCCTCGCGGGAACTCACACTAGTGATATGAACATTTCTGACGCTCTGGTTCTATGTGACATTTTACAGAGCATAGGAACTGATGAGATCGATATTCTTGGCGGCGAGCCCCTGCTCATTCCATGGATAAAGGATTTTGTTTCCTATGCAATTGGTGCAGGTTTTACAATAAACATCAGCACGAATGGCAGCGTGCCCGGTGTCGTGAAGGAGCTTGCTCATATTGACACACATGCCTTAACCATAGGGTTTTCTATTCTCGGTTTCGAAAAAACTCACAATATGTTGACCGGGGCAAATAATTTTCTGAAAACTATAGATGGAATAAAGACAGCACAGGCGTCAGGGAAAAATCCTGTAGTAAAAAGTGTTTTGACAAAAGAAAATTCCCATGAAATTCACGACCTCGTTCTCTATCTCTCTGAACTGGGTATAAAAAAATATTACCTCTTGCACGAGGATCTCTTGGGAAGAGAGAAACAGATGCCTTTTTTCTCTTTCCCTCAATTCCGGCAATTCCATGCGAATCTTAAAACCATTATGGCGGGGGTGATCGAAATAGACTTTGTTGCTGCATCAGGCTTTTGCACGTCTGCAAACAGGCTCCGGGGAAAATGTAATGCGGGTTTAACAAAGATTGCACTCTTGCCTGACGGTTCCGCATTCCCCTGCAATCTCTTTGCAGGTTTCAGGAATTTTTACCTCGGTAATATATTAAAGGATGACATTGGGGAGATATGGGGAAACAGGCTACTGGACGTCTTCAGGGATAAGAATCATAAAAATATATGCACAAAATATGAATGTATTCATTACCTTAACTGCAGGGGTGGATGCCCGGCACATAGTTATTTTGTTTACGGCACCTTTGACAGGGTTGATCCCCGCTGCGATACGGCCTGAATCACCCCGAAGCCGAGCTTCGAGGAATTCTTTATTAAAACTATTAAAAAACCTTGGCTGTTCTTATACTGAGAACTTCTCAATTCTGTTATAATTTCCAGAAGCCTTTTTACTTTATTTGCAATAATATTTGAATGACGACATTATTTATAAAATCCCTCCTAACCTCCCTTTTTCAAAGGGAGGGACTGTCTCCTTCTTTAATCTGCTTCGTGCAGAAGAGGTTCGAGAGAGACTTTCTCATTTATATCTGTTCAACTATAAAACCTTTTAAAGGAGGATGATATGAAAGCAATAGAAATAAAACCGGATATTTACTGGGTTGGTGTGATTGACTGGTCAGTCAGGGATTTCCATGGCTACATAACGCCAAAAGGATCAACCTACAATAATTATCTCATTCTGGATGAGCAGGTTACACTTGTTGATTCAGTGAAACATAACTTTTCTCATCTATGATACTATGTGGCACAGTACTGAATTCATGACTACGCCAATCATGCAGGGGATAAAAGATGAAGGGGTCGACGTGAGAATTATTAAACTCAGGGCAACACCGAAAAGTATCGCTGTAAAAGAGTTCTGGACGGCAAGGGGGTGTCTCCTTGGCAGCCCTACGCTTAATAACGGTTTGTTCCCCTCTGTTGCCGAGTTCCTGTCATATCTCAAAGGTCTAAGACCCCAAAATCGTATGGTTGGCGCTTTCGGCAGCTATGGATGGGGAGGGGGAGCGGTAAAAGAAATATACGACACGTTTACACAGATGAGACTTGAGGTCGTTAAGCCGGGAGTTCAGGTTATTTACAGGCCCTCTACTGAAGAAAAAAAATTGTGCTGCGAGTTCGGTCAGGAATTTGCAAAAAAAGTGAAATCGTATCATGGAAAATTTTAGCGGTGATCAGTTACCAGTTACGTTTATAAAACACAGGAGGAAGACATGGCAAAATTACCGAATCAATATCAAAGAATGCAGAAGAGGTTTGAAAAATTTACCGATGCAGTCGAACATCTCGGGAAGGCTGCAAAAGATGCAGGTCCGCTTGATGACAAGACTTCCCACCTTGTTCGTCTCGCTGCTGCTGCAGCAATCGGATCTGAAGGAGCACTCCATTCCCACACAAGGAGGGCCATGGAGGCAGGGGCAAAACCTGACGAGATATATCACGCGATAATCTTGCTCACAAGTACTATAGGGTTCCCGAGAGTATCCGCAGCAGTAAGCTGGGCTGACGATATCCTCAAGAAGCGGTAGTAGTTTACACCGTTATACGGACTCTATACGCTGCTCTTCTGCTATGAAGGGAGCTCCGGATTATTCAATATTCAAGACCGGCTGATGGAAGCTCAACGAAAACATCCGGCTTATGAAGGACTGGATAGAACTCAAAGAGAAAGGGAACAGATAATATGAAGGTCATCGCATTTCTTGGAAGTCCGAGGAGGGACGGCAACACCGAGCTTCTTCTGAAAGAAACGATCAGGGGGGTAGAAGAATCAGGTTCCAGCGTTCAAACGTTTATTCTGAATGAAATGGATATCTTGCCCTGTCAGAACTGCGGGGGGTGCGATGACTCAGGAATCTGCGTCTATGAGGATGACATGTCACAAATATATGATACGCTTCGCACTGCTGACAGGATAATCCTTACTTCACCTGTCTTCTTTTTCAGTGTAAGTGCACAGGCCAAGATAATGATCGACCGCTGTCAGTGCATATGGGTCGAGAAATATATCCTTAAAAAACCTATACCGGAAGGCAAATACGGGAGAAAAGGCCTGCTCATCATGGTTGGCGGCATGAAGAAAGACACCGGGATTCAGTGTGGGAATACTGTTGCAAAGGCATTTTTCAGATCCATTAACGTTCCGGAGCATAAAACATTAGGGTATACCGGCGTAGATGAAAAAGGAGCAATTCTCAAACATCCAACTGCAATGAAAGAAGCGTACGAGGCGGGAAAGGAATTAATCAAAAACTGAATACTATTGACCCGGGAAATGCATTTATCGGAGGCAATGTTGTCTGGAAAGTCTTTTGTCCCGACAAAAGTCGGGATTGAAATCAAAAGACTTTGAAGGCGACTTTGCCTCCGGTTCAACAATCTATTGCATTTTTCGGGTTAAGTAAAGATTTCAGGTAGTTTCTTCCTCTTTTTTATCCTTCTCCTTTTTCTCTTTCTTTTCTTTCTTGTTCTTCTTCTTTTCCTCTTTTACAGCCTCAGAAATCTCCTTAATGCGCTTAACGATAAGGTAATTCAGCGTTCCTTCCGGATAGGTGCCGTCATCTCTGACTTTACCTGCCTGCATCCCGGTAATAATCTCCAGTCCTTCCTCGACTCTCTGGATGGGATAGATAAAAAACTTGTTTTCCCTGACAGCTTCAACAACATCTTTTTTTAACATGAGATTCTTTGTATTTCTTGAAGGCATGATCACTCCCTGATTTCCCTCAAGCCCTTTTAACTTGCAGAGGTCAAAAAACCCTTCAATTTTTTCGTTTATAGCACCAACAGGCTGGACATCTCCGTTCTGGTCCATTGAACCCGTTACCGCTATGTTCTGCTTTAACGGGAACCCTCCGATGCTGCTCAGGAGCGCATAGAGCTCAGCACACGTGGCACTGTCACCTTCAACCATCTCGTATAACTGTTCGAAAGCAATCGAAGCGGAAAGGCTTATTGGGGCCTTTGTTGCATAGGTACTGCCGAGGTAGTGCGTTATGATCAAGATGGCCTTTTCATGTATCTTGCCGCTCATCTTTGTTTCCCGCTCAATATTTACTACGCCGGCCTTTCCTGTGTATGTCCGCGCTGTTATCCTTGATGGTTTTCCAAAACGGTAGTCACCAAAGTCAAGCACTGCAAGACCATTGACCTGACCCATTTTTTCGCCCGTGATATCAACAATGATCGTTCCTTCAACAATCATCTCCCTCAAGCGCTCTTCTATTCTATTCGTCCTCAGTATCTTCTCATCTATTGCTTTCTGGACATGTACGGCGCTCACAATGGAACTGTTATCCTTCGATGCCCAATAGCTTGCCTCCCTGAGAACATCAGCAAGGTCACTGAACCGTAACGATAATTTATCCTGGTATTCAGCAAGTCTTGAACCAAACTCAACGACCTTTGCAACACCATGCCTGTCAAAAGGAACAAGCTTCTCCTCCTTGCAGACGGTTCCAATAAAGGATGCATACTTATGGATATTTTCGTCTGTTCTATCCATTCGTATGTCAAAATCAGCCTTTACCTTGAAAAGCTCTTTGTACTCTTCATCGAGATTGTAAAGCAGGTAGTAAAGATACGGATTTCCAACAAGGATAACCTTGACATTAAGTGGTATCGCATCAGGTTTCAGGGTTGTAGTTGATATTAATCTGTACTGTTCCCAGACGTCCTCTATCTTCAATTCCCGGTTTCTGATTGCGCGTTTCAACGCATCATATGCAAAGATATTCCTTAAAAGGTCAAGGGCATTGATGACGATGTAGCCCCCATTCGCTTTATGGAGTGAACCTTCCTTGATCATTGAAAAATCGGTTAACGCAATCCCGTACTGAATCTTGTGCTCAATCCTTCCAAAGAGATTATAGTAGGTCGGATTACTTTCAAATACACACGGTGCCCCTTTGCAATCTTTATTGTTGACCAGGACATTGACCGTATATCGTGTGAATTTTGGCTCTGACTTTGGAAGTTTCATAAACGGCAATTGAGCAGTCTGTTGATCTTCCTGAATGCTGAAGTCATCGAGATGCTCAAGGATGTCTTCCTGAACACCTTCAAGATACCTGGTAACCTTTTCATAATCCCTGAATTTACTTTTTAGTTCATCTATGAGATGTCCGACTGCTGCGAGAGCTGCCTCTTTTTCGAGTTTCTTCAGTGCCTCTTTCACCATCTTTTCACTTTCCCGTATTGAACGCACAGCATCATTGAGCTTCTCCTGGAGAGTCCTGCCCATTTCATCTATTTTTCTTCGTGTACTTTCATCAAGTGCTTCATAGTCCTCTTCTGTAAGCGGCTCGCCTGTCTTCTTCACGGGCGTGATTATAAGCCCGCTAACGGTCTTCCTGAGTGAAAATCCTTTAGCCTGACATTCCTGCTCGAGTGAAGCGAACGTTTCTTTCTGCTTTTTCTGCGATTCCTCAATGATCTTGTTTTTCTGTCTTTCATATTCTTTTGATTCAAAGACCTTGGGAATTTCAGCTCTCAGTATCTTGATGAGTTCTTCCATGTTCTTTTGAAATACCACTGCTTCGCCGGGGCTCATTGATATAGCAATGGGTGTATCAGGATCTTCAAAATTATAGACGTAGCACCAGTCCTCGGGAACCGGTTCATTCATTGCCTTTCGTGAAAGGAATGATTTTACCGTCGTCAACTTACCAGTTCCGTATGCACCGAGAACAAAAATATTAAATCCCGTGCTCACAAGGTCAAGACCGAAATCGAGGGCGTGCAGAGCCCTCTCCTGTCCTATGGTCTCTTTCCCTTCCGGGAGATCGCCTGTTGTAGTAAATGAAAATATCTCAGGGTCACAAGAACGATAAAGTTCGTGAAAATTAAGACTGTCCGGCATGAAGCACCTCCTCTTCTCAGAATAATTAGCCTAAAGTTTACCCATTTTTGCACTTCGTTTCAACTGCAATGTATAGCGAGCGTATTCCCCTTAACCCGAAAAATGCATCTATCGGAGGCAATGTTGTCTGAAAAGTCTTTTATCCCGACAAAAGTCGGGATTGAAATTAAAAGACTTTGAAGGCGACTTTGCCCCCGATTAAGCAATCAACTGCATTTTTGGGGTCAATGGCGGATAATTATTTCAGGCCCTCGGATGGTGCTTTATAAAAGCCTTCCTCAACCGTTCTGAGGTTACTTTCGTGTAAATCTGTGTTGTCGATATATCAGAGTGCCCGAGCATCTTTTGCACAGACCTTAAGTCTGCTCCACCTTCAAGCAAGTGTGTTGCAAAGGAGTGTCTTATCATGTGCGGATGAATTTCGATACCAATCTGTCTTCCAAAGCTTCTCATTGTCTGCCAGAAACGTTGCCTTGTCATTGGTCTCCCGCGACTGGTAACAAAAATATAAGAGGATTTCTTCTTCTTTAGAATGATCGGCCTGAGCTGATTTATATAGCTCTTTAACCTTTCTTTTGCTCTCATATTCATGGGGACGACTCTCTCCTTCGACCCTTTTCCCAAAACACGCATAAAGCCGGCTTCTAAATTTACATCTTCGAGTTTCAGCGATATGAGTTCACTCACCCGCAAGCCGGAAGAATAGAGCAATTCAAACATGACAGTATCTCTCACCGTGGTAAGCCGGGATACATGTAATGATGCATGGGCCGCAAGGAGTGCCTTCACCTCAGAAATGGTCAGTGATTTTGGCAGTCTCTCCCATTTTTTCGGCGTCTGCAGGTTTTCTGAGGGATCTTCACTAATGGCATGTTCAATTAAAAGATACTTGCATAAGCCCCTGATTGAAGAGATGAACCTGCAGATGCTGGATATGGAGTATCCTTCATCTCTGAGATGTTCAATAAAATCAATGATGTCGGCCTTTGAAAAGGAAGGCAGATCATTAGTGTCTGATGACAGGAAATCCTGAAATTTCCTGAGATCAAGATAATATGAATCTACTGTGTTCTTTGAAAGACCTTTTTCGACTGATAAAAACGAAAGATAGTCCTGTAATAATTTCAACAATATTTTCTATACGGGAAGAGATTTTAATCTCTTCCCGTATAACTTCCTTAAAAATACCTGCTACATTTTTCCAGGAGCAAACTTGCTTTCATCCATGCTGTTAAATATCTTCAGATCCTTCAGGACACTTGGGTCAGCCTTGGCAGGATGGCACATAGCACAGAAATTCTGCATCTTTGCACCCTTTGCAGTATCAACCCTCAGATACTTATAATTTAAGTTCGATGGATGAGGGTCATGACAGCCAACACACTCTAATTTCCCATCCCTGAGGAATACCGCCGGCACAACAGCTACCTTTGTTTTCGGGGTTACGTCATACGGATGACTGTGAGAAGCTGAAACAGAGAGTATCCCGAGACCACCTCTTTCCGTAGATTCATGGCAAGCGAGACAGAGTGCGGTAATCCCTGCAAAAGGCTTGTTTGTCCATGGACTTAATGCCTTTGTGTTTGGTGCAACCACAAATATTATTTCCCCTTTCGCATCGTGGATACCGTGACAGCCGGTACAGTTAAGACCTTCATGTTTACCTGCAGCTAAAGTAACCGCAGGCAGTGCAAGAACAAGAACGACGATACAAAATACTTTTAAGAGCTTCATAGTCCCTCCTCCTTTGAATTTTCTGCACTATTATACACAAAAAACAAAATAGAATCTTATAAATTATCTAAATCAACCGATAAACAACTTCTATTTAACATCTCAGGTATCAATATCATAAATATCCTGGAGTTCTTTTGTATACCTGCCATTTTCTTCATACAAATAAAGAGGCTTTTCGACTTTGAGCCCTGCCTTTCCGTTCTTTACAGCCTCCATGAGAATCATCTTTGCATCTGAAAAAATATGAGAATGAACAAATCGCAATCTCTTTGGCTCAAGGTCTTCTCTTCTTAATGCTTCTACCAGTTCCGAGAGTCTCCACGGGTGATGAATAACACAGAACCTGCCTTTTACCCGTAAAAGATATGATGCTGTTTTGACAAGGTCTTTGAGCCGGAGCTTTATCTCATGTCGGGCAATGGCTCTTTCTTCTTCCGGATTTAAACGTCCGCTTTTAAGCACCCGGAAAGGCGGATTTGATACCAGGAGATCAAACTCACCGGATTTTGCATCGATGAAAGGAAGCGTTCTGATGTCACAGGTGATTACCCGGACCCTGTCCTCGAGACAATTCCGGATAATATTCTCTCCGGCTAATTTGGCAAGCCCCTCCTGTATCTCATAGAGTGTAACCTGTGCTGAAGGATATTTTTTTGCGAGGAGCATCCCTATAATGCCTGTTCCTGCTCCGAGGTCTGCAATAGAATGCACCCTCTTTAAATTTATAAAATTGTACAGCAGGAGGGAATCAACTGAAAAACGGTATCCCAGCCTTGACTGGTATAAACGTAAATCCCGGATGCTGTCGAGCGTAACTTCCATACTATGCGCGGTCGGAGATGTGCCGTTTCTAAATATCCCTGATAGTCCCCTTCTCCATAAGGAGGGATAAGAATATTTTGACGATATCAGGGTCAAATTGTGTGCCGGAACATCTCTTTAGTTCCTTCACTGCTTCCTCTATGGAAAGTGCTTCCCTGTATGGCCTGTCGGTAGTCATTGCCCCGAATGCATCAGCCACAGCTATTATTCTGGCACCTAACGGTATGGTTTCTCCCTTGAGACCATCCGGATATCCTGAACCGTCATAACACTCCTGATGATATTTTATGATGTCTCTGGCATGTCTGAGCGGTTCTACCGGCTCTATGATCTTTGCACCATTTTCAGGATGTTTTTTTATAATTTCGATTTCCTCTTCAGAAAGCTTATCGGGCTTCATGAGAATATGATCAGGGATCGATATCTTACCGAGATCATGTAAAAGAGCTGCCTTGCGGATGTTTTCGATATCATCTTCAGGAAGACCCATTTTATTCGCGATATCGACAGAATATTCTGCAATATCCTTCATATGCTTGTCTGTATATAAATCCCTTGCCTCGACAACACAGGACAGTGCGACCATCATGGAAAGATACGATTGCTCGAGTTTTTCGTAGAGATGTGCGTTTTCAATGGCAGCAGCAGCCTGACCGCCCAGAACAGAAACGAGTTCTATATCCGACGACGTAAACGGACGATCTTTGCTGGTCCTGCAGACAGATATGAGACCGGTAATTTTTCCCCTTGTGGTAAGCGGGACAAATATGCCATAAGCAATATCTTCAATCTTAACTGCCTTCTCAAGTTCAGGGGGGAGTTGAGCATCAGGAGAAATAAGAAAAGGTTTTAAGTCTTTAAAAATAAGTTCTGACAGTTCCTTGCTATAAACATTCTCAAATTTATTAATAAAATCAGGTGAAGCCCCATATGCATCCTTTATACGCAATGAGCCCGTTTCATTATCAAGCAAAGCAAGGCATACTCTGTCAGCACGTGTTTCTTTAACCGTTGTGTCTACTAATAATTTGAAAAGTATTTTCGTGTCCACCTCGCCGATGATTTGTTTGCCGAGCTCAAAGAGCGGCATGAGGGCACGCATCCTGATATTTTCATTGAGTAATCTTGTCTTTTCCAATGCCTCAGTAACAGCAGTCCTGAGCTCAGCAGGAGTAAACGGTTTTAATATGAAACCCTGAGCTCCTAATCTGAGTGAATCAATAGCTATGTCCAGTGTTCCATGACCTGTAATAACAATGATGGGTATCTCCTTGTTGTTTACCCTGACGTGCCTGATGACATCGAGGCCGTTAATGTTGGGCATCTTTATATCTGTTAAGATAAGGTCGAACCTGTCACTCTCAAGAAGTTTTATCCCTTGTCTTCCGTCAGAAGCCGTCTCAACATTATATTCACTTTTTTTAAGAATATCGCTCGAAAGCTGGAGTATGAAATCTTCATCGTCGATTATCAGTATTTTTTCTTTTCTCATGGGTTTAATTTGCCGCTTTGAAGCATTTTACTAATTATTATACTATTAATTAATTATATATTTAAAAAAAAAGCCATGCGATTTCGCATGGCTTTTTCAGGGTCTATTAAAAATTTATCTTCTTCTTTCTGCTATACTTACCCTTGAGATGGCCCTTTCAAGTGCAGAAGTAGCCCTTGCATGATCTATTTCCGCCATTTGCTTGAGTCTTTCCTCTGCCCTCTTCATCGCAGCCTTTGCTCTTTCAACATCAATATCCTCAGATTTTTCTGCACTGTCTGCAAGGACCATGACCCTGTCCGGC
>Ga0209270_1001471_pt1 | contig 32568 bp, 37 predicted proteins | sample MTBAKSrepl1MetaG_FD_187456 | JGI IMG/M metagenome (GOLD analysis project Ga0209270, IMG submission 187456) | Enrichment culture microbial communities from Arthur Kill intertidal strait, New Jersey, USA, that are MTBE-degrading - MTBE-AKS1... | ecosystem: Environmental > Aquatic > Marine >...
AATTGTTCGTGAAACCCCATGAGTTCGTTGTTGAATTCTTCGATATCGCGTACCTTCAGATCGAATTTGGGAACCTGGTACAGGTACTCTCGATCTCGGATCTTCGGTATCATGGCCTGCCTCCTTTCTTGAGGGTTGTTGCATAGTATGACAGGCCATACTTGGAAAATCAAGAACTATCTGAGTTAACTTGCGTTGTAGGGTTATTTTCCCAGAAATGGTACACTTTTCATTCCCATTGACAACAGCGTGGTGCTTACAGGAAAGAGCTACCGGTCCGCTCGACCAGCCTGCGAAAAGTCAAAAAATGCAGGTCCGAAATCACCGAAAAACGGCAGTTTGAAAGGGGGTGGAAAACACTAGTTTGAGGCCGGTCCGAAAACCGCTTTTTGGCCAGTTTGAAATGGCTCCATTAAGGTGACTATGGGTGGCCTCATTAGGGTGATCATTGACAACCCGGGCATTCCTCTCTTTCGGATCATGAGGGCGCTGTGGGGAGGCCACGAAACGGGCAGACCGATGCTGGCCCTTCTTCTCGCCCTTGCCCGGGACCCCCTTGCTCCGGATCACCGCGGGGCCGGTACTCGAGACCCGGAGGGGAAGCGAGTTCGTGGAACGCGAGGCGGGGCGTCTCGAATGCCTGGGACGGGGACCGAAATTATACCCAATATATGGGTAATGAGTGAGACTCCAGTACTTATATATTGGCATTGTACACAGTGCCACAAGACCGGAATGCTTGGGCCTATGGTGTCGTGAGCATCGACAGGAGCGACGAACGACACAGATGCCTCACAAATTGCAATGGTTGCAAGGAGACACTTCTTCAGAGTGATCCTTACTTTTGCGCTATGTTGAACACAACCTCCCAAGACTTAGTGATACGGTCATAGGCAAATCTGCCAGAAGTGAGCGAAGCGAGAATCCGCAGCGTATAGATGGAGGTCAAAAACACCAGCCCGAGTGCTACCAGAGTGCAGATCAAAGCGGGGAACTGCTGAGTACATCCTTGAAAGCTGAGCAGGCAGCATAGGGCCGACAGCATGAAAAATGTGTGCCAATTGATGGCCCAGTACCGGTGGCGGGTTGCCAGGAGAAGCGTCCGTAGGAGAATCCGAGCTCTCTCCCGCCACCCGGGATTTCCCCCGGGGATCTCCCCTTTGTCCTCTGCCTTGCGGTACTCTGCAAGCGCACACTCGAAACCGAGATACGTTTTGGCCCCCGGCCCAGCTATAAACGATTCGAGAACACGCGCATATCCGACATTCCGGGTAATTGTCGTTGCCTTGTCAAAAAAAATCAACCAGCAGGGCAAGATCACCACCAGTGGCGCGAGAAAGATCATCTGACGAGGAACGAGTTCGGCAGTGGCACTCTCAAGCCCGAGAAGCGCCGCTGTTGCTGCCACTGACAGGACAAAATAGTGAACCTGGCACTTCTTCAACTCCCGCAGATCACTGCGGACCACATTGAGATCATCGAGAATTACAGATTGATCAGCCATGGTACGTATACTCCCCGGGCGGGCTGAGCAGGGGCCCAGACACCAAAAGTGGAACGACACTGTCATTCATTTGCATCCCGCCGCCAAGGACGGGCGGCCAGCGAAGAGCGAAGTCTTCTGTGATTAAGCTGCACTTTCGCCATGCTATGCCATATTCGAACGAAAATCAGGAATCGATTTACTCATTCTCGGCGGCATCCTTTATCTATTTCCTCCAGTTTCTTTTTTTGCTTTTTCTTTTTCCTCCTCTTCCTTCTTTTTCCCAAGCTCTTCTTCGATATCTCTAATTTGAATTCTCAATTTTAATGAAAAACCAAATACAGCTATGGTTGCAAGTGCACATAATATTAACCAATAAATAAATTGCTTATCTTGAATGAATCCTGTAATTGGTTTAGCAGAATACAACGAAATACCACTAAATGCAGTTATAAGAAATGTATATGCAAAAGATGCCCAATATGCTCTTTTCTCTGGGTGACTTCTAGCATATTTTTCCCACGCGATTTCCTCATAGCATGCAGGTGGAACCGAGAGATATCTTAAAAAAGCACCCACTCTATGAACTTTAAAATGTTCTGCAAAGATATAGACATCATGGACCAAAGCTATAAAAGGAACTATATATAGGAAGTGATATAGGCTGGATATTGTTGTAATTTGTCCTAAACCAAAAAAGGAACTTGACAGGACTAATTTGTGGATTACATGCTTGTGTCTTTGCTCTTTATGAATTTCCTTCTCGCGATAGAGATGCTCGATAAATCTCGATGCTCGCCAACTGTAAGTGCACATCGTTTCCTCCGAAAAATAATCTCATTTATGCAAAAAACATCAATTTAAAAAATCATAGCTAGATAAAACTGAAAAAACAAGAAAGAGAAAGAATAGAAAAAACATCAACAATATGAATAATTTTTTCAATCTACCTCGTATGGCTAGCGGTTTCGCCCACCCAAAAGCGACTTTTTGAGGCACGATCATTGGCTCTTTCCAGAGTACCAATAGGCTATCGCTCCCTTGGGAGAAACCCAACGCTCCGGGATCAAGAAAAAAGTCCGGCTCTCCCGCGCGTTGGAACAACGTCGGCTGGCGCCTGGGCTAGGTAGGAGTCAGCCTTCAGCAGCCTCTTGGCGCACGACGATGTCAGGGCCACAGAGATATACACACCCCCGTCATGAACCCTGCCGCCCGGAGACTCAGGAACCTGATTGAGCGACTGGGCAGGGCAAGGACCATCGCCCTCGACCTCACTTCTGAAGCTGTCTTCTAAGAAAAAAGTACCCGGAACTCTTCAAAAATACTGAACTTCCCCTCTATCCTCCAATAGAAATCGCATAGCTCCGTTTTGAGCGTCTGTCAAGCAACATGTTCAGATAACATGAAAACAGCCAAAACCGCTTCTCAGCCCCGGCACAGGATGCTAAGGTGAATTTAGCCGGCTGATTTGCCGGCAAATCAACCGCGTTTCCCTGAGGCACATGGCGGAGGATCTCTTTTTCCACTTCCTTGAGGCAATCCCTTCTGAACGGACCGCTGCTTTGGGCTTTCGTGACGGAAAGAGGGGGACTCAGACCAGCCGAACCCTCATGCTGGCCGAACTTGAGCTCCTTCTTGCCGCGGTTCCACGTGACGCCTCTCGCGAACGGTATGCCCAGGCAGTGCTTCAGGAGAACTGTCTCGGCAAGCGGACCGCCTCCACCCGAAAGCTCACTCTCCAGCGGCTGCGCGAACTCTACGGCCTCGACCCGGGCATTCCTCTCTTCCGGATCATGAGGGCGCTGTGGGGAGGCCACGAAACGGGCAGACCGATTCTGGCCCTTCTTCTCGCCCTTGCCCGGGACCCCCTGCTCCGGATCACCGCGGGGCCGGTACTCGAGACCCGGAGGGGGAGCGAGTTCGTGAGGCAGGACATGGCCGACGCGCTCGACGCTGTGGCGGGAGGGCGTTTCAACCAATCCACCCTGGACAAGATCGTGCGCAACGCCTCTTCGGCGTGGACGCAGTCGGGTCATCTCCGGGGGCGGGGGCGCAAGTTCCGGCAGCAGGCACACCCCACACCGGCCGGCTGCGCCTATGCCCTGCTCATCGGCTACCTCCTCGGCCGGCGAGGCCGTCGACTCATCGAGAGCCCCTGGGCCAGGGTCCTGGATGTGTCACCGGAGGAGGTCATGAGACTGGCTGGCGAGGCCAAAAGGCTCGGCCTCCTGGATATGAAGCAGTCCGGTTCCGTCCTCGATATCGGCTTTTCACATCTTCTCACCCAGCATGACAAGGACCTCCTCCATGGGGCGCATTGAAAGGCTTGTAGAGGCATACACGCGGCATATCTCCCTGCCCTGGCAGAGGGATCTCTCCGGGGCCCAGAAGGCCATTTTCGTTGTCTACGACAAGACCGACGAACGCCGGCTCCGGGTGCGCATGGAACTCTTCGCCCTGGCGACGAGAGAATCCGGCCATGGATGGAAGGGCTGCGATCTGACTCGGGCCTTCGCCGAATGGATGGCGGGGATCGACTACCGCGAGAGCTACTTTGAGTGCCCGGAGGACCTCCAGCTGAGGCTCGAGAGCGATTTCCCCGATTTTCTCGCCGCACGGGTGCGGGAGGCCTTGACGGCGGAAGACGCGGACGGGGAAACCGTCGTCGGCGTGGCCGGGATAGCCTCGATCTTCGGATTTTCCAGGGTTTCCGGGTTGATGGAGGCCGTGGAAAAGGACATCCGCGGCCGTATCGCGGTCTTTTTCCCAGGGGAATACGACAAGAGCAACTATCGCCTGCTCGATGCGAGAGACGGCTGGAACTACCTGGCGGTCCCCATCACCGTGCACGAAGGAGGGATCTATTCATGGCGTTGAACCGCGATGTCTTTCTGCGCGATCCCGCCGAGGTCGCCCTGCTCAACAACGGCGTTGCCGCCATGACCGATGCCTTCACCGGCGAGGAACGCAGAACCCTCCGTTTTGAACTCGAGCACTTTGTCTGCGAGGGCGAATACGCGCGCGGCCTGGTCCGGATCCTCGAGTCCTATGTGGGGAACATGGGGCAGCCGGAGCAGCCCGCGGCCTGGATCAGCGGCTTCTACGGCAGCGGAAAGTCCCACATGGCAAAGATGCTCCAGTACCTGTGGTTCGACTACACCTTTCCCGAAGACGGCGCCACGGCCCGGGGACTTGCCCGCCTCCCCGCCGACGTTGCCGATCTCTTCCAGGAGATATCCACCCTGGGAAAGCGCCACGGCGGTCTCCATGCTGCGTCGGGAACCCTGGGCTCCGGGGCGGGCGAGAGCGCGCGCCTCGCCCTTCTGGGCATCGTATTCCGGTCGGCAGGGTTCCCCGGGAGCTTCCCCCAGGCCCGTTTCTGCATGTGGTTGAAGAAAAACTTCCTGTATGATCGCGTCCGGGGAGAGGTGGAGGGAGCGGGACGTGCGTTCCGAAAGGAACTGAACGACCTCTACGTGAGCCCCGTCATCGCCAGGGCGCTGCTGCATGCCGATCCCACGTTTGCGGCGGACGAACGTGAGGCGAGGGGCGTGCTTCGAGACCAGTTCCCCCCAAAACCCAAGGATATTTCCAGCGAGGAGTTTGTGCTTGCGATGCAGGATGCCCTGGCCCCCGAGGGCGGCATGCCCTGCACCGTCCTCATCCTGGATGAAGTCCAGCAGTACATCGGCGACGACTCAAGCCGGTCCTACGCCGTGCAGGAGGTCGTGGAGGCCTGCAGCAAGCGGTTCGGCGATCGGTTGCTCTTCGTGGGCACGGGGCAGACGGCGCTCTCCGGGACGCCTGCCCTCCAGCGCCTCCAGGGCCGATTCACCGTCAATGTGGAGCTCTCGGACAGCGATGTGGAAACGGTCACCAGGCGGGTCGTACTGGCAAAGAGGGCCGATCGCCTGAAAGACGTGGAGAGGACCCTCGAGGCCAACGCCGGCGAGATCGACCGGCATCTCAAGGAGACCAGGATCGGTCCCAGGTCGGAGGACAGGGCGGTCCTCGTGGAGGATTATCCCCTCCTCCCGGTCCGGAGGAGATTCTGGGAACACACCCTCCGTGCAGTCGACAGGGCCGGGACCGCCGGCCAGCTCCGCACCCAGCTCCGCATCGTCTACGATGCCATCCGGGCGACCGCCGACAGGCCCCTCGGGACAGTGGTCCCCGCCGATTTCCTCTTCGATGAGATCGCCCCGAACCTCCTCCAGTCCGGCGTCCTGCTGCGCGAGATCGACGAGGTCATCCGCCGCCAGGACGACGGAAGCGAAGACGGCCGGCTCAAAGGGCGCCTCTGCGCCCTCATCTTCCTGATCCGCAAGCTGCCCAGGGAGCCGGCGGCCGACGCCGGCGTACGCGCCACCCCGGAGATGCTCGCGGACCTCCTCGTCAAGGACCTCGGGAAGGAGGGGGCGGTCCTCCGGGGCAGGATACCCCCTCTGCTCGACGAGCTGGCGGCCTCCGGAACGCTCATCAAGATCGACAACGAGTACAGCCTCCAGACCCGGGAAAGCAGCGAGTGGGAGCATGAATTCCGCGCGCGCGAGGCCAGGATCAGGAACGACCTCACCCGTCTCGCCGGAAAACGCAGCCAGCTCCTTTCCGCGGCCTGCCAGGACGCCGTCGCGAAGATGAAGTTCATTCACGGCAAGAGCAAGGAACCGAGAAGGCTGCTGCTCCACTTCGGCGCCGACCCGCCGGCGGAGAACAGCCGGGATATCCCGGTCTGGATCCGGGACGGATGGGGGACAGAGAAAAAGACGGTGTTTGCCGATGCCCGGGCCGCAGGCCCGGACAGCCCCATCGTGTCCGTCTTCATCCCGAAGACCCAGGCCCCGGCCCTGAGCACGTGGATCACCGTCCAGGACGCGGCCTCCGGAACCCTGGAGTTCAAGGGTGTGCCGGCCACCCGGGAGGGCGTCGAGGCCAAGGATGCCATGCGGACCCGGCTTCTCGAGGCCGGCAACCATCTCGCGGCCCTCGTGAAGGAAATCATCGACAAGGCCGAGGTGGTCCAGGGCGGTGGAAACGAGCGGCTGGAACTCGGCCTGGCGGCGAAGGTCCAGGCCGCGGCCGAGGCGGCCCTGGACCGTCTCTTCCCCTCGTTCAGGGACGCGGACGACGACCGCTGGGAACAGGTCATCCAGCGCGCCAGGCAGGGGGCCGAGAACCCCCTGGAAGTCATCGGCTTCCACGACAGGACGGAGAAACACCCCGTGGCCGCCGCCGTGCTCTCTTTTGTCGGTTCCGGAAGGAAGGGGAAGGAGGTCCGGGCACACTTCGCGGAGGCCCCGCACGGATGGCCTCGGGATGCCGTGGACGCGGCCCTCGTGGCCCTCTGTGCCCAGGGCCATCTGAGCGCCGCCGGCGACGGTGTGCCGTACAAATCCGCGGCGCTCGACCAGGCCAAGATCCCCGTGGCCCACTTCCGTGCGGAGACCGCAACCCTGGCCACCCGCGACCGCGTGAGGCTGCGGGGCCTCTACCAGGCCGCCGGCATTCCCTGCAAGCCGGGCGAGGAGGCGGGCGGGGCCGGGGCCTTCCTGGATCGGCTGCTCGAAGCGGCGAGGGGGGCCGGAGGGGATGCCCCGCTGCCGGAGCGGCCGGACACCGCCCACATCGCCCGGATACAGTCCCTTGCCGGCAACGAGCAGCTTCAGGCCATCCTGGAAATCCAGGAAGAACTCAAGGCCAATCTGGATGCATGGACCTCGGCGAAAGCCGTGGCCGAAAAGCGGCTCCCCATCTACGAGGCCCTCTTGAAACTCCTCCGCTACGGGGAGGGCCAGGGGTTCGCCGGGCCGATCCAGGAACAGCTCGACGCCGTCCGCCGGGACCGCCGGCTGCTCGACGCCCCGGATCCCCTGCCGGATCTGCTCCAGGCCGCGGTCTCCGGGCTGCGGGCCGCCCTCACAGCGGCGGAAGGCGCATACACCGCGCGGTACGATCAGGAGACCGGGTTCCTCGAGGGAGCGGAGGGCTGGCGGAGACTCGATGACGAAGCGCGTTCCGGGATCCTCTCCGCAACCGGCCTCACCAGGGTCTCCAAGGGTCCCTCCGGCACAGCGGACGAGGTCCTCGCCTCTCTCAAGCGCCTCACCCTCGAGGGCTGGGCCACGAAGACCGCGGCCCTGCCCCAGCAGTTCGCCGACGCGAGGGCACAGGCGGACAGGCTGATCGAACCCAGGACCCAGCACATCCGGCTCACCAGCAACACCCTCCGGACTGAGCAGGAGGTCAGGGACTGGCTTTCCCACACGGAAGCCGAACTTCTGGGCAGGCTCAAGGACGGGCCCATCGTCGTTTCCTGAGGGATGGGGCATCCAATGACCAGTCTCACTTCGAACCTGCGCAGAGACCTCGAACGGGTTGTTGCCGAGGCGAGGGATGCGGCTGAAGAGGGGGCGGAGACAGCGCTCCGGGTGCTGGCCGTCGACCACCATGAGCCCTACCCCCACATGACGCCGGCGGAACGCCGGCTGCGCAACCGCCTCCGGGCCAGGGCCCGGCAGCTCGGCGACAGCCTGGATCCCAGGACCGGGGTCAAGGGGATTCACCACCTGGTCCTCGAATGTGCCTACGAATACTGGCACCGCATGCTCTTCGCCCGGTTTCTCGCGGAAAACGACCTGCTCATCGAACCTGAGCTCGGTGTGGCCATCAGCCTCGGGGAGTGCGAAGACATGGCCAGAGAGGAGGGAGTCGATCCCTGGACGCTTGCGAGCCGTTTTGCCCAGGAGATGCTGCCCCAGATCTTCCGGCCGGACGATCCCCTGCTCCAGGTCATTTTTGCCCGGGAGCACCGTTTGAAACTCGAGCAACTCCTGGCCGCGCTCGACGCGGCGGTCTTCACCGCCGGCGATGCCCTCGGCTGGGTCTACCAGTTCTGGCAGAGCAGGAGAAAACAGGAGGTCAACGCCTCGGGGAAGAAGATCGGGGCCGACGAACTCCCGGCGGTGACCCAGCTCTTCACCGAACCGTACATGGTGAGCTTTCTCCTGGACAACTCCCTCGGCGCCTGGTGGGCGGCCCGCCGGCTGACCGATGACGATCTCGAGGATGCGGAGGGTGAGGGGGATCTGCGGCGCGCGGCGGCGCTCCCTGGCGTGCCCCTCGAGTATCTGCGCTTCGTGAAAGGGGACGGCGGGAGATGGACCCCGGCGGCCGGAACCTTCGATCACTGGCCCGCGCACCTGAGCGGGTTCAAGGTCCTCGATCCCTGTTGCGGCTCAGGGCATTTCCTCGTTGCGGCCCTCCGGATGCTCGTCCCCATGCGCAGGGAGATGGAGGGTGTGTCTGCGCGGGAGGCAGTCGACCGGGTGCTCGCCGAGAACATCCACGGGCTCGAGATCGACCGGCGCTGCGTGGAGCTGGCCGCCTTCGCCCTGGCCTTTGCGGCCTGGCGCTATCCAGAAGCGGGCGGATACAGGAGGCTCCCGGGGCTCCACCTCGCCTGCTCGGGGCTCTCGGTGGAGGCGGCGAAAGACGATTGGAAGGGGCTCGCCCCGGATGGGGACAACCTGCGCCTCGCCCTCGACCGGCTCCACGACGAGTTCAGGAGCGCCTCCATGCTGGGAAGCCTGCTGGACCCGACTCGAAGCCCGGCGGCGAAGGTGGTGCGGTGGGACAGGATCGAGCCCATGCTGGCCGAGGCCCTCTCGAAAAAAGGAACCGGGGCACAAGGGACGGGAAACGGCCTCGACTCCCGCCGCGAGACGGGTGTGGCGGCGCACGGGCTCGCCAGGGCCGCGGCCCTGCTCGCGGGCCGCTATCACTGGATCGCCACCAACGTGCCGTATCTGGCCCGGGGGAAACAGGCGGACGGGCTGAGGGAATTCTGCGCCTCCATGTATCCCGAGGCGAAGAATGACCTCGCCACGGTCTTTCTGGATCGCTGCCTTGAGTTCTGCACCGAGGGCGGGAACGTCAGCGCCGTCCTCCCCCAGAACTGGCTCTTTCTTACCAGCTACCGGAAATTCCGCGAGAAGCTCCTCAAAAACGACACCTGGCACATGCTCGCGCGGCTTGGGCCGGGGGCGTTTGAGACCATAAACGGCGAGGTGGTCAAGGCCATCCTTCTCAGCATCAGCCGGGGCTGGGGGAGAACGGGGGAAGAGGGCCTCTTTGCGCAGAAGAAGCAGGTGGATGCGCAGTGGATCCGGGGGCTGGATGTTTCTGCCCTGAAGACCGCGAGGCAGAAGGCTGAATTGCTGGTGACCGGTGAAATACAGGAGGTAGAGCAGGAGAAACAACTGGAGAATCCGGATGCGAGGGTGGCATTAGAAAACCCCATGGGTTTTTCGCTCTTAAGTCAATATGCAGAGTGTTTCGCTGGTGTCCTCAACGGAGATTCCCCACGATTCCAACGGCAATTCTGGGAACTAGTGGAGCGTCGAGATCTATGGACGTTTCAACAGACCACTGTGATAAAAAACACCCCTTTTTGTGGCTTAGAGCGCGTCATTTTTTTTGACTTCAAAAATGGGCACTTGCGGGAAGACAGGAAAATTCGGCGCGAGAAGTTACACGACAGCGATCAACGTGGTAATCGTGCATGGGGTAAATGGGGAATAGGCATTAGCCAAATGAATGAATTACCAATTTCATTATATATCGGCTCAACATTTGACTCAAATCTGGCTGTTATTTTACCACAAGCTCAGAATTTGATTCTGCCAATTTGGACTTACTGCCAAACTCCTGAATACCATGAACAGGTTAGAAGAATTGATCAAAAAGTAAACGTCACCAACGCCACCCTCGTCAAAGTCCCCTTCGACCTGGAACACTGGCAAAAGGTCGCTGCTGAAAAATACCCCGACGGCCTCCCGGAGCCCTATTCCGACGACCCCACGCAATGGATCTTCCACGGGCATCCGTGCGGATCAGTGGTGTGGGACGAGGGAACTCATCGGACCGCCATCGGTCCGCCGCGCACCGATGCCACTGTGTTGCAGGTAGCCGTCGCCCGCCTCCTTGGCTACCGCTGGCCGGCGGAGCTGGACGAGGAGATGGAGCTTGCCGATTTCCAGAGGGATTGGGTGAGGCGGTGCGGCGCGCTCCTTCCCCACGCCGACGCAGACGGCATCGTCTGCATTTCCTCCATCCGCGGCGAAGATCCCGCCGCCGAGCGGCTGCGAACACTTCTCGCAGCGGCCTATGGCGATGGATGGTCTCCGGCCAGGGAAAAGGAGTTGATCGCGGCGACCGGTTCCCGGGCCGCGGACCTCGACGACTGGCTGCGGAACGACTTCTTCGAGCAGCACTGCAAGCTCTTTCACCATCGCCCCTTCATCTGGCACATCTGGGACAGCAGGGGCCGGGACGGCTTTCACGTCCTGGTCAACTATCACAGGGTGGTCGAGGGGAGCGGCTCGAGTGTCAACGCGGTTGACACTCCATCTCGTTCCGCGGTGAACCACCACAAGCCGGCCGGGGGCGGCGGCAGGGGACGCAAACGCCTTGAGACCCTTACCTACAGCTATCTTGGCGACTGGATCACCCGGCAGAAAGACGGCGTGAAACAAGGAGTTGGGGGCGCGGAGGACCGTCTTGCCGCGGCCCTGGAACTCGAAAAAAGGCTCAAGGCCATTCTGGAAGGCGAGCCGCCTTTCGATATCTTCGTCCGCTGGAAGCCCCTGGAGGAGCAGCCCGTCGGCTGGGATCCGGACATCAACGACGGGGTGCGGCTCAATATCCGCCCGTTCATGGCCGACGACCTCCCGGGCGGCCGGAGGGGCGCCGGAATCCTCCGCTGGAAGCCCAACATCTCGTGGGAAAAGGACCGGGGGAAAGATCCCGTCTCCTCCCCCTGGTATCACCTCTTCAAGGGTGATCGAATCAACGCCCGCCACCTCGGTCTGGCCGAGAAGCGGGCGGCTCGGGAAGAGCGCGGAAGGGCGCGGGGAGGGGGGCCTGTTCCATGAAGTCCTTTGAATCAGGCGCTGTGGAACGGGTGCCGATCACGCATCGGCTGCTCCGCATCATCCGCGAGATCGGCGAATATCGGGGGAAGCAGGAGCTGTACAGAATGCAGTCGCCCCAGGTCCTCGAGACCCTGCGTCAGGTGGCCTTGATCCAGAGCACCGAGTCCTCCAACCGGATTGAAGGTGTAAAGGCCCCGTATCCGCGGATCAGGGAGCTTGTGGCGAAGAAGACAGCGCCTCGAAACCGTTCGGAGCGGGAGATCGCGGGGTATCGCGACGTGCTGAGCACCATCCACGCACGCGCCCTCGACATGCCGTTTACGCCGAACATGGTCCTGCAGCTCCATCGAGACCTCTATCAGTTCCTGCCGGGCGAGGGGGGGCGCTGGAAACCAGTGGACAACGAGATCATGGAGACCGCGCCGGACGGGACAAGGGTCGTCCGCTTCAAGCCCCTGCCGGCCCACCTGACCCCGGATGCCATGCGCCGTCTCCATGAAGCCTTCGGAAAGCGCCGGGAGGAGGGGGAGATCGACCCCCTCATCCTGATCGCCGCCTATGTCCTCGACTTCCTCTGCATCCATCCGTTCAGGGACGGGAACGGACGCATGGCGCGGCTCCTGACTCTCCAGCTCCTGTACCAGGCGGGCCATGAGGTGGGCCGTTTCATCAGCCTGGAAAACATCGTGGAGCGCACCAGGGAGGGCTACTACGAGACGCTCTCCCGGTCGTCCGCGCGCTGGCATGAGGGACGTCACTCTCTTGAGCCGTGGACAGAATATCTCCTGGGTGTGGTCATCCTTGGGGCCTACCGGGAGTTCGAGCGGCGGGCCGGGCTCGTTTCAGCCGGTCGAGGGACCAAGACGGCCATGGTTCTCGATTTCATCAAACGGACCCATGGCGAGTTTTCCATCTCGGACATCCATGAGAGCTGCCCCGCGGTCGGGATCGATCTGGTCCGGCGGATACTGCGCAGGGAACGCGAGGCGGGGCGTCTCGAATGCCTGGGGCGGGGGCCGAGCGCCAGGTGGAAGAGAACTGAGGCGAATGCGTACTGTACCCAATAAATAGGTACTGAGTGCGACTCCAGTACCTATATAAGGGCCGTGTACGCCACAAGGACCGGAATGGGTGTACGCCTTCACAGGGTACCGCATCTGCTGTGTTGGCGGGCACGTGAAGTACAGGGAGTACGCCTCCGTGCCCGCCGCCTTGCATCTGCAGCACCCTGTGAAGGCTTCCAGTTCGGGGAGTGCAGCATTGAGGCTGTGCCGAACCCCGTGATCAGGTACGAAGGGTGGGCCTATGGCGGCAGGACCGACAATACTTGAGGCGCTGCGGGATTCTCTGCTCTCGGCGGCCCGTTTCAATCCCAACGATATGGCGCCCCCGGCCGCGGTCCTCTGGACCGACGAGGATCGTGAGTGGGAGGCCGTCATTCCGCACCTTCAGGGCCTCATCCGGGAGCTGCTGGCCTTTGGAGAATACCGGCCGGAAGAGCGGAAAGGGCCGGCCATCTGGCTCCGGTGCGTCATCGACGGGTCCCTTCCCGAGGCGGGGCCCCCCGAAAAGGCGGTGCCTGTCGTCTATCTTCCCGGGGTCGGCCGGCAGATGCTTCGGGGCGCCCAGGACTGCCCCGACGACCTGAAACCCCTGGTGGAACTCCAGTATCGGGGCACCTGCTGGACGCAGAGGAACGGCAAGGACTGGACGGTGTACGCGTTTCTTGTCTCCAGTGACGGGGGGCTGGGGCTCGACATCCCGCGCGACGCCAAGACCCGCCATTCCATGATGACGGCCCTTGCGGAACTCGTCACCAGGCCTGCATCGAGCTTTCAGGGAAGGCGCCTCGAGGCCGACGATTTCGACAGGCTCATGGTGGAGGACCCGGTGAAGGACCTTCTCGTGTGGTTGAACAGACCGGAAGAGACCCGCTCCTCCTGGGCCGGACCCAGATGGGAGGCGTTCAGGTCGCGGTGCAGGGCGGGCTATGGATTCGACCCCCAGAAGGACGGGCAGCTCGTGGGCGGCGAGTTTCTCGGCGGCAGGTCCGGCGGCTGGGCGGCGGTCTGGGACCGTCTCGCCGAGGCCCCCGCCCTCTACGGGAATATTCCCGCACTGCTGCGGAGGGCGGAGCCCGCAGGCCAGCGGGAGATGTTTGAGGACCGTTCCTCCTGGCCCAGGCACAACGAGGCCATGGAGGACGACCTCCGCAAGGCCCTGCTCGGCCTGGAAACCGACACGACGGAAACGGCCCGCCGGAGGGTCTTCGATCTTGAGGCGAGCCACGGTCCCAGGCGGGACTGGGTGTGGAGCCGGCTCGGAGAGGCCCCTCTCGCAAACGCCCTCCGGCACCTCGTGACCCTCGCCGAGGCAACGAAAACGATCCCCGGTGGCGCAACCCCCGAGGCTGTGGCGGATGTGTACATGAAAGGGGCGTGGAAGGCGGACGCCGCCGTCCTGGACGCCATCGCGGCGGTGAAATCGTCCGCTGACTGGAAGGCCACGGGCGCGGCGGTGCGCTCGCTCTACGTCCCGTGGCTGGAGAAGAGCGCCGAGCACTTTCAGAACGCCGCCGAGACCACCCCCCTCCCCGGGGCTGGAGGGCCTGGAACGGAGCCGCTCGAGGCCGGGGACGGCTGCCTGTTTCTCTTTGCCGACGGGCTCCGGTGGGACGTCGCGCGCCGTCTCCTCCTGCGGATGGAGGCCAGGGGCTGGAGGGTGCAGATGGCCCACCGTTGGGCCGGGCTCCCCACCGTCACGGCGACGGCGAAACCCGCCGTATCGCCGGTGGCGGGAAGGCTCACCGGGGCACTGCCGGGGGAGGACTTCGCCCCGGTGATCGCCGGTACGGGCCAGACTCTCAATACGCCGCGGTTCCGGAAACTGCTCGATGCCGAGGGCGTCGCGTATATCCAGCCCGGAGAGACGGGAGCGCCGCCGGGCGCCGGCTGGGCCGAGCAGGGAGAGTTCGACGCCCTGGGGCATTCGCTCCAGGCAAAGCTCGCGTGCCGGATCGGAGAGCAGATCGATCTGCTCATCGAGCGGATGATTGCCTTCTTCGACGCGGGCTGGAAGGAGATCCGTGTCGTGACGGATCACGGCTGGCTCCTCGTGCCCGGCGGTCTCCCCGCAGTCACGCTCCCCAGGTATCTGACGGAGAGCCGGTGGGCCCGCTGCGCGGCGGTCAAGGAGGGTTCGAAGGTGGCGTGTCCGGCTGTCCTCTGGTACTGGAATCCGGCGGCCCGGGTTGCCATTGGGCCCGGGATCGCCTGCTTTGGGAAGGGGCATGAATACGCCCATGGGGGCCTGAGCCTCCAGGAGTGCCTGGCGGCGGTCATCACCGTGACCGCCGGAGATGGAGGGATCACGCCCGCCTCCGGCATAACGGAGGTCAGGTGGGTGGGCCTCAGGTGCCGGGTCAAGATCGAACCGCCCGCGAAGGGGCTCAAGGTCGCCTTGCGTGCGACGGTGAACGACCCCGGCCCGGGCGGCGAGGCGGCCAGAGAGGTCGATCCCCAAGGCAGTGCGAGCCTCCTCGTCGCCGATGAGACCCGGCAGGGGCAGCCCGTGGTGGTGGTGCTCCTTGACGCCAGAGGGAATGTGATCGCGAAACAGGCAACCATCATCGGCGGTGAGGATTGATCATGGAACTTGACAGACTCGACAGGCTGGCGGCCTCCGCATTGGACGGATATCTCGTCCGGAAGGACCTGGTGCGCAGGTACAGCAGACAGTTTCCGGTCCCCACGTACGTGGTGGAATTTCTCCTCGGGCGATACTGCGCCACTGTGGATGAGACCGAGATCGAGGAAGGGCTCCACATCGTGGAGCGCCAGCTCCGCGACAGGACCGTGCGGACCGGCGAGGAGGAACTCTTCAAGGCCAGGGCCAGGGAGCAGGGCTCGGTGAAGCTCATCGACATCGTCCGGGCGAGGCTCGATTCGAAAAACGACTGCTTCGTGGCGGAGCTGCCGAGCCTGGCGCTCAAGAATGTCCGCATCGACGACCAGCTGGTGAAAAACCACGAACGGATGCTGACCGACGGCTTCTACGCCGAGGTTACCCTGAGCTACGACCCGGCCATCGCCCTGGAACGCGGCGGCCGCCCGTTCGCTGTCGATGCCCTCCGGGCCATCCAGCTCTCCAAGGCAGACGTGCTGCACACGTTCGTTGCTGCGCGGAGCCGGTTCACCAGCGGGGAATGGAAAGATCTGCTTCTCAGAAGCATCGGCCTCGAACCCTCGAGGCTTTCGGAGCGCGGGCGGATGGTTGCTCTCCTGCGCATGGTCCCCTTTGTCGAGCGGAACTACAACATGGTGGAACTCGGGCCGAGGGGGACGGGGAAGAGCCATCTTTTCCAGCAGATTTCGCCCTACGCGCATCTGATCTCCGGCGGCAAGGCGACGGTGGCGAAGATGTTCGTGAACAACGCCAGCGGGCAGCGGGGTCTTGTCTGCCAGTACGACGTCGTCTGTTTTGACGAGATATCCGGCGTCTCCTTCGATCAGAAGGACGGCGTGAACATCCTCAAGGGGTACATGGAGTCGGGCGAGTTTTCCCGGGGCAAGGAGAGCATCCGCGCCTCAGGGGGCATAGTCATGGTGGGGAATTTGGACACCGATCTGGACGTGCAGCAACGCGCAGGCCATCTGTTGAGCCCTCTGCCCCCGGAAATGCGCAACGATACGGCCTTCATGGACCGGATCCATTCGTATCTGCCCGGCTGGGATTTCCCCAAACTGAACCCCAACGAGCACTTCACCGACCACTTCGGCCTGGTCAGCGACTTCCTCTCGGAATGCTGGAATCAGCTCCGGAGCGGGAGCCGGGTGTCAGTCATGCAGGGACGCGTCAACTTCGGCGGCGCCCTGAGCGGCCGTGACCTGACCGCGGTGAACAAGACCGTGAGCGGCCTCATGAAGCTCGTCTATCCCGATCCCCAGACGCCCGTGCCAGACGAAGAGCTGGAGGACTTCGTGAGCATGGCCCTGGAATGCAGGAGGCGCGTGAAGGAGCAGCAGAAAAAGTGCCTGAAGACGGAGTTCCGCACCACCCATTTCAGCTACACCATGGGCGAGGACGGGATCGAAAAATTCGTGGCAACGCCGGAGATGCACAGTGAGGACAAGATCGACACGGATCCCCTGCCGCCCGGCCAGGCCTGGGGGGTGAGCGAGGGCGGCACGGAGGCCGGCCCGAGCCTTTTCCGTATCGAGGTCACCACCGGCCCCGGAGTGGGGATGAAGATCCTGAATCATCCGGTCCCGGCGCCCTTCCGGGAGAGCGTCAAATATGCGGAACAGAACCTGTACACCCGGGCCAGGGAGCTCGTGGGGGACCGGGACCCGAGGGCCCACGAGTTCTCCATTCAGCTCCGGGCCATGGACAACGACCGCACCGGCGCGGCGCTCGGGGTGCCAGTCCTCATGGCGCTCTGCAGCGGCCTCCTGGAAAAGAGCCTCAAGGGAGGACTGATCACCGTCGGGGCACTGAACCTCGGCGGATCGGTTGAGCCCCTGAGGAATTCGGTGGCTGTGGTCGAGCTGGCCGTGGAGAAAGGTGCATCCGTGATCCTCATGCCTGTTTCCGCCCGCAGGCAGCTCATCGAGCTCTCCGACGACATGGCGACGAGGATCAGTGTCCAGTTCTACTCGGATGTCCCGGACGCGCTCGTGAAGGCGCTGGTGGATTAGACTCATCACTCCATGCGCTGAAAGATCATCCAGGAGGCCGCTCAAAATCTCCCATCTGCGGCGTTGCTTCGATTTCCTCGTCATAGCACGCCAACTACGCTTCATTCCTCGAAAATCTCGCGCCTTGCATCTCAGGTATTTTGAGCGGTGTGAGCTTTCAGGAGTTTTTCAGCGCGAACATGGAGAGTTTCCGGGTCAACGCCCACACGCATAAGAACTTCCCGACTCCTCCGGCAAAGGCCGAAGGAGGTACCCAGCTGCAGTGAGCCGTTTCGAGCAGGAGTCGGACAGCCGGCAGAACCGCTCGTGTGGGGTTCAAGGGGCCGCTGTCTGAAACGAGAGGAACAGGCTGGTCTTCGGGCTGAAAAAAGCTGCCCCAGGCATCTTCCGAAGCCTGGGGCTGACGACCGTCTTACCCGTCCAATCTTTTCTATTATCTATTGCAAACAAAAAGCCCCTCAGAGTTACCTCTGGGGGGCGTTCGTGGCCCAAGCCGACCGCACTTCATGCGGCATGTTGATCATTTCATATCTGAATTCCGGGGTTCTGTCAACCTTCTTCTTTCGCCCGTTCCTGGGAGGGCGGTTTCACCTCACCGTCCGAGGACGATTCAGGAGGGACCGCAGCCTCTCCTGAAACAGCCACGCCGCCCTCGGGCTCAGAGGCCTTCGCAACGTCCACGGCCTGGGGAATCACAGCCTGAGCAGGAACCACCTTCCTGGTCTTGCCCGAACCTTTCACCCGCTCCAAGGGCTCCACCGCCATCTCAAGAATGGCCTTCTCTGCGGCATCCCCCCGGCGGGGCCCCTGCCTCACGATCCGCGTATACCCGCCGGAGCGGTCGGCGAACTCCTTGCCCCAGTGGGTGAAGAGCTTACCCACCACCTGCTGGCTCCTAATCACCATCAAGGCCTGACGCCTCGCATGGAGGCTGCCCGCTTTGGCCAGAGACACCATCCGGTCAGCAAGCCGCCGGACCTCCTTCGCCCTGGGTACGGTGGTCACAATCTTGCCGTGCTCCAAAAGCGAGGTCACCATATTCCTCATCATGGCCTGGCGGTGCTCTGTGACGAGGCCGAATCTCTTGTTCCTTCTCCGGTGTCTCATGATTGGTCACCTTCCTTGCCGGTTTCCTCCTCCCTGTCCACCCCTTCGGGCCTCTTCCATCCGTCGAGCTTCATGCCCAGGTGCAGATTCATGCCCTCAAGCACCTCTTTGATCTCCTTCAAGGACTTCCGGCCGAAATTTTTGGTTTTGAGCATTTCCGGTTCTGATTTTTGAACCAGATCTCCGATGTAATGGATGTTGGCATTCTTGAGACAATTGGCCGAACGGACGGAAAATTCCAGCTCGTCAACGGTCCGGTCGAGATAATCGCTTATGGCCTGATAGTCAACCGACGGCTCTTCCTCGATCGGCTCCTCTTTTTCATCAAAATGAATGAATACGGTGAGTTGCTCTTTCAGGATCTTCGCGGCATACCCCAGGGCGTCCTCCGGACTGAGGCTTCCGTCGGTCCACACCTCCATGGTGAGCTTGTCGTAATCCGTGATCTGGCCCACCCGCGCCTGTGTCACGGTAAAATTCACCTTCTGAACCGGTGAGAAGAGTGCGTCAATCGCGATGGTCCCGATGGGCTGGTTGGGATCCTTGTTTCTTTCTGCCGGAACATACCCCTTGCCCCACGTCACCACCATCTCCATGTGCAGGTCACTATCGCCGCTCAGGGTGGCAATATGGTGATCCGGGTTGAGCACCTCGACTCCACCGTGGGGAGGTACCAGATCTCCTGCCAGGACAGGGCCCGCGCCGCTCTTCTTCAGTAAAAGCGTGGTCTCTTCGTCTTTGAAGAGCCTCAGCCGTACCCCCTTGAGATTGAGTACCACGTCCGTCACGTCCTCAATGACACCAGGGATGCTTGAGAGCTCGTGCAGGACGTCCTTTATCTTCACCGAGACAATGGCACCGCCCTGAAGGGACGAAAGGAGGATCCGGCGCAACGCATTGCCGAGGGTCATCCCGTAGCCCCTTTCCAATGGCTCGCAGACGAATTTTCCATAGAACCGCGTACGTGTGTCGGCCTCGACCTCAAGCCGGTTGGGTCGAATCAACTCCCGCCAGTTTCGGTAATACGGAGTCTTTTCGTTAGTCATGACCTGCGCCCATTCCCCTTTTACACCGCACGGCTGCGGCATTCTCGCTTGTGTAAACCGGCACGAACCGCAGCGGGTTTATTTGGAATAAAACTCAACAATGTACTGCTCCTGTATGGGCATGGTGATATGGCTCCGCTCGGGCAACGCCACCACCTTCCCCTGGATCTTGTCGCTGTCCAGCTCCAGCCACTCCGGCACGCCCCGGCGCGCCACCGCCTGCACGGCCTGCTGAACAGGCGCTATCCCCTTGCTCCGCTCGATCACATTGATCACGTCGCCGAGCCCAACCAGGAACGAGGGAATATCCACACGGCGACCGTTCACCTGAAAATGACCGTGGCGCACAAGCTGGCGGGCCTGGGCCCGTGACTCTGCGAAACCCAGACGGTACACGATATTGTCCAGGCGCCGCTCCAGAAGGACAAGGAGGTGAACGCCCGTCACACCCTTCTTGCGGTCAGCGATCGCGAAATAGCCCCTGAACTGGGCCTCCTGAAGACCATAGATCCGGCGAACCCGCTGTTTTTCCCTCAGCCGGATGCCGTAGTCGGAAACCTTGACCCTGGCCTGTCCGTGCTGGCCAGGGGCGTAGCTGCGTCTCTCAAAGGCGCACTTGTCAGAATAACACCGGTCGCCCTTGAGAAAGAGTTTCATTCCCTCCCTGCGACAGCTGCGGCAGCGTGGTCCTGTATATCTTGCCAACGTTTTCCTCCGATCGTCTTCTCTGGTGAGATCCAGGCCCCTAAACCCGCCGTCTCTTCGGCGGCCGGCAACCGTTGTGCGGTATAGGGGTCACGTCCCGAATCACCTTGACCTGAAAACCCGCCACCTGAAGCGCCCTCAAGGCAGCCTCCCGCCCGGAACCAGGGCCGTTGATGTGCACCTCGACACTGCGCATACCATGGTCCGCCGCCTTCCTGGCGGCATTCTCGGCAGCGACCTGCGCGGCGAAGGGGGTGCCCTTCCGGGAACCCTTGAAACCCTGAGTACCGGCACTGGCCCAGGAGACACTGTTGCCCTGCTTGTCGGTGATCGTGATGATCGTGTTGTTGAAGGTGGCCTGGATATGGGCTACCCCTTCGGGGATATTCTTTCTCTCTTTCCGGCCGCCCTTTCTTGGTGGAGCCATAACCTTCCGCCCTCCGTTGAATGCGAGTTACTTCTTCTTGATGACCGAACGCCTCGGGCCTTTTCGAGTGCGGGCATTGGTCTTGGTCCGTTGTCCCCTGACGGGCAAACCGCGGCGGTGACGAAGGCCCCGGTAACAACCGAGGTCCATCAGCCGCTTGATGTTCATGGACACTTCTCTTCGGAGGTCACCCTCCACCTTCAGTTCTGTATCGATGATCCGCCGCAGTGACGTGATGTCTTCATCAGTGAGGTTGTCAGAATTCTTGTTCCGATCGATACCGGCCTTGTCCAGAATCTGCGCGGCCGAGGTCCGCCCTATCCCAAATATGTACGTCAGGGCTATCTCCAGCCTCTTGTTTTTTGGCAAATCTACTCCCGCAATTCTCGCCACGGACCGACCCCCTTTATCATCCTTGCCGCTGCTTGTGCCTGGGGTTTTTGCAGATCACCCGGACGACACCCCTGCGGCGGATCACTTTGCAGTTCTTGCAGCGACGTTTGACCGACGCGTTCACCTTCATATCTTTTTCCTCTTCAAGACGCCGTTCCCCAATGCCCGGCGCAGTCTGTTCCAAAACGACACTCTGAGCCTCAAACTCTTCAGCGGGCCCTGTACACTATGCGCCCCCTGCTCAGGTCATAGGGCGAGACCTCCACCGTCACCTTGTCTCCCGGAAGAATCCTGATGTAATGCATCCGCATCTTGCCGGAAATGTGGGCAAGTATCCGGTGCCCGTTGTCAAGCTCCACACGGAACATGGCATTGGGCAGCGTCTCGATGACCTTGCCTTCGACCTGTATTGCATCTCCCTTGGACATGTACCCGACTCTGTGCTCCTCATCCCTTGGGGACCGGAAGTCCGGCCCGGGAGAAGGCCCTCGCGGATCCTGGGGCCCCTGTTCCTACAATGTGCTCAAAACGTCCGGCCCACGCTCGGTGATCGCCACCGAATGCTCGAAATGGGCCGACAGCGAATCATCCTTGGTTACAGCGGTCCAGCCGTCCTCGAGGACGCGAATGTCCGGAGCCCCGGCGTTCACCATGGGCTCAATGGCCAAAACCATTCCAGGTTTCAGCTGGGGGCCCTGCCCAGGAAGTCCGTAATTCGGTACTTCCGGCGGCTCGTGCAATGACCGCCCTATGCCGTGTCCCACGAAACGCCGCACCACGTTGAAACCCGAGGCCTCCACGTGGGACTGTATGGCCCACGATATGTCCTGCAGCCTCCCCCGGGCACGGGCCTTGTCGATGCCTTTCTCCAGCGCGGTGCGGGTGGTCTCCAGCAAACGCGCGGCAAGCTCAGACCCGTTCCCGACCAGCACGCTCACGGCCGAATCTCCATAATAGCCGTCATGGACCGCCCCAAGATCCATGCTCACCAGATCCCCCTCGCAGACAGTCCTGTGGGCCGAGGGTATGCCGTGAACCACCTCATTGTTGAGGGAGATACAGAGAGCTGCGGGAAAACCGTGATATCCCTTGAATGCCGGAGTTCCGCCCCTTCTGAGTATTTCCTCCGTAGCTATGCGATCCAGTTCCTCCGTGGTGATCCCGGCCCGCACCGTTGCCGACAGGAGTTGCAGCACCTCGGCCACGATCCTGTTCGCCACACGCATCTTCTCGATCTCCCAGGGAGCCTTGAGCACGATGAATTTTGCAGCCCTGCCCTGTTTCACCTAACCCCTTCTGCTCTTCAGGCGCACGCCCTTCATGAACCCCTCGTAGTTCCTGGTGATCAGATGGGACTCGATCTGCGCCATTGTATCCATCCCCACCCCTACGACGATGAGGAGGGCTGTGCCCCCGAAGTAAAAGGGGACGTTAAAATTGGTGATCAGAATACTGGGCAGCACACAGATCGCGGAAATATAAACGGCCCCGATGAGGGTGATCCGCGTCAGAATCCTGTCTATAAATTCCGAGGTGCGCCGGCCCGGACGGATTCCGGGAATGTAACCACCGTGCTTCTTCAGGTTCTCGGCGATGTCGACGGGATTGAACGTTATGGCTGTGTAAAAGTAACAGAAGAACACGATCAGGACCACAAACAATGTCTCGTACACCACGCTGCCGGGCTGCAGAGCTTGGGAAATCCACTGCATCCAGGGAAGCTGAATGAAGTTCGCAATCGTGGCGGGGAACATGATGATGGAGGAAGCGAAAATGGGAGGAATGACCCCGGCTGTATTCACCTTGAGCGGAAGATGCGAGGTCTGGCCTCCATACACCCTCCGTCCCACCACCCGCTTGGCATAGTGTATGGGGATTCTCCGGTGAGACCGCTCCACAAAACAGATGAAACCGACCACCGCCACCATCATCACCAGCAGGAACAAGAGCAACGCCAAGTGGATGTCACCGGTCTGCATGAGCCTAAAGGTATTCCCGATGGCGGAGGGCATCTGGGCGACTATCCCCGCAAATATGATGAGAGAGATGCCGTTGCCCACACCCCGCTCGGTGATCTGCTCCCCCAGCCACATCAAGAACACCGTGCCCGACATCAAGGTCAGGGCGGTCAGAAGCCGGAAGGCCCAGCCGGGGTCGGCCACGACCGGGGCGCCTCCAGGAGCCGTCATGCTCTCGAGCCCGATGGCGAGTCCCAGCCCCTGAATCATGCTCAAACCCACGGTGCCGTACCGCGTGTACTGGCTGATCTTCTTCCTGCCGGACTCCCCCTCCTTTTTCAGGGCCTCCAGATGGGGAACCGCCACGGTGAGCAGCTGGATGATGATCGAGGCGCTGATATACGGCATGATGCCCAGGGAAAAGATGGACAGCTGCTGGAGTGCCCCGCCGGAAAACATATCGAACAGTCCGAACAGGGTCCCGTGTGCCCTGGCAAAGAACGAGGCCAGCGCCCCGGCGTCTATGCCGGGAGCGGGAATCTGCACCCCCACCCTGTAGACTGCCAGCATCAGCAGGGTAAAAATGATGCGCCTGCGTAATTCAGGGACCTGACTCAGGCCCTCAATCCCTCGTAGCACCTTGTTCCCCCGAGCCCTGGGAGGGCACCAGTTCCACCCTGCCGCCGGCGGCTTCTATCTTTCGCACGGCCGAGGCGCTGGCGGCATGGGCCCTGACGCTCACCGCCCGGCTGATCTCTCCGTCCCCTAAAATTTTCAGCAAGGTATGACGCTTGCGCACCCTTCCCTGGGTCTTGGCCACTCCGATGTCGATCACCCCATCGTGGGCCATGGTCTCCAGGTCACTCACGTTCAACACCCCGAATTCCCGGCGGAACGGATTCTTGAATCCCCTCTTGGGCAATTGCCTGTACAGCGGCATCTGCCCGCCTTCAAAGGCTGGATGCACCGAGCCGCCCGACCTGGCCTTCTGACCCTTCTGGCCCCGGCACGCCGTCTTTCCATGTCCTGAACTCTCCCCGCGGCCCACGCGTTTCTTGCCGCGCCGGGCGCCTGGATGAGGCCTCAATGAATCGAGAGTAAACATATCGGGGATCCTCCGGGTGCGCTGCCTCAGACCGCCTGGGCAGCCAGTTCCTCTACATTGCGGCCACGATGGCGGGCGGTTTCAGTAGAGGTCTGGAGGGCCGCCAGACCCTGAAACGTGGCATGCACGAGATTGTGCGGGTTGTTCGAACCAAGGCATTTCGTCAGGACATCGCTTATCCCGGCGGCCTCCATCACGGCGCGGACCACAGCCCCGGCTATGACGCCGGTTCCGGGAGAAGCGGGCTTCAGCAAGACCCTGCCCGCCCCGCAATGCCCCAAGGCCTCGTGGGGAATGGTCTTGCCCACCATCGGTACCTGAATCATCGACTTCCTGGCCCGCTCGCTGGCCTTCCGCAGGGCCTCGGGCACCTCTTTCGCCTTGCCGAGAGCGTATCCAACCCTTCCCGCCCCGTCGCCAACCACTGCCAGGGCGCTGAAGCTGAACCGCCGGCCGCCCTTGACGACCTTGGCAACGCGATTGATGAATACGATCTTCTCTATGAATTGTTCCAGTTCAGCTGGTGCACTCCGTTCCTGCAACGCCGTCCCCCTTTGAGTTCATACCAGGACCATCTAAAAATCCAATCCGCCTTCCCGAACCGCGTCGGCCAGGGCCTTCACCCTTCCATGGTACAGATATCCCCCCCGGTCGAAAGCGACCGTACTGATCCCCTTCTCCTTGGCCCTGCGGGCCAGGAGCCGGCCCACTTCCTCGGCGACGGCCCTCTTCCCCTGGGTCTCCCCAAGCTTCGAACGTATCTCCGGCGTCAGCGAAGACGCGGCGACCAAGGTTTCCCCCCGGACATCGTTGATGATCTGGGCGTATATGTGCCGGGCGCTGCGAAAGACTGCCAGCCGCGGCCGCTCCCCATCCCCGGAGAGATGTTTGCGGATGCGGCGCCGGCGTCTCCACCGAGCCTTGGGCTTTGCTGCGGTCTCTGCCATTTCTGTATATCCTCACCGTGACAAGACGCCTCGCCGGAGAAAAGGCAAGTACGTCTATTTCTTCGTTGCCGTTTTCCCTGCCTTGCGGACAATAACCTCATCGGAATACTGCACACCCTTGCCCTTGTACGGCTCGGGGGGTCTGAGCGCCCTGAGTTTCGAGGCTGTAAGACCCAACAGTTCCTTGTCGTGACCTTCCAGTATGATCCGTATCACCTTCTGTCTGTCGACCTTCGCGGTGATCCCTTCAGGCAGAGGGAATTCTATAGGATGCGAATACCCGAGATGCAGCACAAGTGCGTTCCCCTTTTCCTCGACCTTGTATCCAACTCCTGTGACAAGCAGCTCCCGGGTGAACCCCCGGCTGACACCTGTCACCATGTTGGCGATGAGGGTCCGGGTCAATCCGTGGACCGACCTCCCCTCGCGGGAATCGTCCCTCCGCTTCACCACCACGCTCTCTCCCTGGACCTCAACGTCTGCCAGAGGATGGACCGTGCGGCTCAGGGTGCCCCTGGGACCGGTCACTGTGACCAGCGGGCCATCGAGATTCACCTTCACCGCTTCCTGAAGGGGAATGGTTTTTTTGCCGATTCGAGACATGAAAAAGACTCCTCGCTACCAGACCGCGCAGATCACTTCGCCGCCCACTCCGGACTGTCTGGCCTGGATGTCGCTCAACACCCCTCTTGAAGTGGACACGATGGCCATCCCCAGCCCGCCGCGGATCACAGGTATGTCATCCTTGCCGCAGTACACCCTTCGGCCCGGCTTGCTGATACGCCGGATGCCTAGAATCATGGGGACCCCCTCGCGGTACCGCAGAAACAACCGCAGGATACCCTGGGTTCCGTCCTTTATCATCCTGTAATTACTGATATATCCTTCCTCTTTCATGAGCTTTGCGAGGCTCATCTTCAGATTTGAGGCCGGAATGTCCACCCGGTCGCGCCTTGCGGAAACGGCGTTGCGGATCCGGGTGAGCATATCTGCGATAGGATCGGTCATGGACATTTCAAGATTCCCCCTGCCAGCACAATTCAAACCTCACCAGCTGGCCTTTGTGACTCCGGGTATGAGACCCTTCGAGGACATACTCCGAAAGCAAATCCTGCAGATGCCGAACTTGCGCAGAAAGCCCCGAGGGCGCCCGCAGACCGGACACCTGTTGTACTTGCGGACGCTGAATTTGGGCTTCTCCAACGCCTTGTTCATCAATGCTTTTTTTGCCACAAAGACCTCCTCACCCGATTCTACTTTCTGAACGGCATTCCCAGCGCATCCAGAAGGAACCGTGCCTCGTCGTCGGTCTTGGCGCTGGTGCAGATGGTCACGTTCATCCCCTTGATCTTGTCCACCTTGTCGAAATCGATTTCGGGGAAAATGATGTGCTCCCTGACGCCCAGGGTATAGTTCCCCCGCCCGTCGAAGCCCTTGGGCGAAACGCCCCTGAAGTCCCGGATTCGAGGAATGGCCACGTGGATGAGCTTCATCAGGAAATCGTACATGCGCCCGTGCCGCAAGGTGACTCGACACCCAATGGGCATCCCCTCTCTCACCTTGAAGGCCGCAATCGATTTCCTCGCGCGGGTCACCACCGGCCGCTGTCCCGCGATGAGGGCCAGTTCTTCCACTGCGTGATCGAGAATCTTGGCGTTCTGGATCGCCTCCCCGAGCCCCATATTCAATACTATCTTCTGCAGGACCGGGACCTGGAAGGGATTCCTGTATCCGAACCTTTCCATCAGCTGGGGAACGCACGCTTCTCTGTAGTGCTGGGCTAAAGGGATCATGCCGCGAATGCCTCCAAGGCGCCTACTTCGTCTCTGTCGGGATGACCTCGCCGCACTTGCAGCAAACGCGGACCTTTTCGCCATCCTCGAGAATCTTCCTGGATATCCGGACCGGATCGGTACATTTCGGACAGATCAGCAGCAGATTCGAGATATGTAAAGCCGCCTCCTTGTCCAGGATGCCGCCCCTGGAATTCGGGCCGGGGCGCATGTGGCGCTTCACCATGTTCACCCCTTCCACCCGGGCCCTGCCCTTTTCCGGCAGGATGGCGAGTATCTTGCCAACCTTCCCCTTGTCCCGGCCCGCCGTCACCATTACCCGGTCGTTCTTCCGAAGATATGTCTTGATGCCTTTCATTGACTGGGACTCCTCAGGCTACAGGACTTCGGGTGCAAGAGATATGATCTTCATGTACCGCTTTGCCCTGAGTTCCCGTGCAACGGGTCCGAAAATGCGGGTGCCGATGGGTTCACCGTACTGATTGATCAGAACCGCAGCGTTCTCGTCGAATCGAATCCAGGATCCGTCCGGCCGGGAGATTTCCTTTTTGGTACGCACCACCACCGCCCGGGCCACATCCCCCTTGTTCACCTTGGAATTGGGCAGGGCCTCCTTCACGGCGACGATGATGATATCCCCCACACCCGCATATCGGCGGCGCGTGCCGCCGAGAACGCGTATACAACTGACCTTTCTGGCCCCGGAATTGTCCGCCACCGCCAGGACTGTCTCTTGCTGGATCATGGAGATCCCTTCCTTTCCCTACACAGCTCTCTCGAGGATCTCCCGTACGAGCCAGCGCTTGTGCCTGCTCATGGGACGGCATTCCTCGATCAGGATCCTGTCTCCGACCCGGCAGGCATTCTCCGGATCGTGCGCCATGTACTGCTTCCTGCGCTGGATGTACTTGCCGTAGATCGGATGCTTGAATCGGCGGCTTACGGCAACCAGAACCGTATTCTGCATCTTGTCGCTGGTCACTGTGCCCGTCATCTGGCGACGAAGGCCCCTTTCCCTGGTCATGCCCCAACCCCCTGCTCTTTGCCGGCGACGGCGGCCTTCTCGTGTATGACGGTCTTGAGCCTCGCGATGCTCCGCCTCACCGACCTGATCCTGCTCACATTCTCAAGCTGATGGGTCACAAGCTGGAAACGGAGATTGAACAACTCCTGCCGGAGATCCTTCACCTTGCCCCGCAGCTCCTCGATACTGAGTTCCCTCAAGTCACCGGCGGCGCTCATGGCATCTCACCTCTGGCCACGATTCGCGTCGGAAGCGCGATCTTGTGTGCGGCGAGCCGGAGGGCCTCTCTAGCGGAGGCCTCGTCGATTCCTTCCATTTCGAAGAGTATCCGGCCCGGCTTTACCAGTGCCACCCAGGCATCCGGTGTCCCTTTGCCGCTTCCCATCCGCGTTTCCGCCGGCTTCTTCGAAACCGGCTTGTCCGGAAAAACGCGGATCCACACCTTGCCGCGGCGTCGAATGTGCCGAGTCAGGGCGATACGGCCTGCCTCAATCTGCTGGGCGGTGATCCTCCCTCGACCGACCGCCTTCAGGCCGAAGTCACCAAAGGCGAGATCGCATCCCCGAAAGGCCAGACCTCGAACCCGGCCCTTCTGCTGCTTGCGGTATTTGACTTTCTTTGGACTGAGCATCTGTTCCTCTTCTCACGCCGCCGCGCCCCGGCAAAATCAAAGCGACAGCGCAGCGACATCCGAATCCTTGTCGGGGAGCACCTCGCCCTTGAAGATCCAGACCTTCACCCCGATGATTCCGTAGGTGGTCTTGGCCTCGGCGAAACCGTAGTCTATGTCGGCCCGCAGTGTATGCAGAGGGACACGGCCGTCCAGATACCACTCGCGGCGGGACATCTCGGCCCCGCCGAGACGGCCCGAACTCTGAATGCGAACGCCCAGGGCACCGAATTTGAGCGCCATGGTCACCGCCCTCTTCATGGCCCGGCGGAAGGCTATCCTGCGTATCAGCTGCCCTGCCACATTTTCCGCCACCAACTGTGCATCGATCTCGGGCCGGCGCACCTCTACAATGTCGATCAAAACAGGCCGGCGCAAAACCTTCTGCAGATCGCGCTTGAGGGCCTCGATCTCCACGCCTTTCTTTCCGATCACGATCCCGGGACGGGCGCTGTGGATGCGGAGGCGGAGGGCCTGGGCCGCCCGCTCTATCTCAATCCGGGACACGCCGGCGTGAAATATCCTGTTCTTGACGAACTTCCTGACCTTGTGATCCTCCTGGATCAGGTCAGAATAGCCCTTTTCGGCAAACCAGCGCGAATCCCACGTTCGGGTGACCTTCAACCTCAGGCCAATCGGGTTCACTTTCTGTCCCAAATTCTCCTCCTCAATCCCACGCGCCCTCAGGCCTCGTCAAGTACCACCGTGATGTGGGCAAGCCTGTGCTTGATTCCGTAAGCACGGCCCATGGCCCTGGGATGGAACCTCTTGAGCTGAGGCCCCTGATCGACACACACCTTTTTCACGTAGAGGATATCCACATCGATATTCGGGTTCTGGTCTGCATTGGCCAGGGCGGATTCCAGCACCTTCCTGATCATTCTGGCGGATTTTTTCGGCATGACGCCCAACGTCTGCAATGCCGCTCCGACAGGCTTCCCGCGCACCACGTCAGCCACAAGCCGGGCCTTCTGTGGAGAAACCCTCAGATACTTGGCCACTGCCCTCGCTTCCATCTCGGAACGCCTCCCTTATCCCTTGCGGACCTTGGACTTCTTGTCCCCCGCATGGCCGTAATAGATGCGGGTCGGAGAAAATTCCCCTAACTTGTGGCCGACCATGTTCTCCGTAACGAAGACCGGAATGAACTTCTTTCCGTTGTGGACCGCGAAGGTGAGGCCGACCATTTCAGGGAGAATCATGGAGCGTCTTGACCAGGTCTTGATAACCCGCCTGTCGTTGGTCTCCCTGGCCCTCCGGACCTTGTCCATCACATGTGCATCCACAAAGGGACCTTTCTTTACAGACCGTGGCACCGTTTCTCTCCTCGCATGTCAGTCAACCGCCGCCGGCCGGACTCACCAAAGGCCGGAGGCCCGTGCCTCACTTCTTCCTGCGCCGCACGATGAATCCATCGCTGGGTTTCTTCTTGCGCGTCTTGTATCCCTTGGTAGGCCATCCCCAGGGGCTGCACGGGTGTCTTCCACCGGAAGACCGCCCCTCTCCTCCCCCCATGGGATGGTCCACTGGATTCATGGCAACGCCCCGCACCTGCGGCCTCCGGCCGAGCCAGCGGGTCTTTCCCGCCTTGCCGTAAGAGATGTTTTCATGATCAAGGTTGCCCACCTGCCCCACGGTGGCCCGGCACGCGTTGAGAAACATCCTCACTTCGCCGCTGGGCAGCCGCAGTTGGACATATTTGCCTTCCTTGGCCATCACCTGGGCCGCCCCTCCGGCGCTCCGGACGACCTGTCCGCCCTTGCCCGGCCTCATCTCGACGTTATGGACCAGGGTACCCAAAGGCATGTTCTTCAGGGGAAGGCAGTTGCCCGGTCTGACCTCAGCCGAATCGCCGGACAGAACGGTGTCGCCCGGCTTGAGCCCGAGGGGGGCCAGTATGTACCGCTTTTCTCCGTCCGCGTAGTGCAGCAGCGCAATCCGAGCCGATCTGTTGGGGTCGTACTCGATGAACTTCACCGTGGCCGTTATCCCTGCCTTTTCCCGGCGGAAATCAATGACCCGGTAATGCCTCTTGTGACCACCGCCCCGGTGCCTGGCCGTGAGCCGGCCGGAGTTGTTGCGCCCTCCGCTGCGCAGGAGGGGCTCCGTCAAGGATCGCTCTGGACGCTTGTCGCTGACCACCGGATCCTTCACCACGGACATGGACCGCCTGGCCGGCGATGTAGGTCTGTATTTCTTAATGGACATCAGACACCCTCAAAAAATTCGATGCGCTCCCCGGGGAAGAGCCGCACTATGGCCTTCTTCGTGTCCGCACGCCGCCCCAGAAAACGGCCGACTTTCTTCGGCTTTCCCTTAGAGCGCACGGTCTGCACCGACCGCACCTTCACCTTGAATATCTTTTCTACAGCCTGTCGGATCTCCACCTTGTTGGCGCGGCGGTCGACCCGAAAAATCACCTGATTGCCGAGATCCTTCTGAAGCGTAGCCTTCTCGGTGACATGTGGCGCCTGAATCACGGAATACAGATCCTTCATGGCTGCAGCCTCGCTTCGATGGCCCCCACGGCAGATTCCTTCACTATCAGGTGCTGGTACTTCAAAAGATCGAACACATTGAGGCCGTGATGGGGCAAAACCTTGACATGGGGGATGTTCCGTGACGAAAGATCGAGGACCCGGTCCTCGGAATCGGTCACGATCACGGTCTTCTGCACTCCGAAACGCCTGAGCAATTCGGCCATCGGCTTTGTCTTGACGCCTTCGAGGCCGAAATCCCGTATGATGACGAGGTGACCGGCCTGCAGCTTGGCGCTCAACGCCATTCGGAGGGCAAGCCGCCGCACCTTCTTCGGCTGCGAATAGCCGAAATCCCTCGGCTTTGGACCGAACACAGACCCCCCACGCCTCCACAGCGGGGACGTGTTGCTCCCGGCGCGGGCATGTCCCGTCCCCTTCTGGCGCCAAGGTTTCTTCCCGCCGCCGCGGACTTCACTCCGGCGTTTGGTGCAGGCTGTACCCGCACGCTTCTTGGCAAGCTGCCAGAGAACCACCTCGTGGAGGAGGCCTTCCTGGGGAGCGACGCCGAAGATCTGGTCGCTCAGGGCGCACTCGCCCACCTTCTCTCTCTGCGCATCAAAGACTGCCAGGGTTGCCATAAAATCCGCTGTCTCCTCTACTTACACCGTATATAGACGAGCTGATTGACAGCTCCGGGCACGCTGCCCCTGACCAGCAGCAGATTCTCCTCGGGACGAAGATCGACCACAAGAGAATTTTCAACGGTAGTGCGCCCGCCTCCGGTCCGGCCCGGCATGCGCCTGCCTTTCTTCACCCGGGAGGGACTGGCGCTCTGTCCCACGGAACCCATCTCCCGATGATGCTTCGACCCGTGGGCCATGGGCCCCCTGTGGAAGCCGTGGCGCCGGACAGTGCCGGAAAACCCCTTGCCCTTGCTCGTGCCGACGACATCCACAAGCTGATGGATCTCCACGTCGTTCAAGGTCAAAACCTGCCCGGGCTCAAAAGGCTGCGGATCGTCCACCCGGACCTCCCGGACATGATAAAATCCATGGGAAAGGCCAGCCTTTTTTGCATGGCCCTGTTCGGGCATCCGCAGCCCGCGAAACGGCTTCGGGGCAAAGCCAAGCTGGAGGGCGTTATAACCTTCCCGGGCGACGGTCTTCTTCTGCAAAACCGTGCAGGGACCGATCTCCAAGACTGTAACCGGTACGGCCTGCCCGGTTTCGGAAAAGACCTTGGTCATTCCCAGTTTCCGGCCCATGAGGCCTTTCAAGCTCGACATGGTCGCTGTCCTTCTTCCGAATTTCTACAGCTTGATTTCCACATCGACGCCCGCCGAAAGCTCCAGCTTCATGAGCGCGTCGATGGTCTGCTGCGTGGGTTCGAGAATATCCACCAGCCGCTTGTGGGTGCGCATCTCAAACTGCTCCCGGGACTTCTTGTCGATATGCGGCGATCTCAGCACCGTGTAGCGGCCGATAGAAGTGGGGAGCGGTATGGGGCCGGCCACTCTGGCCCCGGTCCGCTTCGCCGTGTCCACGATCTCACCCACAGACTGATCAAGCTGTTTGTGGTCGTACGCTTTCAGGCGGATTCGTATTTTCTCCGTGGGGATCATCATGCCTTAGGTCCTCATCTCTCCAGCTGCTGGAGTTCATCAATCAGGCGGTTTTACTGGAGGATCTGGCTCACGACACCGGCCCCGACGGTTCGGCCGCCCTCCCGAATCGCAAAACGAAGCCCCTCCTCCATGGCAATGGGCTGGATCAAATTCACCTCAATCGAAACATTGTCCCCAG
>Ga0209270_1001486_pt1 | contig 32249 bp, 35 predicted proteins | sample MTBAKSrepl1MetaG_FD_187456 | JGI IMG/M metagenome (GOLD analysis project Ga0209270, IMG submission 187456) | Enrichment culture microbial communities from Arthur Kill intertidal strait, New Jersey, USA, that are MTBE-degrading - MTBE-AKS1... | ecosystem: Environmental > Aquatic > Marine >...
CCTGAGTGATGCTTTGGCCTTCCTTGAAATAGAGTTTTCTAATATCATGCACTTCAGTCATTGTTAGCAACCTCCTTACCTCCTTGCAACTGCGCTATTACCGGTTACAAGGATATTATTTATTGTCTGGTGCCTCCAATAACCTCTTTGCAATAGTGGGGAATTTTGGTTGCAATAATGGGGAATTTTATTTGCAATTTCGTCCTATTTTATTCTGCAACAAACAATTTAGTCACATATGTTACAGTTTGGGATACTATTGGGAGATTCGATCACGATGACTTCAAGGCTATCAATAATATGGAGGCTCTTGCTTACATTTATTGCAGTAATGAGTATAAAGTATATTATCTTAATTTAGTCAACGAGAAACAATGCCAGAAAACATAAGAAGAATTAACCTCTGTCGAATAATATTTAATCTTGCCAATAACACAGGCGGGTCTTCAGTTCACTGCTTAGAATTAAGCCAAAATATAGATTCGCATTTAAATCAACAATTTATAATTACTTCCGACTCTTACCAAAATTCATATAATATTTATCACGGCTTTCCTTCAAATATTTATAAGGTTGGATTCATTCGCTGTAAATTACTTGTTTGGATAAAAAGTCAATTTATTTCAGTTCTTCCTATCGCTCCTTTTGTCAGGCTTTCATTTGGCCTGTCTGCAATTGTTAAGTGTATTGAACTAAACACATTGTATGGCATTGACATAGTTCAAGTTCATGGTATTGGGAACGCTATAGTAACAACATTACTAAAGCATCTTATCCATAAGCCTACTATATTAATGTTACACGGTAGCCTTGGATCGTATTCTAAGATTTCAGATATATACGAATCCCTAATATTGAAGTTAACAGTCTTTGATCATTATTTTATATTGGATCATGGTAGTACAATTTTAACCAAAGCCTATAGGTTGCTGTCTGATAAATCACGCTTTACTATAGTGCCAGTGAATATCGATAGCGAAAGGTATCAGCCGAAAAAGACTGATCCACAAATAGTCCTAAAATTAGGGATTAGTGGCAAATTCGTTTTTACATCAGTTCATTCACTTGAACCTGTACAGGGTGTAGATTTAACACTAATGGCTTTTAGTTTATTTGTGAACAAATATTCCGTAATCGATTCGGTTATTTTGATTATTGGGGACGGTTCTTTGAGACAGAAATTAATACGTATGGTGAAAATGATGAACATTACAAAACATGTTTTTTTTATTGGGAGAGTCGCACCACATTCTATTCCAAATTATTTTTCTGTCGCAGATGTAGCGCTAGCAACCAGCCCAATGGTTAATATGAATAGATCAACACACGAAGCTATGGCTTGTCAGAAAACTGTCATAGCGTTTAATACTGGAAATACGACAGACCAATTAATCAAGCATATGGAAAGAGGGATTTTAGTGCCGAACTATAGAGTAGATAAGTTGGCAGACGCGATGTTCTTACTGTACTCGGATCGGGTCTTGCGTAATAAGTTGGGAAATAATGCTAGATCTTTTATCGTACAACAACGCGATTGGAAGGACCGAATTAATACAGAGATGGGTGTCTACGAAGAATTGCTTCGAACAAGGCGTAGATAGTCTAACAAACCAAGCGTCCCTGGAGGGATTCGAACCCACGACCCGCTGCTTAGAAGGCAGCCGCTCTATCCACTGAGCTACAGGGACCCGCAACTCTTAATTTATCACTTGTTTGCAGTTTAAATCAAGCTAGCGGCCGGAGCGCCACAGGCTGAAAACGGCCAGGGCGCACAGGGCAACCCCGGCGATGGCAGCACCCCACCAGCCCAGCAGGCTCAGGGTGGTTACGATTACACCGGCAATCAGCACACCGATGAATATGGCAATGCATGCCCAGCGGCGGTCCAGGCCTAGAAGCACCGCCGCCAGCGAACCCGTCCAGGCACCGGTAACCGGCAGCGGCACGGCCACGAACAGCGCCAGGCCGATGCGCTTGTATTTTTCAATGACGGCGCTTTGGCGGCGGGTGCGCTCGAACAGCCAGGTGAAGAATTTTTCAAAAACTGAAAGGCGGCCGAGTATGCGCACCGCGGCCTGGATGAACAGCAGGATGAAGGGAACCGGCAGCATGTTGCCCAGGATTGCCAGCGGCAGGACGGTGTACCATGGCATGCCCAGAAGGTTGATGCCGAAGGGAACGGCGCCCCTCAATTCGATGATGGGCAGGGCGGCAATGATCACGATTACCAGCTCGGGGGGAAAGCCGGAATTGATCAACGCTTCGCTTATATGTTCAGCCGTCAAGGGTGCCTCGATTCTTTCTCAGCCCGGCAAGTGTAACAAAGGCTTAAAAGTTTAGTCAAATGATTAGCTCGCGGTACCGGAAACAGCTCACCAGGTGGTCGTTGACGATGCCGGTTGCCTGCAGATGGGCATAAATGATGGTAGAGCCGATGAACTTGAAGCCCCGGTTTTTGAGATCGGCAGCGATTTTATCCGAAAGTTCGGTCCTGGGTGGAATCCGGGAATCCTCTTCCCAGCCACCAACTACAGGCTTCGAGCCGGTAAAGCCCCAAAGGTAGCTTGAAAAACTGCCGAACTCCTTCTGAATTTCGAGCACCCCGGCGGCGTTGTGGATGGAAGCCTCGATTTTTTTACGGTTGCGGATAATGCCGGGGTCGGCAAGCAGCTGCGAAATTTTCTCTTCCCCGTAACCGGCTACTGTTGCCGGGTCGAACCCGTCGTATACCTCCCGGTAGCGGCGGCGCTTGTCGAGCACCGTTTTCCAGCTCAGGCCCGCCTGGTTGATTTCCAGCACCAGGAACTCGAACTGGGTTATGTCATCCCAGACTGGCACGCCCCACTCTTCATCGTGGTAGCGGATGTAGGCCGGGTCCGAGCCGGCCCAGGGGCAGCGCGATAACTGCGCAGAATGTGGCAACCCTTCTCCTTTTGATGTGACTGCCGGTATTATAACATTTCAATCGCCCTTGTGCCTGCACCCCGTCCGGCCTGTTGCGCTGGTGGGTTATAATTGTTCCGGAGGGGTTTATGGCCAAAAGCTTTACCTCAGGCGGCCGCCGGGTTGTGCTTTCCAACCCCGGCAAAGTGCTGTTCCCTTCAGACGGCATCACCAAGGCAGACCTTGCCGCCTACTACCGGGATATCGCCCCGGTGATGCTGGGCTACCTCAGGGACCGGCCGCTGGTTATGAAGCGCTATCCGGACGGAATCGAAGCCGGTGGCTTTTTCCAGAAGCAGATCCCGGAATACTTCCCGGAATGGATCGGCCGGGCAACCGTGCCCAAGCAGGACGGCGAAACGACCTATGTGGTCTGCCGGGATGCTCCCACTCTCATCTACCTGGCAGGCCAGGCATGCATTACACCCCATCTGTGGCTGAGCCGCGTGGACCGGCTGGACTACCCGGACCAGCTGGTGCTGGACCTGGACCCGCCCGGCGATGATTTCGAACCGGTGCGCCGGGCTGCCGGCACCGTCCGCAACCTGCTCGAACGGCTGGAAATACAATCCGGCCTCAAGACAACCGGCTCCAGGGGCCTGCACATCGTCATACCGCTCGACCGCAGTGCCGCTTTCGACCGGGTGAGGGCCCTCGCCCGCCGGCTGGCCGGGGTGCTTGCCGGGCTCGAACCCGAAAAACTGACCGCCGAGCAGCGCAAGCAAAAGCGCGGCAACCGGGTTTTTACAGACTGGCTCAGGAACAGCTACGCCCAGACTGCGGTAGCCCCGTACGCCGTGCGAGCGCGGCCCGGAGCGCCGGTGGCGGCCCCGGTTGAATGGCAGGAACTGGAAGAGCCGGGTTTCAACCCGCGGCGGTGGAACATCACCAGCATTTTCACCCGGCTGGAACACTCCGGCGACCCGTGGCAGAAACTGTGGGACAGGCCCTACCCGGCGGCAGAACTCTCCCGGCGGCTGAAGGCCCTGGCCGGCGGGCGCCGGCAGTGAGGCAGTTTTACTTGACAAGAGCGCGCCGCTGGGTTTATATTGTGGGCACAATTGAATATTAAAGGCTGGGAACAGGGCTAGTAGCCCTGAAAACGGGAATCCAGAGAGCCGGAAAAGCTGAGAACCGGTTTCCACGTGCAGGGTGAATGGGCCTGGGAGCCGCCAACCGAAAGCCGAGAAAGGTTAGTAGGCCTGGCCGCAGGAGGAGCGTTATCAGACCTCGAAGGTATCGGGTTTTTATCCCCGTATCTTCATGAGATGGCTGCAGGAATTCCACCTGCGGTCAAGAAGGGTGGCACCGCGGGTTGGCCTCCTGCCCCTTCAAGGGGAAGGAGGCTTTATTATTGCAAATCCGCGGCAAGGAGGCGACGAGTGGATATCGTAAAAGGCATCCGGTGGCCCGATGGGCCTGAAATTATTTAAAAACAGCCCGGTTTGAGTTATAAAAAACAAACAAAAAAGGAGAATATAAAATGCAACAGAAAAAATTCCTACTCGAAGAAAAGGAAATGCCCACCAACTGGTACAACATTCTGCCGGACCTGCCCGAACCCCTGCCCCCGGTGCTCCACCCCGGAACCGGCCAGCCGATTACCCCGGACGACCTGGCGCCGCTGTTCCCCATGGAACTCATCATGCAGGAGTTCCACCCGGAACGCTATATCGAAATCCCCGAGGAGCTCCAGGAAATTTACCGCATCTGGCGGCCCTCGCCCCTCTACCGGGCATACCAGCTTGAGAAAGCACTGGACACCCCGGCCAAGATCTTTTACAAGTACGAAGACGTGAGCCCGGCAGGCTCCCACAAGCCCAACACCGCCATCGCCCAGGCCTATTACAATAAAAAAGCGGGCGTCAAGCGCCTGACCACCGAAACCGGCGCCGGCCAGTGGGGCAGCGCCCTTTCCATGGCCTGCATGTTCTTCAAAATGGAACTGAAGGTTTACATGGTAAAAGTCAGTTATTTCCAGAAGCCCTACCGGCGCATCATGATGGAAACCTGGGGCGCCACCTGCGTGCCCAGCCCCAGCCCGGATACCAAGGCGGGCCGCGATATGCTGGCCCAGGATCCCGATTCCCCCGGTTCGCTGGGCCTGGCTATCAGCGAGGCGGTGGAAGATGCCGTCGGACGTGACGATACCCATTACTCCCTGGGCAGCGTCCTGAACCATGTCCTGCTGCACCAGACCATTATCGGCCAGGAAGCCAAGAAGCAGTTCGAAATGGCAGGCTGTTACCCGGATATCGTGGTCGGCTGCGTCGGCGGCGGCTCCAATTTCGGCGGGCTGGCCATACCCTTCGTCCAGGATAAAATCAACGGTTCCCACAAAAACACTCGCATCATCGCCGTGGAGCCGGAGAGCTGCCCCACCCTGACCAAGGGGCCTTATGCCTATGACTTCGGCGATGTCGCCATGATGACACCCCTGATGAAAATGTTTACCCTGGGCCACACCTTCATGCCGCCGCCGGTTCATGCCGGCGGGCTGCGCTACCACGGCATGGCCCCGCTGGTATCCCACCTGGTCAAGCTGGGGCTGGTCGAGCCGGTTGCCGTACCGCAGATGGCCACCTTTGAAGCCGGCATCACCTTTGCCCGCTCCGAGGGTTTCATTTCCGCCCCGGAAACCAACCACGCCATCCGCGCCGCTATGGATGAAGCTCTCAAGTGCCGCGAATCCGGCGAATCAAAGACCATCCTGATCGGCCATTCCGGCCACGGTCACTTCGATATGGCCGCCTACGACGCCTATCTTTCCGGCAAGCTGCAGGACTATGCCTATCCGGCTGACAAGGTTAAGGAAGCCCTGACACACCTGCCCAAAGTCTAACTGCCGCTACGGTGAGTATCAAACCGGGAGCTTCGCGCGAAGCTCCCGGTTTTTTGTTGCCGGCATTGCGCTTCGATTTTTTTTGCGTTATCATTGAAACATGATGGGAAAAACGAAACTGTTTGTGCGTCTGCTGATTCCGGTAACCCTGTTTGCCGCCCTGCTGGGCGGGTGCGACCTGATCGAGGAACGCTTCCCCGGCCTGACGGGGCAACCTCAGAGTTCCACTCCGGCAGCCACCACCACGGCGCCGCCGGCCAATACCGGCTGGAACCCGCCTGGCCAGACCAGCGGCCCCGAGCTTGAAAACTGGGTGGAGGCGGTGGAGAAAGCCCGGCCCTCGGTGGTGGCGGTGGAAACCTCTACCGGCGCCGGCTCCGGCTGGATAGTAGACAGCGCTGGGATTATCGTCACCAACCAGCATGTTATCGAAGGCGCCGCTGAAGTGAGCGTTGTGCTCTCCGACGGGCGTTTGCTGGAAGCGGTCAACGTTTATTCGGACCCGGTGACCGATATCGCCGTCATCATGGTGGATGCTGACGGCCTGCCGGCAGCCGTGGCAGGCAGTTCGGCAACCCTGAAGGTGGGCCAGCCGGTGGCTGCGGTGGGCAACGCGCTGGGCCTGGGCATCAGCATGAAAGGCGGCTGGGTAAGCCGGCTGAATATTTCCACGGTAATCGACGGGCGTGCCCTCTACGGGCTTATAGAAACCGATGCGGCCATGAACCCGGGCAACAGCGGCGGGCCGCTGATCAACCTGGCCGGCGAAGTGGTCGGCATCACCAACGCCAAACTGGTGGACATTACCATCGAAAGCGTGGGGTATGCCATCAGCATTGATTCGGCACTGCCGGTTATCGAACGGCTGGTCAGGGAGGGCTTTATCCCCTATCCCCTGCTGGGCGTATCCGGCATGGTCACCGTCGACCCGGCTGTCGCCAGCTTCTTCGACCTCGGGGTGACCGAGGGCGTATTCATACACAATGTCACGCCGGACACCGGCGCTTTTGCAGCCGGCATGCTTTCCGGAGATGTGATCCTTTCGGTCGACGGCGAGGCCGCGCTTACGGTGGAAGACCTGGTGCGCATCATCCGCTCCAAGGAGGTAGGCCAGACCGTACAGGTCGAAATCGACCGCGGCGGGCAGCGGCTTACCCTTTCGGTAACCCTGGGCTCGATGAACTAGGCCTGCTTTTTAACCCCCAGCACCACGTTGTGTCCGTCCAGCTTGAAGCTCTCGGTGCAGGCGTCTTCACCCGGCTCCTGCAGGCTTAATTCGTCCGAAAGGGTTTCCTTCGATATATAGCCGTGGTACTGGAGCATCACCTGGTTTATGCGCTCGTCCGCCTGGTAGAGGGTTACGATCCTGTCGGCGATATCGAAGCCGGCCTGGCGGCGCAGGGTCTGGATGCGGCGCACTATTTCACGCGCCATGCCCTCGGCTTCGAGCTCCGGGTTCACCCGGGTGTCCAATGCTGCGGCATACACATTATCCGAACTTGCTGCCATGCCTTCACCTTCGAGTTCCTCCCGGCAAGCGGCAATACGGATTTCCTTGACGTTGAGTTCCTCGAGCACCTGGGCCTGTATGCGTTCCAGGCGCGCTTCCTCGGCCTTGCCCTGCAATACCACCAGCATCAGCGAAAGCGGCTGGCGGATCTTGATACCCGCCTGGCTGCGCGCCGAGCGCCCCAGGGAAGACAGGCGGATCGCCAGCTGCACGCTGGCGGTCAGCTCAGCATCGATGGCGCCGGTATCGGCCTCGGGGAAATCGGCCAGGTGCACGGATTCCGGCGCTCCGGGGTACGGCCCCCTTACCAGGTTCTGGTACATGGCCTCGGACAAGAACGGCATAAACGGGGCCAGCAGGCGGCACAGGGTTTCCAGGCACCGGTAGAGCGTATCGTAGGCCGCTGTCTTGTCGTCGTCGTTTTCGCTCTTCCAGAAGCGGCGGCGCGAGCGGCGCACGTACCAGTTGGAAAGGCTGGAAACGAAATCTTCTATCCGCCGGCCGGCAGAGGTCGGGTCGTATTTCTCCAGGTCCTGGCTTACCCGGTCGGTCAACTCGGCCAGCTCGGAGAGTATCCAGAGGTCGAGTTCGGCGGTGGGGGCAGGCCGGTTGGATTCAGCCGGGTTGTAGGCATCGATGCTGGCATAGGTTACGAAAAAGGAATACACATTCCACAGCGGCAGCATGAACTGACGCATGACCTCGCCCACCAGCCCCTCGCTGAAGCGGCGCGGCTGTCCGGGCGGAGAAGCGGTATACAGGTACCAGCGCATGGCATCGGCGCCGTACTTGTCGATAACCGCCGAGGGCTGAACCACGTTGTTGCGGCTCTTGGACATCTTCTCGCCCTTTTCATCCAGAATGTGGCCCAGGCATATCACGTTTTTATAGGCAACGCTGTCAAACAGCAGGGTGGCGATGGCATGCAGGCTGTAGAACCAGCCGCGTGTCTGGTCGATGGCTTCGGCGATAAAATCCGCCGGGAAGCGCCCGTCGGTAAGCAGCGTCCGGTTTTCGAACGGGTAATGGTACTGGGCAATGGGCATGTTGCCGGAATCGAACCAGCAGTCGATAACCTCGGTCTGGCGGCGCATCACAGCGCCGCAGCAGCAGGTATAGGTCAGGTTGTCCACATAAGGCCGGTGAAGATCGATTTCACCATCGAAACCGGAAAAGCCCGGTTTGGACTCGAGTTCGGCAATGGAACCGACGCATTCGTAGCTGTCACAGGCTTCACAGTGCCATACCGGCAGCGGGGTTCCCCAGTAGCGCTCCCGGGAGAAAGCCCAGTCTACATTGTTTTCCAGCCAGTCCCCGAAGCGGCCGTTCTTGATGTGCTCCGGGTACCAGTTGATCTGCTGGTTGAGTTCGATCAGCCGGTTCTTGCGGGCGGTGGTACGGATATACCACGACTGCTTGACGTAGTAAAGCAGCGGGGTGCCGCAGCGCCAGCAGAACGGGTAGGTGTGAGTGACGGTCGCCTGACGGTAAAGCAGGCCCCTGGCATCAAGGTCCTCGGATATGGGCTTGTCGGCGGCTTTGACGAATTTGCCGGCAAACGGATAATCCCCGGTTATAATGCCGGCGAGGTCGACGTGCTGTACGAAATCGAGCGCCCCGGCTTTGCCGGCTTCGAAGTCGGCTTCACCGAAAGCCGGGGCGATGTGCACGATGCCGGAGCCGTCTTCCATGGAAACGAAGCCGGCGCTGATTACCCGGTAGGTCAGTTCCTCCGGCTCGGCCTGCTTTTCCAGTTCGCTGGTGCCGGGGATAAAGCGCCGCCGCTCGACACCGTACTGATGCGGGTTGTACAACGGCTGGTAGGTAAGGCCCACCAGTTCACTGCCCTGCAGTGTACCCAGGGTTTGAAAACCGTCCAGGTCCAGCGATGCAAGCAGGGCCCGCGCGGCGATTATAATCCCTTCCGGGGTGTCCACCATGGAGTATTCGGCTGAAGCGTCCACCGCCAGGGCGGTGTTGCCGGGCAGGGTCCACGGAGTGGTAGTCCAGGCAAGCAGGTAAACGGGTTTGCCGTTTGAAGCCAGCCGGCTGCCGAGCTTATCGATGCCGGCGGTGGTAAGTTTAAACTTTATGTAAACTGACGGGTCTACCGTATTCTCTTCATAGCCCTGGGCAACCTCGTGCGAACTCAGCGAAGTGCCGCACCTCGGGCAGTGGGCGGCCGTCTTGTACCCGCGGTAAACCAGCCCGTCATCCCACATTTTTTTAATCGTCCACCAGCTGCTTTCGATGTAGGAGTTGTTCATGGTTATATAGGCATTGTCCAGGTCCACCCAGAAGGCAATCCGGTCGGTAAAGGCATTCCATTCCTTAAGGTATTTGAACACGCTTTCGCGGCACCTGGCATTGAAACGGTCGATGCCGTAGTTTTCGATATCGGACTTGGATTTGAATCCCAGGGCTTTTTCGACTTCCAGTTCAACCGGCAGGCCGTGGGTATCCCATCCCCCTATCCTGGGTACGTAGCAGCCTTTCATGGTTTTGTAGCGCGGCACTACATCCTTGAATATGCGGGATATGGCGTGATGGATTCCCGGGTTGCCGTTGGCCGTGGGAGGGCCTTCGTAAAAAACGAAAAGGGGTTTGCCCCGGCGCCCTTCGACGCTTTTGGCAAAAATATTGCGGTCCTTCCAGAAAGCCAGGATTCGAGCTTCCTGAGCCGGGAAACTTGTCCGGGTGTCTACCGTTTGAAATACCTGGTGCATACTGATCCTTTCTAATAACTAATCCCGCCCCGGAGGCCCGGAAGCGGGATTAAGAGTATCATATAACCGGGATGAGCTTCAACGCATGAAAGCTACTTTGCCGGTTTGATTACTACCTTGCGAGCCTCATCGTATCCGGTGCTTTCCGTAATAACCCGGTCATCGTCGTTCAAGGCGGTGTGCACGATGCGCCTTTCGTAAGCCGACATCGGCTCCAGGGTAAACGGGTTGCCGCTTTCGGCCACCTGGTCTGCAACGCGCTGGGCCAGTTCCCTAAGGTAACGGTAGCGGCGCTGTTTGTAGCCGCTGACGTCGATGACAACGGGAGGCAGTTCCCCTTCCATCTTGTGGCTTATTATGGTTCTTAGCAGATACTGCAGGCAGTCCAGGGTCTGGCCGCTGCGGCCGATAAGAATGCCGGGGTTGGCGCAATCGATATCGAATATAAGCGGCCTGGGTTCACGCTCGACTTCCTGGACTACGGCGTCTTCCTTGTATTCGGCTGCCGCCACAACCCCCATCATATCCAGCAGTTCTTCGATCACTTCCTGAATACCGGCTACCAGCTCTTCGGATGTGTTGGATTGGTTAAACACTTATTTCAGGCCTCCCACGTTAAGAACGGTTATTTGTGCTTGCCCTTTTTGCCCTTCCTGCTCCGGGGTTTGGCTTTGTCTTTTCTGGCTGCTGCGGCTCCGGCGGCATCCTCGTGCCCGCTTTCCCCGGCAGCAATTTCACCCGTTGCCTGCCCGGATTCGTCCGGAGCCTGCGGTGCAGAGGGCAAAACCTGGGTGCGGCCGGCAAGTGAAAGCCTGTCCCGGAAGCTGCCCTGGCCTTTGAGCAGCTGGGAGATGCGCAGCACCAGCCGGTCTTTCAGCGGTTCGAGGCCGCCCCAGCCGCTGATGAAGTACTGCATTACAAAACTGATTATGTTGGATGCCACCCAGTACAGTGCCAGCCCGCTGGGGAACGACATGGAAAGGAAGGTGAACATGAGCGGCATCATGACCGTCATGGTCTGAGCCTGTGACTGAGCCTTGGGATCGGCGCCCGGAACCGGCGGCGCCTGGACCATCTTCTGCTGTACCCACATGCTGGCGCCGACGACGATGGCCAGGAAGAAATCCGGCGTGGCAAGGTTAAGCCACAGGAACTGGTTGTTCAGGGGCAGAGCCTCGTATACCACCGGCCAGGAGTACAGGTAATGGGAAAGGTTTAAAAAGCTTTCCGGGTTGACGGCCATGACCCGTATAATCGCCTGGTACAGCGCAATCCAGATAGGCATCTGGATGAGCATTGGCAGGAGGCACCCCGAAGGGCTTACCCCGGATTCTTTGTAAAGCTGCATCTGCTCCTGGGCCAGCTTCTGCTTGTCCGAGCCGTGCTTTTTCTGCAGGGCGGCCAGTTTCGGCTGCAGCATCTGCATCGCCTTGGTAGCCCTGAGCTGTTTCAAGGTAAGCGGGTACATGGCTCCCCTGACGATGATGGTCAACACGATGATGGTCAACCCGAAGCTCCCCCACAGAACCTGTGAAAGGGAAATCAGGCTGTTTATCATCGGTTTCAGGATGATAAGGTCCCAAATTGCTCCTATATCCAACTGAAAGCTACCTCACAATACTGGGTTACTACTCTATGGTTGTCGACCACAATAACGCGCCGGTTTCACCATTGACGGCATAAACCGCGCTTTCCTTGACGGAATGAATATACACGGTTCCGTTGTCCGCTCCGAGGGGCGCAGAAACGGCCGCATCCAGGTTTCTCAATTCGACCTTCTGATAGCTGGTTGTATCTATGGAATATACGCGGCCGCCGTCGGTGACGGCTATCAGCCGGCTGCCGGCAATTACCGGGGTGGATGCAACCGGAGCTTCCAGGTCTATGGTGCCGTCAAGCTGACCGTTATCCGGGTTCAGCACATAAATCAGCCCGTCCATCCCGGCAACGAACAGGGTGCCGCTGCCGGCTACCGGAGCGGCCCACAGCCACCGGCTGGGGGCCTGTTCGTCATCACCGGCGGCCGGGAACGACCAAAGGAGTTCACCGGTGGCCGCGTCCAGGGCATAGACATGCCGGTCCAGCGAAGCCACGATAACCATATCGTCGTATACCACCGGGCTGGCGATGATGGGCCCTTCGCACTCGAAGGGAGCATCCCAGTTGGGCTGGCCGGTCTGGCTGTTAAGGGAATAAACCTTCCTGTCGAAGGAAGCCACCAGCACCGAATCCTGCCAGGCAGCGGGCGAAGCCCAGATTTCTCCACCGGTGTCATGCTTCCACTTGAAGGTAAGGGAAGCGGCATCGAAAGCATACAGGCTGCCGTCTGTCGAGCCGGCAAATATTGTGCCGTCATGCACCAGGGGGCTGCCTATCATGGATTTCGATGTGGCGCCGTTCAAGAGCACCGATTTAGACTGGCGGTCATTTATATTGTAGGCATACAGCCGTCCGCTGTAATCGCCGACATACAGGGTATCGCCGGACAAAACCGGCGTGGCGTAGATGACAGCCGGCGAGGCTCCGGCACAACCCAGCAATCCCGTGCTGGCGGTGGAACCTTCCAGGTTTTCCTGCCACTGGTAAAAACCGTTTTCGACATTCAAAGCCACCAGTTTGCCGCCGGCAGAACCCAGGTAAACCGAACCGCTTCCGGCGGTAACTCCCGACCAGCCCGCCTGGGCGGTACCCACGCCGGCACAACCGGTTACAACGACACCCGCGGCAATCAGGGCGGTGAATGCGGCCAACTTCAAAGATCTCTTTTTAATGCGCACCTGTTTTCCTTAATTTTTAATTGTTTTCCGATCCCGGAACCGGGTCGTACCCGCCGGGGTGAAAGGGATGGCAGCGGCAAATGCGTTTTGCGCCCATCCAGCACCCCCTGGCAACACCGAAACGGCTGACAGCCTCGTAGGTATACTGGGAACAGGTCGGCGTATAACGGCAGGATGACGGAAGCACGGAAGATATGTACTTCTGGTAAAACCGTATCATTCCAAGAGCAAGGCTGTTTATCATCCCGGTTCAACCTTCGAGCAGCCCGGCTTCCTGCAAAAGCGAGCCGGCTACGGACTGCATCCGTGAATAATCGAGCGCCGCGATTGCCGGCCGGGTAAGAACAACTATGTCCCATCCCGGCTTGAGCGCGGCCTGCCTCAATATCTCCCTCAGCATGCGTTTTATTCTGTTTCTTACCACCGAAGAGCCGACCTTGCGGCTTACGACCAGGCCCCACCGGCTGTATTCAAGTTCGTTGCGGGCGGCCTTCAGAGCCATCTCCCTCCGCCTCCAGATGCCGCCTTCACGGTGGACCCGGCTGAACTCTGTGGTTTTCTTGAGATAAATTTGCCCTTTCACTGGCTCGAAGGGTACAGCCCCCGCCTATACAACTGTAAGCCGTTTACGGCCCTTAAGGCGCCTGGCTTTTAAAACCGCCCGGCCGCCCCGGGTGCTCATACGCGCCAGGAAGCCGTGTTCCCGCTTCCTGGGAATTTTTTTAGGTTGATATGTTCTTTTCGGCACGATTACTCCTCAAAACTAACAGACAAACAAAGTGATTATTCTTCGGTGTTGCGGGCTTCGTCCTGCCCGGCGGTTTCTTCCGGTTGAGCTTCGGTTGCTTCAACCGCTTCGGCTGCTGCCGGTTCGGCCGGCGCCACAGGAGCTTCGGCTACAGCTTCGGCCGCCGCGGGGGTTTCGACCGGCGGACGGTGGTATTCCTTACGGTAATGGGGCCGGCCAATGTCATAGGCGGTACCCATTTCATAAATATGCTCGGCGGTGTAGGGCAGCAAGGCCAGGTACCTGGCTCTCTTGATGGCTGTCGCCAGCGCCCTCTGGTGCCGGGCACAGTTGCCGGTGCGCCTTCTGGGCAGAATCTTTGCCCGGTCGGTAAGGTAGCGCCCCAGCAATCCTATATCCTTGTAATCTATGCGCGTACTTTTATTGGCGCAGAAAGTACAAACTTTGCGCCTGGCAACAAACTTGCCGCCGCCCCATTTGCCGCCGCTTCTACCTTTGGGTTTCGTGGTTATTTCTCTTGCCACAGGTAAATATATTCTCCTTTATAAAAATGTCTCAAATGATTTTTGGTATCTGTTAAAGCTTAGCTGAAGGGAATATCATCCGGGGTGATTTCGTCAGAATCGATATCTTCAACTTTTTCGTCACCGCCCATCTGGGACTGACGGTCCAGGAAAGTCACCCGGTTGGCAATTACCTCCGTACGGGTCCGTTTCTGGCCGTCCTGGCCTTCCCAGCTGCGGTTGTGCAGCCTGCCTTCGACGTAAACCAGCCTGCCCTTGCCCAGAAACTGGTTGCACTGCTCGGCCAGCTTGTTCCAGGTAACGACACTGAACCAGTCTGTTTCCTGTTTGCGCTCACCTTCGGGGGTAGTGTAGAAACGGTTGGTGGCCACCCTGAAGGAAGTAACCGGGTTGCCGTTGGCAATAAAACGCATTTCCGGGTCGTTGCCTACATTGCCAATTAACATCACTTTATTCAGGCTTACCATTCCGCTCTCCTTAGCTCTGGCTCTCCTCAACTATCAACATATGTCGTATTATACGCTCGTCAATTCTGATCTTGTTTTCCATCTCCCGGGTGTTGCCGGGAACCAGGGTGAACTTGGCCAGGACGTAGTAGCCTTCATTCAAATGGGAAATAGGATAAGCCAGCTTCTTTTTACCCCAGGGCTCGAGCTGGCTGATGGTGCCGCCGAGGCCTTCGATCAGGCGTTTCAGATCCTCAACCGATTTTTCGTTTTCCTGGTCGCTGGGCATAGTCTTGAATATTACCACCATTTCGTAGTTGCTTACGTCCCCGGAAACGACTTCGGGGAGTTTTTCTTCTCTGGTTTTACGGGTTTCTTTTACTGCCACGCTTACTGCCTCTTCTCGTTTATGCAAAATTTAGGCCTATTATAACACAGCAGAGTAATACAAACAATTTTATTGAACGGCCGCCGCATATGAAATGCCCGCTTTACCCTCTCCCGGCCCCTTGCGGTTGAGTAAGGGCCGCGGACCGGGTTATAATTACAGTCACAATCATTGATTCCAGGGTAATCATGCTCATATCCAGAGTATCCTCTTACATCAAATCCTTTGTTTCCAATATGCGGCTTTTCGGTCTGCTGTTTGCCGTCAAATACGGGCTGGATTTCATGGGCCTGGCTACCTATATCACCGTCCGCTACCCATCAACCGGAACAAGAGTTCGCGTAAGGACCAATAACTTCTGGAAAAAACTGGAAGGCGGCGCCTGGGAAACAGATGTGATGCGCTGCCTTGCAAACGCAGCGCATCCGGGTCAGACGGTGATCGATGCTGGGGCATGGATAGGGCCGCATACCCTGCTTCTTGCCGAAATGGTGGCTCCTGAGGGCCGCGTAGTCGCGTTCGAACCGGACCCGGAAGCACTGCATTTGTTGAGGGACAATATCGGCGCCACCGGCTGCGGCAATGTCTGTATAGAAAACCTTTGCCTCGGCAGTAAAACCGGCACTGCCTCTCTCAAGACAAACGGAACCCGGGAATTCGGCCACAGCAATTCAACCATCATGGAACAGCCGGGTGTAAGGGCTGCCCGTGAAATCAGCGTGCCGGTAACCACCATAGATCAATACTGTGCTCGCCAAGGCATCACGCCGGATGGGATAAAAATCGATGTCGAAGGCGCCGAAGGCCTGGTTATTGAAGGTGCGCGCCGGACCATATCCCGGTGCGCCCCCTGGGTTCTGCTGGAATTTCACGGCCATCTGATGGACGAGCCCGCCAGGACCGAGTGCTGGCGCAGCATAACCGCCGGGGCAAGACAAATTACCCTGGTGGGTGAAGAATCCGGGCAGAGCCAGGAAAAGGGGGATGCGAATGCCCCGCCAGGAAGGCGGCGAAGGCACGTGTTTATCCGGTATTAGGATTCAAAACAAAAACCTCGCTCTTTTCGAGCGAGGTTTGGTCAGGCTTGATTCTCCGCTTGCTTATGAAGCTTTTGCCACTTCCACCAGCCGGACAAAGGCTTCCGGTTCCCTAACTGCCAGGTCGGCCAGCATTTTCCGGTCGATATCCACGTCGGCTTTCTTCAAACCATTGATAAAGCTGGAGTAATTCATTCCGTTCATCTGAACAGCGGCATTGATGCGGACTATCCACAAGCGCCGCATGTCGGATTTACGCTCCCTCCGGTGGGCGTAAGCGTAACTCAGCGAATGCAGCATGGACTCATGAGCCCGGCGGTATAACGAATGCCGGCTTGCCCTCTGCCCCTTGGTAAGCTCCAGTACTTTCTTGTGCCTGTTACGTGCTGTAACCCCTTTTTTGACTCTCAACCCTCTACTCCTCTATTAATTATGCCCCGTATGGAATAAGCCGCTGGATTCTCTGGCGGTCGACAGGGCTGACAGGTATAGTTTCATCGAACTGCCGCTTTACACGGGCAGATTTCTTGCGCCTTAAGTGGCTTTTCATCCCTTTGGTACGCATCAGCTTCCCGGTACCGGTGAGGTGAAAACGGGTTTTAGCTCCCTTGTGCGTCTTTAACTTTGGCATCTTTCTCCTTTATCCCTTCCTTCTCTTTTGGCTTAAGATTGGGCAGTGGTGAAAGGATGGCGTGAAGCCGGCCTCCTTCTCTTACCGCATCTTTTTCAACCGAAGAAACTTCTTTCAGTCGTTCGGACATGCGCCCGATAAGCTTGACTCCCAGTTCGGGGTGGGCATTTTCACGTCCGCGGAACATGATGGTCACCTTAACCTTGTCACCATCTTCAAGCAGTTTGTAAGCGGTGCGGGCCTTGGCTTCGAAATCGTGCTCGCCGATTTTCGGCCTCAGTCTGATTTCCCTGAGCAGCGACTGCTTCTGGTTTCTCTTGGCCTCCCGCTCTTTTTTTGTCTGTTCGTATTTATATTTTCCGTAGTCCATTAAGCGGCATACCGGCGGTACGGCTGTGGGGGCTACTTCCACCAGGTCCAGATTGTGGCGGCTGGCTGTTTCGAGTGCCTGAGCAACGGTCAATATACCCAGTTGCTCACCTTTTTCCCCTACGACGCGCACTTCCCTGCCCTTAATTCGCTCGTTTACACGTAATTCTTTAATTATGTTTGTCACTACCTCCCTGGATTATGAATCAGCAGCATGACTATAACATAGTCACCAAAGCTAATCAAGATTGAGATTATAAAGCCTTCCGATTGACACGGTCAATCAGGGTATCCTGCAAATCCTTCAACTCCATGTTGTTTTCCTGCTGGCCGCTGCGCCATCTGACGGAAACAACACCGGCTTCGACTTCTTTATCGCCCAGGATCAACATGCAGGGCACCTTGGCTTTCTGGGCGCTGCGGATTTTATGATTGACGGTCGATGAACTGGTATCGACTTCGACTCTCAACAGGCTCTGCCTCAGTTGTTCCTCTATGCCCCTGGCGTAGTCAATGTGCCGGTCGGCTACCGGCAGAATAATTACCTGAACCGGCGCCAGCCACAACGGGAAAGCGCCGCCGTAATGCTCGATAAGGCAGGCCATGAACCGTTCCATGCTGCCCAGTACGGTTCGGTGCACCATGGCAACCGGCTGCTCCTGCCCGTCTTCGCCGATGTAAGTCACATCGAAGCGCTGGGGGTTGTTGAAATCAACCTGGATGGTAGGCCCCTGCCAGGCCCGGCCCATGGCATCTTCGAACTTGATATCGATCTTGGGGCCGTAAAACACGCCCTCTCCCGGGTCGACTTCGTAGGCAATACTCTTCTTTTCCAGGGCGGCCTGCAGAGTCGAGGTGGCCTCCTGCCACATCTCGTCGGTGCCGGCGTATTTTTCGGGCCGGGTGGACAGTTTTACCTGGTAGCGCTCGAAACCGAAGGTCTGTATCATGAACATGGCCAGTTCCAGAACCTTCGTAACTTCTTCTTCCAATTGGGAATAGCGGCAGAATATGTGGGAGTCGTCCTGGGTAAAGCCCCTGACCCTGGAAAGCCCGTGAAGCGTTCCGGATGCTTCGTAGCGGTATACGGTACCCAGTTCGGCATAACGCAGGGGAAGTTCGCGGTAGCTGCGTTTGCGGGAGTTGAATATCATGATGTGGTACAGGCAGTTCATCGGCTTCAGGAGGTATTCGTCCTCGTCTATGACCATGGGGCTGTACAGGCTTTCCCGGTAATAATCCCAGTGGCCGCTTTTCTTCCACAGGTCCAGTTTGGCAATGTGGGGAGTGTAAATTATGGAATAACCGCGCCTGTCATGCTCCAGTTTCCAGAAGTCTTCTATAATCCGCCTGACCATGGCTCCGTTGGGATGCCAGCATACCAGCCCGGGACCGCCTTCATCGTAAATACCGAACAGGTCGAGCTCTTTGCCGAGCTTGCGGTGATCCCTCTTGGCGGCTTCTTCCACCAGCGCCAGGTAATCTTTTAGGTCCCTGTCGCTATCGAAGGCAAGCCCGTAAATACGCTGCAGCATGGGACGTTTTTCACTGCCGCGCCAGTATGCTCCGGCAATGCTCGACAGCTTGAACGATTTTACCTGCCCGGTCGATTCAAGGTGCGGGCCGCGGCACAGGTCGGTAAAACTGCCGTTGGAATATATACTCAGCTTCTCATCTTCAAGTTCCTGGATAAGCTCCAGTTTATACGGCTGGTCCTTGAACAGCTCAAGCGCCTCTGCCCTGGACACCTCACGGCGGATGAAGGGCTGGTCTGCGCGGATAATTTCTTCCATTTTTTTGGAAATTACCGGCAAATCCTCCGGCGTCAAGCTCCGCGGCAGGTCAAAATCGTAATAAAACCCGTTATCGATGGCCGGCCCGATGCCCAGCCTGGCATCCGGGAACAGGCTCAACACCGCTTCGGCCATAATATGTGCCGCTGAATGGCGCATCGTTTCAAGGTTACCTGTTTTGGCGTTTTGCACGGTCATTGTCTTTTACCAGCATAAGGCTCCTCATGGGTTGCAGAGGAGCCTTATAATTTACGTCCTCATTTTGATAATAGAAAATTATATCAAGAATGCCCATGGCAGGGCAAGGAGCAGAGTCCTTCGCCACTGCCATGGGCATCGCGTGCTGTTAAAGGCCCTGCGTCAGGGCCACGGTCAGCATGGCTGTACCGAGGATAAGGCTGAGTATTACGATCAGCACATACAGGGTCCATTCCGACTGGGTAATCCTCTTGACAACTTTTTTGACCAGGGCCTCTTCGGCTTTGGCCATGGCTTCCTCGGCGGCTTCCTTGGCCGCCCTGGCCATTTCTTCACTCCGCGAAGCCGTCTGCTGGGCGGCATCGATGGCAGACCGGGCTGCCCTGGCGGCATCCTCGGCCTTGGTGGCAGCCTGGTCGGCTGCTGCCCTTATTGCCGCTTTCAGCGCATCGTCACTGGCATAACCGGCCGCTTCAGCCCTGTTGCGCAGTTCCTCGGCCAGCGCAGCCGCCTTTTCGGCGCTTGCTCTGGCTTCCCTGCCGGCGGTATCAGCCTGTTCGGCCAGCGGCCCGGAAACATGCTTGCCGGCTTCTATAGCCTGGTCCCCGGCAAGGCCTGCGGCTTCGGCTTTCCTGGCAAGGTCGGAGGCAAGCCTGGCAGCCAGGGATGCGGCTTCGGCGGCTTCCCTGGAGGCGGCCTCGGCTTTTCTTATCGATTCCGGGGTTTGCTTTTCCTCGGCTTCCCTGGCGGCGGCTTCGGCTTTTTCAATAGCCGCCTGGGCTCTTTTGAGAGCCTCGTCACTGGCAGCCGTGGCGCCCGCCAGAGAGGCGGTGGCCGCCCGCGCCGATTCTTCGGCCTTGCTGGCCGCCTGCTCGGCAATGGAACGTATGGCAGTCGCCATAGCCGCATCACCGGCAGCATCCGCCGCTTCGGCCTTCTTGAGCGTTGATTCTGCGACCCGTGCTGCCTCCTGCGCGGCATCCTTAGCCGCCTGACCGGCCTCTTCCGCCCTCATGGCAACATCGCCGGTAGCTTTAGCAGCGGCGCCAAAGGCTTCATCCCCGGCAATATCGGCCAGTTCGCCCTTCCGGGCAACTTCTTCCGACAGCCTGAAAGCACTGGCGGCGGCTTTCTTGGCTTCTCTGCCGGCCTCATCTGCCTTCCTGGCAGTTTCCGGGTTCAGTTTCTCGGCAGCCTGGGCTGCCGCCGCGTTAGCCATCCTGGCGGCTTCGTCGGCTGTTTTGGCGGCTGCCTTGGCCGCTTTCATAGCCTCTTCGACTGCCTGCCTGGCAAGTATAGCGGCTTCCTCGGCTCGGATAGCGGCTTCTTCAGCCTTTCTGGCGCCTTCAATAGCTGCTTCCCTGGCGGAGAGTTCGACTTCTTCGGCTTTTACGGTAGCTTCTTCAGCCGCATATTTGGCAGCCCTGGCGGTTTCTTCCGCCTTGAGCGCAGCTTCTTCAGCCCTCCGGGCGGCTTCTTCTGCCCCGGCGCTGGCCTCGCGGCTGGCTTCTTCGGCTTTCCTGGCTTCTTCAGCCGCGGTTTTCCTGAAGGCTTCAGCTGCCGCTTCCGTTTCCTGGGCCAGTTTGAGAGCAGAGCCTTCAGCTTTTTCCGAGGCCAGAGCCGCCTGGTCGGCAGCGCTGCGGGCAACTTTGGATGCTTCCTCGGCCCGCCTGGCAGCTTCGAAAGCCGCCCTGATGCTTGCCTCCATATCATCCAGGATACGGGGCAGGGGGCTGGTCATGATCTTCGGAGGAGGCGGCGGGGGCGGCGCCGGCTCTTTTACCGTTCTATTTTTATCGGCCATCTATACCTCCTTAACAGGCATTAATTTTCAAACAGCCGCAAATATATTATGTTAAGTTTAGCTCAGAGCCGGAAAATGTATCTTCAGTGAGATTACATTACCTTATGGCCGGTGTCAATATAAAAAGCAGTAAAAAAGCGCGTTTTACGGGTATTTAGCGGATTATGTAAAATAAATGCGGGCTGCCTGAACAGACAGCCCGCATGGCTTTCCATAAAACAGTTTAACCGATCAGGGTAAGCAGCTGCAGATAAGGGATGATTACGATATCGAAAAATATAATACCCAGTACCAGCCCAAGCAGGTAAAGCATGCCGGATAAATAGCCCTCACCGGCCATCACATGCTGCCGGAACGGACAGCCTTCGGCCATTACCGAGAAAAACGCCATGCCGAATGCCCCTACGATGCTGATGGGCAGCAGTACCATCGGCTCGACCTTCAGTCCTTCCGCCAGCATGGGAAAATCCGGTACCCCCGGCAGTTCGCTGGCACCGCTGATCCATTTAACCACGTTGAAACCGATAATGCCCCCCACCACTATTCCGATCAGTCCCTTCAGGCGGTAGCTGTCCCTCACCAGGTAGAAATCCCTCAGGCCGCTGATGGTGCAAAACCGGGAGCGCTGGCCCATATAGCCCAGCACCAGCCCGACTATCAAGGTAGCTACGCCTATGTTGATCGGCAGATAATTGGCCAGTACCCATCCAATACCGAATGCCGCCAGCAGAAATATCACCAGTGCGATCAGAAACATTTTACATTCGCCTCACTTTCCATTTGATGTACTCGCAGGAGACGATGACTCCGAGGACGATGGAGGCCAGAACAACCATGGCGAAAACCATTCCGTAAGAGGAAAGTATGGCGGTGCGTATCGGGCAGGAGCCCCATAACAGGCCGAAATTGATGATGATGAAACCGAGAATAAAAGCGAAAATATTATCTCTTACCGGTCCTCTTCTGAACCTGAGCTCCTTGTTCTTAAGCGCCGCAATGGTCGAGCCCACTATGAAACCGATAGGGGTGAGCACCGGAATGCCGACGAAAATGCCGTGTATGGTAAACTCGGTGCCGAATACGGTGTTGGATAGCCAGTTTACCAGGTTGGCCGGATGAGATACGGCGCAGACGCCGTCACCCACAGGTGGCTGAACATTGAAAAACCCCTGGGCTATGGCTGCCAGCACACCCATGGCTATACCGGTGAGCAAGGCCATGTTGGGTATCAGCCCCAGGGATTTCTTGAGGTCGAATTCCAGCTTGCCGAGTTTTATTTTCATTCCACAACCTCCTTATTTATGTGGACAGTACTTTCCTGACAGCTTCAGGGATATGCGGAATCAGTTCAGATATTAACGTAGCTGGAGTAGGCTGAGCCAGCTCTCCCATGTAGCGGTTGACCTGGGCCGCTTTCAGACAGGCTTCCTGCGGGTCCATGCCGCTGGATATAAATGCGGAGACCACGCCGGTGATGGTATCCCCGGTGCCGCCGATGGCTTCGAGAGCCGGCACAAGGGGCTCTTTTATTTCACCGACTACCTTGCCGTCTACCACGACATGGTCGACGGCGGCTTTGATCAGCAGGTATTTAGGGGCATCCCCGTGGGCGTAAGCTTCGCCGCTCAGCTTGGGGATTTCCTTATCGTCCACTTCGAAAATGAAGTGCTGGACATAAGCCGGGTGAGGAGCTTCGGCATCGGCAATAAAACTCAGCTCTCCCGGGTCGGGAGTAAACAGGTCGAACTTCTTTGCCAGGCCGATTGCCTTGGCATTGAGCAATGCCCCGGCGTCGGCGATGAAGAACGGCCTGGGTTGAACTGCGTCTACGGCTTCGACCAGCTTTTTAAACGGTTCTTTGGTCGGCAGCAGGTAATGCAGGGTGAGCACGTCCGGCTTCATATTGGCGACTTCGGCAGCGAGGTACTCCAGGATTTTAACGGTACCGTCTCCCATGCCTGTATCGCCGTAGGTCACCAGGTGCGGAGGGTCGATGCCCAGCGCCTGACAGGTAACCGACGCCGCCGAAGCCATGGCGGCGGTCCCCAGGGTAACGTATTTGCCCTCCAGTACATAGTCCCCGATAGTAACCCTGTCTTTCTGGTATATATACGGCCCCTGGGTCAGGGGCATGCCGTCTATAGGTATGGTTCCCGCAATGACCAGCATTTTATTTCTTCCCCTTTTTCTTCTTTTCTTGGTCTTTTTTGAAAAGCTTCTCGGCGTTAATGTAGGCATGCTCCAGGGTGTAGGCGCAAATGGTTTTGCCGATTTCCCGGGGTTTGGGGCCTTCTCCGATGACGGTCCCGATGAGGCTCAGACCGAGCCACGGGATATCCGGTCAGCCGCCACCCGAAAGATTGACGATGACGCCGTCTGCCTTGCGGTAAGTAATCTTCATGTTGCCGCAGCGCACCATCATGTAATCACCGTAATCCCAGGTCTTGATCAGCTTGGTGAGGAATACCGGTACCATGCGGGTGCCTTTCGGCATAAACAGGATATCCAAAATGATTACTTTATTGTCTTCCAGAGTGGCTTCGGCAGCATCCACATCCGCCGTGCCGACCTCTATTGCCAGGTCGCAGCCGGTGCGGTATTCAACCGGCGGGGCAACTTCCTTGATTTTGAAACCGGCCTTGTCCAGAACATGCTTGGCCCGCATGGCATGGTAGATATAATCGAAGACTATTAACGCTTTATCCCCTTCTTCTGCCATCTCAGCCTCCGTGCTCAATTTTATGCCTAGTTTATTACTGATACTGGTTGCTGTCAAGGTTTATAAAACTAAATAATTATAATTATATATATTACTTTTACGCTTGCCGGCGGTTTGTGGTCAATACTGGTTTTTTTGTCAGCAATATCGTACCGGTGCGGAAAAATAAGGGGCGGCGCACGGCTTGTCTATTACCGTGCGCCGCCCCTTATTTCGGAAGGAGGAATCGCTATTAAACTAAATTTTAATCACCTTGCCCGCCCCGAGCAGGGAATCGACCACTTCGTACATGTTGCCGGCATGGCCGATACTCAACTTATCGGTTATTTCGTAAAATGCCAGGCAGGTGCCGCAGGAAACTATCTCTGCGCCGGCTTCATGCAGTAGTTCCAGGCTGTCCAGAACTTCCGAACCCTCGCAGGTAAGGCGAACAGCACTGTTCAAAAACAGGATTTTCGCCGGGCGGTTTTCGTTTTCCCACAACGTGTTCAGAAATGACTTCATGAGAATACCGCCCAGTTTTGGATCCCCTTCTCCCAAGGTTTCGGAGGTAACCAGGACAACGTAGGTTTCAAGGTTACCGGACGATTGCTGTTCCTGTCTGCCGGGTTCAATGCTCAATAAATAATCCCGGCCCTTTTCTTCCACTGCCACAGTGGCTCCCTGGCTCTGGGCAAACCGCTTGACGTTTGCTACTGCATTGGAATTATCCACGATAACTTTGAAGACGGCTCCTCCGGTTTCTTCCAGGGCTTTTTTGGTTTTAAGCACTGGCCCGGGGCAGCTAAGGCCGCGGCAATCGATTTCCTTCATCAAGTACTCCGGTTTACGTTTCCGGCTTCATTATAAGGATATAATCATCGCCTTCCTGGCTGGTTTCTACACTGTAACCGGCGTTCGTCCCCAGGCGGGTTACATTTTGAACCGAAGTCCGGGTGTCTATAAAAACCTTGAGTTCCTTGCCGGGATTTTCCTCCATGGCCTTTTTGGTTTTGACCACAGGTACCGGGCAGGAAAAGCCCCTTACATCGACTTCGACCGACATCTATTTATCTCCTTTTGACGGAACGGCGCATATACCGCTCCATTCGCATAAATACTGTTTGAAAACCGCTGGAAATACATCTATTATCTGGGATACTCTGGTAGCCGGCGTCGGATCGGCCATCTTGCCGCCCATGCGGTTGCTCCTGGCTGCCAGGATACCAGCTTCTACCGGGTCAACCCCGGCAAATACAAAGGCGCTGGTAAGCCCGGTAATGGTATCGCCGGTACCACCTATGGCTTCCAGTACCGGTATGTCGGGCTCTTCTACGGTAGCCACAATGCTGCCGTTCTTGGCAATGTAATCCCTGGCCCCCTTGACAACCAGTACACTGGCGGCACTGTTGTTGCGGTAGGCGGCGGCTATAAGCTCCGGCACGTCCTCTATTTCCGAGCCGAACAGGTGGTTGGCGATATAGGCGGGGTGGGTGGCCGCCGGGTCTGCCAGGAAAGCTATTTCCGACGGATCCGGGGTGAATACGTCGAATTTTTGCGCCAGGCCGGCGGCTTTGGCGGCATACATTGCCCCGGCGTCAGCTATCAGGATGGGTGGTTTTTCCATCTTCTCGACTTCTTTGACAAAAAGGGTCAGCAGGTTCATAAACGGCTGGCAGTAATGCAGGGTAACAACATCGGGCTTGAGAGAGGCGATGTTTTCGGTAAGGTAGCGGTACATCAACCGGGTGCCGTCACCCTTGCCGATATCTCCGGCTACGGCCACATGCGGCGGCTCGACACCCATGTATTCGGTGGCAGTAAGTGCTGCGCTTATCATGGCGCCGGTTCCCTGGATGCGTGAAAACGCCCGGCCACCGGCAACAAGCTGATCGCCTTCCCTTTTTACCGGCCCGGCAATCAGGGGCATATCCTTTTGGGGTACGGTACCCGCAATCAACAGCATGGCTAATTACCTCCGTTCCAGACAGTGAGCGCTTCTTCGTAAGCCCGATCCAGCATCAGGGCACAAAGGGTGTATCCCAGTTCTGAAGGCTTGGGGGCATCGATGAGCTTCTTATCCACCATTTCAGCATGCAGGTAGGGAATGTCAGGACACCCTCCGCCGGAAGTGTTTACGATTATTCCGGTAGCTTTTTCAAAAGCCAGCTTCATATTGCCGGCCTTTATCATCAGCCATTTGCCGTAATCGGTGGTTTTGACCACCGAAACCAGTTCGGCGGCACCTTCCGTGGTGGAAAGAATGTTCATAAAGTGCACATCCTTTTCTTTGAGCAGTCTTTCGATACCGGTTTTTTCCACCAGATTGATTGCTACTCCCAGGTCGCACCCCATGCGATATTTCGGGGGTGGAGCTATCAGCTTTACTTCATATCCGCCCGCCCGCAGAACTTTTTCTCCCTGAATTGCCTGGCTTACATCTTCGAATATAACCAGGCCGCCGCCATCCACGCTCTTCTTGCCGTTGTTACCCATACCGTTATGTATACCTCCTCTAGGCTTTACGCATGGTAAAACCGATTATCAGACAAAATGCCCAGCCCGCAGCCACAGCGGCAATGCTCCAGGTGTTTATACCCGAAGGGCCGGCTGCAATAGCAAAATTATGAGCGATAGCGGCGCCGGCAATCAGGCCCAGAATTGTAACACCGGCGTCGGTATCGCCTTCACCGGCCAGAATAAGATTCCTGAAGGGGCAGCCACCGATCTGGGTGGCGGCAATACCTACCAGACCCATCCCCAAAAAATTCCAGAGATGGTCGGTGTGAGCAATGGGCTGACCGGTGAAACCCCAGTGATAAATGCCATCGGCGGCAAAGTTGCCGGCAATGTAATTGGTAGCCAGTGCAGCTATAAGCAAGGCAATAAGGCCGCTGCCCAGGTAGAAATCCCTTACCAGGAACATGTCCCGCCATCCGCCCACCGAGCAAAACCGGGTGCGCTGGCCGATAAAGCCGAGAAAAGCTCCAATGCCCAATGCTGCAAACAAAGGCATTGCCATGGAACCGGGACCGGATTCACTCTTTAAAATAAAAGCGGGGGCGGCAATCGCCAGCACCAGCAGTACAACCATCATACCCGGCATGATCGCTCCGGCGGTATTGCTCATGGGTTTGGCTCTGCCGAGGTTGAAACCTCTCCTCAGGAAAAATATGCCTATAAATATTCCGAAAATCAATCCGGCAAATGCAGTCAGACCGTTAAGGTCGCCGCCGGCCAGCCTGAGCAGCATTCTGAGCGGACAGCCCAGAAATACCAGGGCGCCTATCATCATGCACATGCCCAGAACAAACCTGATGATGGGCGAGGAGCCTCCCCGAGGCCGCCATTCCCGGAAAGCCAGGGCTACCACAAAAGCCCCCAGTGTGAATCCCATTATCTCAGGCCTTAGATACTGTACGACCGATGCCTGGTGAAAACCAAGGCCGCCGGATATATCCCGCAGAAAACAGGCGGAACAAATGCCCATATTAGCCGGGTTTCCCCAGTTGACAGCCAGAGCGGCAAGTACACCGAAGACCGCTCCCCCGAGGATTATCCATTTCTTCGACATCAGGCTGTTGATTATGCCCATGAATTCTCTCCTCTTACTATAAGAATTTTACCCGTTTATTATAAAATTTTCCAATCCAGTCAATATTTCAGGCGCACACCTCCTGGATTTTAATGCTGGATATAATGTTACCATAAGTTTTATCTTTATTCAATATAAAATGCCCTTATTATATTAAATAATGTTGACACAAGAAGCGCGTTGTTCTAGATTAGGAATCAGCAGGAAGCAACAATGGCTGAAGAAATACAAAATAAAGTCGATGTACGCGGCAAACAACCGCCGGAACCCAATATTATCCTCAAGGACGCTCTGGAAAGCGCCGATATCGGCGCACTGATACAAGTCATCGGCGACAAGATGGCATCAAGAAGCGTACAGCGTTTCGTAAGAATGCGGGGGCATGAAACGGTCAGCGTCGAGGAAGGAGCGGATTCTTTCACCCTGGTGGTAAAAAAAGTAGCCGGCACCGGGGACCTGCCCCTGGACTGTATATTGATCAAGGATTAAGGCAAGTGGGGAAGCGGGGATTTGAACCCCGACGCCTTGCGGCACATGATCCTAAGTCATGCCTGTCTGCCAGTTCCAGCACTTCCCCGGCGGGTTATTATAACACCTGAACCCCGGTTTGGTTAAACCGATACTTCGCCCTGCCGGATGGTATAATGTGTCACCCGCTTCAGTTTGAGAAGTTCGGAGGTGCCGGCCATGAGAAAATGGATACTGGTTATTACATCCCTGATAATTGTTGCCGCTGTCACGGGAATCAATACCTTTTTTTACTCCCGGCAGTCAAGCCTCCTTGAAAATGCACTGGACCGCATTAACGAGCTGGAACAGGTTCAGGCAGATCAGCAGTCAGCGCTGCAGTCGTCCAGCCAGCAGGTTCAGGTTCTTGAAGAGGAACTTGAACATGCCGGGCAGGAACTTGATTCGTTGCAGGCGGGAATCGATTCACTCGGCCAGGCTGTGGACGGAATCGATGCGGAAATCAGCCTTCTGACCACCGGGCTTGGTACTCTCTCGGAGGAGCTTGAAAGCATAAGGGCGATTCTTTCCTCACTCGGCGCTGACTATATCGATGCAGCGGCCGTCGCCCGGGAAACGGAACCGGTAATCGTTTACATACAGGCCAGCTTTTTCGGCTTCAGTGTTTCCGGTTCTGGAATCCTGGTAAGCCGGCAGGGGCATGTTATTACCAACTACCACGTCATCGAAGATATGGATTCAATTCAGGCTACTCTGAGTACCGGCCAGAGGCTGGACGCCGAAGTCCTCGGTTTCGATGCCGGCAGGGACATCGCCATTCTCAAGCTGTTTTTGCCGGGGTTTGATTTTCCTGCCGCCAGGCTGGGGGATTCCAGTCGGTTGACTTCCGGCCAGGACGTGCTCGCCCTGGGTTTCCCCTACCCGCTGGGTGACGATATTCCGGGTGAAATGTCGGTTACACGCGGAGTCGTTTCGGCTTTGAGAAGCTTCGACGGATATGAATATATTCAAACCGATGCGGCCATAAACCCGGGTAACAGCGGGGGTGCCCTTATTAACCTGGCCGGTGAACTGGTAGGCGTCAACGTCGCCAAGTATGTCGATATAGATATAGAAGGCATAGGCTTTGCCATTCCGGTGAACGAGGTTAAAGATTTCATACTGGAATATGTGGGGTAACACCGGTTTGCTTTACATGTGGCTGTTTCTGGCCGGATCGAAGGGCTACCAGGAGAGACTGGGGTATGTGGTTACCACGTGCCCGGATTGCGGTGTCCGGGACCTGTTCACCGTAGAACAGGAACGCAAAAAATTTACAATATACCTGGTGCCCACTTTTCAGTATTCCAAAAAACAGTACATGGTCTGCCCGAACTGCCGGGAGGTGTTCGAGGTCGCCGAGGAAATAAAAACCGAATTGCAGCAGAAATTGATAACCCAGGAGCAGCTCTCGGAAGCGATCAAAAAGGGCCGGCTGGATAAACTGCTGAAAAGCGGCACCCGTACCGGCAGGAGAAAAAACAGCGGCGCTTGAAGCATATGAAGAATATTCGTTAAGGTATTACAATATAAAGATGACTATTGCTCAGAATGTACGCCAGCTGCTGGATGAACTGCCGCCTCATGTCGAACTGGTGGCAGCCGTTAAAACTCGCACTCCGGCTGAAGTTATGGAAGCGGTCGATGCCGGAATCAAAACACTCGGGGAAAATTACCTGAACGAAGCCGAGCGTGTTTACGCCGTCATCGGCCAGCGGGTCAACTGGCATTTTATCGGACGCCTGCAGAAAAACAAAATTGGTTCCGTTGTTTCTCTTTTCGATATGATCGAAACGCTGGATTCACTGGAGCTTGCCGCGGCAATCAACCGGGAATGCGCCCTCGCCGGTAAAATGATGCCGGTTCTGATAGAGATAAACAGCGGCGCGGAACCGCAAAAATCGGGTGTCCTGCCTGAAGAGCTCGCCGGCTTCATTACGCGGGTCAAGGATTTGAAGCACATCAAGGTCGCCGGCCTAATGACCATGGGCCCTGTCTCCCATCAGCCGGAAGATTACCGCCCGTATTTTGCCACTACCCGGCAGTTGTTTGAAACGATCGGGGGATTGCAGATACCCCGGGTCGAAATGCGATATCTCTCCATGGGCATGACGGACTCCTACCAGGTGGCTATCGAAGAAGGGGCTAACATGATACGCATCGGTTCCAGGCTGTTCGGCCCGCGTGCTTAAGCGCCGTAAACGCTTTTAAGGCTGTTTACTACCTCGTCCAGGCGGTTAAAGCCGGTATAAGTGACTCCCAGCGCGCTCAGCCGTGTAATAAGCGAATCAGTGGCAAAAGCATGTTCAGCCAGGCTTGCTGCAGGGGCGTCTGAAGCGCCGTTTCCCGCGTACAGTATCCGGTAGCCCTGCCCCATGAAAAACCGGGAATACGCTTCTTTGAACCCGTCATCCAGCACCGCCCCATCCGGGCTGCGGTAAACCGTTTCGATGTGCTGATTGCCGAACTCCGAGCTTGCCGAATATACATCAATTTCTGCCAGGCCCAAGTCGGCCAAGATGGCACGGATGTAAAAATCCAGCCCGTTGGAAACTACCACGAAGCGAATTCCCTTTTGCCGGCAGTAATCGATCAGCCGTGAAAACCCGGGTCGAATCCGGTAGTTTTGTAAAACGTAATCTTCCAGGATGGATTTTTCTTCCTTCACCAGCCGGAAAGCCCGGGTGTTGAACTGGCCGACGGTTATCCGGCCGCTTTTGTAATCTTCGAGGATGGCGCGCCAGTTTCCCCTGGCGTATTTGTCCAGAATGAGGAAGCTGATATCTTCTACAGTGATGGTGCCGTCAAAGTCGGACTGAAACAGCAGCCGTGAAATTTTACTAGGCTCGGGCATCGGTGGGTGTGGTTATCTCCGCATCTGAATAATCAATCTGAAACAGCTTTTCGGAATCGTCTATATAGTCCGTATACAGGATGCCTTCCAGGTGGTCCACTTCATGTTCCAGCGCCTGGGCCATAAGGTCGGTTGCTTTTATCCTTATGGGATTACCGTCACCATCCAGGCCCTTACAGACTACCGAAACTGACCGCTGGACCAGCCCCTGGTAACCGGGAATGCTGAGGCAGCCTTCCATCACTTCCCTTTCACCTTCCCGCTTGATTATTTCGGGATTGACGACAGCAAAAGCGTCTTCATCCGGCATCTGGATTACAATCAAGCGCAGGGATTTGCCTACCTGAGGCGCAGCCAGACCGACGCCACCTTCCTCCTGCATAGTCTGGATCATATCCAGGATAAGCTGTTTTACAGATGAGTCAATTGCCGGAATCCTGACACACTTTTTCCTCAGAACGGGGTCGGGTACTATACGAACTTTCAGCGCAGCCATTTAACTTAATAATATCACAATTTACGGCGATTTTACCAACAGAAAACTGAGTTCGGGTGATATACCAATTGCCGTTGCATGCCCGGTTGTGATAGTATAATTTACGTCTCGGGGTGTAGCGCAGCCTGGTAGCGCACCTGAATGGGGTTCAGGTGGTCGACGGTTCAAATCCGTCCACCCCGATTTTTTATTTTCACACCAGTTTCAAATCTTAGTGCTCTCCCTCCAACAGCGCTCTTTTATCACCGACCAGAGGGAATTAAACCACTTAAGACCGAAAAATCCGCCCGGCCCCAGCATCTGCCACTGTTCCACGGTAGAAACGGCGTTTACGGCATCCATCTCGGCTTTCAAACTGCTGACCCCTTCCGGGTTGTCCGCCTTCAGCAAGGCATCGATGCGCTTCTCGATCGAGAGGGCCTGCTCGATCCTCTGGATCTGCCGGTCGGCCATTTCCCGCGGTATCTGGCCGAAATCAGCCTTGTACCTGGTCAGCCGGGAGATCGCCCGGTAGGTTACGTCCATGATAGCGTCGCGGGACAACCAGCGCGTTTCGTAATTCAAGGTATGTTTCCAGCTGGGCATCTTCAGGGCCTGCCGGTGTTCCTCGAAAGTTGTATAAAGAAGGCGGTAGCCGTGTTTTTCCGGGTTCTCGAAAGCTTCCGATCCGGGATCGAGGAACGGGCCCAGCGGCCCTATATACAGTGAAAGTCTTTTATCGCCACTAAACTTGTCCAGTAGATACCGGCAGTACTCGACGGTGTCCGTTACCGACTTTTCGTCCTGGCCCGGCAGGCCTATCATATAGAACAGCTCTACTTTTCCGGCTCCCATCTTGAGAACACTTTCAACGGTTCTTTCCATTTCGGCGCTGGTGTAGCCTATACCGGTGGCCTTACGCACATCGTAGTCATGGGAATGGGGGGACATGTTTATAATAAAACCCGGCGCGGCCAGTGCGACCTGGTGCATAAAGCTTTCGGGTACCGGGTCGTAGATTTCAAACATCAGGCTGTTTTTTACCGGTTTTTGCTGCAGGTATTGCAGCAGGCGCAAAGCATTCTCCTGGCCGGTGTCGCGAATATCCCCCAGGATGGATATGGTACCGCGCGATATCCGAGCGATATTGTGAATGTCTTTGAAAATATCCTCCGGTGAGCGAAACACCGTCCGGCAGCGCTCCAGGGTTGATTTCATAGCTCCGGCCGAACCGCCGCAAAAGATGCAGTTGCGCCGGCAGCCCCTGCCGGTGAATACAGCCGTTACCGGGTACTTGAGCCAGCCCTTGAAGGGCACCACGCTGGCCAGGTCGCGGTAGCGCAGCACCTGGCGCACCATGAAGCCGTAGTGGTTGCCCATGACA
>Ga0209270_1001500_pt1 | contig 31853 bp, 28 predicted proteins | sample MTBAKSrepl1MetaG_FD_187456 | JGI IMG/M metagenome (GOLD analysis project Ga0209270, IMG submission 187456) | Enrichment culture microbial communities from Arthur Kill intertidal strait, New Jersey, USA, that are MTBE-degrading - MTBE-AKS1... | ecosystem: Environmental > Aquatic > Marine >...
TATCGTTTAAAATAACCTTAACGGGTATCTTTTCAAGAAAACTCTTAAAACGCCCTTTATTTGTAAAAGCTTCCATAAACATATTTTCTTTTAATTTGGGTAAAATTTTAGGAGGGATTCCCCCCCCCAGGTAAACACCACCCATGGCCGCTGCAGTCAGGGCAAAGTTGCCGGCAGCTGCGCCGAAAATGGAGACAAACATATTCAGCGCTTCTGCACAACCGGGATCACTGCCCTCCAATGCGGCTTCCGTAACGGCTTTTGCCGGATCCATTTGCTTTATATTTTGCTTCAGCCATTCAGTCTCACTAAAACGGCCCGAGTCTTTCAACCAATTGTAAATATTTACCAAACCGGATCCGGAAGCCACCCTTTCGATACTTACGTGGTCATAAATATGATAAAGATGGCGCCACAAATTCATTTCCGCTTCGTTATTGGGAGCAAAATCGGCATGCCCCCCCTCTGAAGCTACCGGCAGGTATTGACCATTCTGATAAACCAGCAATGCCTGTCCCAGTCCGGTGCCTGGGGCGATCAGAGCGAGATTTTGCTTTTTAACGGATTTTGCCTGATTTAAAGATAACAGATCATCATTGTTTAAAAGCGGGATGGCCATTGCGGTGGCAACTAAATCATTGACGAGTTTAACATGCTTAAAGTTGAACTGTTCCTTGATCCGATCTTCGGAAATGCGCCAGGGGAGATTGGTAGTTTTGGACTTGCCGTTTACCACCGGGCCTGCGACCCCAAAACAGGCATGGGTGACAGGCACCCGATGAAGTTCGAGAAATTGCCGGATAAGGTGCTCCAGATCAGGCGCGTTCCGGCTTGAAAAAGTCTCTATCACTTTTACCACTGGGCGCTTCCTGCCCTTCATGAAAATCCCCAGATTCGTTTTTGTTCCGCCGATATCGCCGGCCAGGATAAGAATTTTATCCGTTGACATACTCATCTGATATCTTCCATGAATAAATTTAAGACCCGATTCATTTTTCGCCCTTTATCTTTTTCAGAATCTTGGGAATAAAAAAGGAGAAAACAAAAAGCCCGATTGAAAAGAACACCTTAAATGAAATCAGTTCGCCCCAGTTGCCGGAGGCCCATATTTCTTTCAGGGTTCCGATGAAAAAGGTAAATATGAAGGTTCCCACAATAATGCCCAGGCCGGTTCCGGCAAAATAGTCCCAGAACCGCACCTTGGTCAATCCCATGCCGAAATTCATGGGCGTAAAGGGGAAATAAACCAGGCGGAGATAGAGCACGGCTGCAAAGCCGTTGCGTTCGATGGCATCATCATATTTTTTCAGTTTATTGCCGATCAGTGACGCTGCAAAATCTCTTCCCAGGGTTCGCCCGATAAAAAAGGCGGCACTGGCACCCAACATCGCACCGATCCAGACATATAAAAACCCCCAATAAGGCCCGAAAAGAGCGGCCCCAAGACCGGTCAGCAACGTCCCGGGCAGTAACAAACACACCCCCACGGCATAAACCGCCATATAGACCAGCGGGGCCCAAATACCCGCAGCATCCAAGAAATCCCCCAGAGCTTCAGCCGTGAGATATCCCTTAACAGGGGTAAAACGAATCAGATAAATGGCTGCTATAATAAACACTCCAAGAGCAATAGCTTTTATCAGTCCCTGCCTTCTGCTTTTCAAGCTTTGTTCAACCGTTCTTTCCATTTCTTTTCCCTTCTCTGCTCAGGGCAGCGGACGGTTCTCCATACACTTGGGTTTTTCGCCACACATCCCTTTGCCGCAACACCAGGGCTTGATCTGTTTTGAAAGGCATCTTCTTTTTAGATTCGAATCAGAAAATCTCCGTGAAGATTTTTCACTGCCTCCGGGCCCCTGCTCCCTGCCTCGTAAGGGTGGAGCGTTTCCGCGCGATTGCCGCATCTCTCACACCCCTCCAGGATGGGGGTGAGAAAGGCCCAGCAGGCCTCCACCCCGTCTTGGCGCCAGAACAGTATCTGATCTCCCAGCAAACAATCGAGCAGCACTTTTTCATAGGCTTCCAGCGGCTGCTCTGCGGGCTCTTGATGGTAATGAAAATCCATGGTAACCGTTCGAAGATTCATCCGGGCTCCCGGTGTTTTCGTCTGAAAGGTGAGCATAATTCTTTCTTCCGGATAAATACCCAGAACCAGACGGTTTGCAATAACCGTTTCTCCCAGAATGTTTCTGAACATGGAATGCGGTACCGGTTTGAAGTCAATGGCGATCTCCGTCCGTTTTTCTTTCAGTCGCTTTCCCGATACCAGGTAAAACGGCACTCCCTGCCAGCGCCAGTTGTCCAGGTAGACCTTCATCATGGCATAGGTCGGCGTCAGGGAATCCGGCGAAACCCCTGCTTCATCCCGATAGGCAGGGACAACCTGTCCCGCAATTGTTCCGCTTTGGTACTGACCCAGAACCAGATAGTCATCTATGGAATCAGTCTGAAAGTATTTGAGGGCCCGATAAACCTTGACTTTTTCGTCTCGAACCCGATCGGCTTCAAATACCGATGGCGGTTCCATAGCCGTAAGGGACAGAAGCTGCATCATATGGTTCTGGAACATGTCCCGGATGACGCCGGCCTGCTCATAGTAGCCGGCCCGGTGTTCGACTCCCAGGGTTTCGGTAGCGGAAATGCGGACACTGTCGATGTATCTTCTGTTCCACACCGGTTCAAAAATGGCATTGGCAAACCTAAGCATCAATACATTCTGAACCGTTTCCTTGGCCAGATAATGATCGATCCTGAAGACTTGATGTTCCTTAAAATATTCATGAATCCCGCGGTCAAGTTCAACGGCTGACGCCAGATCCCGGCCGAAAGGTTTTTCCACCACCAGCCGGACCCAACCATTGTCCCGCCGACCCTCTGAAGCGAGACCCGCCTGCCCGATCATTCGGGCTGCCGGCTGGTAAAGTGTCGGCGGCAGGGCCAGATATAATATTCTGTTTCCTGATGTTCCGGCTTTTTTTTCAAGCTCCCGCAGCGATGAGGCAAAGGCAGTAAAGGATGCGTCGTCATCATATTGAAGTGACCGGTAATGGAGAAAAGAAAGAAAATCGGCCGGTTTCGCTGAATCCGATATGCCTGAATCCTTCAGCGCCTCGGCCATTTTGCTGCGAAACCGGTCGTCGTCCATAGCGCTCCGTCCGCATCCGACGACCAAAAAGGGATCCGGCAATCTTTCCATCTGGTAAAGATTAAATAGGGCCGGTATCAGCTTGCGGGCCGTCAAATCACCGGTAGCGCCCAAAATAATAAAGGCGCACGGATCGACGCATTTTTCCAAGGCTTCGCCTGCGACCGTGGATACGGGATCCGAAATGCACGATGTTTTGACCCCTTTCTGCCTAAGCTCTCCTGGGTTTCCGCTTGCATTCATATCGTTTCTCCATAACAGTTAAAGCAAGGGGCTTTAATCACTTAGCATCCTTCACAGCGTGTCCGCCGAATTCACGCCGGAGGGCTGCCAGAACTCTGTCGGAAAAAGTGTTTTCCTGGCGGGATCTGAACCGCTGAAACAATGAAAGCGCAATAACCGGCGCCGGCACAGCCGTGTCGACGGCCTGCTGCAATGTCCAGCGGCCTTCGCCTGAATCTTCGACGAAACCCTTAATATCTTTCAGGCGGGCGTCATGGCCGAATGCATCCTCCAAGAGTTCCAAAAGCCAGGAGCGCACGACACTACCCTGGTTCCAAAGATGGGCGATTTTCTGATAGTCGAAGTCCTTGCTGAAAGGCGAAGCTTCGAGAATTTCGAAACCTTCGCCATAAGCCTGCATCATCCCATATTCGATGCCGTTGTGGACCATCTTGACAAAGTGCCCGGCGCCGGCTTCCCCGCAATACAGATAGCCTTCCCTGGGAGCAAGGGTTTTAAAAATCGGCTCCAGCTGTTCAACGACCCGTTGATCTCCGCCCGTCATCAGGCAGTAACCGATCTTCAAACCCCATATGCCGCCGCTAACGCCCACATCGACATAATGGATATGTTTTTCGCTTAGTCGGTCAGCCCGTTTCCGGTCGTCTCTGTAAAATGTATTGCCGCCGTCTATAATAATGTCCCCCGGCGTGAGAAGATCTTTCAGTTGATCGATATGTTCGTCAATAGCGCTTCCCGCCGGCAGCATCAGCCACAGGATCCGAGGCGTGGGAAGTTTTTCAACCGCTTCAGCAAGCGAATAAACCCCGATCGCACCATCTGTTTTGACGAGCGTCTTGGTCTTTTCCGGCGAACGGTTGTAGGCCACAACCTCATGGCCGCCTTGCAGAAGCCGTTTTGCCATATTCATTCCCATCCGTCCCAAACCGATCATTGCCATCTTCATGGGTTTTTTCTCCTTTTATGCCTGCCCGCAGGCCCTGCCTTTCAACTGAAAAAAGAATTTGAGACCTTTTCTGACTTTATCTGAAAAAATTTTCGGCGAGAAAAAATTGCCGGCCACTTTCTTGTTGATCTCAGCGATGGTCGGATAGGGATGGACAGCCGCAGCAATCGTGGACAGCTTGACCTTGCCGTTGAGCGCCGCCACCCACTCGCTGATCAGGTTTCCTGCGCCCGGCCCCAAGATCTGAACTCCGATCGGCTTTTCCTTTTCGTTCAGGATCAGCTTGATCTTTCCGGTCGACTCCCCTTCGGCCAGGCTGCGGTCGTTGCTGCTAAACGCTTCGGTCCAAATCGAATAGTCGATACCCTTGTCCGCAGCCGTTTTCTCATTCATCCCGATACTGGCAAGCTCCGGATCCGTGTAGGTGCACCAAGGCAGAAACGTGTAGTCCGTCTTTCGGGGGAGATGGAAAATGGCATTGCTGACCGCGATGCCGCCCTCGTATCCGGCTGCATGCGTAAACTGAAAACCGCCATTGACATCCCCGACCGCATAAATATGCTTGTGCGTCGTCCGGAGCCGGTTGTCGACCTTGACGCCCTGCCGTCCCAGCTCGACGCCAATGGCTTCAAGCCCAAGGCCGTCGGTATTCGGCTTCCGGCCCAGGGCCACCAGCAGCGTTTCACCCCTGATGGTTGAAATCCCGCCGTTGGCATCGCGGATAGTCACCTCGCGCTCAGCACCGAGATCCTTTGTGCCGACCACCGCGGTGCTCAGACGAAAGTCAACTCCCTCGCGGCGCATCGTTTCCATGACCGTATCGGCCATGTCCTTGTCTTCCCTCGCGAGAATCTGGTCGCCGCGCTGGATCACCGTGATGTGCGACCCGAGTCGATTGAAGGCCTGGGCCATCTCGATGCCGATCGGTCCACCGCCCAGCACGATCATCGACGCCGGCAGGCGCTCGAGGTAGAAAATTTCGCGGTTGGTGATAAAGGGCGTGCGGCTAAGCCCGTCGATAGGCGGTATCGCCGCCGAGGATCCGGTAGCGATCACCCAGTTCTTAGCCGTGTAGGTCCGGCCGTTGATCGAAAGGCTGTGACTATCCGCAAATTGCGCCTGGCCGAACTCCACCTTTACTCCCAGAGCGCAGAACCGCTCCTCGGAATCGTGCTCCTGAATGGCGGCGACGACGGACCGGATGCGTCGGGATACCTCCCGGAAATCGACCGGCGGCGGCGCGACTTCGGGCAGCCCATAGGTCGGTGCAATTTTCATCTGGTGGTATACATGCGCAGTCTTAATCAGCGTCTTGCTGGGCACGCATCCATAGTGTAGACAATCTCCGCCCAGCTCCTTCTCCTTTTCAATCAGCAGCGTTTTGGCTCCCAGCTGAGCGGCCCCGGATGCTACGGTCAGGCCGCCCGCACCTCCGCCTATAATACCCATGTCATAATCATAGTTTGCCATGTTAACGCCCTTTCCTTTATTTATCTTTTCCCGGTCTATTTGCCGTTGAGCGACCAATCATAGTCAAGGTAGGCTAAGCCAAGTTTTTATAGCGGAATCGCCTTTGAAGTTTTTATAACCACGCAGGGCAGCCAGGAAAGTTTCCTGCACCAGATCCTCGGCGACCGCCTGATCATTAATGCGCGCCAGTGCAAACCGGTACAGGTAATCTCCATACTGATCCAGCCAGGTTTGCGGACCGATGCCGGAATTTGCGGTTGAAATTTCTTCAGTCATATGAGGCATTAAAACCGAACGATTTGGTAACTTCCCGAAAAACTGATTGTATATTTTTGAGTTTATTATAATATTGAAATCATTTGCCATATTTAGCAAAATGCCGGAGAAAAAACAAACAAATAGAGTAATGAAATAAATTTGTTTCGACTAATTTACACAAATCCGAAAATCTTGCTGAGAGAGCAGTATGACAAAATTGACGGCTGAACACCAAAGGATCCTATCATACCGGAAGCACGGCTTAAAAAGGAACGCCGCCGGGGTTAAGTATTTTAAAGGCAGAACATCCGGCGGCCGGTAACTACACCCTATATGCAGAAGGTCCTCAGGAAGTACTTTTTACCGAAAATGAAACCAATCAGTCAAGGTTGTATGGGATCGACAATAAGACCCCTATGTCAAAGATGCGTTTCATCGCTATCTGATTCATGGGGAAACCGGCGCGGTAAACCCTGCTCGGGAAGGAACCATGGCGGCTTTTTTATTGCGCGAAAGGCTTGAAGCAGGCGCTTCAAAAACAGTGCGATTGCGGCTTTCAAACAAGAGCCTTCCGGCGCCGTTTAAAGGGTTCAATGAAATTTTCGGAAAGCGCATGGTTGAAGCGGATGAATTTTATGCCGCTGTTCAACGCCCTGATTTAACTGAAGATGCAAGGCGTATTCAGCGCCAGGCCCTGTCGAAGCTTTTGTGGTCCAAACAGTTTTTTTACTTTAATATCGAGCAGTGGATTGCAGGCGATCCGGGCTTGCCGCAGCCCCCTGAATCTCGGGCAAACGGTCGCAATCGAAACTGGGAACATCTGAGCAATTTCGATATTATCTCCATGCCGGATAAATGGGAATACCCCTGGTATGCCGGTTGGGATCTGGCGTTTCACTGCATTCCACTGGCCTTGGTTGATGCCGATTTCAGCAAACGGCAACTATCGTTACTGGCCCGCGAATGGTATATGCACCCCAACGGTCAACTGCCCGCATATGAATGGAGTTTTGAAGATGTCAATCCGCCGGTGCATGCCTGGGCGCATGGCGAGTCTATAAAATCGATGCCAAGCAGGAAGGTAAAGCCGATTACGATTTCCTGGAAAGCATATTTCACAAGCTCCTGCTGAATTTTACCTGGTGGGTCAACAAGAAGGATGAAGAAGGCAAAAACGTTTTTCAGGGCGGTTTTCTGGGCCTTGACAATATCAGTATTTTCAACCGCAGCGCCCCGCTGCCGACCGGGGGCCACATCGACCAGTCCGACGGTACCGCCTGGATGGGATTTTACTCGCTGGTAATGCTGAAAATCGCCCTTGCACTGGCTGATAGAAATCCCGTGTATCAGGACAGCGCCAGTAAATTTTTTGAACATTTTCTGCGCATTGCCCGGGCCATGAGCGGTGATTACCGCGGTGGTCTGAGCCTTTGGAACGAGGAAGATGGTTTTTTTACGATGCGCTGCATTTGCCGGACGGCGGAATGATTCCACTGAAAGTGCGTTCTCTTGTGGGTTTGATGCCGCTGCTCGCGGTCGAGACCCTGGATCATGATTTAGTGGAACGACAGCCCGTTTTCAAGCGGCGCCTGAACTGGTTTTTTGAAAATCGAATTTATTTGCGTGACAGCGGCAATATCGCCTGCGTGAAACAGCCGGGGGAAAACTCCCGGCGGCTCCTGTCGATCGTCAATCGCGACCGGCTGGTGCGGATTCTTCGGCCGATGCTGGATGAAAATGAATTCCTTTCAGAATTCGGTATACGCTCGCTGTCCAAAAATCACAAAGAGCATCCGTACACTTTCCATGCCGATGGCAAGGCACACACCATCAGTTACCAGCCGGCAGAATCCGAAGGCGGCCTTTTCGGCGGTAATTCCAATTGGCGCGGGCCGGTATGGTTTCCCATCAACTATCTGCTGATCGAATCCCTGCAAAAGTTTCACCATTATTATGGCGACAGCTTGAAGGTGGAGTGTCCCACCGGCTCCGGACATGAAATGACGCTCGGTGAGGTGGCCACCGAACTGTCCCATAGATTAATTAAGCTGTTTTTGCGCAATGGCAACGGTGAACGGCCGATATTTGGCGGGCAGCACCTTTTTCAGAATGACCCTCACTGGAAAAATCTGATCCTTTTTAATGAATACTTTCATGCGGATAATGGCACCGGACTCGGCGCCAGCCATCAGACCGGCTGGACGGGTCTCGTTGCCAAGTTGATTCAGCAGTCAGCAGGGACAGAATGAATTTATAAAATTCGAACCAAAACAGGTATGGTCGCTATTGGCAAATGAGAAGGCTAAAATGGCAAAATATGATTTTGGTATCGGCTCAATCGGCAGCTGGGCCGCAGGCATGACCGTTATAGATGACAACAGCCTCTGCTAAATTCGATATCGCTTAATAAATTCTTGGTTTAATTTGTGACCGATACCAGGATGCTCACTTAGTACAAGCATGCCATCAACGATCCGTTCAGGTGGTTCTAAGAGTTGAGCTCGCCAATCGGCTTCACCCCATGCATATTCTAAAATTGAAAACGAAGAAACTATGGCAGCAACCTGAGCGGAAGCAGCTGTAGCCAGTGGACCTGCGGGATTGTGGGGTGAAAAAAGTAGGCTGTTTATACGGCAGGCTTCACCTATATTTTTTAACTCCCAAAGCCCACCGGTATGTTTTACATCCGGCATTAGAATATCATAACTTCTTTCTGTTAAAAGGCTGTTGAATCCTTGCAGACCAAAAAGACGTTCACCTCCGGCTAAAGGTTTTTTTATTTTTTGGGATAGTTTTTGAACATCAACCATTTTTTCCGTTTTGATGGGTTCTTCAAGCCAGAACAAATCGAGTGAATTCAGTTCATCCAGAAGGGGAAGGAAGGTTGCATAGTTAAACCTTCGATGGCAGTCAACACTTACCTCAATTTCCGACCCAACGGCTTTTTGGACAGTTCTAATCCGCTCCAATCCAGGGCGCCAATCAGCTTTTGAACTGCTGCCACGACTCAGATATGAAATCTCATCAAATGGTGCAATTTTAATCGCCTTAAAGCCTTCTTTCACCGCCTGCTCAGCGGCATATGCAAAACCTTTGGGTGAACGGTCCTTTATGCTTCGGTTGATGTTTGCATATAAAGGAAGGCGTTCCTTTAACGGTCCTCCAAAAAGATTAGCGACAGATTTATTCGCCCTCTGTCCTAAAATATCCCAGAGTGCTGTTTCCAAGGCACTAATCGCTGTTTGATGGATCCGTCCCCCATCAACTTTAAGCAGCTCATGGATAATTTTATGAATTTGAGCCGGGTCCTTTCCCCTTAGCAGGACTCCCAGACGTATAACCTCTTTGTCCAAGAGATCGTCATTACCGCTATGGCTAGCTTCAGAAATTCCGGTAATACCTTCATCTGTCTGCACATTTAAGAAAATCCAATTGCCTCGGTGGTTAACTTTTATATGTACTATTTCAACGTCAGTGATGAGCATCCTCTACTCCTGAACGAATTAAATGGTATTCTTAAATTTTTGGAAGAGCCGGTCCCGAACCAGGTGGGCTTTGAACTGCCGCGGGAAAGTACCGGTCTATGTGTTCCAATACCACGGCCATCTGCTCTGCCATATTCTCGCCATCCGTTCGTCCAGAGCGAAAGCCGTGACTCGGCACCATGATGTTTCCGGACTTGAGGTTCACGGGGGCACAGATTCGAACGATTTCAGGAGCTTCGTAAGTTCTAACAAAGCCACCTGATCCCTGGGGATTGTCTACATGAATATCAAGCGGTACAGATAAAGCCTGACGCAGCGCTGCAAGCATGAATACGTCAAGATCACGGACGGGATTTATGCTGTTAGCTCCAAGACGTTCGAGCAACAGACATGATGCAGGATTCGCTTGTCCTGTATGTGCAGAAATTTTCAGCTGCAAAGCAGGCGGCAAATATTCTTTTGTTTTCAGTTCAGCCAAAACCCAAAGGAGACCTTCATCATATAAAGTAATGCCTCGGCAACCCAGACTAACTGCGCGTCGGACATCTTCGACAGCCCTGACCAGCTGTTCCATGCCTCGCAGGCGGTAACCGATCGTCATGCCCTGTTTGCTTTGGGCGGTAGCGCTCAAATCGTTCGTCGCCCGGGGGCCGACCGAAAGGTTTAATTCCACACCTTTTTCCCTACAGAGCGAAAGCATATCATGCAGCTCCTCGTCACGATGACGGAATATGCCATAGGTTTCGCCCACACGGTTGATAACAATCCCTAAGCTTTCGGCGCGATTCAAAAGGCCTTCTAAGGCGTCCATACTGTTAACAGTGGAAGTTTCGGTGCGAAAATGGGCGCCGTCTTCAAAACGTTTGCCTGAATCGGGCAGATCAAAAACATCACTTTTTGGAAGCTTTAATTCTGTCAGCCATTTTCGGCTTTCTTCGAATAACATCCTAATGTTTCCCAATAAAGTTATTCATAGTGTTTCAATGGTATATTTTACTGAGCCTGACAGGAATCCTCTTTAGCGACCTTATTACCCTTATTGCGCCGGTTTTGAATAAAGGGCCAAACAAAAGAAAATAAGGCAAAAAACAATATTACAGCGCAGACAGGACTCTTTATAAAAATAGCATAACTGCCATGGGACATAACCAGTGAGCGTCTGAGAGAAATCTCTACCAGTTCACCCAGGACCAAGGCCAACACCACAGGCGTTACAGAAAAGTCTAATCTTTTCATTATCGCGCCAAGGATGCCAAATCCCAAACCAAGCCAGACACCAAAAAGATTTCCTGTTACAGCGTAACAACCGACTAGACAAAGACCGAGAACGATCGGGTGTAAGATTCTATCAGGTATTCCGATGATTTTGGTCCAGAATTTGGTAGCACCTAAACCGATAACCAGCATAGCGATATTCGATAGAAAAAGACTTACAAAGATGCCATAAACCAAATCTACGTTTTCTTCAAAAAGCCATGGGCCGGGCATTATGCCATGGAGCATGAAGGCGCCGATCATAATAGCAGCGGACGGAGAACCGGGAATGCTCAGGGTCAATAAAGGTACCAAGGCGCCTCCAACTGAAGCATTGTTGGCCGCTTCTGAAGCCACAATGCCCTCTGGATTTCCTTTGCCGAAATCTTCTGGTTTTTTGGAAAACCTTTTCGCTTCATTATAGGAAATAATGGAAGCTATAGTCGCCCCGGCGCCAGGCAAAATCCCTATAACTGTGCCAATCCCGCATGAACGAAAAATGGAGACCCATAGCCTTTTAACTTCTTGAAACGTGGGCAGTTGAGCAGAAAACTTTATCACTTCCGATGAGGTCTTTTCAGCTGCCTCGTCGGCTGATGTTAAAACTTCCGAAATGGCAAAAAGTCCGATGAGTGCCGGCAGAAGTGGAATTCCTTCTAAAAGATACATGTTGCCGAATGTATACCGAGGCAGGCCTGATATTGGATCAATACCGACAACAACCAGTATCAATCCCAATAACATGCCGATGAACGCCTTGAGCCAGGCCTTGCCTGCCATACTGCTTACAACCGTCAGACCTAAAACACCCACCGCAAAATATTCAGGTGGGCCCATCTGTAAGGCAACGGTTGCTAATGGTACTGCCAATAGAACCAAGGCAATCGTGCTAAAAATTCCTCCGATCGTGGAAGCTATGACCGCATATCCTAGCGCTTTCCCTGGAAACCCCTGCTGGGCTAAAGGATAACCGTCCAGCCCCGTGATAGCTGCACAAGGGGTTCCGGGCGTATTTACGGCAATTGCTGAAATCGAACCGCCGTATTCAGCAGCCGTGTAAATGGCGCAAAGTAGTATTAAACTGGTTAAAGGGGCCAACTTGTAGGTAAAGGGAACCGCCAACGCAACCGCTATGGTTGCGCTGAGTCCCGGCAATGCGCCTGCAAAAATTCCCAGGCAAACTCCTATAATTATAACGATCAGGTTTGCCCATGTAAAAACAGAAGAAACACCCAACGCAAAATTTTCAATCATAATCGGATCCTCTCATGAATCAAATACCCACAAAACCCTTGGGAAGGTCCACCATTAGAAAATGGTAAAATACCATATAGATGATCACTGTAAACCCAAGCGGTATCGTTATCAGGTGGGCTATTCTTTTGACATTAAATATCCACAACAGTGAAACCATGAAAATAAATGTTGTGACGCAGTATCCTAAGTGAGGTATTATCAGAATGTAGATCACCGTCAGAAACATGCAGCGTATTAATTTGATCATAGAAGGGTCTTTAGTTGAAGGCGCTTGGTGAATTTTTAACAATCGCAGCAGAATAAACAGTCCGCAAAAAAGAAACAGCCCGACCAGAACAATACGGGGGAAAAAGGCCGGTCCGGGAACTTTTATATCATAAGGCTTTGGAAGGCTGAAGCTGTATCCAAACATTATTATTGTAAATATTATGATTATACCTATAAAAAGCCACTCGCTTTTTTTCATATCCGGACTCCATTTAAGGGAAGAGTTGGGCCGCCAAAAGCCCAACTCTTCTGCAGGCACACATTTATTAATTCTTTTTCATCATACCTAATTTGTTTAATAGCCTTCCGACTTCTTTATTATCTTCCATCATGAATTTCGAGAATTCATCACTTGACAGATAACCGGGCGGATTTCCGCTTTTGGCTTCAAAATCACCGAACTCTTTGCCATTTATGGCTTCATTGAATATTTTTTCTAACTTTTCCATAACGGGTTTAGGTGTTCCACTTTTGACCCAAAGGCCCCGCCAGTGATCCATAATTACGGGGTATCCAAGTTCGCTGAAAGTCGGCACGCCTGGGAGGACATCAAGTCTGTCTTTTCCAGAAAAGCCTAACGCTCTAACCTTGCCGGCTTTTTGCTGAGGGACAATGATTGGAATATTTGTCGCAACAATATCCGCTTTGCCACCTAAAACAGCCATTAAAGCTTCGGACGCGCCTTGAAATGGTATATAAGTAAATTCAATACCAGCCTTCTCAGCTAAAGATTCACTCATCAGGTGCTGCATGGAACCGCGCGCAAACCCCGCAACGCTCACTGCACCCGGGTTTTTTTGGGCATACTGAATCAGATCGGGTAGATCTTTAAATTTACTCTCCGTCCGAACGGCCCAAATGTAGGGGTCCTGCTGAACGCGGCAGACAAAATCAAAATTTTCGATTTTGAAAGGCACGGTCTCCATAACAATCCGACTGATCATGGTTTTGGTAGCAGTAAAAATGGTGTACCCGTCTGCCGGTTTGCCTTGCAAGTAAGCCATGGCCTCGCCGCCGCCGCCACTCGCCTTTGTCAAAACCTGCACAGGTTGATCAAATAAGGGTGAACTTGCCTTGGCAAGCATTCTAGCCATGACATCAACCGGTGCCCCAGGTTTTGACGCGCAAACTAACGTTATCGGTTTGTTTGGAAACTCACTGGCCCAGGCCTGATGATTGATGCCTGCTATGAGTACGAAACAAAACAAAAGAATTACAAATCTACGCATCTTTTCTCTCCTTTTTTTGTTAAGTGTTTGTTGTTGATACGGCGGTTAAAAATGTTGTTGCTGATTTGGAAATCTTAAAACGTATCTCCACCTTGTCTGCCAAATATACCAATCTGCCGGCAAGAATCGGCCGCTCTTTACTAAAAATTACCCGGTGCTGGACAAGTGCCGGCGTATCTAGAGGTACGTTCAAGTAATCAGACTCTAACTGCAATAGCAGGACACTTTTTATTGTATAATCAATGTCGGTAACTGTTGTTTCGGTATCTCGATTAAAAAGCGTAAGGAACGGTAATGTTGTTATGTCTTGTTGCGTAAAACGCCCTTTAAAATCAGGCGGCATATGATTGGTCTCCAAGCAAACAGGCTCTCCTGCTATGCGTTTAACTCTCCTGATTTTATAGGTATTACTCCCCTCGGGCAATTTTAACTCCAACCGACGCATTTCAATAGGATGTACAATGATTTCTTCAATAAGCTCATTTTCAACCTGTATGCCTTGATGGAACATTTGCTCTTCAAAGGGAACAACGCTGTCCGGGCTAAAACTCAGTTTTTTCTCAGCTACAAATGTTCCACGACCTTGGAGACGCGTAATATAACCCTCCGACGCCAATCGCTGTAACGCCAAACGGATGGTCATCTGGCTGACATCGAAATATTTCTCCAATTCATTTTGGGACGGAATGGGGTCACCAGGCTTGAGGTTATTTTGTTGGATATATTCCACCAAAATTTCGCTTAGCTGGGCATACAGAGGTTTATAGTCATTTTTATCTAAAGGCCTAAAATCCATCTTATTTTAATCCATGCTGATTGATTGATCGAAAAAAAACTTGACACACAGTAACTTAGTATACTAAGTATACTATACAAGTCAACATTTTTTTTAATTCAAAATTTCAAATAGTTATAAAAACTTTTGTGAATGAGGTGTTTTATGAATCATAGCTGGATTCTTATGAGGGACTGGTTCGGAACCGATGAAATGCGTAAAATCTTTAGTGAACAAAGTATATTAAATGGTTGGCTTTCAGTGGAATTAGCACTGGCTCAATCACAGTTTGAAATGGGCCTTGTTCCTGAGGAAGCCTATAACGCAATTAGATCAAACGTAGCTCCGGATCAAATCGATATTGAGGCAATCGCTGAGGTATGTAAGGAAACTCGACACGTCATTGCCGGCTTTGTACGACATATGCGGCGCAAATGCGGGTCTGCAGGCAATTTTTTTCATCTTGCCGCAACAACCCAGGATATCCTTGAAACCGGATTGACTTTGAACATACGCCCAGCGTTCGAATCGGTATGCCGTGATATCGGTCGACTGCTACATACGCTTCTCGATCTTGCCGAAAAATATCAACATGCAATCATGGCTGGACGTACACAGGGGCAAATCGGAATGCCCATTACCTTCGGGTTTAAGACTGCTGCCTGGGCGGATGAATTGGGTGACCATTTAGAGCGGATCGCTGAAATGCATAATCGCTTAAACGTCCTGAGCCTCTCCGGCGCTTTAGGCACTCAGGCAGGGTTTTCCTCCTTGCTCGGAAACAAAAAAACCCAGGAAATGACGCAACGCGTGGGAGAGATACTCAATTTAAAAGTGCCCGACATCGATCCACATCATCGGGTGGATCGTTTTGCAGAGGCCCTTAACGCTTTAGCCCTGACCTGTTCTACTCTGGGAAGAATGGGGCTGACAATCCGCGATTTACAGCGAACTGAAGTCGCAGAGGTCTTCGAACCATGGGGATCCGGCACCGTGGGAAGCAGTACAATGACACACAAAAGGAATCCCGAACCAAGCCACTGGCTGGAAGGGCTGGCAAAAATCACCCGGGCAAATGCGTTGGCGATGATGGATATGCAAATGCAGCACGAACGTGATGCCACACGAACTGCACCGATGCTTGCCTGCATTCCAGAAAGTTTTCTTGCAGTTTCAGCCGCACTGAAAATCGCACTGCAGATATTTAAGGGGTTGGATATAGACTCAAGCCGCATGCTGGCAAATTTAGGATCTGAAAATGGGGTATCCCTTTCCGAAGCTGTTTGGGTAGCGCTATTCAAGAAAAGCGGCAACTTGCAAATTTCCCAAAATTTGGTAAAGGAATGCGTTCATCAAACCCGCGAACATAATGTGAGTTTCTTGGAATCGCTACAGCAAAACAAGGAAGTGATTGATTTAATTTCCCCCAAAGAATTGATCGAAACGCTTTCCCCGGAAAATTGCATCGGGACCTGCATTGACCAAATTAAATCCGTTGTTAATAAACGACGTCCTCTCGCAAAAAAAATATTGAGCAACACTGTGAGTCAGATCTAAGGAAATTATCAATATGAAGGAGATATGGGAAGAAAGGCTGGGCAGAGTTGAAATCTTTCCGGACGGCCCTGTGGTTGCCGGCAGCCAGATGGAGTGGACCCTCACCTATACAGTCGGCAGTTATGGAGTTGACGAGGGGGGAGTCCTCATGTTGGTCAAACGTCTGGCCTGTGACATGGAACATCCTCAGTTTGATCATCCGGCCGAATCCGGCTATACGACTATTGTAACCGACGGTGATTGTCGTCTGGCACCTCGCTTCCAGCGGAAGCAACATCCTCGGCCCTGGCACAATTGGTGTCTGGTAATCGATGTTACGGACGGATACCTATCTCAAGGAGATTCAGTTAAGTTGATTTTGGGAAACCGCTCCCAGGGTTCGCCAGGGATACGCGCCCAGAGTTTCGTTGAGTCGCAGCATGAATTTCGCTGGCTGGTGGATCCCACCAATGCAGCAAATCCGCAAAGATTGCCTTCATCGCCTATTATACCCATCATTGCAGGCAAACCGGTGCGTCTCGTCTGCCTTCTACCCAGTTTGCTTATCATTGGTGAGAACGCTAAAGTCTTTGTCAAAGGTGAGGATGCTTGGGGAAATCCTATTTCTCCTCCGGATGGTATAAAATTGAATGCAAAGGGTTCAGGAGGCGTTCGGATTGAGGGGAATACCCTAAAGGCTGAATCTTCTGGGATTGTTTGGGTTGAAGCAGCAGGCAATGGGTTTTCTTGCTTTAGCAACCCTCTTGAAGTTGTAAAACACCCTCAAAATTGGCGGCCTTTCTGGGCGGATCTCCACGGCCAAACTGGAAATACAGTCGGCACCGGCAGTGTTGAGGAATTCTTTGACTTTGCCAGAGATTGGGGACGTCTGGATGTGGTAGGACACCAAGGCAATGATTTTCAGATTACCACTGAAGCTTGGCAGCAACTTAATGCGACCATAATGCAATATCAGCATCCGGGAGAGTTGATAGTTTTACCCGGATATGAATGGTCAGGCAACACGTCTGCCGGCGGGGACCATAACGTCTATTTTTTAGAGGACGATCCGCCCATCCTGAGATCCAGCCATTGGCAAGTTCCTCAAGTGCCCGAGGGTGAATCGTCGCCTGCGCATCCAGTCAATGTCCTGTTTGAGAGGCTGAAAGGTTTGCAGCGGTTTCATTCTATGGTAGTTCCCCACGTGGGCGGGCGTTATGGCAATACAAAGAGGTATTTCGACCCTGAACTCGAATCCGTTGTAGAGATCGTTTCATGTCATGGGGTTTTTGAGTGGTTTCTGTGGGATGCACTGGAGGCTGGCCTCCGGGTGGGAGTCGTGTGCAACAGTGACGGCCATAAAGGCCGGCCCGGAGCCGAGGGACCCGGGGCTGGGCATTTTGGTGTGAAAGGAGGCCTGACATGTGTCTTGGCGGAGGAACTTACGCGTGAGGCAATATTTGATGCGCTGAAAAAAAGGCGATGTTACGGTACCACCGGCCCCAGGATGTCGTTATGGATAGATGCTGACGGTCATCCAATGGGTACGGAATTCGCCGCCGCCTCATCTGTAACAATTAATGCAATTGTCCATGGCACAGCGCCCTTAGAGTCTTTAACGTTGTACCGTGGAAAGCAGCCCGTGCATCAGGTGCGTCCATCTGAATTCGACAAATTGGATGATTCCCCATATCTGCGTGTTTTTTGGGAGGGTGCCCGGATTAGAGGACGTGGACGTCGGGCCGTCTGGGATGGCGAGATAAGCGTTGATGGGGCAGAAATTGTATCAGCAAAAGCTTTTGCTTTTGACTCGCCGGCTGATGGTATATTAGAAACAAAACCAAATCGGGTGAGTTTTCGCTCACGAACAGTTGGAGATCGTGACGGGATCGAGCTTCGTCTTACCCAGGCGCGTGATGGACGAATTTTCTTCAACACCCAGGTGGGGTCTTTTTCTATAAATCTCGATAAGTTGGGTCCAGAAGGGCATGTATACGATTATGGAGGCCTTGGCCTTAAAGCCGGGGTTTATCGATATCCAGTAAAACTTCTGTCAAGAACGCTTAAGTTGGAACGCATTGTAAAACAACTTGCCGGTATGCAGACATACCTGGTAAAAGCTGTGCAAAGCGATGGCAATATGGCTTGGACTAGTCCCATATTCATAAAGGGATAAATTGAAATTCCCGCCCCCCCTCCAATAATTTTTTAAAAAAACCTTGACACTTATTCTATAGTTGTACTAACTTAGGCGCATAAGTTAATCACTTCATATGATAACTCCGGAGAAATTTTAATTATGTCTTTAGAAAGTCTTAAAGCAGTCAACCGTGACGACAATACCCCACTGTATCTGCAGATCGCCGACAACATCATTGAGTATATAAATCAAAATCGCTTAAAACCTGGAGATCAATTGCCCTCTCAAAATACAATGATGCAATATTATGGAGTAAGTCAAATAACAGTGCGCCAGGCGATTCTAAAGCTTGTTAATGACGGACTTCTGGTTGGCCGCCAGGGAAAAGGTGTGTTTTTAGCTGAGGATAAAGTTCAGGCTAACATCGGAAAATTAAATATAGTTGAGCGTTTCTCAGGTTCATCATCGAAACTTGAATATAAATTTATCGAAGCAGTATTACTTTTTCCGCCCAAGCGAATCTTAAACCTTCTGGATTTGCCCGAAGGCTCTCAAGCCATGCGGGTGAGGCGAAAGATTTTCATGAATGGAACGCTATTAGGGATGGAGACCAGAAACTTTCCATTGGATGTTATCCAGCTCTTCCCTAAAGACGATCTGTATCATACCGATTATTTGATATTTTTTGACAGGGATGAAAAAACACGAATTTCTCGAATCAAATACACGACCCGTGGCTCAATTATTACGGATTTTGACTCCGAGTTGATGGATATACCCAATGACACATATGTAATCATGCAATATGGGACCTTCTTTAGTAGTGAGGAAAAACCTTTAATGGCCGGGAGAACGACATTTATCGCTGAAAAGGTTGAGCTTCAATATGACGTCACTATTAATCACCAAGGCTAAACGCACCAAGGAGTTAGTAAAATGGACACTACTTATGCCTATCAGTTTTTGAACATTGAAAAACGCCCCGGAAAACCGAGACAGGCCGGCCTAACGATTTGTCGCGATCATATGCGAGATCTTGGGGGCCAGAGAAATTTTTTGCAAATGTATGGCGAGTTTGTCGATTATGTGAAAATAAATTCGCTTCACCCATGCCTGTATCCAGAGAGTGTTCTGAAGGAAAAACTGCTTTTGTATAATGCATATAAAGTAATACCTTTTCCTGGAGGAATGCTGTTTGAGGCCGCTTTGGCTCAAAATAGACTAGATCAATTTTTTAAGCATCTCAACGAATTGGGATATTCCGCGGTAGAAATTTCTGAAAACGTGCTGTCTCTTTCCGAAAATGAAAAGATCGAGGCTGTGAAATGGGCCAAAAAGTTGGGTCTGAAGGTTTTCTACGAATGGGGGAATAAGTACCCAGTTAATCCCTTGGATGTTAACACGGCGGTTACTGAAATAAAACGACTTCTAGGAGAAGGAGTGGATTTTATCATCTTAGAACGATCAGAAATAGATATGCTTCTTGGGCCCGATTGTAACAAAGCGACAGCGCCACAATTTATTGAATTGATTGATCGGGTTGGATTGAAGCATATTATCCCTGAGGCAAAAAACATAAAACATAAGTTCTGGCTAATCGAAAAATTCGGACGCGATATTAATATTGGTCCTAGTGTAGACTGGGAAGAACTTCAGCATATAGAACCAGCTCGACTTGGAATTGGAAGGCATACAGGGTATCCGATTATGAATCAATGGATCGGACAGGATAAATTTCGTTCGAGTCTTGAGGTGAAACTTCAGTATAAAATGAAGGATGGAGGCAACGCCAAAGCAACAAGAGAAGGCTAACCGCTTTTTCCCACAACAGAGGCAGTCGAAGCTGATGCACGATTGAACTCAGTAACGCCTGCACCCGACGATATAATTTTATAAAACACCTTTCATCCTTACCTCTCAAATATCTAAAGTTTTGAATGTGGGATGGGATGCATGATCAGGACTATGGGAGGCTTTTAATGTTAGGAAAAATCAATCTGAATGAAGATCAACCAGTATTTATAATGGGCGCAAAGCGCGGCGGCACAACCCTTCTGCGCAGGATCATAGATGCCCACCCCGCCATTTCTATCCCGCCTCCCGGGTGGTTTTATCACTTTATTTATCCATATGTTTATAGCTACGGTGATCTTGCCAAGGATGTCAATATCCTGGAATTAGTAAAGGACTGTCTTAACCTGCCCATATTGAAAAAATACTGGAATATTAATGTTTCGCCGGAACAAGTTCTTGACTGGCTTCCCGAACGGAGTTTCAGAGGTGTTTTTTCAACTATTTCTCGATATTATGCCAATGGAAAGGGGGCATCCTTCTGGGGGTCAAAGGCGCCCGGCGACGTATTCTGGATCCGTGAGATGCAAAAGGATTTTCCAAACGCCCGGTTTGTTTTTATCTACCGAGATGGCCGGGATGTCAGTGTCGACTTAAAAGAAGTCAACTGGGGCCCCAACAATATCTACTCCGCCTGCATGGTTTGGAAGCGGCATATGGAAGCCATCATCAATGCCAAAAAAACGCTTGCAAATGGAAGTTTTCATGAAATTCGCTATGAAGAGCTTGTTAAAAAACCGGAAGAAGTCGTTAAAGGTATTTTTGATTTTCTCAAATTTGATTATGAACCCACTGTTTTGAACTATCATTCAAACGCTACGGATACATTTATGACGAGTTCCTCATACCATGCCAAAACCAATCAGCCAATTACAGATAGATATGTAGGTATTTATAAAAAACTCCCCTTGTGGGAACGCAAAGCCCAAATTTTCGTTATTGGCGATTTGCTCAGAGAATTCGGTTATGAGGTTAAAGACGAACCAAGAGAGATCGGATTCTGGGAGTCCATTCGATACGCAGAAGAGGATGATCACGGTGGCTTGATATTGAAAGGTGGGGTTGAATTTATGCACAACCTTAAGCTCAGGAGAGCTGAAAGATTAATGCAAGCCGTATGGTCTGAAGAGGATGAAAAAAAATTTATCAGCAAAAATTCATAACAATTTCTAAAAATAGAACGCTGATTATTCTCTTTGACAATGACACTTTGTGTGCCATGAAGGGTGAAATTCAATGAACAAATTGGCTAATAGTATTGGGTTAATACACAACAACCCATTCAAACGCCAATTGAATCTAATTCGGCACCGCATCACATCGCCTCAATTTGTTATTTCAGTATTACTCCTGGTTGTGCTGGGTTACCTTGTCTTGATGCCATTATACGGCCTTGCCGAAAGGACGTTGGTTTGGAAGGACTCTGATTTACGCATTTCGAAAGAAATTGAGCCGGGAACGATAACTTTATTTCATTGGAAAAATATTTTTAGCGGCCGAATCGCCAGATCTTTTTTTTACAAACCGCTTTTAAACACACTGTTAACCGGCACCATCGCCGCTTTGATTGCGATGCTCCTGGGCAGTTTTCTGGCATGGCTGGTCACCCGCACGGACCTGCCTGGCCGGAACTGGCTCAAAACCCTTCTAACTTTACCTTATATTATTCCTTCTTTTGCAATCGCACTCGCGTGGGAGACACTCTTTCGTAGTCCAAAAATTGGCGGTCAACCCGGATTTTTCCAGGTTATTTTCAATGTGCCGCCACCGGAATGGCTCTCCTACGGGCCTGTGCCCATTATAATAACTATGGCAGTCCACTATTTCCCCTTTGCCCTTCTCCTGGTATCCGGGGCTCTGGCTACGATCGATACCCAGCTGGAAGAAGGAGCTGAAATTCTGGGAGCAAGCCGCTGGACAATTTTACGCAAAATTACTTTTCCGGTTGTAGCCCCGGCCGTTATTGCGGCATTTGTTCTTACCTTTGGCAGAACCATCGGAAACTTCGCTCTTCAATTTTTACTGGGCCTTCCCGTTCACTATCATACCCTCGCAACCATGCTGTATATGAGCTTAAAAATGGGATTCGAACCCATAGCGTACGTCCTGGGAATCATTCTGATTGTTATTACATCGCTGGTTGTTTACGGCAGCAACCGTTATTTGGGAAAAAATTTGAGGCGTTATGAAACGGTCGGTGGCAAGGGGTTTAAGGGCGAACCTGCGCGCCTGGGACCATGGCGCTGGCCTGTATTCAGCATGGTCGGTACCGTCGCGTTCATTACGGCAATTTTCCCCCTGATGTTGCTGGCATATCAAACCCTGATGTTGGTAAAAGGGCGATTCGACCTTGGCAACCTGACACTTCATTTCTGGATCGGTGCTTCGGATCCTGATATTGTGAGCGGTGAACCGGGGGTATTGCAAAACCCGATTATTTTAAGCGCTGCTTGGAACAGTATCCGCCTGGCCGTACTCAGTTCGATCATCAGTACCATCCTGGGGCTCATCGTGGCATATCTGATTGTTCGCAACCATAAAAGCGTTACGGCCACCCTGCTAGATCAAATCTCGTTTCTTCCCTTTTTGTTTCCAGCTATCGCTTTTGGCGCAATGTATCTGAGCCTATTCGCCACTCGACAGGGACCCATACCGGCACTATACGGCACCTTTGCACTACTGGTGATCATTTCAGTTGTCAAGCGACTTCCTTATGCCGTTCGCACGGGAACCAGCGCCATAACGCAGATCGGCGTGGAACTGGAAGAGGCGGCTCAAATTGAAGGTGCATCCTGGCTCCAGCGTATCCGCATGGTGGTGATGCCTTTGGCTACTTCCGGTATCGTTTCCGGATTTATGGTCACATTTGTCGGCATGATGAGAGAACTCTCTCTGATAATACTTCTTATTACGCCGCAGACTGCAGTTCTGATGACCCTCGGCTTTCGGTATGCCGAGGATGGTTGGGTTCAGCTGAGCAATGCCCTAGTATTGCTTGTTACTTTAATAACGATCATCGGTGAACTGATCGTATGGCGGCTGGGTAAAAGCCGGCTGTCCCGTCTGCGTGAAAAGCAGATGGCCGGCAAAAAGGAGTAGCACATTCATGGGAGTAACGATCGATGTCAAAAACCTGACCAAGAAATACGGCAAGGTAACTGCGCTTGACCGGGTCAATCTGACGATTCAGCCGGGTGAATTCCTGGTCCTGCTGGGACCTTCCGGGTGCGGCAAAACCACCTTGCTGCGTTGTATCGCCGGTTTGGAAACACCGGATGAGGGTGAAATTAGTATCGATGATCAGGTTGTTTTTTCTGCCGAAAGGGGGATTTCCGTCCCTTCCGGCAAACGCCGGGTCGGAATGGTCTTTCAGAGCTATGCACTTTGGCCGCATATGGCTGTTTATGAAAACGTGGGGTTCGGACTTCGGCTGCGGAAAATACCGCCCAAGGATGTCCGCCGGCAAGTCGACAAAGTGCTGGAAGATCTCTCCATGGCGGGCCTGGGCAACCGCTATCCTTCGGAGCTATCCGGCGGGCAGCAGCAGCGGGTTGCCGTAGCCAGGCTGCTGGCGTCCAAACCGCCGGTTTTTTTAATGGATGAACCGCTTTCAAACCTGGACGCCCGCTTGCGGCTGGACATGCGCTCCGAATTAAAACGACTGCACTATCAACTGGAGGTCACAACGGTTTACGTGACTCACGATCAAACTGAAGCCATGACCATGGCCACCCGTGTTGTGGTTATGGAGGGCGGAAGAATCCGGCAGATCGACGCGCCACAAGAGATCTACCGCAAACCGGCCAATATTTTTATTGCCGAATTTGTGGGAATGCCTCGGATTAATACGTTTCCGGCAAAGATTTTCATGCAGAACGGAACCTGCTGGGCAGAAATGGATGGTATTAAAATACCGCTTCCCTGGATCCCTGCACAGAAAGAAGTCAGGGCAGCGATCCGGCCTGAAGACATCACTATTTCAGTCAATCCTCTAGAAAACTCGCCCGAATTCCAGGTATATGCCGTGCTCCCTTGCGGTCCGGAAATTTATGTCCAGGTCAAACGCGGCAATCGCATCATCATGATCCGTGAAACCCGCCAGCTCGACTTGCAGATGGACCAGCCGGTCTGGCTAAAGATTGACCCGGCGGCTGTGAATCTTTATGACATTCAAAGTGGTTTGCTGCTGATATCTGAAAATGGAAAAACGGCTGAACAACCAACAAAAGGAGGAAACAAATGAAATCAATTCTATCTTTATTATTAGTGGTTACAGTGGCGCTGGCTCTGTCCGGCAGCGTCGTGGCGGCCGATGACGCCCAAACGCAGTGGCTTCAAAATGCCCAGTTGGGACCCTATGCGGCTGCTCAGGACTGGAAGACTATTGAGGCCGCCGCGCGTCAGGAGGGCAAGGTGGTGCTTTTTTCGGTATCTTCACGTTTTAACAAGATAAAAAAAAGTTTTCAGGAGAAATACGGGGTTGAAATCGTCGGGTATGACCTGGAATCCAATGAACAGATAGAAAAATTCTCCCGTGAGCACAAGTCCGGACTCTACCAAACCGATGTCCTTTACAATAATGCGGTATCAAATCTCTTGGGCAAACTTGTCCCAGAAAAAATGATCTGGAATTTTGTCCCGGATGATGTGGCTCCATTTCTGGATGACTCGGCTAAAAATCCTTTCTTGGTGCAGCGCTGGGTTTCCTTTGTTTTTTTCTATAATACCGTCCTGCATCCAGAAGGATTGCCGGTCAACAATCTTTGGGATTTTACCCGAAGCGAGTGGAAAGGGAAGGTGCTGATACCTCCGCCAATCTTCCCGGCTATGGCCAATACCATTCAAACTATTCTGAATCATCCCAAAGAAATAGCGGCCGCATATGAAAAAGAGTTTGGAAAACCGATTAGGCTTTCTTCCGGCATGAAAACCGCTGCTGAAGAATGGGTAATGCAATTTATGAAAAATGCGGTGATTGCATCTAAAACAGACAAGGTGTTTGAAGGCGTTGCCGATGTTAAGCAAAATGAGGCTCCTGTAGGCCTTACTACCTTCAGCAAACTGACGTTGGCCAAAAAAGGAGTCTATGAAGCCGCCCCTATTTATGATATGGAGCCAATTTTTGGGGTAAGCTATCCGGCTGTTTTGGCAATATGTGATCGGGCCCCCCATCCGAATGCCGCCAAACTCCTGGTTCGATACATGATGGGCGAAGAAGGCATCAAGCCCTGGAATGTTATCGGCGATTATCCTTCTCGGTCCGATTTGCAAAAAGAACACGTCAAGAAATTTAAGGTTCCGCCTTTCTCGGATGCAAAACTGTGGCCGTCAGACCCGAAATATATTTTCGATACATCTTACGAATATATGCAATTTATGATGAGTATAGGCAAATAATACAAAAAGCGGTTTTTTATGAAGAATCGGCACGATGATGGGGAAGAAGTTTAATTCAAAGCCGGCAAATGTGATAATTACCTGTTATGCATTTGCCGGCAATTCCAAGATTTTAGGGGAGGCATCAAATAATTGTTTTCAATGCCGCTACGGTTTCCCCAGGGTCCGGTCTTACTGTATAGTCCGGACTGATTTCCGTATATCGGATAATGCCGGCATGGTCGATGATGAGCCGGGTCGGCATGGGCAGCGTCCAGGAATCATCCCCATTGTATTCGTTAAGATGTATCTTGAACTGCTGATACAATTTCTTAAGATTATCGGGAAGCGTATACTTGATGCCATAGCGGTCAGCTACCTTATTTCCCGGATCGCTGAGGATTTCCACTTCCAGCCCTTTGTCCTCGGCAACAGCGCGATTATGCTCCTCTAATTGAGGGGAAATAAGGACCAGCGAGGCGCCCAGTGCTTCTATTTCCGGGACCGCTTCCGATAGAGCCTCCAGCTCTAAATTGCAGTAAGGTCACCATCGGCCTCTGTAAAATCCCAGCACAATCGGTCCTTTTGACAGAAGCTGGTTTAAGGCCACTTCCTGTCCCTTTGTGTTTCTCAAGATGAATTCCGGCGCCTTATCTCCAACTTTTACTGTCCGGTCCAGAATTCCGGAATTTGTCAGATCATCTACAGCGCGGTGCATGATTTTTAAAGCCTCCTTGGGCGCTTTTTTCTCAAAATCTCTTTTGATTCCGTCCAGCTTATCCTGCAATTTCATGGCTTCCTCCTTTAACGTTTGGTTTCATCATAGACTTTTTACACTGTAAGGATTCAAGCATAAACTCGACAAATAGGCAAATGGGCAAAATAAATCTCCCATAAAGCAATGACATGAGGATCGCGTATGTATTTAGATTTAAATTTTTTAAATAAGGAGACTGAAATGAAGAAAATCATTCGCAACCTGAAAGTGTTGGCAATCGTCTTGACCGCAATAATTTTCAGCACGTCCAGTTTTGCGGCAAGCGGCAGCGGCATCATTAGTCTTGGTCCGACCAAATCGCACCCGGATGCAAGCGGTACCGCTTTTATTGACAATGAGCATATAAATGTTCAAGCCAGAGGGCTTAAACCCGATTCCGTTTATACCACCTGGTTTGTTAATATGAAACCGAACAAGCATGAAACAGGAGCCGGCACGGCCCCTTACATGTTTAAAACCGATCGATGGGGCAATGGACATTATTCGGCCCCGCTTAGCGAATCGCCTTCGGGCAAATGGGCCATGATTATGATCGTGCTCCATCCGACAGGTGATCCCAAAGACATGAAAAACATGGTAGGCGCTTTATCAGCCGAATTTTAAAGTTCCTTGAAAAAAGAGATCAGACCTTGTGTGTTATCTACTGAAATCCTATATTGCTTTTCTCAATCAGGGTCTGATCTCGTTTTCTCCTTTATCGAATCAGGTTTTACACCCTTAACAAGAGAGTAAACAATCAGAATAAAGATAAAAACGACCGTTATTGTTAAAATAATTGGGGAACGTTCCTCCATGGCCGGAATTTTATGGCCGAATACTGTATAGATAATCGTTGCGGGAAGCATGCCAAACGCAGTTCCCGAAATAAAAGCCCACGTGCGGATGCCGCTTAATCCTGCCATGTAGCTTATGAAATCAAAGGAAATAAACGGCAGCAGCCTGGCCAAAAGAATCACATAAAAACCGTTTTTTTCACCGGCACGCCTTATAAATTCGACAGCTTTATGGTTTCCGATAATTTTTTCTGCGGCCACGTTTCCGAAAAGACGTGCGATATAAAACGATGTTAAAGCTCCCATCAGGGCGCCGGTCCAGGATAAAACTGCCCCCCAGAAACCTCCAAACACCATACCATTGGCTGCAGTAACCAGGAAAGCGGGTAGGGGTGCGATTATCGCCTGAAGGATCATCAAGAGCAGGCTCATCACGGGAGCGGCAATCCCCCAGGACTTAATCAGCCTGATGGTTTGATCAAGATTTCCGGCAAACAAAATAGCGCAGGTCTTTTGAAAATGGTGATGGATAGAAAAAAAAGCGATTAGAAATAATAAAAGAATGATAGCAAATAAAACGTGGTGCGAAATCCGATTCCTACGGGTTTTGGCATACACCAAACCGATAATGAGAATTCCCAGGAATAAAAGCAGTAAACTGTAAATACCCATTGCAATAATCCGTCAACTGATCCTGTTTTAACGCCCTCTTGCTGAATGTCGGTGCCGAAAGTAAACCATCAGGCGTCATGAAACTTTAAAAGGGAGTTTTTGTAAATTGTGGGCAGGGAATACAGGGAATAGAGAGCAAATGCGTCCTTTCGTCTTCCGGCATAAGTTCAAGTCGTGCCATTTGAGAGCCCCCTTGTCTTGAATAATTTTTAGATTCATTTTCAACTTTCTTTGAATGTGATAGCAATAAATAGTATATATCCTGCTATGCGCAAATCAATTAAGGCTATTGGTTGAAAAGTTTTTGGGAGGCCACATCAATTTCTGCTCTTTCTCATCCCAAGGTGGCTTGAAAGGAGGGTTATAATGGAAAAGTTAAAACATTAATAATGGAAAAAGAATACCTCTTAATCGTTCTTCAGCGGCCCCTGTCCGGTGGCGTCAACGACGCTCAGCCACAACTTTTCCCTGGGATTGATCTGTTTGCGCTTGCCGGCGCACTCATTCATTGACAGATGCACGAAATGGTTGTTCCAGCGCCCGATCAGAAGCTTGGTCTTGCCGGCCATCCCGGCGTGGACGGCGTCCCGACCTAAAAAATTGCAGAAAACGCGGTCATTGGCATTGGCCGGCAGGCTCCGGATCATATAGCTGGGATCAATATATTTGATGGATACATCCAGGTTTCTGGATTTAAAATAGGAAGAAATCGCTTCCTTCAAATACAGCCCGATATCTATCAGGCGGATATTGCCGGACTTGTCTTTCGCAGGGGTTTGACCCTCGAAAAATTTCTGGCCGGCGCCTTCGGCCACCACGATCACGGCATGGCCCCTCAGCCCCAGGCGTTCCTCCAGTGAGGCGAACAAGCCCTTGGGACCTTCCAGATCAAAGTCTACTTCCGGGATCAGGACAAAGTTGACATCCTGCTGAGCCAGCGCAGCGGTTGCGGCTATGAAACCGGAATGACGGCCCATCAGCTTGATCAGCCCGATGCCGTTGGGGTACCCTTCAGCCTCGGCATGGGCGCCCCGGATCGCCTGGGTGGCGACATCCACGGCGGTATCAAAGCCGAAAGAACGCGAAACCAGGTGAATATCATTATCAATGGTTTTGGGGATCCCCACCACGCTGATTTTAAGATTACGACCAAAAATAACATCGGCAATTGTATTGGCGGCCATCATGGTGCCGTCGCCCCCGACCATAAACAGGATGCCGATATTCATGCGCTCCAGACTATCGACGATTTCATCAATGTCCTGCGGTCCCCGGGAAGAACCCAGGATGGTGCCGCCCATCTCATGGATGTTGGCAACCACCGCCGGTTCAAGCTCCAGAATTTCATGACCGTATGCCGGAATAAACCCCTGCAATCCGTACCGGATACCGTATACATGCCGCACCCCGTATCCGTAATACAGTTCCAGCACAACGGACCGGACGATGTCATTGAGTCCGGGGCAGAGTCCCCCGCAAGTGACCAGCGCGCACCGAAGCTTGCTGGGATCAAAATAGATCCGGCTGCGGGGGCCGGCCAGTTCAAAGGCGGGCAGCGTTTCTCCCTTTGTGAGCATCTGTTGAATATTACTGACCGTAACATCGATGCTGACCCTGTCCGTATCCTCCACAAAATACCGGTCGGCCATGCTGCGATTGGCCCCCTTGACCGGCGACAGGATTTTGGCTTCGCCCAGGGAAGGAATGGCGGTTTCAATGGATCGATAGTTCATACGATACCTTTTATGTTCAGGTTGTAAGCCAGGTCATGGTTGCAGACGCTCATCCCGTTAAATTTAAAAGCACCTTTTCCCAGAATGTCATGCAAATGCAGGATGCCCGCCACCTTTCCGGCCTGATCGGTTATGGGCAGAACGGTAATCTGGTATTTTTCCATCAAGTTCAGGGCATCATAGGCGGGTGAATCCGGCCGAAGCGTTCTGGGTTTCTTTGTCATCACCGCCGCGAGCGGCAGGCTGAAAATATCTTTGCGGGTCACGATCGCACGTCTTAAGTCGCCGTCGGTAATGATCCCGGCCAGGGCCTGGTTTTCGGCGACCACCAAGACCGCACCCAGTTCCAGCCGGTTCATTTCCGTTATGGCATCCGTCATGGAAACCGATTGAAAAACCAGGGGAATGGCGTTTCCGGTAAGCATGATGTCGGCAACGCTGTTGGAAAGCCGCTGGCCGAGATTGCCGCCCGGATGGATTTTTTTAAAATCACTGGATTTGAAATGCCGCATGTTGATGAGCACGACGGCCAGGGCATCCCCCATGGCCAACTGGGCCGTAGTGCTGGCGGTGGGGGCCAGACCTAGGGGGCAGGCTTCGCGCGCTACGTGCGTGTCAATGACAATATCGCACAGTCTGGCCAGACTCGACTCTTTGTTGCCGGTAAAAGCGATCACCTTGCAGCCGATATTGCGGATACTGGGAACCAGGATATTGATCTCATCGGTTTCGCCGCTGTTGGACAGGGCCAGAAAGATGTCGTCCCGGCAGACGATCCCCAGATCGCCGTGCATGGCTTCAACCGGGTGCAAAAATAAGGACCGGGTCCCGGTGCTGTTCAGGGTCGCCACGATCTTGCGGCCGACAATGCCGGACTTGCCGATGCCGGCAACAATCACTCTTCCCGTGGAATGATAAATCAACTCGACCATCTCGGCAAAATCGTCGCCGATGCGGTCGGCTAATCGGAGAATTCCTTCGGCTTCGATTTTCAGAACATCAATGGCTTCATCAAGTATCATGAATCAGATCTTTTCAGTTTATGTTAAAAGGTTGACCGGTGCTGCCGTTTTAGACATAAATGCCGCTTTTTGTTCTAAAAATCAAGAGCTCTTTTTCGTAACTTTTGCTTAAAAAGAGGTAGGCAGAGTCGGACACAAGCCTGAAGGGCCGTTCATTGAATCCGAAATAGTCATTATACATGCTTCTATGGTCCCGCCTCCCGCTGCGGATATGGCTTAAAGGTTTTTACGGCGCTGGATACGGTTTGTGTTTTCTGAAATGGGCTGGTTGCTGGCGGCCGAATTAATTTAAATCTTATATTAAAAGCAAATGATGATCAATTCAACAAATAATTATGCGGAAATCGTTGCAAAAAAAATTAAAAAAATTAAAAAATTAGTTGACAAACCTGAATTGCCCCATTATATTTCCCCAGATTTTTTCCCAGACAACCGAAGCCGGGATTTTCTTGCCTGGCTTTTTATTTTCCAGAATTTGAAAAAGGGGGTGATTCCAATGAATTGTGCAACTGTAAAAAAAGGTAAGGAATGTCCTTTTATGACCAGCAAAGGGTGTTCTTTCAACGGCGGGATTTGCCATGAGGTCGTGGCGCAATGCAGTGGCTGCAACCGCAATATCCAGTTCAATTCCGCCTGGTATTGCATGGCCTGCCCGGATCCGACGATTAAATGGAAATCCGGCCGGTGCAATCTTGCATCGCATGTAGCCGCAGCAGCTGCTCCGGCAGCCCAGAAGAAAGTCAATCCGCTCAAGGCTTCAAAACGCGGAAATAAATAAAAAAACCGGCCGCGATCTGACGGTAAACCCCGTCCCATTAAAGGACGGGGTTTTTTATCTGCATCATTTCCCTTGACATTTTTTCCCCGGCGGCGATAAACACCTTTTTAAATCACTTGCAGCGCTTACGTTAAGCTGCTCGTCCCATGCATCATTATGTTTTTTACAATTCATTAAGATCACTGATTCTTGCTATCAGCAGACACAGGAGGACAGAAAATGATGGACCCCATCGCGCTGGAACTGAATCAAACCATTGAGTCGGGCAATCCCCATATAATGGAAATGCTCTCCCCGATGGGCAAGGCCCTATTTTTCCCCAAAGGAATTTTGAGCCAGAGCGCCGAGGCCAAGGAGAAGGCCCACCGCATCAATGCGACCATCGGAATCGCCACCGAATGCAACGGCACCATGTTTCTTCCTTCGGTCATGGACACGATTTGCGGCCTGGCGCCGGAGGCATCCGTCAACTATGCGCCCTCTTTCGGTATTCCCGCCCTGCGAAAAGTCTGGCAGGAGGCCCTGTACGCCAAAAATTCTTCGCTGAAGGGAAAAACAATCAGCCTCCCCGTAGTTGCGGGCGGCATCACCCACTCCCTCAGCGTGTTTGCAGACCTGTTTATCGACCAGGACGATGTCATCATCCTCCCGGACATGATCTGGGGAAACTACAATCTGATATTTAAACTCAGAAGAGGGGCCCGCATCAGCCAGCATACCCTCTTTTCCGAAAACGGCGGCTTTAATTTAAAGGCCTTTGAGGAAACGGTCCGGGCAGAAGCCCGGCAGAACAGCAAAATTACCGTCCTTATGAACTTTCCGCAAAATCCCTCGGGTTATTCAGTCACGGCCGCTGAGGCAGACC
>Ga0209270_1001514_pt1 | contig 31468 bp, 24 predicted proteins | sample MTBAKSrepl1MetaG_FD_187456 | JGI IMG/M metagenome (GOLD analysis project Ga0209270, IMG submission 187456) | Enrichment culture microbial communities from Arthur Kill intertidal strait, New Jersey, USA, that are MTBE-degrading - MTBE-AKS1... | ecosystem: Environmental > Aquatic > Marine >...
GCGGCGCTGCCGCCGATCAAAACGCTTCCGGGAAACAAACCCTGAAAGTTTGCTGCCGCATCGAGTAACTTCTGCCACTTTTCCCAATACGTGTCATCGTTCTTTGCCATAAACCTTATCCAGGTACATCTTAAAAAATTTAGGCCAGCCATATACCTTTGAATGTGGGATAGCCTTATGCACGGCATGGGCGGCATCGGAATTTTTTTTGACCTCCCTGATGAGTGCACGGACATCTTCTTCCGAGCCGCGTTCCCAGATGGAATGAACTATAGCGGCGTTCCATTGGCCCGGCTTTATATTGATATGACGATGTTCCATGTGATAATCCCCCAAGTAATGCAACTATAGGCCAAAAGTTTCCGATTTTTCTCCAAATAAGTTGGGGAACAGCTTTAATTCTTTATGTCTGTTCAGCATTTCGCTTAAACCTTCGAACCCCTGACTCCTTGGACCCTCTTCAGATGATGTTTAATCCGGAGATTAACCCAAAAATATAATGTTTGGCACTAAATGTCCAGTGCCTGCCGCACCTTGGCGGCCATCTCCTGCCGGGAGAATGGTTTGGGGATGAAATCCACGCCTTCGTCCAACACACCGTGATGGGCGATGACGTTGGCGGTGTAGCCGGACATGAACAACACCTTCAGGTCCGGATAGTGCCCCTTAAGCCGTTCGGCCAGATCCCGCCCGTTCATCTCCGGCATGACCACGTCGGTGATCAGAAGGTCGATCCTGCCGCCATGCTGCTGCGCCAGGCTGAGCGCCTCGGCGGGAGTTCCGGCGGTCAGGACGTTGTAGCTCAGACCCTCCAGAATTTTTTTCCCAAGTTTTAAAATCGACGCCTCGTCCTCCACAATCAAAACCGTCTCTCCCCGGCCGGCAGGGGCTTGCATACCGCCCGCTTCCCGGATTTCAACCGCACCCTCGCTCCGACGCGGCAGATAGATCTTAAAGGTCGAGCCCTTGTCCGGTTCGCTGTACACGTTGATGAAGCCGCTGTTCTGCTTGACGATGCCGTAGACCGTGGCAAGTCCCAGGCCCGTGCCTTGGCCCACCCCCTTGGTGGTGAAAAACGGCTCAAACAGCTTGTCCAAAACTTCTTTACTCATGCCGCAGCCGTTGTCGCTGACTGCCAGGCGGACGTATTCGCCGGGCATAAAACCGTCATGGTCCCGGCAGTAGGCCTGGTCAAAGCGGACATTTTCGGTTTCAATCGTGATTTTGCCCACGCCGGAAATGGCGTCCCGGGCATTGACGCACAAATTGGCCAGGACCTGGTCGAGCTGGGCCGGGTCCATCATCACCGGCCACAAGCCCGGTCCGGGCTGCCAGGACAGATCGATGTCTTCGCCGATAAGCCGCCGCAGCATCTTGAGCATGCCTTCCACAGTGTCGTTTAAATCGAGCGTTTTCGGGGCGATGGTCTGGCGGCGGGCAAAGGCCAGGAGCTGGCGGGTGAGATCGGCCGAGCGCCTGCCGGCCGTATGGATCTCCCGGAGATCGGCGTAAAGCGGGTCATCCGGCGTGACTTTGGATTGGGCTATTTCGGCATAGCCGGTGATGACGCTGAGCATGTTGTTGAAATCATGAGCCACCCCGCCTGCCAGGCGCCCGACCGCCTCCATCTTCTGAGACTGGATCAACTGCGATTGAAGGCTGTCATGCTCCTTTTCAGCCTGCTTGCGTTCGCTGATATCGGTGGCGATGCTGAGAATTGTCGGTATTCCCGCCCAGACTACTTTCTTGGCATAGATTTCAAGCGGTACAGTCGTTTTATCTTTTCGGTAATGGACGACCTCGAAAAGCGCTTCCCCTTTCTCCTCGATCAGGCGGTAGCGGTCGTCTTTCAGGGCCTTGCTTTCAGGCACATCCAAATCATGAAGATTGGTCGCCATGAATTCGTTTTCGTCATAGCCATGCAGTGAGAAGCTTTTGCGGTTGGCATACAGAAATCGCCCCTTGTCATCGTGGACCGTGATGGCATTCGGGGCGTTGTCAAGCATTTCAGCCATCATTCGCAGTTTTTCTTCAGTCTGTTTGCGTTCGGTAATATCCTGATTGACGCCGAAGGTTTTTATGGTCCTGCCGTGCTCGTCCTTGACGATGAAGAAACGGACGCTGATCCAGCCGACCGTGCCGTCGGCATACCGTATCCGATGTTCGAGCTGCCGGTTGAAGGCGGGATCGTCGGTTTCGATGGCTTTGCGATTTTCCTCGGTCAATATGAACCGGTCGTCGGGGTGCATAAACTGGTCCGCATACGCTTTCGATGTCATGGTATAACCGCCGACCTGGTCGGCGGTGGTGCGAAAAATTTTATAAAAGGCATCGTCGAAGGTAAAAAAGTTCCCGGCCACATCATATTCCCAGTATCCCAGGTGGGCCATCTCCACGGCTTGGGAAAGCCTGGCCTGCAGCCGCTGCTGCGCCACCTCCGCCCGCCTGCGGGCGGTGATGTCCATGGTGAATCCCGCCAGGTACAGGGGTTTCGTTTCGGAATGGATGGGGAACTTGATGGTATAATAATGTCGGCCGTCCAGTTCCTCTTCAACTTCAACCGGCTTTCCTTCGAGCAATATCCGTTTGTCGTCTTCCGCCATGCTCCTGGCGAGATCGGAGGGGAAGAGTTCTTCCGAAGATTTTCCCAGCAATTCATGCATGGGCTTTCCCAGCATCGATTCGTAGTTGGCGCTCAGCCTCAGGGCCCTGAGCTGATCATCCTTGAAGAACATGTAGATAGGGCTGTGTTCCATGAATTTGCTGAAAATATCCTCGCTCTCCCGCAGCGCCGCAAGCGTTTGTTTATGATCGCTAACATCCAGAACGGTTGATATCATAACGTTTTGTTCATAAAGCGGTATGTTCTTTGCGAAAACCGTGCGCTTACTTCCGTCTTTGCCGGTAACCTCAATGTCGTCCCACTGCATGCGCTCGGGGTCGCCGGATTCAATGTCGGTCAGAATTCGCTCCCGGACTTTCCGGCGATAGGCCGGATCGGGATAGACTTTTTCAAAAAAGGTTTCGACATCCTTCAATTCTTCCGTGGGCCAGCCGTAAATTTCTTCAAACCGTTTATTCATGTAAGTGGGGGTCTTTTCCGTTAAGGTGTTGACCGCCAGGCCGATGGGCAGATTGTCCAGTACCGTTCGGATAAAAGCATCCCTTTTCCTGAGCGCGTCTTCGGCCGACTTCCGTTCGGTAATATCGAGCATGGCGCCGACGATTCCCTTAACGGTTCCATCCGGATCACGAAACAGCGCCTTGTGAAATATCACCTGGCGTTGCCCCCCGCTGTTATCCATGACGGCGGTTTCATAAACCTGGGTATCGCCCGCTTTTATCAGATCCAAATCGGCGTTATGATAGATTACAGCCAGGTCGGCGGGGGCGATGTCAAAAACCGTTTTGCCGATGATCGACTCTTTCGGCAAACCGATTAACTCTGAAAACGCCCGGTTGCAGCCGAGATAGACGCCCCGGGCGTCCTTGTAGAAAACCGGCGCCGCAATCGCATCGATGATCGATCCCAGCAGCCTTTCGCTGGCATGCAATTCTTTTGTGCGGAACCCCACCTGTTTACGCAGGGACCAGGACCACAGAAAAAAGGCCAGAAAAAACAGGACCAGGGGGACGGCGGCCATGGCTACATACCGGAGGAGAACGGCCATATCGGAAGATTGATCTGCATAGACGCCCAGCCATTTCTTGTAAATACGCCGGTATTCACCTGTTTTTTCGATGATGTTCAGACCTTCGCTGAACTGCGCCAGGAGGGCCTTGTGATTGTTTGGGACGGCATAGCAATACTCAGGTGACAGAAAGGGCTGCCGACCGACGGACAGGTTGTTCCAGGCGTATTTTTCGATCCAATAAATGGCAGTCGTCCGGGACACCAGGGCGCAATCGTGCTTACCCTGGGCCAGTTCCCGCAGGGCATCTTCCTGTGAAACGACCGCAACGACCTGGTCCCGGAGTCCGTTTTCCAAGGCAAAGTCATGCATGATGTCGCCCTGCTGAACGACGATGCGTTTGCCGGTTAAGGCTTCAAGTGCGGCCGGTGCAGGACCATCGCTTTTGCGTACGACGCTGACGCAATGATTCACCGTATGCGGCGAAGTGAAGTCGTATTTTAGGTCGCGCTCCGGGGAGTAGAACATGCCCTGGAGGGCGTCAATTTCACCGCGCGTCAAAGCCTCCAGGATTTCAGCCCAAGGACCGAGACGAATCTCGACATTGAGACCTGTTTCTTGAGCGATGGCGCGGGTGAGTTCAACGTTGAAGCCGGTCGGGCGGCCTTTTTCATCCAGATATTCATAAGGGGGATAGTTGTGGTCCCCGCCGACGACAATGCGGCGGTTAGTCGGCAGCTCCAGCGCGGCAAACCACTTGGCATGCAGATGGCGGTAGGTTCCGTCCGCCATGACCAGGGCGAGCCCTTCGTTCAGAAGCGCCAGGGTCCTGCTGTCCCCCTTTTTGACGGCAAAGCAGAAATCCTGGCGAAAACCCTCGATGGGCCGATTGACGATTCGCAGATTTGCAAGCCCGGCTTCCTGGATGAGCCGCAGCGCCACCAGCCGCTGGATGATCACGGCATCATGGCTGCCGCTGGAAAGCTGCTGCAGGGCTTCTTCAAAAGTGGCGGTGGTGTGAATCTCGATGCCGCGTTCCTCGCGCCGCAGGAATTCCTCGGCGTTATCGCCTTTCATGACTGCCGCCTGCCGCCCCTTAAGATCGCTCAGATCGCGGATATTGCCATCATTCTCTCTGACCACGATGGCGCCGTGCAGGGACATGTAGGGGAAGGTAAAGTCAAAAAGAAGTTCGCGCTCCGGCGTGCGGCCCACCAGGGGGAGGGCCTGCACTTCGCCCTTTTCCAGCCAGTCCCGGACTGCGTTCCAGTGCCCGGTGCGGAAGGTGACGTCGCGTTCCATGGCGGCCAGGGCCGCCCGCATGAGCTCTACCGAAAACCCGTAGGCCTGTCCGTCGGGATCGACGATGCAAAAGGGCGGGTAGTCGATTTCGGAAGCTGAAAGAATGGGATCCCTCGCTGCCTCGACGGCGGCTTGGCCAGCGCCGGCGGCGGCGTGAAACATTAATGCCGTCGCCAGGAAAAAGATCACGACCGGGAAGAGCTTACAGCTTCCGGATTCTGTTTTGCGGGGAGGGCGCATAGATAATTACCTTAATAAAACAGGGCGCTGCCCGTCCGACCAGGTCTGCAGGGCATTCTTGTGAAAGCGCCAGTCTTTGCCGACCTTGAAGGCCGGAATCTCTCCGCGCCGCGCCATCCGCCGGATGGTTTCCACGTGGGCCTTCAGAAATACGGCAGCTTCCCGGGCGTTGATTACATCCGTTTCTTTTTTCATGATGGTTTCGCTCCTTTTATCCGGACCGCATTAGGTGGATGTGTTCGTCTGAGTGTGCTGATGATTGCTAAAGCCGGACCTCTTAGATGCAAACCGGGCTCAGATTTGTGCAGAGTAGAGTGGAGTTTGGTTAATCTGAGTTGAGTTTAATGGAATTTAATATGCCCCTTTCCGGATATGCTGTCAAGGACTTTACTGCATTTCAGAATGGAGCCTGCTATTTTTTAATTTGATTTTTCCTTATACTTGACATGTTGATGACAGAAACGTATGATTCTTATGTTCAAATATGAAAAGGAGAAATAAAATATGACGCAAGCAACCATCGGAAAACGATACCAGGTGGTTATTCCCTTAAAGGAACGCAGAAAGCTGGAACTGAAACCCAATATCAAAGTGGAAGTTACGGCAGATGGCGATCGATTAATCATTTATCCCCTGCTGCCGTCAAAACTCAAAGGGATCGGCCGTAAGACAGCCGACGGCACGGACGCAACCGATTATGTGAAAAAACTTCGAAAGGAATGGGAACAAAGGCCTTGAGTGGTTTCAAAGAGCTGGACGGCAAGCTGGGTGTAGTGATCGACACGATGGTCTTTATTTATCTGTTTGAGGATCATCCGGATTATGCCGGCGTGTGCGAGAATATCATCAAGCAGATGAGCGCGGGTATTTTCACCGGCGTCATAACGCCGATCACCTCGGCGGAGGTCCTCGTAAAGCCACTGAGACAGAAACAGTTTTCAGTGGCGGATCATTATCGCAGCGCCATCTGCAACATTCCGAATGCGACCCTGCCGGTCATCAATACGGAAATTGCATTTATGGCAGGTTCCCTGAAGGCAAAGTATGGCATGCCCCTGCCGGATATGTTTCAGGCGGCCATGGCCCTTTACTTTCCGGCGCATGCACTGATTACGAATGACCGCGCCATGGAAAAAGTCAAGGAGATCGATATTTTCCTGCTCGATAAAATGACTTGATACGGGAATGGTGGGACAGGCCCGTCCCATTTCCTGGTTTTTATCCGAAAAAACCAGCGGTTTCTGCTTATTAATCGAAAAAACGATGCTGACGACCCTATTCAGTCTGATCCAGAACATCGCCCTGCTGGTGACCATCAGCGTGGTCCACCAGTTGATTTTACAGAAAAGCGCCAAGGGGACGTTGCGCTATCAGGTTCTCTCAGGTCTTCTGTTTGGGTGCGCGGGGATTGCGGTGATGCTGACGCCTTTCCGGTTTGCCCCAGGCATCTTTTTTGACAGCCGGTCCATTATCCTGGGGGTTGCAGGCCTGTTCGGCGGCCCCATGGTCGCCCTTATCGCCGCTGCGATCTGCGGGACATTTCGCATCGGGCTCGGCGGCAGCGGGGCCTGGGTCGGCGTTATGGTCGTCATGCAAGCGGCGGTTCTGGGGGTCGGGTTTCATTTTTTGAGGCGCAAGGATGAACGCTTTGCAGGCGGCCTCTGGCTGTTCGGCTTCGGGCTGCTGGTGCATGCCGTCATGCTGACGCTTATGCTGGCGCTGCCGGAAGGGCTGGGAACAGAGGCCTTGCGCCAAATCGCCCTGCCGGTGCTCTTCCTGTTTCCGCTGGCAACGGTATTGATCTGCCGGATCTTCCTCTTCCAGGAAAAACACCTGGCAGCCGAAGATCAGCGCAGCCGGCTGATTCTGAATCTTCAGGCCGCCCTTGACCGGGAAGGATCGCTGTCGCAGATTTCACAGACCGTAAACCGGTCCCTCAATCTGGACCAGGTTCTAAACGATGCCCTTGACAAGATCATGGAGTTGTACGCGCCGCACTCCTCTTATATCCGGCTTTATGATGCCGACGCCCGGGAACTGGTGTTTGCGGCCCAGAAAGGGCTTTGTTCGACGGAATTACAACTGGTCAACCGCCGGCTGAAACTGGAGCACGCGGTGGCAACCCATGCCATTCAAACAGGCGAGGCGGTTGCCATCGAAGATGTTTTAACCGACCCGCGCGCGGCCAAGGGGCATTCTTTTGCCAAACAGATCGGCTGCCGATCGGTCGTGACCATCATTCTGAATGCCAAGGATGCCATCGTCGGGAGCATGAGCATGCGCTGGCGCGAGCCGCACGTTTTTACCGCCGAAGAAATCCGGCTGTTTACCGCCATCGGCCACCAGGTCGGCACGGCCATCGAAAATGCCCGCTTGTTTTCCCAGGTTCAGCGGCAGACTGAAATGCTTGCGAGTCTGAATGCGGTTTCAAACACAGTCAGCCAAACGCTCGATATCGAAAAACTGATCAGCGATATTTTGAAAAAGGTCATTGCACTGCTGCATTGCGATGCCGGCAACATCCGCTTTCTGGACGAAGCCGGGCAAACCCTGGAGATGGTCGCCCACCGGGGATTTTCGCCGGAACATGCGGCGAAAATGAATGTCCGCAGAAAATACGGCGAGGGCATCTCCTGGGAGTGTCTTGAAAAAAACCGGGTCATATTTACCGAGTTTAATCCTGAAGATGCCTATCAGCGGAAAATCAACTCGTTTGGAATGCGCATCGGGTCCGCCTCCGCCATTCACTTTCCGATCACATCTAAAGAGGTGAAGCTGGGGATCCTGTCGGTCTATTCGTTTGCAGCACGGGAGTTTCGCCGCGATGAAATCGAGCTTTGCAGCGGCATCGGCCGCCAGGTTGGGATCGCCATTGAAAATGCCCGGCTTTACCGGCAGGCCCAGAATCATATCAAAGCATTAAACGACGCTCAAACGGAACGCGAAAAGATAATTGAAAAGCTGCGGAATGCCCTGACCGAAGTCAAAACCTTGAGCGGGCTGCTGCCGATTTGTTCCCATTGCAAAAAAATACGGGACGATCAAGGCTACTGGAACCAGATCGAGGCCTACATCCATAAACATTCAGGCACCGAATTCAGCCACGGCATCTGTCCGGATTGCGCCCGGAAATATTATCCGGGATATAATCTTTATGATGAATGAGTGAACCCTGCCGTTGCATAAAAACATGACAGGGGATGGAAATAAAAAAGGATCAGCCATGACCTTTAGCGTTGACGGCAAAGAGCCATCCGGAAGCACCGACCGCAAACGCGTGCAAGAGATGCTGGCCGAAAGTGAAATACGCTACCGTTCGTTTTTTGACAATTCGCTGGATGCCCTATTGTTGACTTCGCCGGATGGATCCATTTTTGATGTGAATCCGGCGGCGTGCCGGATGTTCGGAAGAACGCCTGAAGAAATTAAACGGATCGGCCGCAGTGGCCTGGTAAACGGCACCGACTCGCGCCTGCAGGAGGCGCTTCAGGAGCGCGCCCGCACCGGCAACGCGCAGGCCGAAATTACGATGGTCCGGGCCGATGGAACGCGATTTCCGGCAGACATCACCTCTACGGTTTTTAAAGACGCCAAGGGGGAACTGAAAACATCTATGATCATCCGTGACGTTTCCGCGCAGAAGGAGGTGGAAGCATCCTTGCGTGAAAGCGAGCGGAAGTTCCGGTTTCTTACCGAAAAGATGACCGACATCGTCTGGACCATGGACCGGGATTTCCGTACGACCTATGCCAGTCCATCGCTTAAAAACCTACTGGGTTTTACTCTGGAAGAGCGAAAACGGCAGTCCCTGGAGGAGATGATTGCGCCCGAATCCCTTGAGAGGGTCCGTGCCATGTATCTTGAAGAACTTCAGGCTGATGAAAAGGGGGCGTTTGCGGCCGACCGGTCGGCCACCATTGAGATCGAGTATTACCGCAAGGACGGTTCAACCCTCTGGATGGAAAATGTCGTTAAATGGCTTCGAGATCCCGACGGCGCCATTGTTGGAATATACGGTGTTTCACGCGATATTTCAGATCGCAGGCTGGCCGAGGAAAGGCGCGAAAAACTGGAGGCCCAGCTGCGCCAGTCCCAGAAGATGGAGTCGGTCGGTCGTCTGGCCGGCGGGGTGGCCCATGATTTCAACAATATGCTGGGGGTGATTCTCGGCCACGCCGAGCTGGCTATGGATGTCATCGACCCGGCCCAGCCGATCTACAACGACCTTCATGAAATCTGGAAAGCCGCCCGGCGCTCAGCCGAGCTGACCCGCCAACTTTTAACCTTTGCCCGCAAACAGATCGTCCGGCCGCAGGTGCTGGACTTAAACGACACGGTGTCGGGCATGCTCAGGATGTTGCAGCGGCTTATCGGCGAGAATATCACCCTGGTCTGGCGGCCGGGTGCGGAACTCTGGCCGGTCAGGATTGATCCGATCCAGATCGACCAGATCCTGGCCAATCTGGCAGTCAATGCACGCGACGCCATCGTTCTGCCTGCCGGACCGGACAAGGCGCCGGAAAGCTTACGGCGACAGGCCGGCGGAACGGGAAACCTGACCATCGCAACCGAAAACATTCTTTTTGACGCGGTCGATTGCAATGCTCTCAACGGTTTTACTCCCGGACAGTACGTCCGGCTGACGGTCAGCGATGATGGCTGCGGTATGAGCCAAGAGGCGCTTGACAATCTTTTTGAACCTTTTTTCACCACCAAGGAAATCGGCAAAGGGACGGGTCTGGGACTGGCCACGATCTATGGCATCGTCAAACAGAATAACGGCTTTATTAATGTATATAGTGAACCGGAGAAGGGCACGACTGTTAAAATCTGCTTTCCGGCTGAAACTGCCGCTGCCGCAACCAGATCGGAGGTGTATGAAAAAGAACCGGGGCGTGGCGACGAAACCATTCTCCTGGTGGAAGATGAAAGTGAAATTCTGAAACTTGCTAAAATCATTCTGGAACGATACGGTTACAGCGTTTTTGCAACGGCAAAACCGGACGCAGCCCTGACCCTGGCGCAGCAGCACCCCGGCCCGATTCACCTGCTGATTACCGATGTGGTAATGCCGATGATGAACGGTAAGGAACTGAAAGACAGAATCGTGGCCCTGCGGCCGGAAATCAAGGTGCTGTTCATGTCCGGCTACACGCCCGAGGCCATTGACCGCCATGGGATGCTTGAAAAGGGCGTCCCGCGTCTGCAAAAGCCATTTTCGGTCAAGGTGTTTGCCGCAACCGTGAGAAAGGTGCTGGATAAAGGAAAAAAGCTGAAGGCTAAAGGCTGAAGGAAAAGGGATGATGGCGGATGGAGAATTTATATGGAACGATTTCCGCGCTGGCTGAAGGTTGCACTGCTCATCGGAGTGCTGGTTGCGCTGGCAGGCGGCGCCTGGTTCTACCTCGTCCAGGAGCGGCAGCATCGCCGTCAGGTCGAAAATGAACTGGTCGCCACTGCTCGGCTTAAAGCGGACCAGATTGCCGATTGGCGCCGGGAGCGGCTGGACGAAGGCGCCGAGCTGATGGAAAGGCGCTTTCTGACCGAACGCATCAGCCGGTGGCGGCTGAACCCGCAATCCGGCGACCACGATGCGCTGCTGGCCGAATTTCGCATCCTCCAGCGGTACAATGATTACAGCGACGTTCTGCTGGTGGATCCGGACGGCCGCATCCGTCTGAGCCTGAGCGGCGCGGCCGGCGCCTGTCCGGACCTGGTGCTGGCGGCGCTGGCTGCTGCATGGCGCGACCGCAGACCCGTATTTATCGAACTGCACGTCGATGCGGTTGATGCCGCGCCGCACACCGGGGTGGCGGCGCCGCTTTTCAGCGGCAACTCCGAGACCGCCGGGCCGCTCGGCGCCCTCATCCTGATCAGCGACGCCCGGCAGTTTCTCTATCCTCTGATTCAGGCGTGGCCCGTACCGAGCGGTACTGCCGAGACTCTCCTGGTCCGGCGCGACGGTGAAGAGGTCCTTTTTTTAAACGACTTGCGTCATCAGCCGGATACGGCGCTCAGGCTGCGCATCCCCTTCAGCCGAACAGACGTGCCGGCGGTCATGGCGGTCCTGGGCCGGCAAGGGGTCGTGGCCGGCCGGGACTACCGTGGGATCGAGGTGCTTTCGGCGCTCCTGCCCGTTCCGGATTCGCCCTGGTACATGGTGGCCAAGATAGATGCAGCCGAGGCTTTTTCCGCACTGCGGCGGGAATCCGCCTTTATCCTTGCACTGCTGCTGTCGTTGGCGGTCCTGGCGGGGATTTCCGTTTTCGTCGTCTGGCAGCGCAACCAGAAGGCGCACTACCGGACATTGTACCGATCCGAAGCGCGCCACGGCATTACCCTCAACAGCATCGGCGACGCCGTCATCGCCACCGACGCTGAGGGAAACATCGAACACATCAATCCGGTGGCTGTTGCCCTGACCGGCTGGCGCGAGTTCGAAGCGCTCGGCAATCCCCTGCCGGACGTTTTCCGGATAATTAATGAAGCAAGCCGCCGGCCGGTTGAAAATCCGGTAGCGAAAGTGCTCCGGGAAGGAGCGATTGTGGGGCTTGCCAATCATACCCTGCTGATTGCAAAGGACGGAAAAGAGACCCCCATTGCCGATAGCGGAGCGCCTATCCGGGATGAAAACGGTGAAATTGCCGGTGTGGTGCTGGTCTTTCGCGATCAGACCGAAGAACGGGCCAATCAAAAAGCCGTCAGTGAAAATGAAAAAAAATACCGATCCCTTTTCAACGGCATTCGGGATGCGATTTTATTAGCCGATACAGACCGGAACATCATTGACTGCAATCCGGCTTTTATCGATCTGTTCGGCTATTTGCCGGAAGAAATCAAAGGGCGGAAAACGCGGATCGTTTATGAAAACGAACAAGAATTCAGCAGGTTGGGCGAGGCGTTGCAAACCCACAGCAGCGATCCCGGATTTCTCTACAACGTTCATTACAAGAAAAAAGACGGGAGCGTATTTCCCGGTGAAACCAAAGTCTTTTATTTGCGCGACGACGCCGGGCTTGTGAGCGGATTTATCGGGGTGATTCGGGATCTGACCGACAGGGTCCGCGCGGAAGCAGAAAGACAGAAATTGCAGGAACAGCTGCAGCAAGCCCAGAAGCTGGAGTCGGTGGGGCGCCTGGCCGGCGGGGTGGCCCATGATTTCAACAACCTGTTGTCCATAATTCTGGGCTACGGCGAACTGATGATGACGGACCTGCAGGCCGGACATCCGCACCACGAACCGTTGAACGAAATTTACCAGGCGGCCGTGCGGGCCAAAAATCTGACCCGTCAACTGCTGGCCTTCAGCCGCAAGCAGGTTCTGGAAATGCAGCCGCTGGACGCCAATAACGTGGTGATCGGATTTGAGAAATTCCTGCGACGGATCATCGGCGAGGATATCGAACTGAAGCTGGCGCTTTCATCTGCGCCATTGCGGATAAGCGCGGATACGGCCCAACTGGAGCAGGTGCTGATGAATCTCGCGGTCAACGCCCGGGACGCCATGACCGACGGCGGCGTATTGACAGTAAAAACGATTGCCGTGGAACTGGATGAAGCTTACAGCGCCGGCAAGCCGGGCGTCACCCCGGGCATGTATGCCTGTATCAGCGTGAGCGACACCGGCACGGGCATGGACAAAGAAACGCAGGAGCATCTTTTCGAGCCGTTTTTTACCACCAAGGCTAAGGACAAGGGAACCGGTCTGGGACTGGCTACGTCTTACGGCATCGTCAAACAGCATGGCGGCAACATCTGGGTGTATAGTGAGCCGGGAGAAGGGACCACCTTCAAGATCTATCTGCCGCTGGGTTCCGAAACGACGGCGGCAGCTTCTCCGGCGGCCCCCGGACCGAGGCGGGAACTGCCGACCGGCGCGGCCACGGTGCTGGTGGTAGAAGACGACCAGTCGTTGCGGAAGCTGGCGGTCGGCATCCTCGGGCAATCCGGTTATAAGGTGCTGGAGTCAGGCAGTGCCGCCAACGCCGTTGAACAGGCCAAAGCGCATGCGGGCCTCATCCACCTGGTGCTTACCGACGTGGTCATGCCTGAGATGAAGGGGCCGGAGGTCTATGACCGCATCCGCACGCATCATCCCGAAGCCAGAGTGCTCTATATGTCCGGATATGCCGACAACGTGATCATACACCACGGCGTGCTGGAGGAAGGAATCGCCTTTATTCAAAAGCCGTTTACGGTAAACGGGCTGCTGGAAAAAGTGGCGGAGGTGCTGGGAGAAGGGTGAGGGGATTATTACGTGGGGATTAGAAAAACAGAACTTGACAAAAGCCGGTGAGCCCCTTATAAAAAGACCGGCAACAGGAAACTGGCAATGTTAAACCACCGTGACGGACAAATTCGAATTAATTTTAGACGCTTCTTTTTTAGCTTTAGAAGCGTCCATCCGGTTGTTTAGCCTTTAAATTACAGCCTAAACTCCCCGGGTGGACCAGCAACGGTCTGCCCGGGTTTTTTTTCAGCCCCGGGAGGAAACTCTCGGGGTTTTTTACTTAAGGATAGGGTTCAAGGGGTCAAGGATTACAGGGTACATGAATGCAAAATGAATTGGCAAAAGGTTTATATTTCTATAAGGAGGAATGAATATGCTTCTTGTTTTGAAAAGGGAAATTACGGAGGAACAAAAGAGCGCCATTCAATCCACACTGTTCGAGCAGGGCTGCATCGTCCGCGAAATAACCGGCGCAGGGCAGAATGTGATCGGAGTCGTGGGGCGCGGGAAAAAAGATATCCACATATTTGAAAAACTTCCGGGTGTTGAAAAAGTCATTCCCGTTGCAACCGCTTTTAAACTGGTCAGCCGGCAGATGCACCCCGAAGACACCCTGGTAAAGGTCGGGGATGTGACCATCGGGGGGGAACGGATTGTGGTGGTGGCCGGCCCTTGCTCGGTCGAGAGCAGAGAGCAGGCCCTGGCGATCGCCGCTGAAGTCAAAAAATATGGGGCGGTCCTGTATCGCGGCGGCGCCTTTAAACCCAGATCTTCCCCGTACGCGTTTCAGGGGCTGGGTGAAGAGGGTTTGAAAATTCTGGCAGAAGTGCGGGATGCAACCGGTCTGCGGGTGGCCAGCGAAATCACCTCTCCGGCCTATGCAGAGGTGATGGCCAAATACGTGGACGTCATGCAGGTCGGGGCGCGCAACATGCAGAATTTCGAGCTTTTGAAATGCGTCGGGCAGATGAACAAGCCGGTCATCTTAAAGCGCGGGCTGTCGTCCACGATTGAAGAGTGGCTGATGTCGGCCGAATATATTCTCTCCGAAGGAAACGACCAGGTGATTCTGTGCGAAAGAGGCATCCGCACGTTTGAACCCTATACCCGCAACACCCTGGATTTATCCGCCATTCCGGTTTTAAAGGCGCTGACGCACCTCCCGGTCATGATCGATCCGAGCCATGCCACCGGCATCCGCGAAAAGGTCAGCCCCATGGCCCGGGCGGCAGTGGCCGCCGGCGCCGACGCTCTGATTATCGAGGTGCATCATGAACCGGAAAAGGCCCTTTGCGACGGCGCCCAGAGCCTCTACCCGAAACAGTTCGGGCAACTGATGCGCGATCTCTATGTGATTGCTCCGGTGGTGGGCAAGCAGCTCGATTTCGGATATCTGGAAAAGGCAACGACTGTCAGCCACCTGCAGCCGGCCAACGGCACGAGCAAGCCGACCGCCGCTTTTCTGGGCGAACCGGGGACATACAGCCACAGGGCCTGCCATCAGTTTTTCGGTTCGGCTGTTGATGCCGTTTCCAAACCGACCTTCCGGTCGATCTTTGAGGCCGTTAAAACCGGCGAAACCAATTTCGGGGTGGTGCCGCTGGAGAATTCACTGGCCGGAAGCATTCATGCCAATTATGATCTGTTGCTGGAATATGATTTAAAAATCATCGGGGAGTTAACCCTGCGCATTATTCATCACCTGATCGCACATCCCGGCACCCGGCTGGAAGACATCAAGCGGGTGTTGTCCCAGACTCAGGCGTTTCAACAGTGCGCCCGGTTTCTGGAAATCCACGGCAACTGGGACCTGGTGCCGGTCAAAGATACCGCCAGCGCGGTTAAGACGATCAGCGCAGGGGGCAGCCGCAACGATGCTGCTATCGGCAGCAAAGAAGCCGCCGAAATTTATCACATGACGGTTATCGAAGAAGGGATTGAAACCGACCCTCGCAACTATACCCGTTTTGTGGTTGTGGGGACCGAACCGCTGAAAAAAGGACCTTACGGAAAATCATCCCTTATTTTTTCCACCGACCATCAGCCGGGATCGTTGTTTGAAGTGTTGAAGGTGTTTGCGGAGAATTCCATCAACCTGGTAAAACTCGAATCGCGGCCCATTCACGGCAAGCCGTGGGAATATATGTTTTATGCGGACGTGGAGGCGGATGCGGCGGCGGAAACCTTTAAGCCGATTTTAGACCGAATCATCAGCAGGACCGATTTTTTGAAAATTTTGGGGAACTATTGAAAAAACCGAAGGGTTCAGGGGGCCAAGGGGTCGGGGGGTCGAGTGACGTACCGAAAAGCTATTCTCTTGTTTTTTGATGTGTTAACCGCTATACGAAATAGTGTACGTGGCAAAAAGGGAGGCGATTATGCGTGAATTTGATGTTGTGGTCATCGGCTCGGGAACCGCCGGACTAACCGCTGCCTACGATCTGCAGGAAAAAGGACTGAAAGTGGCCGTGGTTGAAAAAAGCGACCGGCCCGGAGGAATCTGCGCCCAGGCCGGCTGCCAGCCCAAGAAATGGTTTTATGAGGTTACCGAAACGGTTGCCAAATCACGGCATTTAACCCGGAAAGGTGTTGCCGCCGCCGCTAAAGGGGCCTGGTCTACCATTCAGAAACAAAAAAGCGATTTTACTTCCCGGATTCCGGCCGGAACCGTGAAAGGTTTAAAGAAAGCCGGCATTGCTTATATCAAGGGGAACGCCGCATTTCTCGATTCCGATACGCTGGCTGTAAACGGGAAACCTTTAAAGGCCGACCGCATCATTCTGGCCGTCGGCGCCCGGCCGATGACGCTGCCGTTTAATGGGGCCGAACATCTTATCACCAGCACGGATTTTCTTGAATTAAAAAAGTTGCCGCCGCGGATGGTTTTCATCGGCGGCGGATTTATCGCGTTTGAATTTGCTCATTTTGCGGCGAGGCTGGGGTTGCCGAAGTCACGGATCGATATTCTGGAAGTCGCCGACCGGCCGCTGGGTCGCTTTGATCCGGAAATGGTCGATCTCCTGACGGCGGCCTCGGAAGCGGAAGGCATCCGTATTCATACCGGCATCCGGATCACATCCATTCAACGGAAGGCAGGGATTTTCATAATCCGGACCGGGTCCGGGCGTACTTTTAAAGCCGATCTGGTCGTGCACGGCGCCGGGAGGATTGCGGACATCGAAGCCCTTGAACTGGAGACGGGCAAGGTTGATTACTCCAAGGAAGGAATTGCTGTTGATGCGGGAATGAAAACTTCCAATCCGGCCGTTTATGCCATCGGCGATTGTGCCGCAACGGTTCAGCTTGCCCGGGTGGCCGATTACGAAGCCCATGTAGCTGCAAAAAATATTTTAGCCGAGCGCGGCCTGGCCGAAAGCGTCCGGACAGATTATTGGGCCGTACCCACGGTTCTCTTTACCTATCCCCAGTACGGCATGGTGGGTAAAACCGAAACGGCTTTAAGTCAGGAAGGTATCCGCTACCGCCGAAGCTTTGAAAAAAATCTGGGATGGCCTACCTATGAGCGCATCGGTTTAAAACATGCTGCCTATAAGGTACTCGTTGGAGCGGATAATCGGATTTTAGGCGCCCATTTTCTTTCCGACAATGCCGGCGGCCTGGTTCATACCATCCGTCTGGCGATGGTCAACCGCATTTCCGCAGATGAACTCCATCGGCAATGCATCATGAGCCCTTACCCGACGCGTGAAAGCGACCTGATCTATATGCTGGAAACTTTTCTTACCTGAAAAATCCGATCAAAAACCCTGTTTCCCTTTAAGCCTGATTCTGTTTTCGCAGGAAAATATCCAGGGATTCGATGACCACCGTGGTTATGGTTGTTCCATTTTTGGAGGCGTAAGCTTCAATTCTCTCAGCCAGCCGGCAGGGAATGTTGATGATAAGCTCCTGGGTTGGGTCCGCACATTGGTCTTTAAAATTTTTGCTGTTCATAATTACACGCGCCTGTTGAGGTTGAAATGGCTTCACTGAAACATACTGAAATGGAAGTACACGGTTTAGGCTTTTTTTTCAACTTTAAAATATTTTTTGATTTATAGGTGAAATCGCTATAAAATATCAGAAAATGTATAATTGAGTTGATATGCGCTTATGCCCGACTCTCAAATCAGCCAGAATGTCTATATAATAAAGTAAAATATATGGGTTGCCTTCAATTGAGATGAAGCATTACAGGTATCGATAACCGTCAATTGAAATTTCCCCGGGGGAATAAAGGAATTACGCAATGGAAAAACAACTGGTTGAATTTATTGACAGCATTAAATCAAACAAACAGATCGGTTCATTTGATGAAGCTTCCATCAAACAGGCGGTCGTACTCCGATTGTTGTTTCTGCTGGGTTGGGATATTTTCAATGTTGACGAAGTAAATCCCAATCTTGTGAGCGAAACACAGCAGGCTGATTATGCCTTAAGCATAAAAAACTCGCCCAAGGTATTCATCAAGGTCGTCAAAACAAAAGGATCCCTGGATAAGTACCAGGAAAAAGTTTTTGCGTATGCTTTAAAAAAAGGGGCTGAGTTTACGATTTTAACCAATGGCGCCAACTGGTGGTTTTATCTTTCCCTGAATCAGGGCCAGGCCTTTCAAAACCGTTTTGCCGTATTGGATTTTATAAAACAGAAGTCGAATGAAATTGCCGAAGAGGTAACGGGTTTTTTGAAAAGGGATGAGGTTTCCAATGGGGCGGCACTGAAAAAAGCGACGGAAATTATAAACAACCAGCTGCAGCAGGCCGCCCGCAAGGCTATCCCGGATGCCTGGTCCAAACTCTTGTCTGAACCTCATGACGGACTGATCAAATTGATTGCTGATACCGCGGAAAAAATAAGCGGCGTCCTTCCGGAAAAAGATGCGATCATTAAATTTTTAAATGAACGGCTCAAGCAACCGCAGCAAGTCGAGACATCGCCGCCCGTTGAAGTCAAAGCGGCATTCAGAACGGAAAGTGTTGCGCCGCTGCCGCCCCGCCTTGAGGAAAAAGCGGCATTCAAAGGGGAAAAGGTTGCGCCGCCGCCTGAAAAAGCAGCCCAGAAGACTTATGACAGTCAATCCGTCGCCGCTTTTACATTAAAGGGGAAGCATTACAAGGTTAAATCCTGGGAGGAGCTGCTGGTTAAATTTTGCGAAGTTTTAAAAACGGACTTTCATCAGGATATCGACAGCCTGCAATGGCATTCGGTCGGCAAAAAATATTATTTCAATAAAAACGAGTACGAGCTGCGTGTTCCGGCCGGCATTCCCGGAACAGACATGTACGTTGAAACTTATTTAAACCCGAACGAGATTGTTAACCTGGTACGGTCGGTTTTAACAGGTTGCGGGTTTAGCGACAAAGACCTGGTCATATCTTAGTCCAATTGCCTGAAATGAAAGGGAGGGCAACGCTCATGAAAACACTGCTTCAATCCCTCGGTTTGCTTGTGATATTACATCTGATCTTAACGGCGCCGGCGGCTGCGGCCTATTACGACGAGAACGGGGTCAAGGTCGAAAAAGACCGCTTTAAGCAAATCGTTCAAATGCGTGCAGCCGATATTAACAAAATAAACAAGGACGGGTACGGGGAGCCCTCCATACGCCTGCAAGATCCGGTGCGGTTAAGAAATAAACGGATCGATCAGTGGAAGTTGCAGCAGAAAAAGGGTCGCGGCCGGTAGCCCCGGCCCGGCCGATTCCGGGCCCGTCGGTCAAACCATGAATTCAGCACCGTGTACTGCGGACGCGTCATGATACTGTATCCGGGTTTGATAATTGACCAGATCGATAAAAGCCGTCGCCTTATAACCCTCAAGGGTCCAGGAAAGTACGAGTTTATTTTCGGCCGAGTCGTGAATCTGAAATTCGCCGTTGAAGGCCGGAAAGGTGTTGCGGAATTCCATCAACTTTAATAACCGTTTGACCACCGGTTTTTGCATGGCTGTGTCGATTTCATCGAGATCAAAGTTGTGCCGGTTGATATTCCGGCCCGATTGCGTTTTTTCAACCAGTTCAATATCATTTTCTCCCGCCAGCAAGCCGACATAGTAGACTTGCGGAATGCCCGGGGTAAAAAACTGGATGGTCCGCGCCGTCAGATAGGAATCGTCGTTGGATTCCAAAGCCGAGTAATAGGTGCAGTTGATCTGATAGATGTCTAAATTCTGATATTCCGGCCCGGAATATATCTGTTTGACATTGGAACCTTTCTGGTAAAGCCCTTCAATGGTGCGCTCGAGTTCTTCGGGTTCGAGCAAATCCTTGACATCGACAATCCCGATGCCGTCGTGGGTATCGAGGGTCGTCATCTGTTTATGCGGGCAGATGCGCAGCCACTCGATCAGTTTCTTATTGGAGTGATGATAGAGTGCATTGAGGACCAGCAGGGGTAGGGCAAAATCATAGGACCAGTACCCTTTTTCCGCCAGCTTGAGCTGATAGCTGTAATGCTCGTGCACTTCGGGCAGCACCTCGGTATCAAACGCTCGCGTCAGATCACTTAACCAGTCCAGCAATTTCCAGATTTGCGGTTCCAGAAAGAAGCAGTTGGTTCCGACCTTAAAGGTGGTGTAGGCAATAGCGTCTAATCGGATTATTTTGGCACTGCTGCGGGCCAGTCGTATCAGGAACTTGCGCATGACCTCGCGGGTGACGGGAGAGTCGAAGTCCAAATCGATCTGTTCATAATCAAAAGTGCTCCAGATTTTTTCCTTGGAGCCGTCGGAGCGCTCTATGATTGTATAAGGATGACGCGGCTTGCGGGTATAAACCTTGGCAAGGTCGGCCTCACTGATTTCACCGTCCGGTCCGATCTTCCTGAAACTCAGGAACATGTCGGCATAGGGGGAGGCGGCGCCCTTTTCGATATAATCCTGGAAAAACAGGGATTGGCGTGAAATATGATTCACCATGAAGTCAATGGTGAGATCAAAGTCCCGGCCGATTTTATCCACATCCTCCCAGCTGCCGAACGCCGGGTCGACTTCATCGTAAGTTAACGGTGAGAACCCCCGATCGGCCGAAGAGGGATAGAATGGTAAAATATGGACCCCCCCCAGGGCGTAGCGCAGATATTTTCGCAGGACATAATGAAGTTCAAGCAGATTATGTCCCAGACTGTCCGGGTAGGTGATGAGCTGGACTTTATTCCGTAGTTTCATGTTTCTGAATCGGCCTTTGCGGTTTGAACGAACTGATAATGGTCAAGGGCTTCAAGAATGCCGCCGGCACAAGGCTTTTCGGCAAAAAAGATATTTTTTTGTCCCTTCAACTTTTCCAGTTCGGAGCTGTAATTTCCCACCACGACTCCCCTGGGTCCGCCCCGCAGCATTTCCTCATCGTTGCCGGAATCGCCGCAGACCAGAAAGTCGGCCAGCGGAATTTCCCATTTATAACTCAAATAACGGATGGCTTTACCCTTGGATGCCCGGTAGGGAAGAATATCCAGATGCTTTTGATGCGAATAAATCAGCGTGTAGCGGCATTTATTTTTGAGCAGCCGGTCGTGAATCATTGCCAGCCGATCCTTGTCGGGTGCCATGTCATAGCTGATTTTAAATTTACGCTGGGCGGCTTCCTGCTGATATTCCAGGAATTCAAATTTCTTCAGAAGATCGACGATTTTGTCGCGGTCCCAACGGTTGGAGATATGGGTCTCCCACCCCTGGCTGTAATGCATTTCAGGACCATAATAAATTTCGCTTCCCACCGAGGATATGATGACATCCGGAGAAGGGATGCCATGCTCCTTTAAAACGGCCGCGGCGGAGTCGATCGTACGTCCGGTAGCGATGCCGAATCCCATAAACGCATGGCCGGCGGTTAATAAATGAATCAGTTCGGGCAGGTCGTCATTGTCAGCGCCGATCAGGGTGTTGTCGATATCGCAGACGATGAAATGATTCAACCGGATCAGGCGGCTGCCGATGGAATCATGCGGCACCGCTGCGGACATATCGGTGGTCGCCGATTTTTCAAGGAGGCGTCTGATTTCGGCGATATACGTTCCGGCGTGACTTTTCCAGGTATAGTGTTTGCGGGTATTCATAATGCCGTTTTTTGAAAATTTTTCCCACTGATGGTTGTGGGCGATGATTTCGGTAACGGCCCGGGCAATTTCAGTTGTTTGGGTTGGATCCACCAGAATTCCGCTGCGACAGTTATGGATGATGTCTCTGGGTCCGCCGTCATGGGTGGCGACAACCGGCAGCCCGGTAGCGGACGCTTCCAGCAAAGTGATGCCGAAGGGTTCGGTCAGGGCCGGGTTGACAAAAACACCTTTCTTTTCAGCGGCAATGCGGTAGAGCTCCGGGACTTCGTATTCAAAATCGTGCTTCTTGGGGATGGCCATCTTCCCGTACAGATCATATTTGTCCATTGACAGGAGCATCTGGGTCAACACGTCTCGTTCATTTTCCTCCATCAGGCGGATATCTTTGCGGATGCCGGCAAAAATCGCCAGATTGGCCATGGCCTGTAAATTTTGATTTTCGCCATAGGCGCGAATAAGACCGTCGATATTTTTGCGTTTATCGGGCCGGCATAAAGCTAAAATCAGGGGTTTGTCCGGGTAGAGGAAAAACCGGTTGAGTTCCTGCAGCAGGGAAGCTTTGGCATACAGCGCCGATTCCGTGCGGCCGGATTCCGGGAGCATATCGTGATAAAAGGGATAAAACTTATCCACATCGATGCCCGGCGGGATTATGCAAAATCGGGGCAGGTCGTTATGCCGGTATATGCCGTATTGATCTTGAACCTCCTGGTTGGTACTGGTGACAACCAGATCGGTATATTTCAGGATCTCTTCCTCCATCTCAATACGATGATTGATCCGATATTTTTTTTGGATTTCGTCTTCCTTGAGCCCCTCGTTCAGCAGTTTCTGTTTTTTGACTCGTCCGAGGGAATGGCCGGTAAAAACAAAAGGGAGACCGAATATGCGCGCGAGCTGCATGGCCACATATCCACCGTCGGCATAATGCCCATGCACGATATGGGGAGGAGTCCCCTCCCGCTTGATAAATTTAATGGTTTTATCGACAAATTCTTCCAGGTGGGGCCACAGCAGCTCTTTGCGGATGTATTTGCGTCCGCCGCACTGTATCCGGACGATCCGAAAATTTTCATTAACAGTTTCAGTCGCTTTTGCATAATCGTCGGATACGGCCCGGTCGGATATCAGGCGCGTAAAAAGATCCACCTGCCGGACTTCTTGCCTGCGGCTGAGAACGTTGCCGAGTTCGATTAGGTATTTTATCTGCCCGCCGGTGTCGGCATCCCGGCCCAGTTCCATGTTCTCTGAACGCACCAGACCGTGGATGCTGTAAAGCTGGATATAAAGCCCTTCAGCTTTCATCCGGATCGCCTCCCTTTTTTAAAATTCGATTGTAGACCTCGTCGTTGCCGGGCAGCGCCCCCTCAATGGTACAAATAAAGGAGGCAAAGTAACCGGCCAGCGACAGGGTTTTTTCGAGCGGCCATTTTTGCAGATGTCCCAGGGCGACAACGGCTGCATATGCATCGCCGGCGCCCACCGTGTCGACAACCTGTATGTTGCCGGTGGGCCGGATGCGGCGGTGTTCCTTGACGGTATGCCACTCGCTTGCGTTTGCGCCGGCTGTCAGCACGATGGATTTGATTTCGTAATCGCTTAGCAACCGTTTGATAAGCGTTCGCGGGCCTGTTTTGCTTCCAAGCATCCGTTTTAAATAAGACAGCTCATCGGTATTGAGTTTGAGGATGTCCGCCCGTTCCAGAGAGGTGCTGATGATTTTTTCATTGTAGCAATCCGGTCTTAAATTAATGTCGTACAGTGTCCGGCAGTCTTCTCTTTTTTGAGACAGCAGTTGCCGGATGGTTTCAAAACCATTTTCCGTGCGTTGAATCAATGTGCCGAAATAAATCAGCTCGGGCGGGTGTTTTTCCAGCAGCGCTTTTACGGATGAATCCCATTGAATGAAATCGTAGGCTGCATCCTGCTGTATATGAAATTCATGGGAGCCGTTCCGCTTCAACCTGACCAGCACCTTGCCGGTTTCATGACGGGAATCCACTTGAATCGTATTTAGATCGAACCCGTGCCTGCCGAGAAAGTCGATTATCTCCCGACCCGGGTCATCACGGCCGACACGGGAAATAAACCGGGCGTCGATTCCCAGCTTTTTGAGATGATACGCAAAGTTAAATGGTGCGCCCCCCAGGCGGCGGTATTCCGGGAAGACATCAAAAAGTATTTCGCCAATGACTATCACCATGTACGATTCAATGCCTCATGATTCGGGACCGGATTCTCCGGCAATATTTCACGGGAGACATGTCCTGTAAATCCTTTATTTATGATGATTTGCGTCTATATACCTTGAAAACCCTTGTGAAATAATAGGTTATACGGGTGTAAATGTCAAATTTGGAAAAATCGTAATTCTGGCGCCGGGGTGCGCTTTTTTGTTTTACCCATTCTTGATGTATGCGAAAAATTGTATCCATGAAACGAAAGGGTATTTCCACGGCCTGATATCGTCTTTTCCCCGGGCGGACGCAGCCTTCCTTCAAATCAAAAAAGTATCTACAGGAGCATGAATTCATTAATAAGTTGTCTCAAAACCCGGTAGCCACAGATAATAAAAACCGGGATCCAGAGAAGACAAAGCCGGCGGCAGATTGAGGTTGATCAGGGCCACGTTCAGATCGCCGGTTTGACTGGTGGCGGTGTTATAGATGTTGTCATTGGCATATTGGGTGAGGCGATAGACAACCACCCTGGCATCTTCTTCCATCCCCGCCAGTTTTTTCGCCGCTGCAAACGCATCGCTTAAGTATCCTACAGCGTCAATCAGGCCGGTTTCCCTTGCTTCGTCGGCGGTAAACACCCGGGCGGTAGCCGCCAGCTCCAGCTGGGCGGGCGCCGGCTCTCGATGGGTTTTCACCAGCGTGATAAATCGTTTGCCGAAATCATCGGTCATATCCTGGAGAAGTTTGTTTTCTTCAGCGGTAGCCGGTCGAAAGGGTGAAGCCATGTCCTTGTTTTTTCCAAACTTGTGAATGCTGACGCCTAAGCCGATTTTGTCCATGAGTTCGTTGAACTTGGGCGTCAACATGAGCACGCCGACCGATCCGGTCAGAGTGGTGGGATGCGCCAGGATATGGTCCGCCGGCAGGGAAATGTAATAGCCTCCGGATGCGGCCACATCCATCATGGCGGCAACAACCTTTACTCCGCTGCGTTTTTTAAAGGCTGCGATTTCATGGTAGAGAATATCGCTGGCGGTAACCGAGCCGCCGGGCGAATTGATTTTAAGGACCACCGCTTTGACCGCTTTGTCTTTTTCCGCCAGTTCGAGCTGCGCGACGACCTCTTGGACCAGGGAGGGTTTGGTGGTAATCGTCCCCCTGGATTTATCCGAAAGAATGCCCGTTATCGGAATCAGCAGCACTTTTTCTTTGCCCGTGCCGGAAATGGTGAATTCTCTGAGAGGATCCGTGCTGTCCGGGTACAGTTTTATTTTGGGGGCACAGCTAATGGCAATGATCGACAGGAAAAGAATGAACCACATACTATATTTTTTCATTTTATCCTCCTTTTAAAATGGTAATGCAGGGCGTTGCAGCCGCAAAAAAAACTTTTTCAATGAATTCATTTAAAAAAGCATGAATCGGTACCGGGAAAATGATCCGATGCCGATTACGTGTCAATAAGCATTATTTAAGGATTGTCCAATTATGGACCCATTTTCAAGGTTAAGTCTTGACAACAGCTACGCTTTGATATATATCAATCTATACCAGTCAGTCAATGATGTAATAATGGTGATTACAATGGAATCAACAGCAAAAATATTTAAAAATGGCCGTTCCCAGGCGGTTCGTTTGCCGAAAGAATTCCGATTGAAGGGAACTGAAGTAAAAATATCTAAAAAGGGAGAGCAAATAATTTTGGAGCCTTTGGAAAAGACCGAATGGCCGCGAGGGTTTTGGGCAAAATTTGCTCCGGATCCTGATTTTGAAATTCCGCCGCCACTGCCCGTAACCGATATGAATCTGGATTAAAGAATTTATGTTTTTGCTTGACACGAATATTGTCGGCTACTGGATGCGCGGTGATCAGCAGATAATCAACACGCTCAAAAGGCATAAACCTTCAGAACTCACCCTTTCAACGATAACTCTTGCTGAAATTTTATATGGCATTCGCAAGTCGAATACAAAAAGAAAAGAACGCCTCCACAAAATAGAAAGCATCTGTTCTCAACTTCAAAGCTTTTCATTTGATATACCCGCTGCAGATAAATATGGAACCATCCGGGTTTATCTGGAAAGCCGGGGTATTCCCATCAGCGAGAGAGACTTGCAGATTGCATCCATCGCAATGGCGAATGACCTGACGGTCGTCACTCACAACGTCAAGGAATTCGGTAGAATTTCCGGATTGAGATTCCAAGACTGGGCGGCCTGATTTGATCCCAAATCTTTAATATCAAAACGGTTGTCCAAGATCACAGTCGAAGGCAGCCATCCTCAATTTTACCAAATTGAAGGTTACGTTTCGACATCAAAACCACAATAGTTTAAAATTCCCTTCCTGTCTGATTTTGCCGTTGACGTTTATGGCATAATAGCTGTATTTAATCCGTATGGATTATCGTTCTCATTCTCCAAGTACGATGAACCACGCACTTTGGCAATGATAGTTCAATTTTAAATCACCTTGATTTGTCAAGACTATCTTGGGTATGCTTAAATGAGTCAATATTTCAGTATCTTCTATGCTTTGTTAACTTGAAATATTACAGATTTCGTCACTCTTTTAATAATTCAATAAAAGAAACGCCATACTTGCAGATAGACACCTTTTCGGTGGCCGTACGAAATGATTGACAACCAGCGATGTCTACTTTTCGTTGCCACTTCGAACGAGGAAATGAACCCACAAAATGAAGCCTGCCTTGAAGGGAGGAACAGATAGGCGGAGGTTTGAAAATGGTTGTGCATAAATCAGGCAGTGCCAAAAGCGACGCAAATGTAAAGAGTACTGGACGCATTTGGCCTGATTGGTACCCAGTGCTGGCAACTTTTAGAAACTCCGATAATCGGAAAGCTGCCTGGCAGTTGATAAACACGATAGTCCCTTACTGCGGCCTATGGTATTTAATGATCCGGTCGATTCAACTCGGTTACTCATACTCGTTGACTCTGATTTTCGCCTTGCCTTCGGCTGCTTTTATGGTCCGGTTATTCATTTTTTTTCACGACTGTGTGCATGGTTCGTTCTTCAAGCGAAAGGTCTTCAATACATTTTTTGGCCACCTCCTCGGAGTGTTGGTGTTCACTCCTTTTGATGACTGGCGTTTCGCCCACCTTCGACACCACACGACTTATGCGAACCTCGATGCGCGGGGATTCGGCGATATCTGGACCATGACGCTGACAGAATATGAGAATGTATCGAAGAAAAAACGTTTGCAGTACAGGCTTTACCGTAACCCTGTGGTAATGATCGGATTGGGTGCACTGTTCATGTTTTTGCTCAGAAACCGGCTTCCAACGCGAAAGGTGAAGCGAAAAGAACGAATGAGCGTTCTATTCACCAACCTGTTCATCTTCATTGTGGCTTTGATTGCCAGCCGCTTTATTGGATGGCGAACGTACCTCCTGATTCAGCTTCCAGTGTTGTGTTTTGCGGGAGCAGCGGGGATTTGGCTGTTTTATGTGCAACATCAGTTCCCCGGGGGGTATTGGGCACGCAAAAGCGAGTGGGAGCCTCTGCGGGCCGCCATGGAAGGCAGTTCGTTTTACAAGTTGCCTGCTGTGCTGCGGTGGTTTTCCAGTAACATTGGTTATCACCATGTCCACCATCTGAGCCCCAGAATTCCCAATTACAGTTTGATGAAATGTTATAATGCCGTTCCGACGTTGCAAAGAAAAAAACCACTGACGTTAATTAAAAGCCTTTCTTGTATTCGATTAAAATTGTGGGATGTAGAGCTGCATAAAATGGTCGCTTTTCCTTGAAATGGTCAGTGCTCAAAGAGAATTCTGATCTGATTTTTAACTTCAATATTTCTAAAAATTGAATGGCCGTCTTACGCAAAAAAATTAGGCCAATAGGGGTAGGATATGGTGCCTGCTGCTCTTAGCTTGAATGCCATAGCTCATCAGATAAAGACCTCACAGGATGAGGTCAGACAGATTAGGCCGATCACATCACAATTCAACAACTTCGACCTTCCCACTGCTTATGAGGTAGCTCACATAATTCACCAAGTAAGGCTTGACGAGGGTGCGATACCCGTTGGACGCAAGATCGGATTCACCAATCCAAATATGTGGTCACGATTTGGAGTTCGTGAACCAATATGGGGTTACATTTATAATACCACCGTCGTTTCTTTATCGGCCAGCCGCGAAAAATGCAGCCTAATGAAATTTGCTGAGCCAATGATCGAACCTGAGATCGTCTTTCACTTTCATACATCGCCTCCGGCCACTGGGGATCTTTCTGAAATACTTGAGTGCGTTGACTGGATCGCGCACGCCTTCGAGATTGTACAATCGCACTTTCCTGGATGGAAGTTTCAAGCCGCAGATACAATCGCAGATTCTGCCCTGCATGGAACTCTTTTAATGGGTGAACCACAAAAAGTAGATAAATTGGGTCCAGATCTGATATCAGCACTTGAGGGGTTTTCGATCGCCTTATCTTGTGATGGCAAGATTTGCGAAGTAGGAAGAGGGGCAAATGTTCTTGGCAGTCCGTTGTCTGCCATAATGCATTTAATTGACGTACTATCTAAGCAGACACAATATATGCCTCTGCAGGCTGACGAGATAGTCTCCACGGGTACCATCACAACTGCGATTTCTGTCCAGGCCGGTGAAACTTGGCGAACGGAACTGGAAGGAATCGCGCTTCCTGGTCTTTTCGTGGAGTTCATAGTGTGAGGGCACAAATGACTGGACCCTAATCCTATTGAGGCAAAGCTGAGTTCGGTGGTTTTATTCTAAGAACTGAGGATTGGCGGAATCATTCTTAACATTTTCTGGTAAAATGCAATACTGTCGTTGCTGGTAAGTATTATGGCACTTCTCGATTTAGATTAAAGAATCAAAATGAAATATTTATTTTGCCATACAAAAAAGGATCAAAAGATGATTTTTTTTAAAGTCTATGAATTTATTTCAAAAAATCTAAAAACTGCAAATATCCCCCATAAAATAACTTCAATTTCGATGTTAATCCTTCTTATGTTTTTATCAGGGTGTGCTGGTTTTAAACCAAGCCCGTTAAATCAAGCGGCATGGGATAATGATGTTAAACAAATTAAAACCCTGATTGACTCTGGGGCTTTTGTTGATGAAGTTTCCCCCTGCCCAAGGAAAACCTTTAAAGTTTATGCTGCATCCCCATTGGATTTAGCAGTACTTCAAGGAAACTTCGAAGCAGTAAAGGCACTTCTTGAGGCCGGCGCTGATGTGAATCTTTCTCGATATTGTCATGCATTAACATCTAGTCGAGAAATAATTATACCGAATGCGCCCCATGGCTACTATGCCTTTAAAGGCAGCGCCCTTATGTTGTCTTCATTAATTGGAAATCTTCAAATATCAAAGCTGTTGTTAGAATCCGGTGCTGATCCAAATCAACTTACAGAAAAAGGTTTATGGCAGTCGAGTGATTTGAATGAGTTTGACGCTCTTTCTTTTTCCGCTGAATTAGGCCATTCAGATATTACTAAATTGTTACTTAAATATGGAGCTGACCCCAATAGAAGATATAAAAATGGCAATAGGACAGCTTATAGGGCTCTCCAAAGAGGGCGCATAGATTATGTAATCACCCTATTGGAAGAAGACGCACTGGAGCTTGAATCAGATCCTTTTTTGCTCCATTTCAATGCTGAACTGGCTGAACTGGCACATATTGCAGCTGACTATTATGCAGCGTCAAATGAAAAAAAAGCCGTTCTGTTGTACAAGCAGGCAATTAAATTTTATCCGGAAGCAATAAGCCTATATGCGCAGAAATATAAACGCTGGAAAAAATCAGCAGATACTGGTTTCGTCGAATCATATGAAAGAGTAAGTGGCCGTTTAGTGAAAACAACCGGGAAAATGGTAAAGGATACAAGCATGTACAAGCTTCGCCTTAGCGAAGTATCGAAAGTTGACAATGGCCTGAGTCTTCGACAAAACATTAAAGAAAGCGAAATTTTGAGCGCTTATGACCTTTCTCCAAATGGGCCGATTTACTTTTCTTATATAAAATATGAGTGTAAAGATGAGATGTATTTATTTGAGTATTATAAGAGGAAAGTAACGCATAGCGAACGAAGCCTCAATATTTCTAAGTCAATATTGACTTGCTATGAAGATAATAAGCCTGGTATTGCATTAATTGATTGTGTGAAAAGTGCATCAGAAAATATCAAATTATAATGGGATTATTCATAATCGGATAGCCGGGGATTTTCTCCCCTGCACCCACACCATCCGGCATGCGGGTCCACCATTTACGCAAAAATCTTAAGGAGATTTTAAATGTATCTAAAAGCCATAAAAAATCTATTTAAATCAATTCTTCTACTATTTTTTTTGATTAGTTGCATGCCTCCGATGATGATAAAACCTGCTTCTATTGTAGTAGACCCTAATAAGGTTCAGGATTTTAAGTTAAATAAGAAAATTAACATTGTAAATATCCACCCATCGAAAACTAATATACAAGTATTTACCCTTGGTTTTTCTAAAGCTGAAGGTAATTTATATGAATGGACAGATATAGCTATAAAACTATTAAAGAGTGAATTGGAAAAACGAGGAGGCGTAATATCCGAAGACGGTTTAAAAGTTTTAAGTCTTTCTATATCGAATGCTCATGTTGCAACCCGTGCTGGGGGTTCCGGCACGTGGTGCAAACTGACACTACATGTGGAAACAGGTGATGGGTATAGCACAGATATTTCCATCGTGCACAACGCTGGTATAGGTGTCGATAGACCAGTTGGCTATGCAATAACTTTAGCAATTACTGATCTGTTAAATGATGAAAACATATTACACTACTTGGGGTATATTTTATTTAAGGAAGAATAGAAGATGAAAATATTGGTGCTCAACGGAAGCCCTCGGAAAAGCGGAACGGTCGCTTCACTCCTCAAGTCTGTAATGGAACCACTATCAGCCGAGCATCAAGTCGAGTGGATTGATGTATGTAAACTCAACGTAAAATATTGCACAGCCTGCATGATCTGCCGAGAGAAAGAAACATGCATCTTGCCTGAAGATGATGCTCACATAGTGGGCAGAAAAATTCAGGTTGCTGATGCCTTGATTATCGGTACGCCGACACACTGGGGGAACATGTGCGCACCGCTGAAACTTCTTTTTGACCGCAATGTTCCAGTTTTTATGGGAGAAAGCCCTAAGGGCATGCCAGTTCCAAGGCAGAAAGGGAAGCGTGTTGTGGTCGTGACGGCATGCACGACACCGTGGCCATTCAACTTCATTCTCCCTGAGAGCAGGGGAGCTATCCGCGCGGTCAGAGAGGTTCTTCACTACGGGGGTTACAAAATAGTAGGTACGATAACGAAACCGGGAACCAAGAAGTCAAAGGAGATTCCCTCATCCTTGACGGCAAAGGCAAAGCGTCTGGGAGAAAAGCTCATACAGAGATGACCTTCAAACAAACGCATGGACTCTGGCTGGTAATGAAGCGTAGCGGAATTGCCAGCCGATTATACGTGTCGTTGTTGAGCACTCCGGCTATAAAACGACAGTATTCCAGCTTATTCGCACTATTGCCGGAACTGGCAAGGAGTGCACGGAATTTAGTGTCTATCACATATCTAAACGATAGTTGAAATTTTGATATGATCAAGATAATGCAGACTCATCCTAAAGTTTTTTAAAAAAGTTTTAATAAAAATATACTGGAAAAATTTGGATCAAATGGTCTTAAAATGGTCAAGCTGATTTTTCAAATTTTGCTCCTCCTCCTATTGGCTGTTTTCTGTATTAGCGGCTATTTTATGACCAAGCATTTTCTCAATCTCCCATTCCGATCTA
>Ga0209270_1001517_pt1 | contig 31415 bp, 33 predicted proteins | sample MTBAKSrepl1MetaG_FD_187456 | JGI IMG/M metagenome (GOLD analysis project Ga0209270, IMG submission 187456) | Enrichment culture microbial communities from Arthur Kill intertidal strait, New Jersey, USA, that are MTBE-degrading - MTBE-AKS1... | ecosystem: Environmental > Aquatic > Marine >...
GGCCCATGAGCTGTTTCAATCATGATCAGAGCATCGAGAGAATTGTCTATGCAGTATTGAGTCATCTGAATGAACAATGGGGTAAGCATCCCTTAAAAGAATTTACACAAAATGATTGACACTACCCGGGAATTATTCAATTTTGACAATGAATTGTTCCAAGTGCTATTATATAAGCCTTCTTCAATAAAGGATTTTCTTCAAAAGACTATTATGGATCTGAAAAAGATAGAGAAGGGTGTAAGACTCATCCTCGAGGGCATTGGTGAAGATCCAGAGAGACCTGGTATCCGGGAGACACCGGAGCGTGTTGCCAGGATGTACGGAGAAATATTTGCCGGGCTGGAGACAGATACTGCGGAAATCATCAAGGCAATAGAGGGGGAGAGCCATGATGAAATGGTTCTCCTGAAAGACATCCCCTTCTATTCTGTTTGTGAACACCACTTGCTTCCTTTTATCGGAAAAGCCCACATTGCATATATCCCGTCCGAAGGAAAAATTGTAGGCTTGGGAGATCTTGTCAAGGCATTAGACATTTTTGCAAAGAGACTGCAAGTACAGGAACGATTGACAACCCAGCTTGCTGATTTGATCATGTACAGCTTAAAACCAAAAGGGGCAATGGTCATTATTGATGCAGAACATCTATGCATAAGTATGCGAGGTGTCAGAACACCGGGTTCGAGAACAGTTACATCAGCAGTAAGGGGAATATTCAGGACAAAACAATCAACAAGGGAAGAGTTACTCGAGCTCATCAAGAAGAGAGAATAGACTGTACGTTAAAGAACCCCGCAAAAGGAAGGAGGATAAAATGGCTGCGACACTCATTAAGGGCTCAGAGATATCAAAACAGATAAAGGAAGAACTGAAAAAAGAGATATCTGAGCTCAAGGAAAAGCATAACCTCATTCCAGGGCTTGCTACTGTCCTGGTAGGTGAGGATGAGGCATCAAAGGTGTATGTCGGAGCAAAAGAAAAGGCATGCAAAGATCTCGGAATTCATTCTGAGCGCATTGATTTGCCTGCCGGCACGAAAGAGGAAGAGCTGTTAGCTTTAGTAGAGAAACTGAATAAAGACCCGAAGATTCATGGCATACTCGTTCAGTTGCCTTTACCGAAACATATCAATGATACAAACGTATTATATGCTATAGAACCGAATAAAGATGTAGACGGTTTTCATCCGGTTAATGTCGGTAAAATGGTGCTCGGTGAACCTACGTTCCTTCCATGCACACCTCATGGCATCCTTGAACTCTTAAAAAGGAGTAGTACTGAGACAAAGGGGGCTGAGGTTGTTGTTGTGGGAAGAAGTAATATTGTCGGGAAGCCGATTGCAAATATGCTGCTTCAGAAGAAACGGGGAAATGCAACTGTTACGATTTGTCACACAGGGACAAAAGATATAGCATCCCATACGAAAAGAGCTGACATTTTGATCGTTGCCGTGGGAAAACCAAAAGCGATTACTTCGGATATGGTTAAAGACGGAGTTGTCGTGATAGATGTCGGGGTCAACAGGCTGGAAACAGGTTTGGTTGGAGATGTAGATTTTGAAACAGTTAAAGAAAAGGCAAAGGCGATAACCCCTGTTCCAGGGGGTGTAGGCCCAATGACAATTACGATGCTCATGTATAACACTGTTCAGTCTGCAAAGATGGCAGCCGGGATAAAGGTAGAGTTATAAAAAATTTGTTATAATTAATAAATAATATTGTTTATATAATTAATAATATTTTAATAAAGGAATCGTGCTATGTCATCCCCGTTTCTTCAATTCAGTCCTGAGCTTTCACTGACGCTCATACAGGAAGTGATGGACAGATCGGGTCAAAACCTGCTTGCCTGTTACCAGTGCAGACGCTGTGCAGCAGGTTGTCCTGTAGGAGAGGAGGCAGGGGTCACCCCTGACCGTCTGATCAGGATGATCATATTAGGTCAAAGGGAGAATGCCCTCAATAATCTTCTTGTTTGGAAGTGTGTTGCCTGTTATACATGTGGTACACGATGCCCGAACAACATACAGACAGCAAGAATCACTGAAACACTGAAGCAGATAGCAAAGAGAGGCCATGCCGAGCCGCTTTTACCAAAAGTTGCAGCATTTCATGATGCGTTCTTGCGATCGGCGTCTCACTTCGGCCGTGTCAATGAGCTTGAATTTATGGGTTTATATGCAGTGCGTAACGCAAAAAGTGGGTTAAAGCATGGCAGTGGGTGGAAGGCTATAGCTGATGAAATTAAAAGCAAGGCAAAACTGGGAATCTCGATGATACAGAAGAAACGTATACATCTCCGTTTAGAGAAAACTAAAAAACTCTCCGAAATTAAACGACTGTATAAAAAGGCCAAGGATGAGGTTAGGGACTGAGACAATGCAAATAGCATATTATCCCGGATGTTCACTCCATGCTTCTTCCGAGCTTTATGATATACAGTGCAAGATAGTATTTAAAAAACTTGGGATAGAGCTGAAAGAGATTGAGGATTGGAACTGCTGTGGAGCAACATCTGCAAGTAAAACCGGCGACTTTTTAGCTGTAGCTCTTCCTGCCCGTAATCTGGGTATTGCAGATGCAAGCGGTCTTCAGGAGATGTTTATTCCGTGTTCATCATGTTACAACCGTACGCTGGAATCCCAAAAAATACTGTCTGAAGATTCTGATCTCAAGGAAAAAATAAACAGAGAACTCTCCAAAAAGGTTGAGGGGAAGATAAGAATATCAAGTATCCTCGATATTCTTGTGTCCAAAGCACGTTCCGGAGAGATTGCAGAAAAATCAATAAAAAAATTGGTGGGTCTCAAGCCTGCATGCTATTATGGTTGTTTATTGACGAGATTTTCCCGTGACATCAATATCTCTGAAAACATTGAAAATCCCCAGGGTATTGAGACCGTTTGCAGGGCTCTTGGAGCAGAGCCTATTGACTGGAGCTACAAAACAGATTGCTGCGGAGCTTCTGCAGCAATAAATGATACCGATACATCCTTGCTTCTCATTTCCAAAATAATAAGGGATGCTCTCGCAAGGGGGGCAAATTGTTTTGTTACTACGTGTCCGATGTGCCAGATGAACATGGACATGTATCAGGATCAGGTCTGTGAACAATACGGAATTCAAAAAAAATTGCCCGTTTTTTTTATTACAGAGCTTCTCGGCATCTCTATGGGCATTGGCCTTCGGGAAATGCAGATAGACAGGCATTTTGTAGATGCACTCGAGATACTGAAGGGTTGAAATTTATATGAGTAAAATAGTTACTTCCGTGAAGAAAGGCTCTGTCCTTGTTGTTGGAGGAGGTATAGGGGGAATGCAGGCAGCACTTGACCTTGCCGACAGCGGGTTTAAGGTCCATATGGTACAAAGGGACCCGTCTATCGGCGGGACCATGGTCATGCTTGATAAGACTTTCCCTACCGGTGACTGCTCCATGTGTATGATATCACCAAAGATGGTTGAGGTTGGCAGACACCTGAACGTCGATATCCATTCACTGGCAGAGGTTGTTTCCGTAGAAGGTTTGCCAGGTGATTTTACGGTCAAAATAAAAATTGCCGCACGTTACGTAGACCCTCATAAATGTACCGGTTGCGGAGATTGTGAGGCAAAATGCCCGAAGAAAGTACCAAGTGAGTTCGAACAGGGTCTCACCGCTCGCAAGGCTATTTATTCATTGTTCCCGCAGGCTGTACCAAATACGAGGGCTATTGATAAAGACAATTGCCTTTATTTCAAGACAGGCCGGTGCCGTATATGTGAAAAAACTTGCAAGGCCGGTGCAATCAACTTTGAAGATAAAGGAAAAGAACTTGAGTTACATGTTGGAGCGATTATCCTTTGTCCCGGTCTGGACCGTTATGACGCGACGGGAAGAGGGGAGTTCGGACTCGGCAGATGGAGAAACGTTGTAACCGCTGTCCAGTTCGAACGTATTCTCTCTGCATCAGGTCCGTATAAAGGAGAAATCAAACGGCCATCTGATGGAAAGCATCCAAAAAAGGTTGCATGGATTCAGTGTGTCGGATCCAGGGACTCTCATAATGCAAATCCATGGTGTTCCTCTGTCTGCTGCATGTATGCTACAAAGCAGGCAATTGTAGCCAGAGAACACGATTCAGAAATAGAGTCGACGATCTTCTTTATGGAAATGCGTGCCTTTGGAAAAGACTTCGACAAATATATTGAACGTGCCAAACATGAATATGATGTGCGGTATAAACGTGCCATGATCTCCGCAGTTCGCGAAGAGCCAGGCACAGGCAATCTGCTTCTTCGTTATGCCGAAGAGGACGGCAGGCTCATTGATGAATCTTTTGATTTGGTGGTTCTTTCTGTCGGTCTTGAGCCTCACAAAGATGCCGTCGGGTTCGCAAAGACTTTCGGCATCGAAACAAATGCATATCGTTTTGCAAAGACGTTCCCTCTCAGTCCGGTTCAGACTACACGACAGGGAATCTTTGTTACAGGAACATATCAGGGACCAAAAGATATACCGGAAACAGTGATGCAGGGAAGTGCTGTGGCTGGTGAAGTTATGGCACTCCTCAGCGATGTCCGCGGAACAGAGACGGTGACAAAGGAGTTTCCGCCGGAAAAGAATCTGGCAGGAGAAGAAGCAAGGATAGGTGTTTTCGTTTGCCACTGCGGAATAAATATTGCCTCCACCGTTGACATCGGAAAGGTTGTCGGGGCAGTGAAAGATATACCTGGAGTTGTCTATGCAACAGATACGCTCTATGCTTGTTCACAGGACAGTCAGGAAATGCTCAAGAAGATTGTCAGGGAGATGAACCTGAACAGGGTGGTTGTAGCGTCCTGCACTCCACGGACACATGAACCACTCTTTCAGGAGACAATCCGTGATGCCGGGCTGAACAAATATCTTTTTGATCTTGCCGACATCCGTGAACAGTGCTCCTGGTGCCACATGGGACAAAAGGAAGATGCTACAAAAAAGGCAATAAAGATTGTGAAAATGGCGATAGCAAAGGTACGTCTCCTTGAACCTCTCAAAACCGATACAGTAGGAGTTACCCCTGCTGCAATGGTAATAGGTGGTGGAATTGCCGGCATGACTGCTGCTATGTCATTGGCTGACCAGGGTTTCCATGTCTCTCTTGTTGAAAGGGAAAAAGAGCTCGGGGGTCTCGTAAGGAACCTTTATAGCACGCTTGAAGGAGATGATGTGCGGAAATTTCTGAAGACGAGGATAGAACATGTTCTTGCACACGAACGCATTAAAGTTTACCAGGATGCGGAGGTAAAAAAAACAGAGGGTTTTATCGGGAACTTTGAGACAACACTCACGAACGGAAACGTCATAAAACATGGGGCCATTATACTTGCTACCGGTGGTATTGAATATAAACCGGTCGAATATCTTTACAGGGAAAGTGACCGTGTCATGACGCAGAGAGAACTGGAAAAGAAACTTTTATCCGGCGTAAATTCCTTGCCCGGCGAACTGTATGTTATGATCCAGTGCGTGGGCTCCCGTGAAGAGCCGGACCAGTACTGCTCGCGCATCTGTTGCCAGGACGCAATCAAGAATGCGATCACTCTTAAGGAGACAAATCCAAAGGCTCAAATTTTTATCCTGTACAGGGATATCCGTACGTATGGGCTGAAGGAAGATTATTACAAAAAAGCCCGTGATATGGGTGTATTCTTTGTACGCTATGAGGTTGATAAAAAACCTTCGGTTGAGAAAATTGGTGACAGGCTCAGGATCAAGACGTGGGATTATATGTTGGATAAGGAACTGACACTGGATGCTGACTGGATAATCCTTTCAACCGGCCTGAGGCCGCATCCTTCAACTGAGAAAACAGGTGAAATGTACAAGGTAACAAGGAATCCTGACGGGTATTTCCTTGAGGCTCATGTAAAGCTCCGTCCGGTTGATTTTCCGAGCGAAGGGATTTTTGTGGCAGGTCTGGCACATGCACCAAAGAATCTTGATGAGACTATCAGTCAGGCTCTCGCAGCAGCAGGCCGGGCTGGAATGATTCTCTCCAGGGAAAGCCTGGCCGTCTCAGGAATTATTGCCAAGCAAAGAAGAGATTTGTGCATGTCCTGTCTGAGCTGCTTCAGAATTTGCCCGTTTGATTCGCCCTATATCGACGAGGAGGGTCAGGTCGCACATAATGAGATCAAATGTCATGGGTGCGGTATCTGTGCCGGCATATGTCCGGCAAAGGCTTTTCAGGTGAACAGCTTCCGGGATGACCAGATACTTGCTATGATCGATGCTGCAACGGAATGCGAGCCTGGTATAAAATAATTATAAGAATAATGATTAAGGAAGACAGGGAATGGTAAGAACAGATGAACGGGCAATAAAGGAGGAGGTTTATTCTATTGAAAAATACCACGATATTCCATCGGACTGGGAACCGGACATCCTTGCCTTTGCCTGTCATTATTGTGCTTTTGCCGCTGCTGATCTGGCCGGGGTGATGAGGCTATCCTATCCTCCGGCAGTAAAGGTCATCAGACTTCCCTGTACGGGAAAACTCGACTACATCCATATCCTCCATGCATTCGAGCGCGGTGTAGACGGCGTATTTGTAGCCGGCTGACTTCACGGGCAATGTCATTACCTGGAAGGTAATATATATGCAGCAAGAAGAGTCAGACGTGCAAAAAAATTACTTTCGAAAGTCGGTATAGATCCTGCACGTCTGGAGATGTATAACCTCTCGGCAGCTATGGGGCCTATGTGGGCTGATATCTGCACAAAATTTACAGAAAGGATTCGTAAACTTGGTCCCTCACCAATATGGCTTGCAGTATGCAGACAGGCTGCGATGAAAAGGGGTGAAGGGCAATGATTGTAGGCAGGCAGAAGCCGTTTGAAGAAATATGGGACATGATTAAAGATTTTAAAAAAGTTCTTGTATTCGGTTGTAATACATGTGTTGCAATCTGTCACGCGGGCGGAGGCAAGGAGGCGGAGATACTTGCTTCCCTGCTCAGGATGAAGGCTTCCCAGGAAGGGTTGTCAATGGAGGTTATGCATGCTGCAATCGAAAGACATTGTGAGCCTGAGTTTTTTGATCATGTTATGGATTATGTAAGGACATTTGATGTAGTACTCTCTCTCGCTTGCGGTGTCGGAGTAAATTTCCTCTCTGAAAGAATAGGAAATATACCCGTATATCCGGGCATTAATACGGAATTTTACGGAGCCGTTCCAAAGGCAGGGATGTTTACGGAGCTATGTGCAGGATGTGGAAATTGCATACTCCACTTGACCGGCGGGATATGTCCTGTAGCACGCTGTGCAAAATCCCTCATGAATGGACCATGCGGGGGAACGAATAACGGTAAATGCGAGATAAGCCAGGATGTAGATTGCGCATGGTATCTGATTTTGGAGCGAATGAAGAAGCTCGGTACTTTGGAAAAGATGTCCGAAATTGAACCTCCCAGGGACTGGTCAACCGGTTTACACGGAGGACCTCGTCGGGTAGTATTGGAGCATATAGCAGATTTGGAAACACAAAAAGAGACAGAAGGGTCGTAGGGAGGGATAAGAGATGAAAAGCGGAAGTAATCTGGAAAAGGTATTGGACGGCGGCTATTTCGCCGTAACAGCAGAACTGGGTCCCCCGAAAGGCACTTCTGCTTCAGTGATCCGAAGGAAAGGCGAACTTCTCAAATTGTATTGTGATGCTTTGAACATAACAGACAATCAGACGGCTATCGTACGTATGTCAAGTTTAGGCGGCTGCGTCCTTCTCAGAGAGATGGGAATTGACCCGGTCATGCAGATGGTGGTCAGAGACAGAAACAGGATTGCAATACAGAGTGATATTCTGGGGGCAGTTGCCTTAGGGATCAAAAATGTTCTCTGTCTTTCAGGTGACCATCAGAAATTTGGTAATCATCCGATGGCAAAAGGAGTCTATGATATTGATTCAATCCAGCTCGTTCAGACACTTAAAAAAATGAGGGATGAAAAGAAATTTCTCTGCGGCGAAAATATTTCAGGAGAAGTTGCGCTCTATATAGGTGCGGCTGCAAATCCATTCGCTGATCCCTTTGAATACAGGGTCACGAGGCTGGCTAAAAAGATAGAGGCCGGGGTGGATTTCATTCAAACACAGGCAGTCTTTGATGTCGATAAATTCAGCAGGTGGATGGATATGGTTAGAGACAGGGGACTGGATGAAAGGGTTCATATCCTTGCAGGTGTCATTCCCATAAAGTCTTTAGGAATGGCACGCTATATGAGAGACAATGTTTCCGGCATCAGTTTGCCGGATGAGATAGTGACTCGCATGGAGGATGCAAAGGATGTCAAAGAAGAAGGTGTTAAGATAACCATCGAGATCATAGATCAACTGAAAGAGATAGATGGTGTCCGTGGGATTCACATCATGGCTGTTGCCTGGGAAGAAATAGTCCCTGCAATCGTAGAAAGGGCCCATTTATTGCCGAGGCCGATACTCTAAGGGTTTAGAGAACGTACTACTGTGACGGTGCGTTATTATATAAACGAACGTATATTCTGGAGGATATGATGAGTGCAAAGATATTGGTTGTCGATGATGATCCTGATATCTTGGAAGCTATCAGTATAGTCCTTGAGGCTCATGGCTATGAGGTGGTCTCTGCCAGAGACGGCATGGAGGGCCTTGCGAAGCTGAAAGAGGAAAGGCCTGATTTGATGATTCTTGATCTTCTCATGCCCAAGATGGATGGATTTGAAGTATGTAAAGCATTGAAAGATCCTCGACGGGAAAAGTACGCTCATATCCCTATTATTATTTTAAGCAGTGTTAGAGAAACAGCAAGCCGGCGCAGATATGAGCTGGAAACAGGAGTGCAGCTCGACGTTGATGATTATGCAGAAAAACCTATTGATCATGCTGTTTTACTGGACCGTGTTGGGAAGATACTCAAGAAAATAGGTAAGGCGTAGTGTTGACTGGGAGGAACATATGGAGAAAAAGAAAATCTTATTAGCAGATGACGACGTAGATTTTGCAGAAGCTACGAAACTCATTTTGGAAAGCAAGTCATACGATGTTTTTCTTGCCCACGACGGACAAGAATGCCTGAAAAGGGTGCAAACAGTTAAGCCGGACCTGATCATCCTGGATGTCATGATGCCTCATATGGACGGCTATGAGGTTTGTGCAAGACTTAAAGCTGACCCTGCATGTTCTAGCATACCCGTCTTACTTTTGACGGCAGTCGGAGATGCCATGCCTTCAACAAAATATACCAAGGAGATGGGCATGAAAACAGAGGCCGATGACTATATCCCAAAACCTGTTGAGCCTAAAGAGCTGGTAGGGCGCGTAGAAAATCTTTTTAGAATTTCTCAGAGGTGAAATCTTGTACATAGGTTGCCCCTACACAAAAATAATTTTATGAACCCTCCATGGTATTAACGGGTTAGAAAGAGAAGATATGCCTTACAGAGCAATGGAAGAATCGTTAAATGCTGTTATCGACAGCCTTTCTGACGGAATATTGGTCACTGATGATGCCGGATGTATCATGCTTTATAACCAAAAGGCGGACGAACTTTTGGATTTAAAAGGATATGCGGCCCTCGGCCAACCCTTCCAGGATCACATTAAACAGCAAGTTGTCATTGAAATGATAACTAAAATAATGATCAGTGACAATCCATATCAGGCTGAAGAAATATGTCTCATGGATACAGGCGATAAGAGGGTCAGGGTGCATGTCAACCCGGTAAGAGATGCACATGAAGCACTCCTGGGAACGGTAACATTACTTCATGACGTAGCACAGCTGAGTGCTATAGAAAAGATAAAGTCCAATTTTTTAGCCATGGTTTCCCATCAATTAAAATCTCCATTGAGCTCCACGTTATTACAAACATCTATTCTTTTAGATGGCATGGTAGGGGAGCTGGGCGAGAAACAGAGAGATTTGATTCAGAAGATAAAGGCCAAGATAAGGGGCATGACTGACCTTGTCAATGATGTTTTAGATGTCTGCTTTATAGAAGAAGGGGCATATGTTGCACAAATAGAAGCCCTGAATCTCCCCGAGATTTTACAAAGGACTATGGAGTTGATGCAACCCCAGGCCCATGACAAGAATATCTACTTTCAGGTATTGATAGACGAAGACCTTCCATTACTAACAGGGAACAAAAGCAGCATAGAGGCGATGTTCATCAACCTTATAAGTAATGCCATTAAATACACGCCGCCGAACGGACAATTTCGTGTTGCTGTTGCGAAGAAGGCACAGCACGTTCAGATAAAGATTTCCGATACCGGGATAGGTATCGAAGCCAGGGATATTCCCCACATTTTTGACAAGTTCTTCAGGGAAAGATCGGACAGGACAAAACATATCAGCGGCACGGGCCTGGGCCTTTCGATTGTTAAGGGAGTTGTCGATGCGCACCATGGGTCTATTCATGTAGAGAGCGAGGTTGGTAAGGGTTCTACATTTACTATTTCACTTCCCATCATGCGCAGGTCTTTATAGGATGAACAAGAGACACTATCGGGAACCTTGATAAATATAACATGAAACGGAAAGTAAGTTTCAATAAATATAATATTTTCCATATGCTTCCGGATAGGTGTCCATGTATTTTTTTAAAAAGGAGGTCTGGCAAAAATGAGAGTTGAGACTATGCCGCCTTGCCAAGCAGCATGTCCTATTCATACAGATGTCCGCGCGTATGTTTGTGCAATTGCGAGAGGCGATTTTGAAAGCGCGATCAATATTATCCGTGAGGTGAATCCTTTCCCCTCGGTTTGCGGAAGAATCTGTACAAGGGTTTGTGAAACCGCATGCAGGCGCGGACAGGTGGATGATCCCGTTGCCATCGCTTCTTTGAAGCGCTTTGTTACTGATAAAACGAAAGGTTTAAAACCCGGTGTAAGGCCCGGGCCTTACTACAATGATAAAGTAGCTGTTGTTGGTGGCGGGCCCACTGGTCTTACAGCAGCCCATGACCTTGCATTACTCGGGTACAGAGTGACTATTTTTGAGTCTCAGAAAGAACTCGGGGGGATGCTCAGTAGAGGGATACCCGAGTACAGGCTCCCCAAAAGCGTCGTTAAGGCTGATATTGATTACATAATATCACTCGGTATTGAAGTCAAGACAGGTAATGCACTCGGCCGGGATTTCACGATTGATGGACTCCTCAATGAGTATCAGGCTGTGTTTTTGGCATTGGGGAGTGAGAGGAGCCTATTCCCTAAATGTAAAGGAATAGAACTCCCTGGAATTATAACTGCTGTCGAGTTCTTAAAGCAGGTTAGCGAAGGATTGCGACCATACCTGGGGAAGAAAGTTGTTGTCTTTGGAGGAGGCCATACTGCCATTGACGCAGCGAGGACCTGTGTCCGGCTTGGTTCCGGGGATGTTACGATTATCTATCGTAGAACGGGAAAAGAGATGCCGGCTGGGAAAGGAGAGGTTGAAGAAGCTCAGCAAGAAGGGATAAAGTTCATATATCAAGCCGCACCGGTTGAGTTTCTCGGGAAAGGAAAGGTTGCATCGGTACGATGTGTGAAAATGCAGTTTGCCGATAAAAAGGGATCAAGAAAAAGTAAACTCGTTCCCGTTGAGAATTCCGATTTTGAAATAAAAACTGATGCAGTTATTATAGCGATCGGCTATGAACCCAAAAAGGATACCTTAGAGGATATCGGTGTATTTGCCGGCAAGGGCGGGAGGGTATTCATTAAGGACGAAACAGGGGCTACGAATATAAAGGGCGTTTTTGCAGGAGGAGATGTTGTAAGCGGCCCATATAGTGTTGTTCATGCAATAGCATCCGGAAAGAAGGCATCTGATTCAATACACCGTTACCTTCGCAACCTGCCTCCGAAAGAAATTGTGGAACCTGAAGGTATACGCCCACTGGATGACAAGATTGTGAGTCTTATTATGAAGGCGGTGAGACAAAAGATGCCAATGCTTCCGGCAGAGGAACGAATCAAGGGCTTTGATGAGGTAAGCCTGGGCTACACGACAGATCAGGCCCAAAAAGAAGCTCGACGTTGCCTTAATTGCGGAGCGGGTGCAGTTATTTCTGATGAGTGTGTTGCCTGTTTTAACTGCGTTCTCGTATGTCCCTATGGTGTCCCTATCGCAGGAGAAGAGAAGGCAAAAATTGATATAAGCCAGTGCCAGGCATGCGGGATATGTGCTGCAGAATGCCCTGCATCGGCAATCGATGTAAAGCTGGAGCCTAAAATAGTCAGTGATGAAAAACTGGAAGGGGCCCTGAGCGCAGCAAAATTGCAAAAAACAGATGAATTTACAATAGGATTTTATTGCATGTATCATCCACGTGAAGTTCTTTCCAGCACTGAGACCGGCGAGTATCTGGTGGGTAAGCCCTGTATGGCAAGGATAGATATTGCTCAGCTCATTCGTCCTTTTGAAGAAGGTTCCAAGGGGGTTGTGATAAGAAAGTGTGAGTTTGAAGAGTGCCGGTTCAAGGGATGTGATGAATGGATACAGAAACATGTTAATCGTGCAAAAAAGATGTTGGAAGAGATTGGATTGGACAGTGAACGGTTGAAGCTTATTTATGAAAAAGAAAATGAATGATACCCGAAAGATGCATTTATCTCACCCATATCATAAAGAAAAGAAGGTGATCTCATGATTGTTGCTGAACGTAAGCCCTTATCAGAGATTAAAAAGATGATCAGTACCTATAAGAAGGTTCTCATCCTGGGTTGCGGGTCTTGTGTGACTGTCTGTTTGACCGGGGGAAGAAAACAGGTTGAACTGCTGGCATCAGCACTCCGGTCAATGAAAAAGGCTGAAGGTGAAGAGATCACTATCGGCGAACGGACAATTCCGCGGCAGTGCGAGCCGAAATTCGTTGATCAGATTATGGAAGAAGCTTCCCGGTACGATGCTGTTTTGTCAATGGCCTGCGGTGCAGGTGTGCAGGGAATTGTTGACAGGCTTGAAAAACTACCTGTCCTCCCTGCGATGAATACTACATTTCTTGGCATGGCGGATGCAGAGGGCAATTTTAAAGAGGTATGTTTAGCGTGTGGTAATTGCCTGCTTGCTTTCACCGGTGGCATATGTCCTGTAGCAAGGTGTGCCAAAAGTCTCATTAGCGGGCCGTGTGGTGGATCACAGGGAGGTCTCTGCGAGGCGTCAAAGGTTAACCCCTGCGTATGGCAGTTGATTTATAACCGCTTGAAAGAACTCAATATGCTTCATTTATTAAAGAATATGTCTAATAAAAGGAAATGGCCGGTTCATCCGCAAAAGATGTTAAAAGAAGATTCCGGGATAAAAAAGGAGCAGACAAAAGGAGCATGATGACATGGGATTCAGAGAGTCGTTAGATTCCGGCAAGTTTATTATTACGGCAGAAATAGGGCCGGGTAAGGGAACGGATATAGATGTATTATTGGAGGATGCTGAGGCTATTAAAGACAAGGTAGATGCTATTAATGTTACTGATCTGCAGAGTTCGGTTATGCGTTTAGGCTCAATGGCAGTCTGTCATCTTCTTAAAGACCGTGGAATTGATCCTATCCTCCAGATGACATGCAGAGACAGAAACATACTTGCACTACAGTCAGATTTATTAAGTGCATGGGTCTTGGGGGTCAGGAATGTACTTGCACTGACCGGAGATCATACAACCCTGGGAGATCATCCACAGGCAAAGCCTGTTTTTGATCTGGATTCCGTTGGGTTGTTAAAGGTAATCAATAGACTCAATGAAGGCTTTGATATGGCAGGAAATGAGCTCAAGGGGGCTCCGGACTTTTTTCCGGGAGCAGTTGTAAATCCCGGAGCAGATACCGAGGCTGCACTTGAGATGCAGATCATCAAGCTGGAGAAAAAGATAGAAGCAGGTGCAAGGTTCATACAAACCCAGGGAGTATACGATCCGGACATTTTTGAAAAATTTATGAAACGGGTAGAGGCCTTTAAAACGCCGGTCCTGGTCGGGATTATACTACTCAAATCAGCCGGTATGGCTAAGTTTATGAATAAAAATGTTGCCGGGGTATTTGTTCCGGAGCCACTCATTAAGGAAATGGAAACAACAAAGGATAAATCCAAAACGAGCATCGGCATAGCTGCCCGTCTCATTAAGGATATGAAGGATCTCTGTCAGGGTGTTCATCTAATGGCTTTGGGCTGGGAGAAAAAGATTCCCATGGTTCTTGAGCAGGCTGGTTTGTAGGGACAGAAAAATTTTCAGATCGTACTTGTTCAAAATAAATTTTAACAGGAGGCCTGATACCTCATAAACACACTGAACCGACAGGATAATTAATACGGCATATCTCATTTTGTTATCGGAAATTTTCCTGTTACGCTCATATAGGGTCACAGGGAGGAAGTAAGTTTTTGATTGATCAAGAAATTTGTGAATAATACAGGTTAGGCGACGTCATTGTGTTTATTCAGCACCCGGCCTTCTTTCCTACAGGTTATTTTGGACAGCAAAATTTACAGATGGATTTCGAGCAATGTTAGTTTTTTACAAATGTGCATCGTTTTCACTAATCACAGAAATTGAAAAATAACATGAAAGTGCTTGTCGTTGACAGCGGAGGTCGTGGTCATGCAATAGCATGGCAGTTTAAAAACGACCCTGGAGTAAAAGAGGTTATCTGTACTCCAGGGAACGCCGGCATTGCGAGGGAAATAAGATGTGAAAACGCCCGGACAAACGAAGATATTCTCGATCTGTCCCGGAGGGAAAAAATTGACCTTCTGTTTGTAGGACCCGAGAGTCCGCTTACCAATGGTATTGTTGATCTCTTAACATCGGAAAGAATACCTGTTGTCGGTCCGGTAAAAAGGGCCAGTATACTCGAGGGAAGCAAGGCTTATACCAAACTCCTATGCAGGGAAATAGGAATTCCCGTAGCAGACTTTGAGGTTTTTGATGAACCCCGGCAGGCAAAAGATTATGTTCAGCATGTGCAGTATCCTGTGGTGGTAAAAGCGGATGGTTTGGCTCAGGGAAAGGGTTCTCTCGTTTGTTCTGATGTTGAGGAGGCTTTAAACGCCATTGAACGTTTAATGATAGAAAAGGTCTTTGGCGAGTCAGGTCAAAAGGTGGTTATCGAAAAGCGTCTGTATGGTACGGAGATATCCTTTTTCTTTTTTACTGACGGAGATGCGATAGCCCCGATGCCGGTTGCTCAGGATTATAAACGCGCCTATGACAATGACGAAGGTCTCAATACGGGGGGCATGGGTGCCTATTCTCCTCATCGTCTCGAAGGCGAACACCTCACCGGCTTAGTGAGTGAAAAAGTAGCGAGACCTTTAATCCGAGGTTTTGCAGAAAAGGAGGGTGTTCAGTACAGAGGAATACTCTATTTAGGATTAATGCTCGTCGATGAAACCCCGTATCTTTTAGAGGTTAATGTCCGACTCGGTGATCCGGAGGCTGAGGTAATACTCCCCCGTCTGAAGACCCCGCTGAGCGATATAAGTTTTCAGATTATCAATGGTGTTCTTAGTGAAAAAAGGGTGGAGTGGAGCCAGGAATATTTCCTGGACGTCGTTGCAGCGGCAGGGAGGACACGGCAGACGAGACATGGTAAAAGCAAAGGTTGGTACCCGGGTTATCCCGCCAGATATGGAAAGGGGTACGCCATTTCCGGAATAGAGAGAATACAGGACCCCCAATGCAAAATATTTTTTGCAGGTGTGAGTAATTCAGAAAAAAAAGGCTTTGTAACCGATGGTGGCAGGGTTTTCCATGTTGTTGGTAAGGGGAAGACCTTACGGGAGGCAAGAGACGTTGCCTACAGGAATATAGAATTAATTCACTTTGAGGGAATGCGTTTCAGGACTGATATTGGTAAAGAATGAGATGACCTGTTATTATAATAATTAAGTTGTTCCCTGATTGACATGGAGATTAGTCGGGTACTATGAGAAGAGAAAAACGGGACTTTATTGATACGAGGAAATGGTATAGATACCAATTTTTTGGAAGCGCGACTGTTACCATAGGGAAAAATAAAAAGACTGTTGATGCAACAGTTGCGAATATTTCATTTTCCGGTATTGGCTTGTACTCACCGACCCCCTTAGGCAAGGGAAAGGAAGTTAAGATAAAGGTATCATTTGTTGACAGGACCGGCAAGATAAAAGAAGACATCGCTACAGGGAAAGTTGACTGGCAGTCTAAATTCAGAAAGACATACCTTATAGGTATAATTTTTGACGAGGAATTGAATGTTATAAATCAGCCTCATCTTTTAGAGCATCTCATTTGGCTCATAAATACCTATCATTGGCCACAACCATATAAAGATCAGCGTATTGCAATGCTCTAAAAGATGTTTTATTGCTTTTTCGGGCCAATGGTAACGATGGGACATTTCTAAATTGGTTTTACAAGGTAACAAAGAAGCATTGTCTAAAATAGCATAATTTGATAGATTAACAGAAAGAGATGAAGTGGAAATGTCCTGAATGCGGTCTGGAAAACAGTGATAAGTTTTTAGAGTGTACCTGCGGTTACGCATTCTATAAAATACTCGGGGTAACCCCTGGAGCATCCCGTGAAGAAGTAGATCAGACCTATCAATACCTGAAAAAAGTTTGGAATAAAAATATTCAGTCCCGGGATCCTTCCCTGAAGCAAAAGGCTCAAGAGAGGATAAAAAAGATTGAACAGGCGTATAGTATTTATAAGCATTTTGTAACAGGAATTCCGGAGGTTGAGAAAAAATCCCCGTATATTAAAATTGCATCTATAGCAGGCATCGCCATAATCATTCTGACAGGGTTCCTGATATTCTCTTATATATCCCGAAAAGATACCTCGCGTGAAAAAAATGCTCATGTTCAGAGCTCAGATCAGGTTGGTGAACAATATATGCCTGGGGGAACTCAAGATCAATATCTCGAAAATGAGTATCAAGCGGAAGAGACGCAGCCGAACGATCGTTTTACTGCTGATATCACATCACTGACAGCAGAAGAAAAAGCGATAGAATTGGTGAAAAGATCGCGTGGGATTGATCGCTTTTATTCAGATGAATCGCAGATATCAGACTGGGAGGCAAAAGAGGTTGATAATCAGAGGTATTTAGTGAGCTTTACTGCTTCAAAGGGCTCGGATACAAATACATTCTATTTTGAGACTAATACCAAGACCGGCAGTGTCCAGCCTGTCTCAGACCGTCTTAAATTGCAGACGTATGGAATTCAACAGGCAGATCTTGCCGGATACAGGCTCGATGTGACCGTTCCTGAATATATTCGGGAAAATAGAGGGTTCGAAGCACAGGTAATGATCACCGGGAATCCCAACATGAAAATGCCGGTTTCAGAAAAGATGTTTTTTATTGTATCGAACGGATGTGAAGTTGCGGCGATTCGCGGGACAGCACCCCGGAGAATGAGTGATATTTTACCGGAATATCGCACTCTGAAAGGGACTGCGCGTGATCCCTATATTCCTTCAGGTGAATTTATTGTTCTTGATTCACAAGGTAACATTATGATACCGGTAACCTTGAAAGCGGGCAAATACAGTGACAGGTTACCGCGGGTTGGACCAGGTTCGGAAGAACGCGGATGTATCCTTGAAGTTTCTATCGGTTCTTTTGCAAAAGTTGAAACATGGGTCGTTGTTGAACCGGAATGAAGCAAGGCATGGGATGATCGGCTTTTACGAAACTCGTCCGCGACTTGCGACTATCCGGGACGAAGCATGCTAAAATATATTTATTTAACAAGATATTGCAATATACTTATCAAGTAATTTTTTAATATATGTTGTTTCCTCTTTTTTACTTGAAACGATAAAACCGGAGCTTAGTATAAGGCTAGATTATAATGGGCTTCCTGCCGACCTCCGGATTCCGCATCCCTCCCAAAAAACGGCGGGCAGGCAAGTGCTGAATGACAGACGAAGAAAAACCCCGGACAAGCCGGAGTGACAAAACAAACTTTTACGGATAGACGGTATCAGTAATGATAACGCAATTGGGCTATAAGGATTGCATCTTCAGCAGGCCGGTAAACGATGCGGTGCTCGTCGTTGATGCGCCGGGACCAGTAACCGGAAAGGCCGTGTTTAAGCGGCTCGGGTTTGCCCGGACCTGTGAAGGGGTCGTTCATGATCTCATGGATCAACCGGTTTATGCGTTTAAGCATATTCTTGTCGGTCTTTTGCCAGTAGAGATAGTCCTCCCAGGCATTTTTGGAAAAGATCAGCTTCACTCAGAGAGTTTGCGTGTCCTGCCGCCGCCGCGTTCGAGCTCGGCTACAGATTCCAGAAGACGCCTGGCGTTTTTGGGTACACGGAGAAGATACGCTGTTTCCTCAAGCGCCCTGAAATCTTCGAGGGAGAGCATTACTACCGATTCTTCCTTTTGCCTGGTGATGATGACAGGCTCATGGTTTTCGCATACTTTTTTCATCGTTGCTGCAAGCCTTGTGCGGGCGGCTGAATATGTAATAGTAGCCATTAACATCTCCTTTCTACATTGTACAGATTATTGTACAAATAGTACGTGCTTTTGTCAAGCAACAGGAGATGAATGTGCAATGAGGGAATGATGGTAAAATGAAAAAACTTCTTAATACTCTATTTGTCACAACTCAGGGTGCTTACCTTTCACATGTTGGGGCAAAAGAGCCTTTGGATTAGGAAGTGCCCTTGATAGTCTAAAATACAGCTGCGAACCTGTAGCTCACAAATGTTCCCTTAAAGGTTCGCACAGTGATTTTTATTTTTTAAAAAATTAATTGTTCTTTGACAACTGAAGGATTAAATGAAGTGAATGTGAACGGTTCGCAAAAAGTGTATAGATTATATCATTAAAGTAATAACTTATAGCGTAACAGTCGCCCTTTGCACAGGGGCGTGGATAACTCCGCAAAGGCGATTTATCCGGGAGGGATTGGTATGGCGTTATTTTTTGGAGAAGATGGAAAACAACACTGTCAGCGATGAGAGCGGAAGGGAACAAATGGGACAGTCTACGGCCATATCTTTACTTATCAAGATGTTACGATATATTTATCAAGTAATTGTTTAATATATTTTGTCTCCTCTTTTTTACTTGAAACGATAAAACCGGAGCTTAGTATGAGATCTTCTTTCTTCCAGAGTACCTTTATAATGAGATTGCCAAATGCCCACCTGCCGGAGTGCCAGGTGCCGAGTTTTATTTTGTTTATTGCATGATATGGAATAAAGATCGGATTTTTTGTCAGATAGCGGCGAAAATAGAAACCACTGTTATCATACCAGTATGTACCATTACCGCGCATGAAGAGCTTGTCTTTAGTATAACGTTTCCACCATTGTTCGTTGATTTCAGTCCCCAAATAGAGACCCTTCCTTTTTTCAGAAATCATAGATGACGAAGTCCTGCGAGCAGTTCTTTTTCTTTTGATTCCATTATCTTTTTGTGGCGTCTGCTTTTTTCATGGTCATAATTGATAAGATGGAGAAGGCCATGGATCAGGAGACGTTTCAATTCCTCGTAAAAGTTTTGATTGTATTCGGTTGCCTGTCTACGGGCTTTATGGAGATTGATGATGATGTCACCCAATACAAATTCTGAATGCGGAATTCTGAATGCGGAATGTCCGGATTTAATTTGATTTAATTTTAAATGGTGCGATCCTAAATCTGAAATTTGCGGGAATGAAAGGACATCTGTTGTGCTCTCAACCCCCCGGTACTGTTCATTGAGTTTCAGCATCCTTTTGTCGTTAACAAAAAGGATGCTGAGTTCAGCCTTATGAAGACCGAGGAGCTGAAGAGCCTTCTTAAGTTGCCTTTCTACTCTCCGGAGATTTACTTTTATCAGCCTTTGATGATTCTTTATATAGACCTTCATCTGAAAAATCAAAACCCGGGTAATCAATTCTTCTATGGAATATGGCAGTAAGGATATATGAAAAACGTCTCTTTATTTCATGGATGTCTTTCAGGGTCAGTTCGCATTCATCGAGCTGGCCATCAAGGAATATATGGTTTATGACACGGTCTACGAGCGAAGAGATCCTCGACGGGGTAGGGTCATTGAGAACTTTGGAGGCGGCTTCGACTGCGTCTGCCATCATGACGAGTGCAGCAACACGTGTTTGCGGTTTTGGGCCGGGATATTTGTAATCTTCCTCTGCTGGTAAAGTCTCTTCACGTTTCTCCTTTGCTTTTTGGTAAAAATAACTGACGAGCATAGTGCCATGATGCTGTTTTATGATATCAATAACCGGCTCAGGGAGCTTGTATTGCTTGGCAAGTTCTACCCCTTCCTTGACATGGTTAACAATGATCATACTGCTCATGTGGGGAGTTAGTTTCTCATGTTTGCTGACTGAACTGCTTTGGTTCTCTATAAAATAGTCCGGCATTTTTATCTTGCCGATATCATGGTAGTAGGCACTTACCCGGGCAAGCAGTGGGTTTGCACCTACTGCCTCGGCAGCAGATTCGACGAGATTACCAACGATAACGGAATGATGATATGTCCCCGGTGCTGTAATCATGAGGTTTTTCATGAGTGGCTGGTTGAGATCAAGGTATTCAAGAAGTTTGATGTCAGTCGTAATCTTGAATGCATACTCGAGAAGAGGCAGCAAGAGAGAGACAATTGCCGTGACTCCTAAGCCACCGATTATTGCAAACATTACTGATGACGGCGTTTTTATGGTAAGGAGTTCACCTTTAAACAAGAGGATTATTATGACTGTAACTGTGTTAATAGTGATTACATAGCTCCCTCCCTTTAAAAGCTCAGATCTCTTTTTACAGCGGATGACGCTAAAGGCAGCTGTAATGCTCCCTACAAATGCAAATATGGTATAGGCAGCATCGTGGAGCCAGATTCCTGTAAGGAGACTGACTATAAAGGAAAATATGATTGCGGTGTGGAAGTCAAAGAGAAGTGAGACGAGCATTGCTCCGGCAGGAATCGGGATGCCGAAGACCGAACTGTCCAATGATTGAATTTCCAGGCCCTTGGAGAGACTAATCAGGAGATAACCGAATAACCTTCCTATAAGGAGTGTACTGATGAGCATGAGCCCGAGAAGCACCAGCATGTTATATTGTTTAATATATGCAGGCCTGTACCTCATGATATCCCTATAAAGGATAAAGATAAGAAGGCAGGCTATGAAGAACCCCCCGGCTATTTCTTCCGGATCGAAGTTGTCCTGTATTGCAAGGGCAGCAAAAAAACCGTAGAGAACAATAAAAAATACCTTTATAAGCTGATCAGGCCTGCTCCTTTTCGGCAGGGCTTCCTTTTCTTCGTCAGGAGTCCCGTTCAGGAATCCTTTAAAGAATTCAATGATTCTTTGGGTTGTGCTCTTCAGGGCTTTATTTTTCTGAGGTTCGTTTTTCGTATCTTTCATATGCTTTTACTATCTCCTGGACGAGTTTGTGCCTCACAACATCTTTTTCGGAAAAATAGATAAACTTTATTCCTTCTATATCACTCAGGATCTTTTCTGACTCTATAAGGCCGGAAAGTTTGCCGGCAGGAAGGTCTATCTGCGTTATATCTCCTGTAATAACAGTCTTGGAATTGAACCCGAGCCTCGTAAGGTACATCTTCATTTGCTCTGACGTCGTGTTCTGCGCTTCGTCAAGAATCACGAATGAATCATTCAATGTTCTTCCTCTCATGAATGCAAGCGGGGCTATCTCAATAATACCACGTTCGAGGAGTTTTCCTGCCCTTTCCGCCTCCATCATATCTAAGAGGGCATCATAGAGGGGCCTCAAATAGGGATTGAATTTCTCATATATATCCCCGGGAAGGAAGCCGAGCTTTTCACCAGCTTCTACGGCTGGTCTGGCAAGAACAATCCTGCTCACCTGTTTTTTCATGAAAGCATTGATAGCCATTGCCATGGCAAGATAAGTTTTACCCGTCCCGGCAGGACCTATACCGATGACGATGTCAAAGGCTTTAATGGCATCGATATATTTTTTTTGTGTCTGTGTTTTTGGGATGACAAATCGTTTTTTTGAGGAAACTGGAATTGTATCTAAAAAGATATCTTCTAAAGACAGATATTCTCCCTGAGGATGAGCCGACCTGAGTGCATACCGTAAATCATCCGGATTTAGGTTGTAGCCCTTGGAGCTTATTGAACGAATATCCCGGACAATCTTTTCTGCCAGCGCTACAGATTTATCAGCACCCTGTAAGAAAATTTTATTTCCTCTCTGAGAGGCGACGATACCAAAACTTTCTTCGATTACTTTGAGATTTTTCTCAAGTAATCCGTAAAGAAGCTGCGTTTCTTTTTCACTATCAAGTTCAATCTCTAAGGTTACCGTAAAACATCCTCCCGGGTTCTGAAGGTTACAAATGCCTGAAGACCTTCAGCTTTTTTTATTTTTAGTGAAAGTACCTCTGCCTCTTTCCTCGTGCGGAATTCTCCGATCATAACCTTGTACAGACTTTCATTGTTTTTTGTTTCTGATTGGATAATATATGCGGTATACCCTTTTTTATCAAGTTTCTCTTTAAGGGTGTTTGCCTCATGAGGAGATTTAAATGCGCCTGTCTGAACTGTATATGTTATATTTGTCGTCCCTGTGCGAGGAGGCTGAGATTTCTGACTTTGACGGGATATCTTGTTACGTTTGCTTTCTGCGGCATGGTTCGTCCGATACGTGTCCGGTTGTTCCTGGCCTGGTTGAGTTTCTTCCGGTGAACGAAAGTCGTTTTTCTGTTCCCCGTCCGTAGAGGCCATGTCTTCATAATCAGGTTCTGTATCATTTTGCACCATGGTGTTTTCTGTCGGAACGACGGACAATTGATTGTTATCGGACGGGAGGTCACGTTTTCCGACATAATATCCCAGTATAAAACTGAGTGATGATACAATGACGACGGCAACAATAATAACCCATTTGCTAATAAAAAAAATTAAAGAACTATCTCTTTCACGAGTCCTTTTCAAGAAAAAAATCCTCTATCCTGCAGAGTAAGTTTTTGAACGAAATGCCATGACATTATATGAATAATAGGAAGCTTTCCCCTGCCTCGCGAGAGATAAAAAAGAAAGTGAACGAAAAAATAATGATCTCCATTCTCTGTGTGTACGTGAGGTTGTCCTCATAGAATAAGCATAGCATCACCATATGAAAGAAATCTATACCTTTTGGCAAGGGCATGCCTGTAAGCATGCAACAGTGATTCACGATTACTTAGGGCAGATGCCAGCATGAGTGGGGTCGACCTCGGTAGGTGAAAATTAGTGAGCAGAGAGTCAATAGCCTTAAATGTATAGCCGGGGTATATAAATATATCCGTTGTTCCTTTTAATTTGCCATTATGTGCAGTAACATGACATATGCCGCTCATATATCCCTCGATCGCCCTCGTTGTTGTTGTCCCCACGGAAATAACCTTGTTCCCGGAAGCCTTAACCTCGTTTATTTCATGGATAAGTCTTCTGTCTATCTCGAAATACTCGGCGTCCATAGCATGATTTTTTAAAAATGTTGATCTAACAGGCATGAACGTTCCGATACCGACATGAAGTGTTAGTGCTCTCAGCAGTACACCTTTTGTGATGATAACGTTCATTGCCTCGTGAGTAAAATGAAGCCCTGCAGTGGGTGCTGCTATAGATCCTTGCAGGCTGGCAAATATTGTCTGGTAGCGATCTTTGTCTGCTTCTTCCGGAAGACGTTTTATATACGGTGGAAGAGGCATAGCACCGTGCTTCCAGATCAGCTCGGAAAAGTCTCCTGTGAAGTGGAAATAAGCGGTTTTTCCTTTGAAGAGGTCCAGCCTGAGTTCATCCGAGATCGTAACGGTGCCTGTGTAACTACCTTTTGACAGTACTTCCCACACACGTTCTTCTTTTTGCCTGACGAGTAAGATTTCTATTTTCCCTCCACTCTGCTTAAAACCAGTAAGCCGGGCCGGGAAGACCTTCGTGTTGTTTATGAGAACCAGGTCGCCTTTGTCAAGATATGTGGGAAAGTCAGAGAACTGTTTGTGCTCAACTGTACCGTCCCTGTGAAGAACAAGGAGTCTCGAATGATCGCGTTCTTGCAAAGGTCTTGTTGCAATAAGATCTCGTGGGAGAGAGAAGTCGAAATCAGCGACTTTCATACTGCTGTATTACTGTCCCGGGATAATAGAATGCCAGGATTTCTTTATAATTTTTCCCTTCACGGGCCATCTGGAGGGCACCCCACTGACAAAGGCCAACACCATGGCCGTATCCTTTCCCTTTAAAAACAATAAAATTTCCGACACGCGATATACGGAAATTCGTACTCGGGAGATTTTTCCAACCCAGTGTTTTTCTCAGATCTATTGCGTTGATTGTCGTATGACCGGAATTTGTTTTTACATCGAGTTGCTTAACCCGTTGCGTCTTTGTGTAGGATTTAATTGAAAGCTCCTGTAGCCGGGTGATATTAAGCGCCTCTTCGATATCTTTGATCTCTATGTTTCTTTCCCATTCAGCGTATGGTGACAGATCACAAGGTGATTCGACTGACTTTAGATAGGGGTAGCTTTTTCCGAAAACGTCAGCAGGGTTTTCTGTCTTTCCTCCGCAAGTTGAGTGATAAAAAGCCTCTATGAGAATATTGCCAAAGGTAAGTATTTCTCCCTTTGTCTCTTCAACAGCATTTGACACACGTATATCCGGGTTGTTGCCTTCATAGAGCTGATCGATAACAGATGATGCGATATGGTATAGTGCATTTTCGTTGTTTCTTTTCTGGAAAAGGGCATATGTTCTTGAGATAACAGCCTGTGCCTTGAGTGCTTCCATCTCCCAGTCCGGACGAATTTCTACGGCAACAACGTCCTTAACATAATCTTCAAGTGGAAGTTCGTTGGTGATATAGAGACCGTTATCTCCTTTCCAGACATCAATATTGCCTGAATAATGGATTCCCATGACAAGAAGATTTCCCTTGACACTCCCGATTTTCTGTATTTTTTCATGTTTTTCCGGGATTCCGGAAAAGATTTCATTGATAATTAACACCTTTATATTTTCTGACGCATAGCAAAGCGGGCAAATGAATATGACAACAGACGCTATGAAAAAAATATGCAAAAGCTTCCTGAATATTTTGTTCATTTTTTACCAAAAAGCCAGAAAATAAGGGTCAACAGTAAACTCAGGAGTATACTGGTAGCCAATGGAAAATAAAAGGTAAAATTTTTCTTCTGTATGATAATATCCCCCGGAAGTTTTCCAAGCCATGATATTTTTCCTGAGAGCAGCAGGAGGCCGCCAACAGCTATAATGACTGTCCCAAGTATAATGAGGAATTTAGCAATATATTGAATGCCGTCGGCCATATCGTATTATATGTTACCGCGCGATTTTATCCGGTTACGCTTCATCACTTTCTTTTCATATATCTATCCATTTCAGAATAGATACATCCGCAATATTTCTGTCTGTAGAGCCCCAGTTCTCTTGACAGGTTCATGGTCCCTTTCCACCCGGATCTGAAATCCTCAAAAAAGAACGGAATGGCATATCTCTTACCCATCTCTTTCCCCACGTCAATTATCATATCAAATTTTTGATGGGGACTTGCAAGGAGCGTAGTAGTGAACGCGTCAAGACCCATCTTTTTTGCTGTTTTTGCTGTCTCTTCGAGTCTCAGTGTATAGCAGACGATACACCTGTTGTCCTCCCTGTTGACTACTGCCCTGAGGAACTTCTTGAGACCATAGTGGTCAATATATTCGATATCAAGCCCCCATGACTTTTCAAGGGTTTGGAGAGACTCAAGACGCATTTTGTATTCAAGATACGGATGGATATTCGGATTCAGCCAGAGTCCTTTGACATCAATCCCCTTTGAGGACAGTGTCTTAAGAGGGTAGAGACTGCAGTTAGAACAACACATGTGCATTAAGATTTTCATAGTATGATTATACACTGTTTGGCAGGGTTGGAATGACACAATAGACAAGATGTCCGTCATCTCTGTTTTTCGTTCCGTTGAAACCGCCTGAGTATGGAAAGGTTTCGCCTTATGTGTCTGTCATGCTGAATTTAATTCAGCAACTCTCTTTTGTCTTTAAGCATTGAACAACGAGATCATGAAAGTGATCCTTGAACTGAATTCAGGACAAAATTCAGGTGACATACATATACGTTTTCAACAGCCTGACAAGTAGCAACTGGTCAGTTAAACCGTGGATATTCCCTCCACAGTGCTAATGCGTTCGGTTTTTGAGAATGCAAGCATGGCAAGAAAAATGTAATTTACAATAGGTACGAGCATTAAAAGGCCGAGCCATTTGTTCCTGCCCATATTTTCAGCTATATACATCCATAGAAGTATCCCGATAATTATGTTCAAGAGCGGAATAAGCAGCAAAAGAATCCACCACCAGGGTTTACCTGCGCAATTGACGATTGTCCATATCTGTACAATCGGAATGAACGCAAGCCATGGTGCAGGTACGTCAAGTTTCTTTGCGATAAGAAAGAGGCATAAACAGAAGAAGAGATACAGGAGAATAGAGACGATTTGTATAGCAGTCATAATCATACCAAGTCCTGCCGTCAAACCGGGGCCTAAGCCGGGGATTTCCATGGGCATCCTGTCTGCAGGCTCAGGGAAATCAGGAAATGCTGACGGTGGTTGCATTCTTCGTGGGGTTACAACCTGCGTTTCTCCATGAGGTGCCTCTTGAACAGGTGCGATGACCTGTTCCTCTGTTTGTTGTTGGGGTTCCATCTGTAATTGTGGTTGAGGACCTGGAACAGGTGCAGACGGTGTCTCAGGCTTTGTTTCTGCAGACGCTGGAACTTGCGGTGCTTGGTTTGAAGGGGGGGGCGCAGCTGATGGTTCCGTAATCTCTTTGCCCTTTTTGACAGGAGCAACGATTTCCGGGGAAAATGATGGATCAATGAGGTAGGCCTGCTTAAAGTATTTATTAGCCTCATCATATTGTCCGAGTTCGTAGAGTGCGTAGCCGATACGATAGTATGCAGGAGCAACCGGTTTTGTTTTTACATATTCTTTGAAAATCTCTGCGGCCTCTCTGTATTTGCCGGAATTGTAATACCGAACGGCCTTATCGTATTCTGTCTCTGTCTCTGCGTAAAGAACACCTGATAAGATGGATAAGGTAAAAAATATGGCAAGTACATACATAACTCTTTTCATGCATACCTCCGTTTTTTTGGAGTCAATTTCATTAGAAAACTCCGTATCATAGAAATGTTTTATTTCTCAATTATTTTCCAGCCCACCCGTTTCGACTATGAAAAAAGCTTATCACCTTATAAGGCGTTAGTCAAGATTTTTTCGGTTATATGATAAATCAGATATATGATTGTTTATACCAATGTTTGTCATTATCCGGCCTGCTTGCCCGCCGTCTATTTGGAGGGACCGGATAATCTAGTTCCTTTTTCAATAATTTTTTTGTTCCGGATTCCCTGATCAAGTCAGAGAATGACATAAAAACTTGAAATGTTTTTAAGACCTTTTGGGATAAGGGGCATACAGTTTTAAATATGGTACTTAAAACAGACCTTGCGGAATAGTCATGCCGAGATGTTGATAGGCTGTGAGGGTTGCTATTCTGCCACGAGGTGTCCGTTCGATAAGTCCTTCCTGGAGCAGAAAAGGTTCATAGACATCTTCGAGAGTCTCTTTGTCTTCTCTCAATGAGGCTGCAATCGTTTCGATGCCGACAGGGCCACCGTTAAACTTCTCAATAATGGTTGAGAGCAGTTTCCTGTCCATATCATCCAGCCCTTTTTCATCGACATCAAGAGACAGCAAAGAGCTTTTTGTGATACCGAGATTAATAGTCCCATCCCCTTTTACCTGGGCAAAATCTCTAATGCGTCTGAGGAGCCTGTTGGCAATTCTTGGTGTCCCTCTCGACCGATGTGCTATTTCTGAAGCAGCATCATTGTCTATCAATGTTTTAAGTATCCGGGATGAGCGAAGGACTATTTTTTTCAGTTCATCGGGATTATAGAATTCGAGCCTGTTTATTACCCCAAACCTTTCACGGAGAGGTGAGGTGAGTAATCCGGTCCTTGTCGTGGCGCCTATTAACGTGAACCTGGGGAGATTTAATTTCAGTGTCCGTGCACTCGGACCCTGGCCTATGATGATATCAAGCTGGTAATCTTCCATAGCTGGGTAGAGGATTTCTTCAACGATTCTGGGCAGTCTGTGAATCTCGTCAATAAAGAGTATATCGAGATCGGAGAGGTTTGTAAGAATCGCAGCAAGGTCCCCTGGCCTCTCAATCACAGGGCCTGACGTTGACTTTATGTTCACCTTTAATTCTGTTGCAATGATATGAGAAAGGGTTGTTTTGCCAAGGCCGGGAGGGCCACAGAAAAGCACATGGTCAAGGGGCTCTTTTCTTTGTACCGTTGCTTCTATAAATACCCTGAGGTTATCTTTAATTCTTTCCTGCCCGATGAATTCATCAAATGTCCTCGGTCTCAGGGTCAGCTCATACCCCAGTTCATCTCCGCTTAAGGCTGCTGAAGCAGAGGGGTTCGCCCTCCTGTCATCCTGTTTTTTCACGACTCTCTCCCGTCAGATATTTTAATGCCTCTTTCAGGAGTCCTTCAATATCATGGAATCCTTTTCTGTATGCTTTTTCCAAAGATTCTCTGGCAACTGTTTTCTTGTAACCGAGATTGACCAGTGCTGACAGGGTATCTTCAAAAATCCTGTCAACAGGTTCCCTTGTTGAAGGAAGCTTTTCTCTCAGCTCGAGAATTAATCTATGAGCAGTTTTCTTCCCGAGGCCGGGTATTCTGCAGAGAAAAGCTACATCCTCTGTCTCAATGGCACGTATGAGATCATCGTGAGAGATTCCTGAAAGTATATTTAAAGCCATCTTAGGCCCTATCCCTGTTATGCCGATAAGGGTGATGAATATCTTTTTTTCGTCTTCTGATGTAAATCCGTATAGTTGTAGTATATCTTCACGAACATGCGTATAGATATGGAGAAAGATATCATTTCCTTCGTCCGGGAGCAGGGAAATGGTGTTTAGTGGTACATGTACCATATACCCAACACCTGCGATGTCAATAATGACATTGTCAGGCTTCCTGCTCAACAGTTTTCCTCTTAATGAAGCTATCATGTTATGCTTTTACGGCCTTTTTGAATCCTCTGGTGTTTACATGACATAGGGCAAGGGCTAAGGCGTCTGCGCTGTCTTCAGTGAGCGTGTCAGTATGATCGTTGAGATTAAGCATACGCTTCACCATTGCCAGAACCTGACTTTTGTCGGCCCTCCCGTATCCTGTAATAGCTTTTTTGACCTCCAGGGCGCTGTATTCATAGAGATCCAGCCCCTCTGAAGCAGCAGCAAGGAGCGCAATACCCCTTGCGTGTCCGAGGTTTAAAGCAGCGCGTATATTTTTTGCAAAAAACATACGTTCCACTACCACTTCATGTGGGTTATAACGTTTGATAATTTCCATGAGTGTTTCATGGAGATTGCGTAAACGCAGGTGTAACGGACTTTTCGGTGCTAAGGTTATCCTGCCTGCAGTTATATAAAGAAAATCCGGCTTGTCAAGATATAAACTTGCAGCATTCTTTTCCAACCGGCTTTTTTCAGATAGTTGATGGCGGTCAAGTGTTTTTATCACTCCGTACCCACATTTGATACTACCCGGGTCAATACCGAGAATCCGAATTTCCACCACACCTTGTCGGTTCAATCCTGACCTACTCTGACTTCTTTTTTCGTGGTGCCTCAAAAAGTATATCTTCCACCATCTGGCAGAGTACGTGTCCGAGGGTTATGTGTGTTTCCTGAATTCTGGGTGTGTCTTCGGATGGAACGATGAAAGCATATGTTGCCTTCGAAGCAAATCGGTCGCCCTTTGCACCGGTAAATGCAATTGTTGTCAATTTCCTTTTTTTTGCAACATCCATTGCTTTCAGGATATTAGGTGAATTACCACTTGTACTGATAGCAATAACAATGTCTCCTTCTTCAGCAAGTGATTTCAGTTGCCTTGCAAACACCTCTGAAAAGTCATAATCGTTGGCAATAGATGTAATGACTGCCATGTCTGTGTTGAGCGCTATGGCCGGAAGGCCAGGCCGTTCGATTTTAAATCTGTTAACGAATTCTGAGGCAAGGTGAGAGGCATCGCTGGAACTGCCACCATTCCCGAAGAGGATGAGTTTTTTCCCATCATTAAAGGCATGAGCAATGATTTTTGCTGTTTCAAAGATTTTCTCTACATTTTTAGCATCAATAAACCTGGCTTTAACGTTGATGCTTTCCTCAAATGCCTTATGTATTTTATCTTTCATAATGATATCTATTGCAAGATTATCTAGTGTCCTGAGGCATAAATGCCTTGCATTAGTTCTCTCTAGTGTCATTCCCCGACTTGATCGGGGAATCCAGTTGTTTCAAAGGCTTCTGGATTGTCCGGTCCCTCCAAAAGGACGGCGGGCAAGCAAGCCGGACAATGACAAACAATTTTTGACTCAGGACACTAGAGTAACCAAATCAATAGGTTATGTCAATGATACATAGCCTGAATAATGGTAAAAGGAGTCAAGGGTTCAGATGTTTTAAAAAATATTCGTTTGCTGGAACCCTAAAATTTTCGAATCCGGGAATCTTTTTAAAACGCATATTAAAACGCATAAACGTATCAAATATTAGTGATGATTTTTTGATAATTATTCTTGACGTTTTAGAAATTATATGCAATACTATTTTCCGAGAAGTATCGGAAGTATTTGTTGTAAGCAGCAGCAAGGACTCTGGCCTTTGCAGCTTCCCTATAACATAGTTCCGTAATCTTCGATTTTATCATCAAGGAGGTGTCGTATGGTCAAGGGAACCGTAAAATGGTTCAATGAATCCAAAGGCTATGGTTTCATTACCAAGGAAGACGGCGGAGATGTCTTTGTCCACTATTCTGAGATAATGGGGGACGGCTTTAGGTCCTTATCTCAGGGACAGGAAGTGAGCTTCGAAGTTGTTGATGGTCCCAAGGGTCCAAAGGCAGCAAAAGTAACGAAAGTCTAGCCACTAACGTGCAGATCCGGACGAGTCCGGATCTGCACATCAAATATCTTTCCATTCATAGCCAACTCTGTTCCAATGTTTGCAATAAGTCCCACTTTATAAAATCTCCCCTCTTTGCCGGAGAGTTGTATTGTCTCCGGGAAAAAGTAGGAACTATTTTGCATGAAAATATACTGCTTTATACAATAATAAACGTCTTACAAAGGTAGCGTCCGTACTCAGGTCTCTTCATTCTCCTCTGCGAACCCGCCTGGGGCGGGGGCGACTCGCCGGGGCGAAATGGAAAGCTTTTTCCGCATACATGCCCTACGTATGATTTCTTTAAATGGGTAGCGAGCCTATTCCCCGTGGTCTTGCCACGGGGTTAGCGAGCGAATATAACTATATAATAAAAATTCCT